>Ga0209566_100144_pt1 | contig 83705 bp, 76 predicted proteins | sample Araplavi_mTSA_r2_2_FD_184287 | JGI IMG/M metagenome (GOLD analysis project Ga0209566, IMG submission 184287) | Arabidopsis root microbial communities from North Carolina, USA - plate scrape CL_Cvi_mTSA_r2 (SPAdes) (version 2) | ecosystem: Host-associated > Plants > Roots > Endosphere | place... | reverse complement strand
GCCCCCGTAACACCAGCAGCGCCCGTTGCCCCAGTAGCCCCCGTAACACCAGCAGCGCCCGTTGCCCCAGTAGCCCCCGTAACACCAGCAGCACCCGTTGCCCCAGTAGCCCCCGTAACACCAGCAGCGCCCGTTGCCCCAGTAGCCCCCGTAGCGCCAGCAGCGCCTGTGGCCCCCGTAGCCCCAGTAGCGCCAGCGGCACCTCCTGTAGGCCCTGTAGGCCCGGTGGGGCCTAATAAAGACGGAGCTGCCAATACACTTTCTAATTTGGATTGCAGCAAAAATTCTTTTTTCGTTAAATCATTGATTGTCCCTCGGACGCTCTCGTTGATAAGAAGCAGGTCACTTATACTAGCTGGTGGTGAGGTTACGCCCGGTAATGTGCCGAGAGCAAATTGGATTTTTTCCCCTTCCGCATTAATAATATGGCTTAAGCCTAATTCCTCCAATGCGATTGAGGATAGAAGCAAGTTTAGAGCGTCATCTCTTGTTACGGATATAAGCGGTGTAATATTAGGAATGTTGGATTGTGACATGATGTTCCTCCTTTATTTGTAATTTTGTGATACCACTATATGTATATGGAGTATGTCGGTAATTGCAACAGCTTGAACCTAGTAGGGTAACTCAAGATCTTCTACGACAAAGCTGAAGCTCTGCAAGTATGCTAGACGTCGCTCGATCTATGATCTGTTCTCGCTTTCCTCTAAAAATCTATTACTAGCGATCGTATCATCGCCGCGAGGCATACGTTTCTTGAAGGCAGCAATGATTCCCGATCCACCAGCCAACATAAATATAAAAGCGCAGACTACTCTGTATTCAGAGCGGTCTGCGCATGTGTGCTGATAGAGATTCGATTGCGGAATACCTACTTCAATAGGCTTCAATATTTAGATGATTCATGGGTTAGGCTTCGCGATACAATGGAATGTCCGTGGTCAGTCTGCGAACACCAATTTCGACGAGCTTATAAGCATCTTCCAGTCTGCGAACGGTCCAGACACCAAGGCCTACACCGGCTGCTTGCGTCTCGGCGACGAGCTGCGGATGCTCCAAGACTGTTGACAACTGGATCAGAAGTGTAGCATTTCCCAGCTCAGCTACTGCCTTCAGATCAACAAGCTCGCTTGACAAGAGCGCAAGCTCAATGTCGCTGTTTAGGCTGCGTAATATACGTAAATTGTCTGGGTAGAAAGAAATAAACATCGTGCGTTCTGTCATATCATATTGATTCAATAGATGAAGGATGGCGCGAAGTTCCTCTTCTGTATTATGTTCTTTCAATTCCAGCTGAAGGCCAACTTTTCCCCCGCATAATTCAAGCACTTCTTCCAGCAGTGGAACACCGCATCCAGCGAACTCTGGGCTGAACTTCTTGCCTGCATCCACCTGCTGAAGCTCAGCAACCGTCTTCTCCCGGATACGTCCTGTGCCTGTTGTTGTTCGATCCAGTGTATCGTCGTGGATGACGACGGGAATGCCGTCTTTCGAATGATGTACGTCGATTTCTAACGTATCGGCGCCCATTTGAATGGAACGGCGGAATGCCGCCATCGTATTCTCGGGATGCACCGCTGCATAGCCACGGTGAGCGACAATTTCAACATCATTGAATAGTGCGTTGGAACTCATGATAATCCTCCTCATTATAGCGAACATGATAGCGAATGTGATGATAACTGCGTTATCATGTATCATAGGATCCGTATGTAAGTATGTGTGCATGCGGAATTGACTCCGATTATACTTGATACATGATGGAAGAACAATGGAGATTTTATAACGGTTACGTGTTGTTCTTGTAAATATATACGCAGCTGAAGGAGAAAAATGGACATGAATTGTGAGGAAAAGAGTTGGTCAATCTCTTTTTGGGGGACAGGAGACTCCATGGGAGTTCCACGAGTATATTGCGACTGTGAGGTGTGCAGAGAGGCGCGTGAGGAAGGACAGAACCGCCGTTATCGGTCCTCTGTTGTGATTGAACGAGCTGACGAACGGCTTCTCATCGACTGCGGGCCAGATTGGACAGGCCAGATGGAACGTGCAGGCTTGTTCTGGATAGATGATATCCTCATCACCCATGCGCATCAGGATCATATTGCAGGGCTCCCCGCATATGCGGATGCATGCCGCTGGCTGGATCGCCAAGGGCATGTCATTGCTCCTGCAGAGGTGAATCAATTGATTCGAACGATGTATCCATGGCTTGAGCGATTCATCCATTTCGAAGATATCGAGCAGACATGGCAGTGGCGGGAATGGTCCATTCAACCAATCCGTGTCAATCATGGCAAGAATGGCTATTCCTATGCCTATCGCTTTGATCGGCTTCAAGCCGTCTCGGGAATGGGGGAACCGCCGTATTCGGCAGCGGAGAGTCAGGAATTAGAAGGGAATGAAGACTCCGCGAATGCGGAATCAGCTGCGTTGAATAGCTGGTTGTATGCTTCGGATGCAATTGGGCTAGGCGCTCAGGAACGTCAATTTTTCCGCGATCTCGATCTTCTTATATTGGGAACGAATTTTTATCACGAACAGGCAGCCTATGAGACCCGTTCTGTATACGACATGGTCGAGGCTGTGGAATTGCTTCAGGATATCTGCCCGAAGCGGACCATATTTACGCATATGTCCCACGACATTGATTTCCGTACAAGCTATGAGCTGCCTGCGAATGTGGCGTTGGCTCGGACAGGAATGCGAGTGGAAGGGTAACCGAGGTTACCCTTTTTTGCTAGAGAGGTACGACGCTCATCTGCTGATCTTCAAATATCCGCTTGGCTGTAAATATGGCATTGAGAACGCGGGGGAATCCGGTATATGGAACACAATGAATCATCGCTTCAATGATTTCGTTAGGGGTTAGACCGACATGAAGTGCTGCTCGAATATGGACATGTAACTGCGGCTCGCATCCGCCTTGAGTAGTAAGGGATGCAAGTGTGATGAGCTGACGCTGCTTCAAATCTAGCCCCTCACGAGAATAAATGTCTCCAAATGCAAATTCAATAATATATTGACCAAGCTCAGGGGCAATCCCGCTCAAGGACTCAATCACATGCTCGCCTGCCTCGCCATCTACTTCCTTCAACCTGTCCCAGCCTCGTTGATAACGCTCAGTTGCCACTTTTTCTTCATTATCCACATTCATCATCGGGAAGTCCTCCTTTAAGATAGATAATCCAATCGTATTGGAATGCACTGCATGAATGACATGCTACACATTAGAGTGCGCTCTATAGCAAGCCTTTTTTTCGGTGTTGGGTGGCGTGATATAATGTTCCATTATGAAAACCTATTTTACGATCCAACAAATTGCGGATAAGACAGGACTGTCCGTACATACGTTGCGCTACTACGAAAAGATTGAGTTGCTGACAGAAGTGCAGCGCGATGCAAATGGCTACCGGCAGTATACGGAATCGGACATAGCGTGGATTCATTTCCTGCTCCGATTGCGTGCGACAGGCATGCCAATCAGGGAGATGCAGCAGTTTTCTCATTTGCGAAGCAGAGGGGATTCCACGATACGTGCACGACGTGCGTTATTGGAAGATCATCAAGAGCAGGTTATTGCACAAGTAAAGGAGTTGCAGGAGCATCTACAGAAGATTGATTCCAAAATTGAGCACTATAAACGACTAGAGGAGAACCCAGTGGAGTAATACCTGTGCGGTTGATTAAAAAAGCACCGCTTTCCCAGACGGTTTTGTCTGGTCGAAAGCGGTGCTTCGTTTAGGTGTGATTAGTTCGCGCTGTCACGATTCAGGATGAACTTCTCTATGACATGACGTACTCCTTCATCATTGTTGCTCTCTGTTACATAATCGGCAATCGTCTTAAGTGAATCAACGGCATTGCCCATCGCAACACCGAGTCCAGCCGTCTCGATCAGATCATGGTCATTCCATGAATCTCCGATACCGATCGTCTCTTCCAAGCTGCAGCCGAAGTGTTCCGCCAAATGGCGCAATGCGCTTCCCTTCGTGCCCTCATAATGGGTAACCTCTAAGAAATGAGGCTTCGACTTTGTAATATGAACCTCTGATCCCAGCAATTCCTTCAGTTCTTCTGCGACACGATCCAGTCGATCCGGTTCGTCGATCATGAGCATCTTCGTGGAAGGGGAAGCGAGCAGACGATCAAAGTCAGGTTCTATGAAATAAGGAATGCGGCTCAAGTTCGCGTAGTCAATCAGCTTTTGATTTTCTTCGCGAGCGTACAGCTTGTCATCAATGTACAACTGCAGATGGATATTGTGCTCGTCACAGTAGCGAAGCAGCTTAAGCGCAGCATCGCGCGGCACTGCACGCTCGTAGAGTACTTCACCGTCCATTACGTTCTTCACCAGAGAGCCTTGATACGTAATGAGAGGCACATTTAGACCTGTCTGCAGGGCAATGTTATGAGCAGAAGCATACATGCGTCCTGTTGCAAGTGTAACGGTAACGCCTTGTTGAACGGCGAGCTCCAATGCACGCTTCGTGCCGGGAGTTACCTGCTTGTCATCATTAATCAACGTGTCGTCTACATCAATTGCGATAAGTTTATACATGGGTTATGAGTTTCTCTCCTATCTATGCAGCACATATTCATGTACTGGTAATAGGGGCTCGTCACATTTTTATCCACGAACACCCGTATTTCTCTCTACTTCTATTGTACAGCATGTCCGCTCCATTTCAATTCGGCAACGATCATTCCAATAAAAATAAGCCCACATCCCGCAAGCGCCCATCCTCCCAGCGCTTCTCCGGCAAAGGTTACGCCCGTAATGGCGGCAAATACCGGTTCCATCGCAAATAAAATCGCAACGCGTGTCGCGGAGGTATATTTCTGACACCAAGTCTGCGCCCAGAAGGCAAACGCGGTCGAGAGCCCAATGGATATAGCAAGTGCGAACAGCACCTTCGGTTCCGATAAGGCTTGCCCGAGCAATCTCATTGTTAGCTGCGGTTCGAAGATGGCCGAACTAATACCAGATAGAATGCCGACAGTCATAAGCTGTACGGTAACAAGCGGCAGTGTATCGTGCTGCGATGCGAAACGGCCTGTCAGGGCGATATGCATGGCGAAGCCGACAGCGCAGAGCAGCACGAGTCCGTCTCCCTTATTCCACTCAGCCGTTCCACCGTTGAAGGCGAGCAAATACAGCCCGCAAAGAGCAAGCAGTGCGGAGATCCAAGTTGGGAGCGTCAGCCGCTGCTTCGACAGCCATAAGGTAATGAAAGGAACCAGCACAACCGATAGACCCGTTAGAAATCCGGTGTTGGTTGTCGTTGTGTATAACAGTCCAATGGTCTGAAACGCATATGCGGAAAATAACCATAAGCCAAGTATCCCGCCGTGAAGAAGCAGTCGCTTGTTCAGGAAGATAGTCAAGGTTCGTCTTGTAAGAAGTAGAACGACTGTAAACAGCAGTCCAGCGCATGCAAAGCGAATTGCATTAAAGGCAAGAGGGGGCAAAGTATGGACAGCATGCTGAACAACAAGAAACGTACTGCCCCAAATCAATGCAACGAGCAAGAGACATACATCGGCCAACCATGTGCGTTTCATGATGAGTAAAATAGACTCCCTTCCCACTTTCAAATATTTTACTCTTATCATGTAAGAAAGAGCGCATGCTGTAAAGCACAGTTTTCGATGATCTATCCTTTACATCCTTCATTTTCCATGCTAAATTGGAGTAAGAATCCGAAATGTGGTCGATATATTGGATGATTATTTCTAACCTATGGGAGTTGGAAACGATGAAGGTAGAGGAAACGAACAAAAGAGTAGAGAAGCTTGCTGAACAACTACAAGGAAATTTGATTGTATCGTGTCAGGCGTATCCAGGGGAAGCGTTGTATGGAAGCGATATGATGGTGCGCATGGCCTTAGCAGCCGTGAATGGCGGTGCTGCCGGAATTCGCAGCAATTCGCCGCAAGATGTTGCAGCGATTAAGGAAGTGATTCGCATTCCGGTTATCGGAATATGGAAGAAGGAATATCCGGGTTCTAACGTATATATAACTCCGACTCTTGCGGATGTTGAAGTGATGATTGCTGCCGGCGCTGACATGGTCGCGCTTGATGCCACGATGCAGCCGCGTCCATCGGGTGAAACGCTTGAATACATTGTAAACGTTATCAAAACAAAATATGACATCCCCTTGATGGCGGATATTTCAACTTATGAGGAAGGGATTCGCGCGGCGGAGTTGGGTTTTGATTTTATTTCTACGACATTATCAGGTTATACGCCCTATAGCGTGCAGCAGAAGGAGCCGGATATGGAGCTGATCAAGCGGCTGGCCGCAGCAGTGTCAACGCCGATCATCGCGGAAGGACGCATCCATACACCGGAGCAGGCGGAGGAAGCCTTGAGAAATGGCGCATTCTCCGTTGTAGTGGGCACGGCCATTACACGTCCGCATACGCTTACCAGTTCATTTGTTTCCAAGATAAAAGGGGGGCAAGTCCCCGTCCAAGCAGCGATGTCGGGCTCGGTCATCCCTGTGATTGCTCAGAATCAGGATGGGAATGATACTGCCAGCAAGGGAGAGGCGTTATCATGACAGACGCAGTGAACAGTCATGAATCTGTCGTCATCGCTATTGATATTGGTGGAACGAATATAAAGAGCGGCATTGTAGATAAACAGGGAAATGTACTTCATTCCCGTACCATTCCTACAGAGGCTATGCTTGGACGAGACGAACTGCTGAACAAGCTGAAGCAGCTTATTCATTATTATCGGAGTGAGGCGGCACAGAATCAGTGGGCAGTAGAAGGCATTGGTATAGGTTCCGCAGGCTATATTCACCGCGATGGGCATGTGGCTTATGCGACGGATAATTTGCCGGGTTGGAGCGGGACTCCTGTTCAAGAATTGCTTCATGAAGCGACGGGTGTGCCGGTTCGCGTCATTAACGATGTGCATGCAATCGCCCTCGGGGAGAGCTGGAAGGGCGCAGGCAGAGGCATGGATCAATTCGTCTGCGTCGCGCTCGGTACAGGAATTGGAGGTGCGATTATTGAAGAGGGTGCACTCTATGGCGGGGCTGATGGCCATGCGGGTGGATTCGGGCACTTCATCGTGCAGATGGATGGCGAGCCTTGTACTTGTGGATTGATCGGTTGTTGGGAGCAGTATGCTTCTGTAAATGCCTTGAAGCGGATGATGAGAGAGAAGATTACTTCTCTTGAAGGCAGTTCTTCTGCGGCAGCGATATTGCCTCAATGTGAGGAGAAGCCAGAGGCTTGGTTCGCAGCGGCGCGTAGTGGCAATCCGGCAGCAAATGAGGTCATTACCCAATATATTCGAAACATCGCAGTTGGGCTTGTGACGCTGCAGCATGTGCTCAATAGTCGTCGATTTGTATTAGGTGGAGCTGTTATCGGACAAGGGGCATGGCTGCTTGAAGCAATTAAGGAAGAGATGCGCAAGATGTGCATGCCTGCATATTGGGGAGATGGTGTGGAACTCCATGCTGCTGAAATGGGTGAGCATGCTGGGGTAGTCGGAGCTGCCAACTGTATTTGGACGGAGCTTCATTCGCCCCAACCTTCCGACCATTTTTCTGTAATCTAGTCTACTTATAACTTGCATAATAAATCGATCGTAATAAGCGGCAATAGCAGGACGTGAACTGTCTGTTTGCCGCTTTTTTATCGTGTTCTTACCAATGAATCGAAGCAGTTCACGTCGGGGACTGTATGGTATAGTGACCCTGTTTGAGCTATCACTAAGTAAGAGCGCTTTCATTATTTTGTTATCAACATGTTGATTTTTTAATCGTTCCATTAGATGATAAGGCTAGTTCGAATTTCCCTGTGAATGGGTTGTGCATGATGACTTTGGTGTAAGCACCGACCACTGACGTCGTGGATGGCTGTTAATCGGATGGTGAATGAGGCATGTTGAATCTGCCTAGTACGATCAATACATCGATTAAACCGATGAACTATGAGTGAGGGAAGTCCGAACACTAGGATTGTGTCAGTAGTTGTGAGCTGGCATGGAAATAAACAAATCCGGCACAAGATACGCTATAGAGTGCCGCATCATACGGATTGAAATACATAAAGAAGTTAGGGGGAATCATGAGATGGTCGCAGGTGAACATACCAATACACTGCTGCTGATTAGAAGTCTCTATCCGTCACTGACGAAGACGGAGAAGAAAATAGCAGACTATGTATTGAAAAATGCCGAATCGGTGCTATATGCGACAGTTACGGATTTAGCGGAGCGAGCAAGTGCGGGCGAGACTTCTGTTCTGCGTTTTTGTCGTAATCTGGGCTTTAAGAGCTACCAAGATTTCAAGCTATCCTTGGCTAAAGATCTGGTATCGCCACTGAAACATGAAGATAGTGAGATTGTTGAGAGTGATGACTTGGCTGTTGTAGCGAAGAAAATGACACTGGAGAATGTCGCGTCGCTTGAGCATACGCTGTCCTTGCTGAATATGGAGGAACTGAATAAGGCTGTTGAAGCCATCGTGAATGCGAAGCGCCTATTCTTCATGGGGGTAGGCTCGTCTGCTATGACAGCGATGGATGCACAGTATCGCTTTATGCGGCTTGGCTACACTGGGGAAGCGATAACAGATCCACACGTGATGGCGATGAATGCGGTACTTATGACCGAACAAGATGTCGTATTCGGCATATCAACATCAGGCAGTACGAAGGATTTGGTGGACACGATTCGATTGGCGAAGGAGAATGGCGTATTTTTCATTTGCTTGACGAGTCATGCGAAGTCCCCTATTACAAAATATGCAGACTCCATTCTGCTGATCAAATCCAAGGAGACACCTCTTGAGGGTGGGGCCTTTTCATCGAAAATTGCACAAATCCATGTCCTCGATATTCTGTCGACGGCTGTTGCCTTACAAGATAAGGAGAAGGCATACAAGGCAATTCAACAAACGGCCAAGTCCGTATTGGACAAGCTATACTAAGCTTATGAGCTTCAGTGCTTTATGACTATGATAAGACATACCAGTAGTCCGAATGGGATCGGGCGACGCCCGGTATATTTCGCGTTACATAACGAAGAGGCGTTCTCATCAAGAGAGGACGCCTCTATCTGCTTCACGGACTATTCCTGCAGCATAAGCAGCCCGACAAAGTCATCCTTGCTAATGTTGCCGAGGTAATGATTAATGTCCATATCTCCAATTGCCTCGGAGACGGCTTGTTCCTCATAGCGAACTCCTTTGAGCCGTTCCTCAATATCACTTACCTCGCCGATTCCGAAGAAGTCCCCGTATATCTTCATTGATTGAATCACACCATCCGCTACATCCAATCGTACATCGACGATTCCGGCAGGGAATTTCTTCGTATGCTCCACATTGAACTTCGGAGAGTGGCCATAGTTCCAATCCCAGTTCTGGTAGCGTTCCTCGGAGATTCGATGAATAATCTCCCAATCCTGCTCAGTCAACACATACTGCGGAACTTGATTCGCTTCGATACCGAAGATGTGGTGCAGAATCGAAGCCTTGAATTCTTCAATGGTCATTGGCTCCTTCAAGTACTCCGCTATATTGGCAACACGGGAGCGCACAGATTTCGTGCCCTTGGATTCGATTTTGATTTGGCGCACCTTCAGTGCAGATGCGACATGTTCCATTTCCGAATTGAACAGCAGCGTTCCATGGCTGAACATGCGGCCACGGGTAGCGAACTGGGCGTTTCCTGAAATTTTGCGCTCCCCAACTTGGATATCATTGCGTCCAGTCAGATCGGCATTCACGCCGAGAGCGTGCAAGGTGTCGATAACAGGCTGGGTGAATTTGCGGAAGTTATGGAAGGACTCACCGTCATCCTTAGTAATGAAGCTGAAGTTCAAGTTGCCTGTATCATGATATACAGCTCCACCGCCAGAGAGGCGACGCACAACATGAATGTTGTTATCTTTCACGTACTCGGCATTGATTTCTTCGATTGTATTTTGGTTTCTACCTATAATGATCGATGACTCATTGATATAGAATAGAAGATAGCTGCCTTCCTCAAGCGGCAAATGCTTCAATACGAATTCCTCGATTGCAAGATTGATCCGCGGGTCTGTTATGCCTTGATTATCAATAAACTTCATAGCTTGTCCGTCTCCTTCATGTAGAAGCTGTTGGTGCATATAGTTCTATTGTATACGATTTGCAAGAGAATACAAAATAGATTTGATATTGATAATCGTTATCATAGATGATATGATGTGAAGTAACAAAGACGGTTACAATGCAACCTATTGAGGGGGACTTCAGAATGTCAATTGCTTCAATTATTCGAGAACGTAGAAGTATACATGAATTCAACGACAAGCCTGTGGATCGCAGCCTGGTGCTGCAGCTGTTGAATGACGCAGTATGGGCACCGAACCACGGACTGCGTGAGCCTTGGCGCTTCATATATGCGGAAGGAGAAGGAAAGGCGCGTATTATGAACGGACTTCTTACCATTCTAGATAAGACTAAGCTAAGAGATGCAACGCCAGAGCAACGCCAGAAGTTCGAGGAGCATTTGATGCATGTCCCTGCTTATTTGCATGTGGTTATGCCTGAAGACCCTCGTCCGAATATTTGGCAAGAGGATTTGGAAGCGGTGAGCGCTCTGATTCAGAACTTCCAGCTGCTTGGATGGGAACATGGTCTTGGCATGCTGTGGCATACAGGCGACTATATCTACAACAAGCAATATCGTGAGATGGTTGGCGTACAACCAGGCGAGAAGCTTGTCGGGGTAATCCGCATCGGCTACTTTGACGATGCGCCGAAGGCTCGCCCGCGTACGAGTGCGGAGCAGCTCTTCACTGTAATCGATCAATAAAGGAGGAGGGCCAGTGCAACTGGCTCTGTCCTAACAATAAGGAGTGCCTCACAGCGTATGCTGATCGGGCACTCCTTATCTTTTGTATCACGGATAGTAATATTCACGAAGTAAACGGTTACATGATCAAGGATGATCTAATGGATCCGCCTTGATAAAACGATGGTACAGCATTAATTCCAAGGAGTGCTTGATCACCCACGCAGCCAGCAGCACACAGACAAGCAAATGAGCGCATACGAGCGGAGACAGCAATAGGGTGCGTGTATCCGATACATATATTAAATAGGCCGCACAGAAAGCTACAGCAAGGACGAGAAAGAGAAGGCTGAACTGATTGGCCTGCATGGATACAGAACGAGCAAGCTCCTTGTCCTCGGCCTCATCCTTGGACATAAAATTGATAAAGTGCATAACGACTTGAACGACGACGGCAATTCCGAACACGTTCCGGGCAAGGGCCATCATTTCCGTGCTGTATAATCCAATGTCTCCCTTGAGTCGAAATAGAATTGCAGCGTAATAGATGGTGACAATGATGGCGGCGCCGAGAGTAGCCCATGATGTCCTGTGATGCACCGACATAATCATCCCTCCTCATCCATGACATATCACACCTGTTAAGATGTGTGGTGCAACAAGATTATACAGCAATTAACAGAAGTGTTACAGTGTGCGATTGACCAATGTTTTTTGGCATTTCGTAATAAAACCTTTGCAATTCCACTATAATTGCTTGCAAATCGCACCGCAACGCCCGTAGTGAACGGAAGAACTGCACATATTTACAGGAAAATTCGTTTGACGAACATTGCTCTGTTACGCATAATGGACGAGTAGAAACGATTCCATATTGGAAAGCTCCGGTTCGTGGAGCTAGCAGTACATAGATATTTTCAACCTTTGGACAAATCCAATTGACATCATTGGGAGGCAGACAGCAATGGGCACAATTGAACGATTCGGGCATGGTGGGGATGTGTGGACGGCTGCGGACGCGTTCGGCGTCGATCGTAAGGCACTGCTGGACTTCAGTGCGAATATTAATCCGCTTGGACCGCCTTCGGCTGTTATAGATCGTCTGGGGCGCGAGATGATGCCGTCAATCGTTCATTATCCGGATCCTGGACATCGGCAGATGAAGAAGCTCTTAGCTGCGAGGTTAGGGGTCGACGAGGCACTGATTAGCATCGGCAACGGGGCTGCAGAGTGCATGGCGCTGCTGTTGCTGGCGATTCGGCCTAAACGGGTTGGCGTAATTGCCCCTTGTTTCTCTGAATATGAGACACTGTCGCGCAAGTTCGGAGCAGAAGTGATGCATAGGGTTGGCAGTGAGGATAACGACTTCCGTGCTACCGAGTCTCAGCTGACAGAGCTTATCGAGCAGGCGGATGTCGTATTTATCGGCCACCCGAACAACCCGAATGGTGCATTATATGATCGCACGCTGCTGGGAAGACTTGCAGCCTTAGCAGAAGTTGCTTCTACGATTCTCGTAATCGATGAAGCTTTTATTGACTTTGCGAATGAAGAGGAGCATTCCTTGATTCCATTCGTTCATCGATGCTCGAATCTTATTGTACTTCGTTCACTTACGAAGTTCTATGCGATTCCTGGATTACGTCTCGGGTACGCAATCGCCCAGCCGCAGCATATTGCGGCGATGTCGGCTATGCAGGTGGCATGGAGTGTCAATGGCTTGGCACTAGCGGCAGGGGAGGCCCTACTGACGGACGAGCAAGCGGATCAATACGCGGCTTCAACACGAGCTCTCATCGATGAAGAACGGGCTGTTCTGCGTCAGCAGCTGCACATGTTAGGCATTCGAACATGGCCAAGCGTAGCGAATTTCCTATTATGCAGATCTCCAGAAGGGTGGACGGCGAAGTCGCTTCAGGCCGAATTATGCCGCTCTGGCATTCTCATTCGCAATTGCGACATGTATGTTGGACTGACGGAGAGAGACTTCCGATTGGCAGTCAAGGATCGCGCTGCGAATGCAATTGTGGCATCAGCCCTTGCAGCTGTGTTACAGTAGACAAACACAGAATGAAGGAGAAGTGGGATGCAGCCATATCGAGAGAGCAACTGTACCTATACATCTAGACATATTGCAGGAGTACATATTCGCTGGGAGGATGCTCTCATCGCTGTTGAACTTCCACAGATAGCGCCGATATGGAGCAGTGCTGTATTTCATGGAGGGCAATGGGTGGGCAATCGCATCTTGAATCAGATGGTTCATTATCAGTTCAATTGTGCAGATCCGATAGAGTATCTTCGTCTGACGTGTGTAGAGAAGGGGTACGCTCCGGAGCAGACCGTTGGGCTTATGACCGCTGCTAAGGTGAGCCATGCATCTGTTGCTGAGCAGGATGCGGATGAATGTTCGCTTCTGTGCGTAACGACTGCCGGAACGTCTAATGCGGCTCGTGCTGGGATGCCGCGGCGAGTATTCTCATCTTATGAACCATTGAAGCCAGGGACGATTAATTCCATTCTTATTATGGATGGCAAATTGTCTGATGCCGCGGTATGGAATGTTTTCATGACGGCAACGGAGGCCAAATGTGCGGCTCTGTCTGATCTGGGCATCTTAGATTCAGAGACGGGGCGCATTGCCACGGGGACGACAACAGATGCAATTGCATTTGCCGTGATAGACAGTGGACGATATGAACCTGTGCATTGCTATGCAGGGACAGCGACCACATTGGGTCATGCGGTCGGACAACTCGTTTATACTACCGTATATGAGTCTGTCAAGACCCAGCATGAAGCGTGACCGCTAACAGATTGGAACAACCTACTAGGGTGGGAGACATATGACAGCAGCGTTCATCATAATAGCAGCATACATATGGGATCGGATCGTAGGCGATCCTCGGGCTATCCCGCATCCAGTCGTTGGGATAGGCAAAGGAATAAGCAGAGTAGAACGTGTTATACGCAGGATAAGTCCTTCCGAGCAGGCACTCAAGCCGCTAGGCATCCTGCTGCCGATTATCGTGGTAGGAGGGGCGTATGCGTCGACTTGGCTTATACTAACAGGACTATATCATGTTCATGAATATGTAGGATGGGTTGCCGAGGCATTGCTCATTGGAACGACAATTGCGGTAAAGGGACTGAAGGATGCAGGGATGGCTGTGTATCGGAGGCTGAAGGACCAGGACTTAGAGGGTGCACGGCGAGAAGTCGGCATGATTGTCGGCCGCGATACAGAGCAATTGGATGAACCGGAAGTCGTGCGCGCTACCGTCGAGACGGTAGCGGAGAACATAGTTGATGCGGTCATTTCGCCGCTATTCTTCGCACTTATCGGAGGCGCTCCGCTGGCTATGGCATATCGTGCGGTGAATACGCTCGATTCTATGGTCGGCTATAAAAATGAGAAATATCAGAATTTGGGCTGGGCATCTGCCCGCCTCGATGATATCGCCAACTGGATACCAGCACGGATCACTGCTGTGCTCATCACGCTGAGCGCTTGGATTCATCGGTATGATGCACGCAGAGCTTGGTCAATGGCGCTTCGAGATGCAAGCAAGCATCCAAGCCCGAATAGCGGGTGGGCTGAGGCAGCAGCAGCAGGTGCGCTTGGCATCAGGCTTGGTGGTTATAATGTGTATAAAGGAATACGTTCGTTCCGCGCTTATATGGGGGATATGAAGCAGCCTCTGCAAGCAGAGCATGTGCCTGCGGTATGCAGGCTGCTCGTAAGCAGCTCGACAGTCTTTGTTATTCTGGCAGGCCTGCTCCTATATGTGCGCGGAGGATGGCTTCTGTAGACGAATGGCGGTTGAAGGAGTACAAATGGGATGACACGGACAACTAAATGGAATGCTCCCGCTATTCATCGGAACCGGCGTCGTTCAGGAGCATCGAAAAACAATAGGAAACGATTATTAATGACAAGACATATGTTACGAAAAAAGAGTCAAGCAAGCGGCAAAATTGTGCGTTTCGCACTTGTTCGTCATGGCTTGACGCAAGAGAATACGGAGCGGCGATATATTAGCTATTCGGATGTGCCGCTATTGCCGGATTCAACAGAAGAGCTCCGAGTTCTTCGCCGAACATTGGCGCATCCATCACCGCTGCTATACACGAGCGATATGCGCCGCTGTCGCGACACGCTTGCCTATTTGCGACCGCGTGACAGCATCCAAGCTGTGGAGGACACAAGGCTGCGAGAATATGACTTCGGCATGTGGGAAGGGTTAACCTACAATGACTTGAAGGAAGATCCACAGTATCGAAGATGGCTTGACGATTCGTCAGCAATCCAGCCGCCGCGCGGGGAACCGTGGCAGACCTTCTGTACGCGAACGGCGCATGTATGGTGGGAAGTGCTGCGCAATGCGCGTGATTCCTTCATCAGCAGCGGAAATCAGATGGAACGGCAAGAGGGCGCTATCCGTCGTCGGCCGTACCATTCTTCGCCGCTGCCACGTGGACGTGTGCTGCGCAGCAAGACAAGCCGGATGCAGAGACAGTCATATGGAAGCGGGCTTAGTCCGCGGCCGGATGTTGTCATTGTCACACACGGTGGTGTCGTTCGTCGCTTATACACGCTGGCTTTCCCAAGGAAGTCATTCTGGGAAGCCGCTGCGCCAATTGGTGGCGGTGTTATGATTACGGCGAAGCGATGTGCCCGCAAATGGAAGTTCTTACGAGCAGAACGGCTTCCCAGCAGATGATGACGTTTGTGTGTCAAAGCAGGTTCATTGGATACGCGCAATGATGTAATCTATTGCAACGCAGGGGCTTTTCCCCTATAATCAATTATCGAGTTTAGCACTTGGATGACGAAATGTATTCCATATTGAATAATCGTGATACTTCAGGTCCTTGGGTATGTATGCGGTACGGATCCATACGCGTTGTTCGGTAAAAGACACCGTTGTATTGTATGGCCGATGCATATTCGAGGTTAATAGGGAAGCCGGTGTGAACCCGGCGCGGTCCCGCCACTGTGAATGGAGTGTTGCGCTCATGATGCCACTGTCGGATTCATTAGTGTGTGCTGTATGTACCGCTATGGATGGGAAGGCGAGCTGCAACGTATTCTCCTAAGTCAGGAAACCTGCCTGAAGATGGACGAGCTGTATCCTTCGCGGAGAGGATCACGTCATTGGCGTAATGCATCAGGCAACATGGCAGCGCAGCTGCTTGCTTCCTGCTTCTAGGTGTCTGTTGAATATTGCGATAGATGACTTTGTGTTCCCCCGGATCGAAGGATCGGGGGTTTTTGCTGTATTTGGAAATGATTTCACATCCCATCAAGCACTTCGTTTGTACAAGGTAAACTGCAGTTCAATGCAATTGCACAGCACGAATGTATATCACAAATTCAGTCACAGTAGGATTTACAGCTCAGGTATATGCAAGTGCTCATTGACAACTGATACCGAATGGGGATGTACATACATTCTTACGGCAAGTGCAGCTTGCAGTGCATTATCGTTCGCATGGCGAAGGATGGAACCGCTTTACACCTGCACGGGTAGTACATGGTTAGAGACTAGGAAGAATGACGCGAGGGAGAGATTCTGACATGAACAAATGGCTGAACAAATCGGTTGCGGCGCTATTGGCGCTAATGCTTACAGTAGGACTTGCTGCTTGCGGCAATAAAGATGCGGCTAAGCCTGCTGAGAATACAGCACAGCAAGAGTCCAAAGACAATACAGCTTCAGAACAACCGAAGCAGGATGATCTAAAAACGACGTATCCACTGACTGTTAAGGATGCGACGGGTGAGGAATTCACATTCGACAAAGCGCCAGAACGTATTGTATCCGTGTCTCCAGCTGAGACAGAGTCCTTGTTCGCACTTGGATTGGATGCACAAATCGTTGGGGTGTCTGATTTTGACGACTATCCAGAGGCAGCAAAGTCCAAAGAGAAAATGGGCGGCATTACGAAGCCGAATGAAGAGGCAATCATTAAAGCTAAGCCGGACATCGTATTCACAGGTATCTCCATGAAGGAGCCCGTCGTGAAGAAGTTCCGTGAACTGGGCATTAAAATATTCAAGGTTGAGCCAAAAACGTACGACGATGTGATTAAGAACATCGAATTGTATGGTCAAATTACGGATCAGCAAGCTAAGGCGAAGACGATTGTTGACAACATGAAGCAAGTGCGTGAAGATGTGAAGTCGGCCGTTCAAAGTGCGGAGAAGAAAAAGGTGTATATTGAATTCTCCCCAGGCTGGACAGTAGGCAGCGGCGAGTTCATGAACGAGCTGATTGAAATGGCAGGCGGCACGAACGTTGCGGCTGATTCAGCCGGCTGGATTCAAATTAACGAAGAGAACATTATTAAATCCAATCCGGATGTAATCATGTTCACGCAAGGTGTAGTGGACTCCGAGACGAACAAATCCTTGGAAGAAATTATTCGTGGACGCAGCGGTTGGAATAACATCAATGCAATTAAGAACAATCAAGTAATCGGTGTGGATCAGAACCTGATCAGCCGTCCGGGACCTCGTGTAGCTGAAGGATTGAAGGCAGTTGCGAAGGCGATTCATCCGGACTTGGTAAAATAATCGTCGTGGAGAAATCGATGAATAAAATGGGTTGGTATGGAGGAGCGGGTATTGCGCTTCTCCTTTTGTCCGTTGTAGGATGCCTCGCTGTAGGCTCTGTACAAATGCCAATGGGGGAAATTGCTCAAATTCTGCTTCATCATATTCCAGGGCTGGATCAGTTCATACCGGTGACATGGGATGACGCTTCCGCGCAAATTATGATGAAGGTACGCTTCCCACGAGTTCTATTGGCAATGCTCGTAGGGGCGGCGCTTGGGGTCGCAGGTACTGCATTTCAAGGAGTGCTGCGCAACCCGTTGGCAGATCCGTATACATTAGGGGTATCTTCAGGGGCTTCTGTTGGAGCCGCATTCCTTATTTTCTTCGGTCTGCAGTATTCGCTGTTCGGCGAATGGACGATTCCTATCGTTGCATTCGCAACAGGGGTAGCGACATTGATGTTCGTTATTAGGCTGGCCAGTGAGCAGGGGAAGATCCCGATCGAGACACTGATCTTATCCGGGGTCGTGATGCAGGCCTTTCTTGGCTCCGTTGTCTCCTTTCTTGTAGCAATGACAAATCAGACGATAAATGAAATTTTGTTTTGGGTGATGGGCAGCTTGGCGATGCGAGGGTGGTCTTATACAGTGGTGCTCACTCCTTATTTGGCAATTGGCATTGTTATTCTTATTGCATATGCAAGACCGCTTAATTTGCTTGCATTAGGTGAGCGGCAGGCCTCGCACCTCGGACTTCATGTAGAGCGGACGAAATGGGTAGTGCTGCTGACGGCAACGATGATTACGGCAGCTGCCGTATCTGTCTCCGGCGTCATCGGCTTTGTCGGATTAGTCGTTCCGCATCTGCTGCGCTTAATTGTGGGCCCCGATTATCGATATTTGATACCGCTCTCAGCAATTGGGGGAGCGATATATGTGATGTGGGCAGATACGATTGCCCGTACGGCATTCGCACCGACAGAAATCCCGCTTGGGGTTGTAACCGCGTTTCTAGGTGCGCCATTCTTCGCCTACTTGCTTATGCGCAATAAGCGAGCGAAACGGGGGAAATGGTCATGACACAGCGAATAGAACATCTTCCGAAAGCAAATCTAGATCATGCAGAGAGCAGCAATCATGCTATTCAAATGGAGAAGGGCAACATCATTGAGGTTCAAGGACTGAGCAAGCATTACGGTGAGAAGCATGTGCTGCAAGATGTGGATTTCGCTGTGAAGTCTGGGGAGTGGGTTGGCATCATTGGTCCGAACGGTAGTGGCAAGTCCACGCTTCTGTCTTTGTTGTCAGGAGTGGATCGACCTACTTCTGGCTCTATACAGCTTGCTGGTCAAATGCTGGGTACCTATAAGCGTAGAGCACTATCTCAGATGATGGCAGTGCTGCAGCAGGAAGCGCTTCCTCCGCTTGGATTTACGGTGCGCGAAGTGGTTGAGATGGGACGTTTTCCATTTCAATCATGGCTTGGATCAGAATCCGAGGATAGTGGAGAGATTGTAGACCGGATTATGGAGAAGCTGCAACTGACGGAGCTGGCTGACTATCCACTTGATCGGATTAGCGGCGGGCAGCGCCAACGGACGGCATTAGCCAAATTAATGGTGCAATCCCCTTCTGTAGTACTGCTGGATGAGCCGACGACGTATTTGGACATTCATTATCAGGTACAATTTATGGATATTGTTCGGGAGTGGCAGCTGGATTGCGGGTTGACGGTCGTATCCGTGCTCCATGATTTGAATTTGGCTTCTTTATATTGCGATAGGCTTGTTGTCATTCATGGTGGCGGCATTGCTGCTCAAGGCACACCTGAGCAGATCATGACTACGGAGCTGCTGTCGCGTATTTTTGCCACAGAGACGACGGTTGTGCCGCATCCCGATACGGGCCGCCCTCAGATTCTTATTCGACCGAAGCTAGGGTTATAGACGGCCCTGGACAGCATAAATCGCTATAGTTTTGCAATAACGCAATTTATAGCATTCCGCTTGAAAATCGATAACGATGAATATAGTGGATGTCGCATGGAACAAGAGTGGATATGAGTCATAGTCAGAAAGAACCACAATCTTTGCACGGATCTAAGATCACAACTAAGAAATGAAAACAGCCATGTACACATCTAAGAAAACACAATGAAGAACTGAATACAACTATGTGCACATCAATAAACACAAGCTTGTGCACATGAATATCAATTTGACAACGGAGATGAGCAGCATGAATGAACGATTGAATCAACTAATCGCACAAATTAAGCCCTTGGATGAGCAGGCAATCCAATCTGCCATCGAGCATCAAAATCAATTGACGAAGCCGCCGGGAAGCTTGGGAGTACTCGAGCAGGTTGCGATTCAAGTTGCAGGTATTACAGGAGAAGTCAAACCTCAATTCGAGAAGAAGGCCGTTATTGTCATGGCTGGCGATCATGGGGTATGTGAGGAAGGTGTTAGCGCATTCCCATCCGAAGTGACGCCGCAGATGGTGTATAACTTCCTCCGTGGCGGAGCTGCGGTCAATGTTTTGTCGCGCGAAGCTGGTGCAGACGTGGTATGTGTCGACATCGGTGTCAATGCGGACTTGGACGATCTGAAGCTTGTATCGCGCAAGGTGCGCAAAGGTACGGCGAATATGGCGAAGGGGCCTGCTATGTCGCGAGAGGAAGCAATCTCTGCGGTTCTAGTAGGTGTTGATATTGTGGAGCAGTACGTTCGCGAAGGATATCGCCTGTTCTCGACAGGGGAGATGGGCATTGGAAATACAACGGCGAGCGCGGCGATGCTGTGTGCATTTACTGGAATGGAGCCTGAAGAGGCAGTAGGCCATGGGACAGGCATCGGCGACGCGCAGTGGAAGCATAAATGCAATGTGGTACGGCAAGCGCTTGAAATCAATGCACCGAATCGTGAGGATGCATTGGATGTATTGGCGAAGGTAGGCGGGCTGGAAATTGCCGGTCTTACGGGTGTTATTCTAGCTGCGGCGGCGAATCAGGTTCCGGTTGTGATAGACGGGTTTATCTCCAGTGCGGCTGCTCTGGCTGCTGTACGATTAGCTCCGGCGGTACAGCCTTATCTTATTGGCTCGCACTTGTCAGAGGAGCGGGGGCATACAGCGCTGTTGTCTGAGCTCAAGCTGAATCCTTGCTTGCATGTGCAGATGCGTCTTGGCGAAGGGACTGGCGGTGTGCTGATGTTCCAGCTCATTGATGCTGCAGTGCGGATTATGCGGGAGATGGCAACATTCGCAGAGGCGGGTGTAACCAATAAGGAGTAATCGCGGGCTGGCATGCCGGGATTATGGCTCCAAGTGAACAAGAATACTATCGTAGTCAAACAAGCATGATGAATGCATGTATGATGTCAAACTATTCAATCTAGTATTTTGAAGCAAGGATGAGTGAGCATGGGGAAAATTGTACTCGTAACAGGCGGAGCACGCAGCGGGAAGAGTACGTTCGCTGAGCGATTATTTATGAAGTTGTCCCCGCAGGGCGGTACCTATGTTGCGACCGCAGAAGCTCATGACGAGGAGATGAAGGAGCGCATCCGGCTGCATCAGGCGAGTCGTGAGGCATCTGGATACGCGTGGAGCACAGTGAACCAGTCGCTGGAACTCCCGAGTTGGCTGAGTGAAGAAGAACAGCCGACAGTGCTCGTTGATTGCTTAACAATCTGGCTGTCCAATGAGCTTCTGCGTGCAGAGCAGGGGGATGAGGGACGGATGGAGGCACAGTTGGAGTGCCGTATTCGCGATATCTTGGATGCACTTCAAGGTATTCAGCAGCGCGATGGTGTCGTCGTCATGGTAACGAATGAGGTTGGCAGCGGCGTTGTACCAGCCTACAAGCTTGGACGAGTATTCCGTGATGCAGCGGGCCGGCTAAATCAGCGAATAGCTGCACTTGCAGACGAAGTGTATTTGGTTACGGCTGGGATTCCGATAGAGCTCAAGAGCAGGATGGTTGAGCTATGAAGCAATATGTACATGCGTGTATTGCTGCCATGCAGTTCCTGACCCGCATTCCAATCCCGAAGGAAGTACCATTCACGAATGAGGTGCTGAAGCGCAGTACCTTGTTCTTTCCCGTCGCGGGCGGAATAATTGGATTAATTGTGTGGGGAGCAGGAGTTGGGTTGGCATTGCTGCTTCCGACAGGGCCAGCAGCGGCAGTAACGCTGGCGCTTATGCTTCTGCTTACAGGCGGACTGCACATGGACGGACTGATGGACACAGCGGACGGCATATTCAGCAGCCGATCCCGTGAGCGTATGCTGGAGATTATGAAGGACAGCCGCGTTGGGGCGATGGGGGTTATTGCATGCGTCTTGATGCTGCTGCTGAAGTGGTCGCTGCTGACCGCCTTATTTGACGCGGGTGCCTGGAATGTCTGGATCGTCATTCCGTTCATCTGGTCGCGTGCCGCTATGGTATGGGCGATGACCAATGAACCGTATGCACGGGCTGAGTCTGGGCTGGGCAGTTATTTTCAAGGGCTCAACCGGAATCATGTGGCTGCAGCATATGGCTGTGCTTGGCTGCTGACTGCAGTGGCTGTTGGAGCTATGATGCTTCCGATTCGAATCAGTTATCTGATGACGATGCCAGCGGGGATTATCTCGGGTTGGCCTTGGTGGCTGCTCATTGCTTCGCTGCTGTTAGGAGTTGCAGCGGCATGGGCGGTATCTCGATACTTGTCTAAGAAGCTCGGTGGCCTGACAGGTGATACTTACGGCGCGTTGAATGAATGTACAGAAATGGTGTTCATGCTGCTGCTGGTGCTCTTGTGTGGAATGAAAGGGTGAACGTGAGATGGATGAACAGTTGAAGAACAACGTTCCTGCTCAAGGAGATAAGGTGCCCTTGACAGCGCTGGCCTCTGTTTCGGCTCAAGAAGAAGCTGGTCAGAAGAGAATCTCGAAGGCAGAGAACGAACGAAGCAAGCCCGGACGCGGACGGACGATCATGCTGCAGGGCACGGCTTCTGATGTGGGCAAAAGTGTTGTGACCACGGCGCTGTGCCGCATTTTGAAGCAGGATGGATATAAGGTGGCGCCGTTCAAGTCGCAAAATATGGCGTTGAACTCTTACGTAACGCCTGACGGCAAGGAGATAGGGCGTGCACAAGGCGTGCAAGCCGAAGCATGCGGGGTTATGGCGACGACGGATATGAATCCAGTGCTGCTGAAGCCCATGCAGGAAATGAGCTCCCAAGTCGTCGTACACGGCAAGCCCTATCAAAATTTGAGCGCTCGCGATTATCGCTCTAGCTTCCTACCCGAGGCGAAGCGCATCGTCGTTGATGCGGTCAATAGGCTTCGCGATGAGTATGATATTGTCGTCATGGAGGGGGCAGGAAGCCCAGCGGAAATTAATCTCAAGCATAATGATATTGTGAACATGAACATGGCTGCCTGGGCAGATGCTCCAGTTATCCTCGTCGCGGATATTGACCGCGGCGGCGTATTCGCGTTCATCGTCGGGACATTGGAGCTGCTGGAGCCGCATGAACGAGAACGGGTACACGGCATCATCATTAACAAATTCCGCGGTGATGTGTCGCTTCTGCAGCCGGGAATCGAATGGCTGGAGGAACGGACAGGCATCCCGGTACTTGGTGTGCTTCCTTACGCCAATGATCTCGATATTGAGGCAGAGGACTCTGTTGCTCTCGAACAGTGGAAAGGCAAGGCAGAACCGGAAAATGATCTGGATATTGCCATAATGGCGTTGCCCCATATCTCAAACTTTACCGATATTGATCCATTAATAGCTGAGCCTGATGTTCGCGTTCGATATGTGAGAAAGCCGGAGGAGCTGGGCAATCCCGATGCAATCGTCATTCCGGGTACCAAAAGTACAATGGCTGATCTAGAGTGGCTGCGTAGCACGGGATTGGCGGAAGTTGTTCAGCACTACGCAGCACAACATCTAGGGGTAGTCGCAGGTATCTGCGGCGGTTATCAGATGCTTGGCCAGCATTTATCTGATCCAGCAGGAGCTGAGGCGGAGGCAGGAGCGGCCATGGAGGGATTAGGCTTACTCCCACTGGCTACGGAATTTGCCGCCGAGAAGCGAACTGAGCGGGTATCGGGTGTCGTGAGCGCATCGCAGCTCGTTGGAACACCCATGCACCAAGTTCCCGTTGAAGGGTATGAGATTCATATGGGGCGTTCTACGATCACGACACATACCGGCACCGGCATTGAAGCTGAGCCCCTATTCAGGCTTGATGGCGATGGGGGAACAGATGGCTGTGTAACGGAATCAGGACGTCTATTTGGAACGTATATGCATGGTGTTTTTCATAATGATGCCTTTCGCAGGGGCTGGTTGAACGGGCTGCGTCTCAAGCAAGGGCTCAACCCTATCCCGACGATACTGAATTATAATGCGAAGCGTGAGGATGCATTTGATCGGCTGGCTGACTTGGTGCGGAGCAACTTGCAGATGGATGTGCTGTATCGCATTCTTCAAGTAGATAATCCAGAGGATAGTGTATAGCTGAGGGATTCGAAGGAGCAATCGGACACAGCAGCAGGAGAAGGATGGAAAAGCACGAATTTGAAATGATTTCCCTATCGCCTTCTGCTCTTGCCTCGACGTACTAAAGACATTACAATCAAGGGAGTTCGGGACATGGTTGCCGAGGTTCTTCTTTTTTTGCATAAGGCTACGATGGCTGTTGATTTGTTCATACAATGATTCGAGACATTGTACGGAGCAATTCATGGGAAGGGCGTTTCGAAGCTTCCTTGATAGGGTACTGAATTTATTACGATGCGCTTTACAAGTACTGTACAGGTGCTGCATTGCTTGATGCACTGCTGATGGACATCGGAAGCATGGTCCATTGCTGCTGTACAACTGCTTAGCAGGCGAGAGAGGATTTGCGTGTATGCTTACGATACTGATTGCCATTTTCACGATCCAAATCGTATATGTCTCCTTTTTTACGCTGCGGATGATTCTGACGTTGAAGGGGCAGCGCTACTTGGCTGCAACGATCAGTACGGTAGAAATTATTATTTACGTACTCGGCTTGAATATGGTGCTGAAGTACTTGAACGAGCCGATTAGTCTGATTGTGTATGCGGCTGGTTACGGTATTGGTGTCCTCGTCGGGTCATGGATCGAGGATAAAATTGCACTTGGGTATGTCGTACTGAAAGTAATTGTCAACAACCCGCACAGTGAGCTTCCGAATCATTTGCGCGATCACGGCTATGGAGTAACGACATGGATCGGCAGCGGCCGAGACGGCGAACGCTTAATGCTCGAAGTGCTGTCACGGCGCAAAAATCGGAATAAGCTCCAGGCTTCAATCCTCGATATGGAGCCAAAGGCTTTTATTATTACATCTGAACCATCACAGCTGCATGGCGGCTTCTGGACAAAGGTGACACGGCGTTAAGGCGCAGTGAGCCTTTGTCTTTTTTTGGGTACGTATTAACAGTGCTGTTTATTGGCTATATTGGGTATATCGCTTAACACTAATGAAGATAATAAAACCGTCCTTTTTGCAAGGGCGGTTTTTTTGTTGTTTTTACTTATGTGGCAGTGGTTAATATATACTTATAAGTCTAACTTATATATAGATTTTTCATAGGTCTACAGAACAGGAAAATGCATGAAAGTTTACATGAAAAAATATATATGTAATAATAAACATAATTGTTTTCATCGTTTTCATAGCTATGAAATATATTATCTAATCTTATAAAAGAGGTGAGCGATGCATGATTCAATTCCAGCATGTGAATAAGGTGTATGAGGATGGCTTTCAGGCGTTGAAGGACATCAATCTTGAGTTCAAGAAGGGAGAGCTAACCGTTCTTATTGGACCGAGCGGCTGCGGAAAGTCGACCACAATGAAGATGATTAATCGTCTCATGACTCCTTCCAGCGGCACCATTCTCATTGACGGCAAAGACGTGTCGTCGCAGAACCCCGTAGAGCTCCGCCGCAACATTGGCTATGTCATTCAAAATATCGGTTTATTTCCCCATATGACAATTGGGAACAACATTGCAGTTGTCCCACGGTTGAATAAGTGGGAGAAAGAGAAGATCGACCCTAGAGTCGACGAACTGATGCGTCTTGTTAATCTAGATCCGGAAATTTACCGCAACCGGTATCCTTCTGAGTTGAGCGGCGGCCAGCAGCAGCGTATAGGTGTGGCTCGCGCTTTTGCAGCAGATCCGGATGTTATCCTGATGGATGAACCGTTCAGTGCGCTTGACCCGATCAGTCGTGAGCAATTGCAGGATGAATTGATTCGGTTGCAGCAGGACTTCAACAAGACCATTATTTTCGTTACACATGATATGGATGAAGCGATCAAAATCGCGGATACCATCGTACTCATGAAAGATGGAGTGGTCGTGCAAACAGGCTCACCGGAAGCGATTCTCCGGCATCCGGCGAATGATTTCGTTCGTACCTTTATTGGACAGAAGCGTCTCGAGAGCGAGTCCCCAATTGAGATTCCTACTGTAGATGAGGTAATGGTGACAACACCAGCGACGGCATTCCCGAACCGCGGTCTTGCTGAAGCGATTAAAATGATGGAGCATCGCAAGGTAGACTCCTTGTTCATCGTAGATCGTGCCAAAAAGCTTCAAGGCATCGTGTCGATCTACAACGTACTCGATCAATACGGCGAGGAAGGCAAGACGGTCAAGGATGTCATGAAACCAATTGGCTATTCGGTACCAGCGGGAACGCCGCTGCCAGATGCCTTGAACATCATGAATGATCATCGCTTGACGAATTTAGCGGTGATCGACAATGCGGGAACCCTTGTAGGACTCATTACGCGGGGGAGCGTCGTCAAGCACTTGTCCGAGGTATATCCAGCTGTCGTCGATAAGCTGGCCAAAGCATATGCGGAGGAGGCGTAACGGATGATGAATGAATGGTGGGCATTCTTTCAGGAGCGCGGTGCCGACATCGTTACGGCACTCCGTGAACATTTGACGATTACAGCAGCCTCCGTGCTGCTTGGCTGCTTGGTTGCAATTCCATTAGGAATCCTGCTCGTCTACAATCGCGTGAAGTGGGTGAACAGCATCGTGTTCTTCGGCGCGAACTTGTTGCAGACGATTCCGAGCTTGGCCTTGCTTGCTATTCTGATCCCGCTGATGGGGATTGGGATGAAGCCTGCTATCATCGCCTTGTTCTTGTACTCCATAATGCCGATACTGCGCAATACGTATGATGGCTTCGAGTCGGTCGACCGCGGTGTACTGGAATCTGCTAGAGGTATGGGATACGATACGATGCAGCGCATTCTTCGCATACAGCTCCCTCTGGCACTTCCTTATATCATGTCGGGGATACGAATTACGACCGTATATATTATCAGCTGGGCCACGCTTGCGGCACTGATCGGTGCAGGTGGTCTTGGACAGCTTATCGTATCCGGTCTTGGCGTGAATAAGCCGGAATTGATCGTTGCGGGAGCTGTTGGGGCCATTGTACTTGCATTCGTCATTGACGCATTGCTGGGCTGGCTTGAACGAGCACTGACACGCCGTTTCGGACGGACGAGCAGCATGGCCGCATAAATTTGCCGTACGTGAACGGGGTGGACAGTTCGGAGAAATGTACTAGGGCAATTGGTTTATTTGTTTGTCTGCTGCTAATCGCGGTCAGACAGATGAGAGTTACCGATAGTTTGGAGTTAGCTGTAAATGGTAGACTGACGACCTTCCGGGAGATGGTTGTCAAATTTTCATGGACAGCTGTGCTAACGTCTGAATAAGGGAGGACACGCATATGAAAATGCGACACAAATGGGCTGCTGGCGGTACTGCACTTATGCTGGTGATGACATTATTGTTGTCCGCGTGCGGAACCGATAACCGGATAGTCATCGGCACCCAGACATTTTCAGAAACAAAGATTATTGCAGAGATGTATAAGGCGCTTATTGAGGATCGTACAAATATCAAAGTTAAAGTGCTGCCGGATCTGGCGGCGAGTCCCGTTGTTATCAATGCGATGAAGAAGAACGAGGTGCAGATGGCGACCTTGTATTCGGGTGAGATTTTCAACAACCACTTTCCTGTAAAGGAAACGAAAGATCGCGGGGAAGTGTTGAAGCAGGCTCAAGAGGGCTTCGATAAATATTTTGATTTTAAGTGGTATGAACCGCTTGGTTTCGAAAATACGTATGCCTTCACGATCCAGAAGAAGCTGGCGGATGAGAAGGGGTATAAGGCAATTTCGGATGTAGCGAAGGATGCTGACAAACTGCGGCTTGGTGTCGATACGACATGGCTGGAGCGCGATGCGGATGGATACAAGGGATTTCAACGAACCTACGGCTTCGCCTTCGGAAAAGAGTTCCCGATGGAGATGAGCCTTGTCTATGAGGCGGTGGCGAACAATCAGGTGGATATTGTGCTTGCGTATTCGACGGATTCGCGGTTGAAAGCATACAATTTAACCACGATTCAGGATGACAAACAGTTCTTCCCGCCTTATGATGCATCGCCAGTGATTCGCAAGGATGTGCTGGAGAAGCATCCGGAGCTGAATGACGTGATCGGACTGCTTCTGGGAACGCTCAATGAGAAGACGATGATTGATCTCAATTATCAGGTGGATATTGAGAAGAAGAGTGAACGGGAAGTAGCGGTTGATTATTTGAAACAAGTCGGCCTATTGCAGGGCGAATGAGAGGAGGATATGGATGAGTAACTACGAATGGTCAATTGCAGATTTACTGGCTTACATGGGAAGGAACAGCGGCATGCTGTGGGAGTATTTTGTGACGCACGTGATGATGGTATTAGGCGGCATTGTTCTGGCGCTCGCAATTGGTATCCCTCTCGGTGTGCTCTGCTCCAAGAATGAGAAGCTGGCCAAGTTCATTCTGGCCGTGACAAGCATGCTGCAGGTCGTGCCGAGTCTGGCGCTGCTTGTGCTGTTAATGCTCGTATTCGGACTTGGAACGACGACCGTGGTCGTTGGCTTGTTATTGTATTCCTTGAACCCGATTGTACGCAATACGTATGTTGGCTTGAAGCAGGTGAACGGCAGTTACGTGGAAGCGGGACGAGGGCTTGGGATGAGCTCCTTGCAGCTGCTGTTTCAGGTGCGATTTCCACTTGCACTGCCCTATATTATTTCTGGACTTCGCATCGCGGCTGTCATTGCAATCGGGGTTGCAACCATTGCTCCACTCGTTGGTGGCGACGGACTAGGAAGAGAGATTTATTCCGGCTTGAACGGGCAGAACCCGCTCCGACTGTACGCAGGAGCGATCCCGGCGGCGTTGCTCGCTATTGTTGCTGATATCATATTCGGTGTGCTGCAGCGCAAGCTTAATTTCGCTCATCGTACTTCTAATTCAGGATCCAAGCAAGGTGCCGCGTCTTCGGAGTAAGGCAAGCGCATGATGAATGAAAGTAAATTTGAACGATACATGCTGCGAGGCATGATCGAGAAGGAAGCACCGGGAATCGGTGCTTCTTTTTATGGACTGATCCAACTGACAGGACGAATGTGGTACGAAGAGTTAGGATGTGAACAAAACATGAATATATTTATATTATTGTTACATTTTGGAATAATTGCGTTATACTCAAAACGAACTGGGTTGCTTTTACGGGCGAGCTTGTAAGCAGCGAGTCAGATCAACCGGAAACAAGAACGCCCCATATCAATGACTTGATCGGGGGAAAGCAAAAATGGGACAAGCATTGCTTCAATTGTACTCTAATGTACAGAATGCGAATGTAGAGATGCAGGAAGACGTTTATTATCAATTTCGCAAGCTTGTATATGCGGACATTTATGCCATCGTTCAAGATCGCTCTTTAAGGGAGGATGTCATTCAAGAAGCCTCGATGAAGGTGCTGGCTAATGTTCATCGTGTGCAGCATCCTGCCGCTATACGATCATGGGTCAAACAAGTCGCGCGCCATGCTGCGTTAGATGTTCTTCGCAAAAATAAAAGCCACTATATCCAACCAACTGAGTCCATGATTCACATGGCGAACCCAACCTCACTTTCTACGGAACCAGATATATCGATTGAAGTAGAGAATAAAATGCGAGATTCCTTGTTGCATCAGGCGATATGGGAATTGAAGTCCCACTACCGAGGCCTGCTTCATATGCACTATTTTGAAAATAAATCGTATAAGGAGATGTCCAAGGAGTTGCACTTATCCGAGCAAGTGATCAGCCAACGTCTGGCCAGAGCGCGGAATAAGCTGCGACAGCAATTTTCAAAGAAATGGTCGTAAGGCTGCATATCAGAATTTATTATTATTTTCGTTAGAAAAGTCATCGTGGATGCGTCTTTAGTAATAAGACCTTCCGTTCCTCCCAATTACAGGGTCTCATACAATGACGAGAAAGGGGTAAGTCCACGATGAAGAAAAAGTTTTCAATCGTAACGGTGCTAAGCCTCGTCCTGCTGCTTGTCTTTCAAATGAGCGTGGTGTCTGCAGCCGAAGGCAAAATCTCAGAAACACTGCCGGCAACCATGCAAGAGAATGAATTATCACTTCAAGCCACAATGGATCATGCGGAGCCTGTTACACAACTGGTGAAAGCCGCGCCTGCCGAAGGCTTGGACGGCACTTTGGAGCATACGATTACAGCTCCCATAAATTTGAATGATGCCGAGGCAATATTTCCTCAATCAAGCGCCCTGCGCACATTGGCAGACCCATCCAACACGGTAACGACCGCCACATATAGCGGGGTTATCCCGAAGGAAGGAGAGGCGGTTCATTTATATCCGATATACGTGAAGCCTGGCGACGTACTTCAGGTACAGCTGGATCCACCATTGTCTCCTCAGTTGAACTACGATTTGTATTTGTACGAATTCGATATGGCGACAGGCAATCTCAATACGACACCAATCGATTACTCGATTTACGGAACATATATGAATAATTACGCCAACGGAACGCGCACGTTATCAGAAAACGTCGGCACCAAAAACACGACGTCTGGAGATAAAGCATATCTCGTCGAGGTTCATGCCAAGCAGGGCGGAAGCATTAATGATCCGTTTAACGTCACACTTGCCATCAGCTCAGAATACGACGCCTATGAGACGGATGAAAATGCATTTCACGCCTACGGATTTACGGTAAACACATCTGGGTCATCATTGAACACACGCTCTATCAGCTCCCCCATTGATAATGATTGGTTCACTATCACTGTACCAGAAAATCGCAATTATGACGCTTTGAATCTCACGCTGGATGCCGCCTCAACAAGCAAAGAATATAAGGTTGAGGTGTACGGTGCTTATGAAGGCAATCAGATGAAGCTATTGTCGTCTCCGACAGATCAAAATGTACGAATCGGAACCGGATCGTTCTATGTTCGCGTCTACACGACAGGCCAATATGACAATAGCAATTATATGTTGACGGTGAGACCGGTGCTGCGCGCAGATAAAATTGTCATTACCGGCTTTAATTCGAAGGAAGGCCCGAACGATTATCCTACTTACCGCTACGGCAGGCATTTCCGAGCTAAGGATTCGCTCACGGTATACGGCAGGGTGAGCACCTCAGATAATTATGCAGTAGCTAATGCGAAGGTGGATGTTCTGTGGTTGAATGAGAATTGGACAGAGGGAAGTGGCAATCGTACTCGTACTGCTTCCGTCTATACAGATGTGAATGGGAACTTTACGGCTACATTCGGACTACCGGCTTCAACAGGAAGTATTGCTGAATTCTTATCAGGGCCGATTAATTTTACGCATTACTATGATTTAAGTGGTGTGAACGTCCAAGTCTCCGAACGTCCGAGCGTATATGCAACAGACATCATTTATCACTTCGCATACAGCTTATACGGAGGAAGAAGTTAGTTTCGCGACGATTTACGGCGAGTGTGCTCGTGATGAATGATTCTTGCTCTTCAAATTCATAAGTAAGCTGCACAAAGCCTCCAATACCGCCTTACTCGCGGGTTGGAGGCTTTATTGTATGCATGCAGGCGTCAATTGCTCTTATGCAGCAGCGTGAATCTCAACAAATCAAACCAATGAAGCTCCTCCGTCCACGACAAGGATTTGTCCTGTTGTGTATTGCTCTTTCATGAGGTATATAAATGCTTCAGCTGCATCCTCCGGCTCGCCGAGCTTGCCGACTAGAAGTGTCTTTGCGGCCGAGTCATCCATCGCGGCTAGTTGTTCGTCCGTGAGGTGGTTCCATAGCTCTGTACGAATCATTCCGAAGGCAATGGCGTTAACCCGAAGCGGGCGCAGCTCGACAGCTAGTGCTCGTGTCATTGCTTCAATTGCCCCGCATACACTGGCTGCAACCGATAACCCAGGATTTGGTCTTGCCGCCGCTACACCGGAAGTGAAGGAGATGGAGCCTCCTGGCCGTATGTTTGGACTTCCATACTTAGCGGCCGTGAATGCTCCCCAGTAACGCAGGTTAAAAAAACGACGTGCCGATTCTGAATCCATCGCATGAATCGAATCAATAAGTAAAGCCTCACCCGCCGTAAAGATCAAGTGATCAAATTTCCCGACCCGATTGAAGAACGCTTGCTGTTCTGTTTCATTCGTTACATCCACGACATGCCCTTCCGAGTTGTCAGGCAGTCGCGACAAGGCATGCTCAACCTTATCGGGCTGACTAGATACGACAACTACGGTCGCTCCTTCCAATGCTGCGGCTCTGGCCGTAGCGAAGCCGATTCCAGAAGTTCCTCCCAGAAGGAGGACTTTCTTATCCGACAGACTTCGGTTCATTTCCATATTCCTCAGTGCCACCTTTCTGTTTCCTCAGTTTATTATCATCTACAGGTTTCTGCGTCCCTTCACGAACGGACTCAAGGAAATTATAATGAGTCTAACCGAATCCAAATAGAACAGCATTTATGGTAGTATTGCAAATACTACTTATGTAAAAGTAGAGATGCATTTCATCCTGATATGGAGTTGTTTGTCATGGATCACATCAGAAGGCGAAAAGAACTAGCTAATTTTCTGCGAACCCGACGAGCTCGCTTATCTCCGCTTCAGGCCGGTCTGCCGGCAAGTAATTCGCGTCGTCGCATTACCGGACTTCGAAGAGAGGAAGTAGCGAGTTTATCAGGGATTTCATTGCCGTGGTACATGGCATTGGAACAAGCGCGTGATATTCGCGTATCGGAGCAAGTGCTCGAAAGCTTGGCACGCACCTTGCAGCTGACCAAGGCAGAACACGAACATCTCTTTATATTGGCTAACAATACTCAACTCCCTCAAGCTCACGTCTCGACAGATCCCATTTCCCCTGCACATCATCTCATTCTTGACAGACTAGGGACGTATCCCGCTTATATCATCGACAGTCATTGGAATGTTCGAGCTTGGAACGACATGACGGCTTCATTATGCGGAGATTTTAATCAGATGAGAGGAATCGAGAGAAATGTACTATGGCGCGTTTTTATAGTGGAGGGATGCAAATCCCGCATTGTGAATTGGGAACAGGTCGCCAGAAATTTATTGGCCTATTTCAGAGGACAGTATGCTGTTCGCCTAAACGATTCATGGTATGAGGAATTAGTTCCGCAATTGAAGGAAAGAAGCAATGAATTCCGTTTGTGGTGGGAGGAGCATGAGGTTGCTGGTCATCTAGAAGGAGAACAGGTGGTGCAGCATCCGACGGCAGGTGTTTTGCCGTTTCGCTACAGTTCATTTCCCATTTCGGATAATGAAGATTTGTTGATGCGCATCTATACACCGCTTGATCCTATAGGTTCAGAACCGAAGTTGGCAGGCTTATTGCGAGATTCGCAATGAGGTACTTTTGATATTCAGTTTCTTACTGATATCATGTGTGGCTCACTAACGTAGAATCAGCCTAGTGAAGGAGGGGACTCCAGAAGTTTGGTTGAAACACTGGAGGTCTATACTGGGTATGAAAATGTATGAACAAATGACGACAAAGACGCTTCCATCCCCACAACTATGTGGTTTTGGTGGCGCCTTTTGTGTATCTTATGGGAATAAAAGAATTGACCGCGTCTCCTAAGATCTTAGGGATTATTCGTAAATCCATCGATAGGAATGACTTATAGTTTCTTACTGATTTGAGTATTGAGTGTAAAAGATTGTATATTATCGGACGATATAATAACTAGATGTGACCTAAAATTATCCATATATATTTCGCGATAGGCCAAAGCAAGGTATGCCATTGTGCAGGAGGCAGTCATGAAAATAAACAGTGTACTAATTTCACCGAAGCTGTATGACAGCTACGGACAAATGAGCAAGCAGACGAGAACAGTAACCGGCATAATGAATGATGTCAAGCACGACTCCGTTGAAATCAGCCCGACCGGACGGCAGCTAGCTGTCGGAGCTATTGAACATCACGTTGGTTCTTACTATGGCAATGCGGATATCCATGAATCCTTGCAGCGCATATTGGAAGGGAAATCCCCCGAAGTTAGGAAAGCCGTCTATACGATTATAGAATCCAATCTTGCTCCTGGCGGATCCGTACCTGATGAAGTTGATCGTTCCGCCTTGCAGGAACTTGGGCTAACCCAAGTCAAGTATGTTGCACGGCATTATTTTAACAAAGAAGAGGGTTCCGAATTGCTAAGCACGCTCAATAACATAGCTGTGCTGTCCCGAAATCAGGCAGGTGGAACGGCAGCTGCGGCAAATCCATACAGGGAGCCCACGCCTAAACCGGTCGGAGCGCCTGACGACTATGTCAATATTACAGATTTGATGAGACGGTTTGCGCCTGAAAGCCATCAACAGTTGGAGGAAGCTATTATCAATGGTGGTGACTGGTTTGGTGTCCTGAAAAAGTTTGCGCAGCAAATCCCGCAAAAAAAGGACTGGATGAAGAAGTATCGGGAGGAAATGGATGCTGCTAAGAAAGAGGCCTTGCCTGTGAAACTAGATAGCCGATTTGATAAAGTGAACCTGATGGATATGCAAACATTTAGTAAGGATATTCAGCAGATGCTGCAGCAATTGCCGAGAATCGATCGTGAAACAATGGATCGGAATAACGCCTATTTTGCACATGTAATTGGACATACGGTGGCATCAAAAAATTGAATTGTTGATGCAGAGTCGCGCTTTTAGGGGAATATAAGCTGCGGCTCTTTTTTTATATATGCCGAAAAAATTACACATTTTTTTCAATTTTATATGTCAATATTGACACAATAGAGGGTGAAGCATTACACTAGAAAGAGAGCCATGTCATTTTCGATAGCTGCGGCATGGATGAACGGGCGCATTAGAAATCGAATAAGAAATCGAATATAGAAAGCTGTGATGTATGTCTATGGAAGAACAAGGTCAACCTATGATGACCAACCGTATGTTCTGGAGTATTATTTTCGCTATATTTTTCGGCAACTTCTTGGCCGTATTAAGTACGAATACAGTCAATATTGCGCTGCCTGTCATGATGAATCATTTCAATACCGATCTGACAACCATCCAATGGGTATTGACGGGATTTATGCTGGCAACAGGGATTATTGCTCCTGCTGTTGGATATTTGGGCAACCGATTCAGTACGAAGCGGTTGTATGTATTTGCCCTTAGTGGGTTTGTGATTTGCTCGATATTGTGTGCAATTTCGTGGAGCGAATGGAGCTTAATCGTCTTCCGAGTCCTGCAAGGGATGTTCAGCGGCATTATTATGCCAACGACGATGTCGGTCGTCTATCAAGTGATTCCCCGTGAACGGCAAGCGATGGCGATAAGCCTGTGGGGCTTGTCTGCTATGCTCGCACCCGCAGTGGGGCCGACACTCGCCGGATTGATTGTCCATGTTGGGGATTGGCATTGGCTGTTCTGGATGAATGTGCCGATTGGATTGATTGCGATTGTGTCGGTGCTGCGCTACATTCCGATGTATCGTATTTCGAGTGGAGAAACGTTCGATAAGCTTGGTTTCTTCTCCGTCGCAATGGGCAGTCTGTTGCTGCTGCTTGCCTTCGGCAATTTGTCCAATTGGGGATGGGGCTCCTGGAAGACAATTGGCTGCATCATTGTCGGCACAGTTATCTTAATTGCATTCGTTCGCCGCTCACTCCGCATTGAGCATCCGTTGCTGAATTTCCGAGTGTTCCGGTATAAACGATTTGCCTTCAGCATGATCCTCGTTACGATCATTACCATTAGCTTGTATGCGGGCGCGTTATTAACGCCGTTATTTCTGCAGCGGGTACAGGGCTCCTCGACGCTTGTATCAGGGCTAGTCCTCCTTCCTGCATCAGCGCTTATGGCTTTCGTGATGCCGTTCACTGGACGCTGGTATGAACGGTTCGGCCCAGTGAAATTGATTACTACCGGTCTGCTGCTGATGGTGATTGGTACGTACGAGTTGGGACGATTGCAGGTAGATACGCCTCACAGCTACATTACGCTGTGGATGGCAGTTCGCAACGTAGGGATTGCTCTTGCCAATACCCCGATTTTGAATGCAGGCATGTCGGCAATTCCGCGGGAACTGTCTGGATACGGATCTTCGATCAACAGCTGGCTGCGTCAAGGGATGGCGAGTTTGTCCATCGGCTTATTCACGTCATTGTTGGCTGTACGCGCGCTTCATCATGCAGGGGATTTGCATAGTGTGATCACTGACGCGACATTGCTGAAAAATACTGCATTCACGATGAGTATCAATGAGGTGAACATGATCAGCATGGTCATGACCTTGATCGGCTTGCCATTCGTCTATTGGCTTGGGAAGACGCCGAGTCATGCGGCAGCAGCCAAAACAGCAGCCGATTAACGAAGAATATCATGCCTCACAATGAGGCTGTGTGATATCGACCCGTTCTATGTAGGGATACATGGAGCGGGTTGTTTTTATGGGCAAATTTACAAGTTCCGTGTACAATGGAAAAAGAAGCGTTGTATTTTCTAATTCTGATATCAACTTGTTGAAATCAAAATAGAAGTCGCAAAGTGTTGTATGCTGTATTGGTGCATGTCAGTACATTTTATGATGTGATAGGTGATGCACATGGGGGATAAGAACAAGAAGCTGGTGGGTGTCGGCGCTGACTTGCCAAGTGATGTCATTGTCTTTCATTCCGAGCAGCAGATGAAAGCTCATTTGCCTTGCAAAATGTATAAGCTGGATCATACGTCAGGGAGTATCTGGGACCATACCCATGACTATATACAGATTTGGTATGTTGTTCGAGGGGAGTTCAAGCATTCCATTAATCATCGGACTTATAACATGGTGAAGGGGAATCTATTCGTCATTCCGCCCTATGCCGTACATCGGGTCGATATGATTCCTGATCAAGGAATGGAAGTGATCGGATGTGAGTTCCTGCCTCATTTTATCAACGAACGATTTGAGCAATCGGAATGGAGCGAAGAGTGCTTCGATTTTTCTTATTTGGAGCAGTTTCTGATCGATGAAAAGCACGTGACGCCAAAGGTAGCCCTGACCGGAGAGACCGATATGGAAGTCGGTCGTTTGCTTACGGAAATGTTGGAAGAGTACCGAGGGGCAAAGCGATTTTACGAGTTGGTGCTCAAAGCAAATTTACTGAAGCTTCTCTCTGTCATTATTCGTGAATATTCCAAGCTGGCCGATAAGCCGAGTGAAGGGGACGAGCGTGTTGAGAAGTACCGAGAGTTGATGAAGGCTGTGATGGACTATATTCATGAGCATTTTGCCGAGGAGCTTAGGCTTGAGCGTCTGTGCAGGCAATTCAATATTTCTAAAACGTATTTCTGTTACTTATTCAAACGATTTACAGGCAAAACATTCAACGACTATCTGATCGACTTGCGTGTGAGCAAGGCAGCGCATTGGCTCGTCGCGACGGATAAGTCTGTTACTGAAATCTGCTTCGGTACTGGATTCAATGATTTGGCCTATTTCTCACGCATGTTCAAGCGCCATACAGGCATGTCGCCCTCGAAATATAAGAAGCAGGCACTTGCGAGTCCATTGTCGTAAGCCTGCTGCTTGACGATGCATTTGAAGATTCTGTATACTAAGAGATATTACGAAGCAAGGGGAGATTTTAATGTTGGTGAGCGTTCTTAACTAGTCAATTCCATAGTGAGGCAACGGTTTTGCTGCAGGTGTATGTTCGAATTTTGTCATAGGAACATCCCTGAGAACAAACGTCCAGCGTGACGTTTATTTGAGCATGCTGTTATTAGTCCTCCGGAAACGAGTTAAGAACAGCGGATAAGCAAATCTACGCCAGCATTCCATTCTCTTGGTGCCCGGATCCGTGCTGTATGCAGCACGTTTTTTTGTAATTATCGTGAATTGTGTGCACTCCACCATAGGGGCACTCAAACATGGCCTGGGACAGTTACTGATGAGAACAAGGAATATATAGGCAGAGTATGCACATACGCATGCTCTGCCTTTTTTGCGTTATACAGATGATACCCGGCATGAACGATACATGCTGCTGTTTTCCGTGAACAGAATCCCTCTTTCCGTGAGATCATAATATGCGGCTGCTCTCCTACAACAATCAAAGGAGAATCAAGAGGCATGAACGAAACAATGCTGCAAAGACTGGATTATCATAAGGTTAAAGAAAAAGTATCGGAATATGCGGTTTCTTATGCGGGAAAAAGCCACGTCGAGAAGATGTGTCCGCTCACGAATATCGATGAGGTACGAAGAGCGTTGGCAGAAGTGACGGAGGCAAGTGATATGCTGAAGCAGGGGGCGAGTGTACCGCTGCCGACCTTACAAGGGATTGAGCATATTATCTCGCTCGTGAATACAGGTTACGTATTCTCGGAAGATGATTTCACGAATGTGGCTGTCTTTCTGCGCAGCTGCGCCCAATTGAAGAAGTATATGCGCGCGAAGTATTCGATTGCGCCTACAGTAAGTCAATATGCTGCGTCGATGTATGAACTGGAGAGCATAAGGGATGAGATTGAGCGCTGCATTCGACATGGTCGAATTACAGATGATGCGAGCAGGGAGCTAAGCAGAGTCCGGCGGAAGGTTATGCAGGTGGAGAGTCGCATGAAGCAAAGACTTGACGGTCTGATGAATAAGCATAGAACACTAATGCAGGAGCATCTGGTAGGGATGCGCGGGGGCAGATATGTGCTGCCCATTAAGAAGGAGCTGCGCAAGCAGTTCCATGGCACCGTGTTGGATGAATCAGCAAGTGGTCAAACCGTGTATATGGAGCCGACAGAAATTGCCCATCTTCAGCATGATCTCGCCCAGTGGCGGATTGCAGAGTCGCAAGAGGAAATGAAGGTGTTGAGTCATTTAACCGAATTGCTGGAAAGATCAACACCTGAGATTGAGATAAATGTGGATACCGTCGGGGTATATGATTACCTATTCGCGCGAGCGAAATACAGCCGTGCGATAGATGGTCGACCGGTACAGTTGAATGATCGCGGCATCATTGACATCCGTAATGCGAAGCATCCACTGCTAGGCACGCATACGGTGCCTCTTACATTTCGAATCGGGCGTGGCTACTCTTGCCTGATTATTACGGGGCCGAATACGGGCGGCAAGACGGTTGCCTTGAAAACAGTGGGACTGCTTACGCTTATGGCGCAATCTGGATTGCTGGTGCCGGTCCAAGAGAACAGTCTGTTCTCCGTATTTCGCAACGTATGTGTAGATATCGGAGACGGCCAGAGCATGGAACAGTCGCTAAGTACATTTTCGGCCCATGTTACGAATGTGATTCATATTCTTGAGGAAGCCGATGCGTCCACGCTTGTATTATTTGACGAAATGGCGTCCGGTACCGATCCTGGTGAAGGGGTTGGTCTGTCGATCGCCATATTGGAGGAGCTGCGGAGAAGGGGATCAATTGTACTTGCCACAACGCACTTCAATGAAATCAAGCATTTCGCAACTGCTACGGCGGGCTTTGAAAATGCAAGGATGGAATTCGATGCAGACACCCTCCAGCCGCAATATCAGCTGCGCATTGGGGAAGCTGGGAGCAGCTATGCCTTCCTCATTGCTTCGAAGCTGGGTCTGTCAGCCGATATCATTAGCCGCTCACAGCATGTTACACAATCACTTAGTGCAGGAACCTTCCGAGCTGAGAATGCTGCTGCTGCATCAGATGGGAAGTCTGCAATTTCTGAGGCTGAAGCTCCCAACGGAGATATCTCCATTTCCAGAGGAGAAGAGGGTTCAGACCGGAATGATACTGGAAATGAGGATGAAGCTAGGGCTGTTGAGACAGTAAACCTCGTCCAGAGGAATGGCAGTGCAAATCTTCCTGTGAGCAGGGAAGAGGAAAGACATGTAACACCCACAAAGTGTGCTAAGGAGTCTATGAGATCTAAGGATTCTAAGGATTCCGATAACAGCAAGAACCCTCCCGCTAAGCTGCAAAAAGGGGACTGCGTCTATATTGCTTATTTGAAGCGTACGGGCATCGTGTATGAGGAAGAAGACTTACGCGGCAATGTAGGGGTACTCATTCAGCACCAGAAGGTGAAAATCAACAAGAAACGCCTGACGTTGTACATTGAGAAGCAGGATTTGTACCCGGAGGACTATGACATGGACATTGTGTTCGAGTCGAAGGAGAATCGCAAGAAAAAAAAGATCATGTCCCGCAAGCATGTCGAGGGCATCACGATTGAGTATCCATCTGAATAATGAGATAACGCCATGTGAAGAGGCCTTCTATTTTATTAGATGGCCTCTGTTCGTGGTGGATCCGACATAAACAAAAATATTCTGTAAAATGAGACAAACGTCCTGGGCAGAAGCAATTGCTTGCCAAATATGCGGGGATTTACGCTTTCGATCATTTTCCGCTCGAATTCGCGAACGGGAAGATTGAACATAACAAATGCTCCGTTGATATCAAAGCGGATGCCGCATCTTTGTCTTCTTTTCCCTGTATATTCCTGTATTAGAGAAATAAATGGGAGTATCTCACATCCTCAACTGCATCTGTGAAAGAAAGTCCAATATTTGTGGACTATAGTGCAATGTGCGGCGTACAAACTTTTTTATAATGTAGTGGAGATAGTTAGTATTCGTTGTAACCGCTTGCATATAAGTGGAGAATTGAAAATTTAACCGAAGACAACGATGAAATGGAGTGGGCTGCTGTGAAATTAGGAGTTAGCATTTATAGTTTGTATGCTGCATTGCAGGACAAACGTCTAAGTATATCCGGAGCATTGGAATGGATGAAGGAGAATGGCGCGGATCACGCAGAAATCGTGGATTTGGATTTGGATCTGGTCAACCATCCAGAGCGTGTAGAAGAGATTCGTACAACAGCAGAACGGATTGGGCTTGAATTGTCCAATTATTGCATTGGCGCGAATTTTGCAGGTCATGACGAAGAGGGGTTGAAGCGTGAAATCGAGCGTGTGAAGTCGCATGTTGATGTTGCGAATCGCCTTGGTGTGAAGTTCATGCGTCATGATGTGGCATCGCGTCCGCTTGAACAGACAGGTGCTGCTTATTTCGAGCAGGATTTCCCCCAGCTTGTCGAAGCATGCCGGGAAATTGCAGATTATGCTGCCCAGTATGGCATTGTCACAAGCGTGGAGAATCACGGATTCTATACGCAAGCTAGCGAGCGTGTGAAGCGTCTCGTGCTTGCCGTAGATCGCGACAACTACAGAACGACCATTGATGTAGGCAACTTCGTATGTGTAGACGAGAATCCACTCATTGCCGTGAAGAACAATCTTGAATTGGCTTCGATGGTTCACTTCAAGGACTTCTATATTCGTCCAGCGGATCGCAATCCTGGCCAAGGCTGGTTCCGCTCTCTGCATGGCAATTACTTGCGCGGTGCAATCGTGGGTCAAGGAGACTTGCCAATCTACGATATCGTTCGCGCGGTGAAGGCATCTGGATTTGATGGTTATGTCAGCATTGAGTTCGAAGGGATGGAAGACTGCCTCAAAGGCACGAAGATTGCGATGGACAATGCCCGCCGCATTTGGGAAGAAGTATAAATTCGACGGATCATTCTGGATGAAACATACAGATCAAAAATTAGGAGGACTAATCGATGAGTAAAGTAAAAGTTGCGGTTATTGGTACAGGTTCGATCTCGGAAATGCACTTTAGCGGATACAAGAACAATAGCGAAGCAGAAATTATTGCCGTGTGCGATTTGAATGCGGAACGTGCGAAGGAGAAGGCAGTCAAGTACGAAGCACCAGATGCGATCATATATACGGATTATCATGAACTGCTTCAAAATCCAGATATTGATGCGGTAAGCATCTGTACATGGAATAATTCCCACGCACCAATTGCGATTGCAGCGCTCGAAGCAGGCAAGCATGTACTTGTAGAGAAGCCGCTTTGCATGACAGTTGAGGAAGCGCTTGCGGTACAAGAAGCACAGAAGAAGAGCGGCAAGACGCTGCAAATCGGTTATGTGCGCCGTTATGGCACGAATACACGTGTATTGAAAAAATTCATCGACGAAGGCGAGCTTGGCGAGATTTACTATGCGAAGGCATCCTGCATTCGCCGTCTTGGCAACCCAGGCGGCTGGTTCAGCGATAAGGAACGTTCCGGCGGCGGTCCATTGATCGATATCGGCGTTCACGTAATCGACCTGTGCTGGTACTTGATGGGCAAGCCGAAGGTGAAATCGGTAAGCGGCAATGCGTATTATAAGCTTGGCAATCGCAACCACATCGAGCACTTGGACTTCTATAAGGCAGCGGATTATGATGGTGGCAAGGTGAATACGGTTGAGGATATGGCGAATGCGCTTATCCGCTTTGAAAATGGCGCTTCACTTGCAGTTGACTGCAGCTTCTCGCTTCATGTGCAGAAGGATGATATGTATGTAAAATTGTTCGGCGACAAGGGTGGCGCTGAAGTAGAGCCTGAATTGAAGATCATTGGCGAAAAGCATAACACGATCTTGAACATGACGCCGCAAATTGATCATCTGACTTTTGATTTCAACAATGGATTCCAAGGCGAAGTCGATCATTTCATCGACTGCGTGCAAGGTCGCACAGAGACGATCTGCCCTGCAGAAGATGGCGTAGAAATGATGAAGATTTTGTGCGGCATTTACGAGTCTAGCACAAAAGGGACAGAAGTTGTTTATTCCTAATTGAAGCTTCTATCGATGCATGAATGGATCCAGAGCTTGGTGTTGCGTTAGGTCTCAGTTGAGGCTATCCGTGTTAGGCAATGCATGATCTATGTCTGAACCAAGTTCAAGTATGAACCTGAATCATAGATGTCACGGAAAGACAATATGCACTACCACTATAATTGAAGGAGTGAAATTTCATGACGATAATTACGAACCCTATCGGAGTCATTACAGACAGCTTCCGCATTCCTGTGCGGGAAGCGTTGGTGAAAGCTAAGGAAGTGGGCGCAGACGGTGTCCAAATCTACGCGGTTAGCGGAGAAATGGATCCGGCAAACCTATCGCCTCAAGCGCGCAAAGAAATGCGCAGTTATATCGAATCACTCGGTCTTCACGTATCTGCACTGTGTGGTGACTTGGGTGGACACGGATTCCAAGATAAAGAGGCGAATCCGGCTAAGGTGGAGAAGTCCAAGCGCATTCTGGACTTGGCACTTGATCTGGGGACGAATGTGGTAACGACGCATATCGGTATCGTGCCGCATGAGCAGAATTATATTTTCGAAGCGATGCAGCAGTCTTGCGAGGAGTTGAGCCAATACGCGAACAGCCTTGGCGCGCACTTCGCTATTGAGACGGGGCCAGAGCCTGCGGCACATTTGAAGTCTTTCCTCGATACGTTGTCCGGCAAAGGAGTAGCTGTCAACTTCGACCCTGCGAATATGGTCATGGTTACAGGGGATGATCCGGTTCAAGGCGTACATACGCTGAAGGATTACATCGTCCACACACACGTGAAGGATGGCGTGAGATTGCGTGAGGTTGACCCGCGTACCGTATACGGCATGCTGGGCTTCGAGCCAATGTCGCATGAGAAGATTGCGGAAATGGCAACGAGCGGTCCATTTGAAGAGCTGCCGCTTGGCGAAGGCAAGGTTGACTTCGACGCTTACTTCCAAGCACTCGTTGATATCGGCTACAAAGGGTATTTGACGATTGAGCGTGAAGCAGGCGAAACACCTGAAGTAGACATCCGCAAGGCTGTGGATTTCATTAAGCGTTATAGATAATAGTTTGAGTTTCAGAAGGGACAGATGTCGCAAGTTATGCGGCTTCTGTCTCTTTTTTCTTTTGTCTATCATGGGTCGATCTTTCGTTTATAGGGAAGGTAGTCTGTAAAAATATGAAATGAAAGCGATGTCATAAAAATAGACTGACATATTTCATGTGTGCTTTTACATAAGGTAAGAAGGGTAGTTCGATATTTTGTACAGAGAATAGGAGTGGTAATGTGCACGCGATCGACAAGTTGGCACGCATGGTGGGCGAAGTGAAAGAAGATGCTTCTTGGGAGATAAAGCTCACTCCTGAGACGAACCTCATCGATGAGGTTGGCCTCGATTCTCTTCAACTGATTCAGCTTATGTTGAAGGTGGAGGAGCAGTTCAACGTGCAAATGGACTTTGAACGATTCGATTACGAGCATTTGCAGACGACTCGAGCGTTCTTAGGGTTTCTCGAATCACTCGGCGCCGAGGTGCAGCTGCATGCGTAGTCCTCTGCCGGAGGAACTGCTGCTAAGATCTATGCCACTCTATGATGGGCCGCGCCTTGTCATGGGCATGTTCGATGCGGAAGCCTATTGGCGCCCTTCCGAGCTGGCGAAGCTGCCATCGCTTCGGCCAGTACAAGAGCACGCTGCTGCCGATTATATGGACGAGCTGCTGTTCCCATTGTGCGGAGAGGATGGCCTCGCCGTGACCCGTCATCCACGGAATGCGGCGCAAGCTGCCTATTTGCATGATGCAGGATTTTACTTCCGCTCGTTGACATGCAGCAACGCTCAGACGAACGGGAACGAGCAGAGAAATAAGGATGTATTCCAACTCGCATCGGAGCAATGCACAGAGCCGAAATGGAAGCGATTGATGCGGGAACTCCCCCTTGCTGCTTACGCGGTTATTCCCTCTGCGGAGGCGTTTGTTCAAAAGTATGGCCTGGACGGCGCAATTCCTGATGCGGAAGCCGTTAAACAGGTGAATTCGAAGGCATATTCGCTTCGTCTTGCACAGCAGTTAGATTTGAACCCTCCAGGCAGACTTGCAGAGGGAGCGGATACCGTGCAGCAAATCGGCGCTGAATTGCTTAACCGTCACGGCAAGCTCATCTTGAAGGATCCCTACGGGGTATCAGGCAGCGGGAATCTAGTTGTCGACGCTTCGGCACTTCTTACTCGCCTTACTGATTATCTACGTGCTCAAGAGCGGGCAGGCAAGCAGGTACAGTTGATCGTTGAGCCTTGGCTGAATAAGCAGGTGGACTTCTCCTGCCAATTGTATATCGCATCGAACGGATGTACGGAATTGCTCGGGGTACAGCGAATGGTGAATAGACAGCTGAATTATGGCGGTTCATATGCAGCGGATACACATCTAATGAATCGATTGGCAGAGGCGGGTTACTTCGAACATATGGAACGTTTGGCCGCTCAGATGTATATTGACGGCTATTACGGGCCCGTATGCATTGACTCTATGCTGCTGGAAAACGGTGAAGTGTATCCAGTAGTGGAGATTAACGCTCGACATTCCATGGGAATGCTGAACCATTGCCTAGACGCCCACTTGGAACGCTGGGGGAAGCGCAGCTTCTTGACATGTCTCCAGCTTGGGCTCCCTGAACGGGAGCAGCAATCGACAATGCGGCCTGCAAGCATGGTAGAAGAAACTGCAAGAACCGCAGGAACCGCCGATCAAGATTTGTCTAGCTCCAGCACTCAATTCGAGCAATTGTTGATGCAATTGGATGAAATTGAACTGTTATACACACCGGAACGTCGCGCGGGCGTGATGCCGTTGTCTGCGAACACTCTCTTCTCACCAACTGTTCATAACCGCTCAGGACGCTGGTATGTGTCACTTGTTGCGGATAACGCTGCCGGGAGTGAGGCGTTAGGCAATCAGCTTCATCAAGCGCTTTTGGCATTCGGCTACCGGATTTATTCATAGATAAGATGGAACAGCATCGATCGCAAAGTAGGTGTTCACACTGCTAAATACTTCACCCATTACCATTCTTACCTCGGGAAATTCACTCGGTGCTTATGTACCGGGGATTCGACTTGTAGAGCAACTTAGACGGCGCGGGATTCCAGCAGAAGCTGAAGTGCTGGAGCGCCTCTTCCCTGAGGAGACACGCCGCAACATGATTCGCACGAAGCAGCTTTTTCACAATAGCTTCGAAGCAGCTAAGATGGGAACCCGAATGGCGCGAGATATTGGTCTGACGCTGGATGAAGCGGTCGTAGCCAATCTGCTTCAGCGATGGAGAGATGAAGGAAGGTCGGTCTTCCTTGCTGTGACAGGGTTCTGGATACCTGTTCTGCAGCGATATGAGAAGATGATGCATCCTGAGCCAATACGCGCAGAGTTCTTACGACTGGATGCAGTCGATACGCCGTCCTACCGTCCATATGAAGATGTATACCCCCGCTATCGCCATCATTGGCTGTACAGACTGGGTAGAGAGGGTACAAGCGAACTTCATGCCAAGTTGACCATGTCGGATGCAGATTTCGTTCCCTATTCAGAGCGCGAGAGACGGATTGTCGTTCACGGAGGTGGCTGGGGGATCGGTACTTATCGGAGCAAGATTGCGAATATCCAGCGCCATTACTCACTTGCCATCGTGGTATACCATTCAGAGGAAGTGATAGATGCGCTGCCGTGCGACCGAATCTATATGACCGATCCGAATTGGCACCCGTGGCTGGAGGAATCACTGTCGTATGATCGGACTATGCAGGCTGCTCAAGCCACTCAAACTGCTCAATCCACTCTAACCAATCTATCCAATCAAATTGATACAGCTTATCCGCCAATGGCTGAATGGAAACGGAATGAACCGCTAACCTACGAACGGGGCACGAACGGGCCGCTGCTGTATGAGGTGATTCGAAACAGCTTGGCCATCGTCAGCAAGCCTGGTGGCGGAACACTTATCGATTCGCTGTCATCCGCAACCCCGCTGATTTACCTTGAGCCATTCGGCGAACACGAACGGGCAAATGCAGAGCTATGGGGACAGCTCGGCTTCGGCATTTCCTATGACCGCTGGCTAGAGGCGGATTGTTCTTGGGAAATGCTGTATGAGCTGCACTGTAATTTAAAAAGCCAAACGCTTTCACTATCTGATTTCGGAGGGATGTATACATGACGCAACCGAAGACAAGTGCGACGTTAACGCGGACAGAGTTCCGTTCCTTGAAGCAGACGCTTCATAATATGAGCACGGGAAGCCGAGGTCTGAAGGAGGATCCATCCTTTGCCTTCGATCTGCCAAGAGATATCGGCATTAAATTGAACAATGGCTGCAACTTGCGCTGCAAGCACTGCTTCGAGTGGAATCCCGACGGTTACCATCATGAATTCGAGCGTCAGGAAGCACGGAGAGAAATCGAATTCTCGTTAGTCGAGAAAATATTTGAAGAAACGAGACCTTACCGCTCGCGCATGTTCCTGTGGGGCGGCGAGCCGCTCATGTACTCGAAGCTGGATGAACTGTGCGAGCTGCTGGCGGCAGATCCTCGAATTGCGACGATCTGCACAAATGCGGTGCTGGTCGAGCAGAAGTTGGATTCGCTGCTCAAGCTGCCGGAGGGTGTCACACTGCTGGCTAGTCTGGAAGGATTCGAGGAGGAGAATGATGCGATTCGCGGACGAGGGATCTTCCAGAAGGTAACGGCGGCTATACAGCTATTGCTGGATAAGAAGCGCTCGGGTGAGTTCAAGGGGGATGTATCGATCAGCCTGACGATCAATGACGCGATGGTAACTCGACTATATGAGTTCATGGAATATTTCGAAGAAGTGGGGGTCAATTCTGTCTATTTTGTTTTCCCATGGTATATTCCGGAGGCTGTTGCAGAGCGAATGGATTCGTACTTTGCCGAGCATTTCGGGTGGCTGGAAGCGGCCCACGATCCGATGAAGAAGAGCTGGCATTCGTTCACGTATCATTTGTCGCCGGAGAACTTAGAGCCGCTGCTTGCGGAGATGGAGAAGTTGCGTTCACGCGTCTGGAATAATCGCATTCGTTTTCAACCTGCATTAGAAGCTGACGAGGTACGTGAGTTCATTCTCGGCACCGAGCGCCCGGGCATGCGCCGGAAGGAATGTCTGGCCTTATCTACGCGCATGGATGTGCTGCCTAACGGCAAGGTGAATCCATGCAAGTTCTTCCCGGAATTCACAATTGCTGATTTGCGTGATTCCAGTTTGAAAGAAGTCTTCCACGGAGAGAGCTACAACAAACAGCGCGAAGTATTGTCTTGCGGATTAACGCCGGTATGCTCGAAGTGTGTGCTTCTGTACAATAATGGAGCATAAACGCTGACGGGAAGGAGAGGGGCTCCCATGAGTGCGATTACGGTCAGAGGATTAAGCAAGACATTCGCCTATTACCGCAAGCAGAACGGTCTTAAACATTCCATTCGGAATCTATTTCATCGGGAACAGTTGTACCGTCATGCCGTTTCTTCTATTTCATTTGAGATTGAGCAGGGGGAAGCGGTCGGATTCATTGGTCCAAATGGGGCGGGCAAGACGACCACGCTGAAGATGTTGTCCGGTATCCTGCACCCAACGGATGGGGAAGCACGTGTACTCGGCTACGTGCCGTGGGAGCGCCAGCAAGCGTTTAAGCGCCGCTTCGCGATTGTCATGGGGCAGAAGAGTCAGCTGTGGTGGGATTTGCCGGCGAATGAATCGATTTATTTGAACAAATGTATCTATGGCGTGGACGATCTGGAGTACCGCAAAACGCTGGATGAGCTTGCGGAAATGCTGGACGTTACGCATTTGCTGGGAGTGCAGGTGCGGCGATTATCGCTAGGTGAACGGATGAAAATGGAGATGATTGCGGCGCTAATTCATCGCCCCCAATTGCTGTTTCTTGACGAACCTACGCTTGGCCTCGATTTTGCCGCACAACAAAATGTTCGCCAGTTCCTAAAGGCCTACAAGGAGGAGAAAAAAGCGACAATCCTCTTAACAAGCCATTACATGCGTGACATCGAGCATGTATGCAGCAGGGCGCTCGTGATTCATAGCGGAGAAATTGCCTATGACGGGGAGCTTGCACGGATGAGCGGATCATTCGGACGGCGCAAGCGAATGAAAGTACGATTTACTGCATTCGTTCCGTCTGAGCAGCTGCAAGACTTTGTTCGTCTTCTTGCCGAGGTGCGGGAGCATCAAGGGATGTCTGCTGAATTGGAAGTGGCAGCGGATGAGGTGAAGCCGCTGGCAAGATTGCTGCTGGATCATGATCTTGTTGAGGATTGGACGGTCGAGGACGTTCCAATCGAGGAAGTCATCGAACAACTATATAAAGCAAAATGTGCAGAACGAGAAGGGGAAGAGACGGATGGGGAAGCTTCCGGATCAGAACGACATGCAGCAGAAGGATAACCGTAATCAGAATGAACATAGGCAGGATACACCTAATGAGGATGGCCCTAATCAACGTGCTGACGATAGGGAGGAATCTGCATCCAATCGGCGAAAGGGCGGCAAGTATGCTGCCGCCTTCGGGATCGGATTTCAATCTTCGCTCGAATATAGGTTCCAATTCGTGATTGGACTCATCAGTCTCTTCTTTCCGATAGGCATTCAGTCCCTGATATGGAGCGCGGTGTACCGCAATTCGGAGCAGCACACACTTTACGGATATGACTACGGACAAATGATCCTGTATACGATTCTATCCGGTCTTATTGCGAAGTTCGTCATGACACAGCTGGAACACACTATCGCCGAAGACATTAAGAGCGGCGGGCTGAACGCTTATTTAATTCGCCCCATTAGTTACTTCTGGTATCGGGTATCAGCTTATGCAGGGAGCCGCGTCGTGACGGACAGTATCCTGCTTGGCTTAGTTGCAGCCGTACTGTTCGCCGCTTCCCGTTATGGTCATGATGTGTTGTCTTCAAGCCGCATCGCCTTATTTGCTGCTGCGCTTTTGCTTGCGGCAGCCGTACAGTTTCTACTCTCCTACGCCATATGCGCCTTAGCGTTTCGTCTTGCAGAGATTTCGTACTTCTTTGTGATCACAGGTCTACTTGTGCAAATTCTAAGCGGCGGCATCGTACCGCTTGAGGTATTCGGCGATACGCTCAATGGATGGTTCAATTTGCTCCCGTTCAAGTACACCATTTACTTCCCGGTCAATGTGCTGAACGGTCGATTGAGCGAGGGAGAAGCGTTGACGGGGCTGCTTATCCAGTGCGGCTGGATCGCTCTGCTTGCAGGAGCAGCACATCTCGCTTGGCGAGCCGGGCTTAAGCGGTACATCGGGCTGGGAGGTTGAAGATGGGATGAGAACAAGCTGGTACTCGTTATCTTGGTGTCGTTCTTGGACTGACAGTGCGAGAAGTTACTTGCGTTTATACGGCGTGTTCGTGAAAAATTGCCTCGCTGCAAGCATGGAATATCGGTTCAACTTCTGGATGGGCATCGCTGTGGAGATTGCCTTCCTCTGTGCCAAGGCGTTATATATTCTAATTGTGTATCAGACCGATCTGCATATCGGAAGCTTGACACCAGATCATATTCTGCTGTTCATTGGCACTTATACGATGATGACAGGGCTCTACATGGGACTTTTCTATGTGAATTTCATTCGGCTGCAGCAATATGTGCGCGACGGGACGCTTGATCTGATGTTGACGAAGCCGATATCGCTGCAATTTTTTGTGTCGCTGCGTTATGTCGATATTGGTCTGCCTATCCCGAATGTCATCGCCGGTGCGGTTATGATCGGCATCGGCTGGCATCGCGCGAATCTGCCGCTGGATGGGAATATCTTCGGCTTCTTCGCCTTGTTGTTATCTGCGCTGCTTGTCACGTATGGCATCATGCTGCTGCCTGCGCTGCTTGCGTTCCGTTTCGTTCAGACTGGCGCAATGACCGAGATTGCTCATTCGATTTGGGACGCGAACAATATGCCTTTAGATATTTTCCCACGTTGGTTGCAGCGTATCGGCGTGTACGTGATTCCGATTTTTCTAATTAGCAACTATGCTCCGAAGTTTGTGCTTCATGAGCTGGCCGCATGGGATATTGTGTGGGCTATTGCAGCACCGCTCCTGCTGCTTCTCATAACGAGATGGTGCTGGAAGCGGGCTGTAGTTGGATATAGCAGCGCTGGAAGCTAGATAAGGAACGGAGTTATATGGAAGGTAGGAAGAACACGAACATTAGGGACGGAAGTACTGAAGGACGGTGAATTCAAATGGCTGAACAAGAACAAGAACGGGCACAGGCACAGATGCAAGTGAAAGAAAGACAGCGCTATGAACAAGGCTTTCTCGATTGTCGGAATGTTCAAGTATCGATTGCGCTTCAGGAGTGGGGAGTTCCTGTTGAGCTGTTGTATTACAATGCGTGGGAGAGCACGCGCTCGGTTTATGAGCACTTATATGTAAATAAGAAGCTTCCATGGCTGTATGAATCCCCGTGCCTAGTTCCGTCTGAACTGGGGCTAATCGGAGTCGCCTATGATGAAATGCAGTATGCGACATATGAAGATGCTGATACCATTTTGCAAGACGTCGATTATTCAGAACAAGCGGCCTTTCTCTGGATCGTATGCGGTGAGTCGCCATATGTGAAGCCAGGATTCTACGGGCATCCAGAATCGGTGCATTCGGTGTGGGTTCAGGGCCTATCCAGCACATCTAGCCTAGACTCTGAGCTGGCCGACTACACTGCCGGGGCAGGTTACTGGGTGCGTGATACTTATCCCGAATTCGAAGGATTCGTGTCTGAGACTGATTTCCGTCGAATGGTAGATAGTCCGTATGTACATCTAGAAGATAGACAGGTGTTCCTTGTACGTCGGCCCGAGCGGAATGGCTCAGCGGATAAGGGGCAGATTATGGAGCGTTTCCTAGAGCGGCAGCGAGGGCTTCATGACGATGCAACGTTCTATGACATGATCTGCCGGACGGTGAATCAGCCGGAGCCGGAATTCTTCCCGGAATGGACGGAGCTGTACGACTGTCATTCTCACGCGTTCAAATTTCTAGCAGGTTCCCGTTATGCTTACTCCTGCTTCGCAGAGGCCTTGGTGTCAAGTGAACATCCTTGGGTACAGCTGCTGCGAGACATTGCCCGCAGGGCGGATAAGTTGAAGAACGTGTTCTTAATGGCTGCTCAAAGCGGCCGTGTGGATGGCCAGGTCGTTCATCGGATGTGCACGGAATTGCACAGACTCGAGCAAGAATGGCTCATAAGCGGTCATGTAGAGCTTGGACGAGAGGCCCAGCTTCGGAGATAGAACAGAATATCCGCTTATGAATGCAGGATGACGGAGGGGCAGTCCAAGCAGTTGAGTCCAAGTCCCAGACGACCAATAAGCATGCAAAAGGGGCAGCATTTGCTGCCCCTTAATTCATTGATAGGATAAGGATGATTTCAGAGTGTTCTACCATCATTCTTCGATAAACACTTACGCAAGCGGCTTCGGATTTGTCATCGACAGCAGTTCCTGCATGTTTGACTTTCTTGCATCTCCAAGTGTACTGCCAATCAGATTCGTAAATCCGTCAATGGTAGCCATCCGTCCGTTGTAACGTTGGAAATACTTGTGCCAGACGATGTCCAGCGCTTCGGTGCCTGCCTTCTGTACCCATTGCACCATTAGGGCAGCGCCCTTGACGCGGTAGAGAAGCTCAGAATATTGGCCGACATGGAACGCGGGAGTCGTTACCTGCTTCTGGAACAGTACGGCTGGCCATTGCTCGGATGGGATGACGAGGGCTCCGGCATCTGGATCCGTCCATGTATCCAACGATGATAGATTCGGATACTGTCCGTTCCATATCGACATCGCCCAAGGTGCTCCCTCCTGTTCGTGACGATAGTATTGAGCTGCGAATTCAGATAATCCTTCTTCCAAAAACCCTTCAGTAAGCGCATTATGTCCGATCGCAAGTGAGAACCATTGCTTGGCAATCGATCGCAGCACATCCTGTGACAGCACACCTTGCTCATTACCCGCTGCACCGAGACGGTTGAACAAGATTACTTCGTTCAAGCTGTCCGTCATTTCGGGGAATGGGGCTTCGGCGAATTTCCAATGCTTGATTGGCAGCATTCCAATCTTATCGGAATAGAATCCGATTGCATCCTGCAGCGCTGCTGTATATTTCTTCATCTGTTCCTCGTCTGGCTGCTCGAAGGTGAATACAGACAGTTGTCCGCCACTAGGCAGATCGACCTTCGTCTCTATATATTTCGGACTTGCGTAGAAGCCGAAATGACGGACATTCTGCACGTTTGAATGAACAATCTTCCTCTCATTCTCCACACGCTGGTCAATCAAGCTGCCCGTCATCGCCACATTCCATGAGGCAGGCATATTCAAGCTTACATCGTAATCCGCAGCATAGAAGAAATCACTCTTATATTTCGGATTGTTCGGAACCCGGTTCCAACCTCCTTGAATCGAATCGAAGACGGCTAGCTGCGGCGTCCAGTAAGTACCGCCAACATAATCATCTGTATAGGATAACCGCTGTGCGCCATACGGGACTTGGACTTCATAATGAATGCGAATCGATACGCTCTCATTAGGAGCAAGCCCCTTGTTAAGCGTGACCGTCATCGACTGGTTTGCATGCTTAAATTGCAGTGCTTTGCCCTCTAGAGTCGTGACTTTCTTCGTCGTTATTCCCCCGAAGAACCGATCATCAATGCTTTGGCTGTTATGGGCATCATCCTGAGGAGATTGATTGCGAATTTGTTCGTTGCGCTGCTTGAATTGAACAGGCATCGTCTCTGGCTTGCGGTAGCTGTCGGCAAACCAATGGAAGACTAGCTCATTAAGGTTGCGATTGAATACGTTGCGAATCGTAACGACGGCCTGCGATTGTATCGTTCGGGTCTGCTCATTCCAATTGGCATTTATCTGATACTGAATCGGTGAGGTGGAGGCATTCTCCTTCTTCGCCTTGCCCTCACTCTTGCCGCCCCACGCACACCCAGCTAGCAGCTGCGCCATCAGGCAGATGACAAGCAAGGTAACAGCTAGTTTCCATCGTGTTGGACGCGGTTGGAATCGCGATGTGTTGCTCATAGGTGGCCCTCCTTCCGCCGATAAATAGGTAAGGTTGTTCATAATTGTATGTTAACTCCATTGTAGTAGATTTATAGGGAGCATATCTATTGATTTGACTTACGTTAGCTTACAGTTTTGTCATGATCAATGATATGGTACTATTACTTAGGGGGATATGCATTCTATTAATTATGGAAACATCAACAACCTACTAGAGAGAGAAAGGGATGAATTCGGTGATTCTCCGAAAACCGATGTTACCTCACTCGATAACCGAATCCGATATTGTTGTATTGGATTCCCTACGAACAAAGATGAATTTCTTACAAATCACATCGAAAGATGCCGAATGTCTGCGTCGTTTGGCTCCCTACATGGAAAAGTACGCAGAAGCGATCACAGACCGCCACTATGATTTACTGTTCGGATTGCCAGAAATGAAGCGAATGATTGATCAGCACAGTACTAGGGCAAGGCTCAAGGGAACGTTTATCGCCTATTTGCAATCGATCCCTCAGGTCTCATTCGATGCAGAATACGTGCGAATGAGAGAGCGAATTGGGCAGGTACACAGCCGCATACAATTAGAGCCGGAATGGTTCATTGCCTCGTTCTTGCGCGTATATGAGTACTTGGTTCCCATCATCTTGAATGATTTCCGTTCAAATGATGCTTCTGCGATCTTAATGGCGCTTCACCGGATTGTGATGCTGGATGCCCAAATTGTATTGGAATCCTATCAGTCTGCAACGGAATATCGCCTGATGGACAACAATAGCGACATTATGGAAATGTTAATTCAGTCTGATGGACTGCACACACTGTTGATCGCTGCTGAGCGATCCCTTCAAGATGTTTTGGACATTCAGGCTGCTACCGAGCAATTGACAGCTTCCATTGAAGAGGTGTCCGTGCAGACGGCAGATTCTGCTACGAATACGGTGAATATGATAGCGGCGCTTCAGGAGAATCGGAAGATTGTTGAAGAGACGATCGAAGGCTTCGAGAAGATGAATGATTTGTTCCTAGATACACGCACTCGCTTTGACCAATTACAGCGTTCCATGCAAAAGTTAACGGACGTCGTGCAGTTAATCGACACGGTCGCTGGAGAGACGCAACTGCTCGCGCTGAACGCTTCGATCGAAGCAGCCCGTGCTGGGGAAGAAGGACGCGGCTTCGCTGTCGTGGCTGGGGAAGTTCGCAAACTGTCTGATCAAACGAAGCAGGCCGTTCATGATGTGTATGATGTCATTGAGAGCATTCAAGGCATGGCTACAGCGGTGCAAGCGCGGACTCGGGATATGTCGGAGCAAATGGATATCCAGCATCATAAAAATAAAAGCGCTTTCGAGCAGTTGGATCGTATGATGCTGTCGGTGGAAGAGGTAGGTTCTTCGGAGGATGCAATCGCTTCCATTGTCGAACAACAAGCGGATGCTACACAAGAAATTACAGCCAGCATGACTGGCATTGTGAAGAATACAGAAGAAATGATGTCTATGGCCAAGGCTACCGGTCAGCATCTCTATACAACCAGTCAATCGGTTGAGACATTGCGCAAGCAATCGCTTGAATGGTTCCGTCATATCGATGATGTACAATGGATTCGAATTATGAAGACCGATCATCTACTATGGAAATGGTGCACGTATAATCGGCTTCTCGGCTTCGATGAGAGTGATCCTGCTGTCATGGAGGACTTCCATCAATGCCGGCTTGGCAAATGGATTGCAACAGAGCAGCAGCGAAGCGATTCGCCAGTGGCCCATCTTCCGCTGTTCAAGGAGATGGTGGGGCAGCATGAGATGCTTCATCGCTTGGCAGGCGAAGCTGCTCGTCAGATGGATATTGGCAACCGCGATGCAGCGACAGTATCCTACCGGCGAATGAATGATATCTCGCAGCAGCTGTTGGCACAGTTGGATGAGCTGAGAACTCAGCTGGAGCGCCGCCCTGCAAAACAACATGCCTAATCGGTAGGAATGAGATGTAAGCAGATTTCGGTTTGGATTGTCTCGTAAATATAAGATGAAGAGGTACTGAACGGGGATGCGGCTGGATTCTCGCTGTTGGATTACGTTGTATATAAATAATGAATAAATGAACATATATTTGTATAGTAAATGTAAAATCGGGTTAGGCAACACCATGTGATACGATACGGTGTATGCCTGACCCGATTTTTCTGTGCTTGAAGATATTGAATGAAAAAATAGATTTGCTTGGCAAATTATATGATTTGTTCTACCCTCTAGAGATTACGGCTCAAATTTGGCAGTTTCATCGACCAATTGATGTTTTGGTACCTCATATCTGTCGCCGTACGGGTAATCGTCAATTTCTTGGGAATATGATTCAATCCACCAATTACCATTTCTCCAGAATAATTTCGGTAAGCATCTTCCGATTCTCCATAGCTTCCAAGCAGGGATACTGTATATTCATGACCATGTTCATCACGAGCTGTCCACTGATCACCAGATGTTTCATTGGAGTACCGTCCCGATGCCTTCAGCCATAGTGAGGGCTTTATCCCTTCTGCATTACTGACAAATGCATCACGAATTCCATTTACACCGCCTATGCGAATTTCATCCCCCCTTGCTGTAAAGACCGCTGGGGTAGATTGCAAATCCTTGACTTCGAACGATATCGTATCATTCGTATAAGTAGGGTAATGATAATTGTCGATTACGAGTTCAGCTTGCTCGGGCAGCTCCGAGAGCTGACCAAATGTGTAGATACAGGTTACGACTTTTTTACTTTCCTCGATATTACAGCTTGTACGCAGCGGGAATGCTGCTGGCTTGCTTGAAGATTTGTCTCTATAGTAATCACTACTCGCAATTTTCCGACCACTCGGTTCTTGCAAATAGAATCCTATTTCATGATAATAATTTCCGCCTAATCCTTCATTAGGTGGAGCAGCATTAGAAGGTAGTTGGCTCCTAAATTCAATTTGGAAAGCACTCGCATGATGAATCATTCGCGTAGGCTTAATTCGAGTACCATTTGGCGCAACGTACTCCCCTTCTAACGGAATCATTTTCATTTGTTCTCTTGCCGACCTCATATCCATGCCTATTTCAAAGCTCCAATTCCCGTTTACGCGCCAATCCCATCTTTCGAAATCAAAATGATCAACATTCCCCCGAATCGTGATATGATCGCCAGCAGGGGTCTCCTTTAGCCCCATGTCGATCACCAGATATTCATCCCACCACCATTTATCTTTTCTGTTTTCGATTCTGCCCGTTGCATTCGGATCAACGATTGACTTTCCGTTGCTGTCCAACACATCAATTGTGTCCGTTCTGAACAAATTATTCAGATCAACCCCATAAGGCCCAACTACGCGAAGCGCAATAACAAGCCTGGTTGTATCCACCGCAAGTTCTTTTACCTCCAGCGTTATGCCCTTATCTCTTACAGTAACATTAACAAAGCGATGAATCCCAAGCTTTTCAGCTTGTGTTAATCCTACATCCGCAGTCATACCTAGCATCGATCTCATCCAATTCGCTACCGTTGGTTGTGTAAGGATGTTGGAAATGACGAGAAACAGAAAAATAACTGCCGCGATCCACTTCTTGCGCGAACGTTTTTTTCGTGTAGGCACTGGAGTAGCCATGTGTTCAAAGCTTGGCTCCTTTTTGCCTATATTGCCATCAAATCGATTATTATCTGCTTTAATGGCGGCCATGATGAGATCCGTGAAGGAGTCATCCAGCTTGTCCGGATAAAGAGCTTGATGCATGTCACTCTGTTCCTCCATGCATGCCTCCAAGAGATGCTGGCAGCGCGTGCACTTCTCGATATGACTCATGACGGAACCAAGCTGCCGATTCACGATCAACTCCTCCATCTGTTCATGCGTGAGGCAATTCTCTGACATACTGGCTCCCTCCTTGTTCGATGAGTTTCTTAAGTGATTGTTTAGCTCGATATAGTGCATTTTTCACTTGATGCATGGACAGATTCGTGATCTCGCCTATTTCTTCATAGGTGCACTCATTCGTATAGCGCAGTAGGATGACCATTCGCTGCGTTGGGGGCAATTGTTGAATGAACTGCCGTATATGCCGCTGGGATTCTGTTCGCAGATACAGCATTTCTGGTGTGGCCTCGTCCAGCAAGGATTCTTGTTCCCATTCGACCACTGCAAGCTGCTTGCGTTTGAATCGATCCTGATAGGTACGAACAACAATGGTATATAACCATGACGCGAAGCTTCTGCTTCGCTCATGATCCGCCAGCTTGCGGTATGCCTTAATAAATGCCTCCTGCGCAATATCCTGGGCATCTTCATGAGTCGCTCCCATCCCTCGTAGCAGGCCGTACATTCGCTGCTTGTACTTGTTGACTAGAATCGCGTATAAGTCCTGCCTGCCTGCAAGAATTTGCTCGATGATGTCTTTGTCTGACTCGGTGCAGCCCATGGCTCTCCTCCTTCGTCGTTGTCTGTTCATAGATATAGACGAGCCTATCACTTGCAACTTCTCATCGTAGCAAGAAAGATTTTTTGCGAATTTCACGAAAAAAAAGGAGAACCGGAGTCCTCCCTCATCAATTTTATTTTCTTCTGACCCGTTGCGTTCATGAACAACAATCGCCCCGGCACAGTAGTGCTGCGCGGGGCGATTGCGTCATAGCAGCAGATTATCTGCCTCTATGCTTCGCTTTTCGCTTTTGAATGCGAATGCTCCGTTTTTTCTCCTGCAAGGCTTCGCGCTGTTCCCGAGAATGGCATGCACGCTCCTTCTTCCTGCTCTCATAATCAAGACGCAGTGCTTCTTGGGATTGTGTTGAAATGCCCCGCTTCGTCATCTCCATAGCGGCGCGTCTGGCCAGCCGCTTCGGATTGATGCGGCGCAGCGGTTCTTGGGCGTTCTTAGTTCCTTGCGTAACCCGTTCTATGAGAGGCATCATGAGTGAATCCACGAATTGCAGCACTTCAGTGTCCTTCGGCTCCGAGCCAAATACGTGGCGACAAGCCTTCAGTCTTCCATGCTCCGTGTCTTCCACGACACCTATCCAGAACGGACCTTCAAAAAATACGGTTAACTTCACATTCTATTCCCCCTTTGTCATAAAGAGTGAGGGACATCCCAAGGGGGGGGAAGGTTACTGATCCCGATCATTTGCATGCCGGAACGTTCGGACTACCAACCGAAAACTGTGTTTTTACACTCTTACCTGAGTATATCGCAATTGAACGGAGTTCCCAAGAGGAAATTGTCATCGAAATAAGCAGGTAGGAATGAAATTTAGATGGGAAAGGAGGAAGTAAGAAAGTTAGAAGTTAGAAGAAATGAGTAAAAATAGAGAAATTAAAATACTGAAAGTTAGGGTGAGGTGATGGAACGAATACAGTAATTTGTAGACTTTGAGCATGCATCAGAAAGAAAGAAAGAATGAAAGAGGGGGGGAACCACATCCGATCTGTGGAGGAGCTCGCGTCGGAGCTTCCACAGATGAACATGGATGATGAGTTGTACGAGTTGATGCGTAACCTATTTTTCGCGTATATCATGTTAGACAAGGTTGAAAAGTCAGGAGCTACTTATTCGTTTCGGAATCCAGCTGGCTCCATTTGTTGCCGAATACCGGCGGTGTATATTGAAGCAGCTTCTCAACGAGCTCTGCAGGGTCAGCAGAAGAGAGGATGAGCAATTCATGCTCTTGCTTAACAAATCCTGCTTGGATGGAGTGCCGAACCATTTCCAACATAGGTGTGAAATAGCCTTCCACATTCAGTACGCCGATTGGCTTCTGATGAATGCCGATTTGCGCCCAGCTAATGACCTCGAACAGCTCTTCAAATGTTCCGAATCCGCCTGGCAGCGAGATAAATCCGTCAGACAGATCGATCATTGTTTTTTTGCGTTCATGCATATCTTTTACTTCAATGAGCTCAGTCAAGTTGGTATGTACAACTTCACCTCGGAACAATCCGCGCGGCATAACGCCTGTTACCTTGCCGCCAAGGCGCAGTACTTCATTGGCTACTTCGCCCATGAGACCTACTTTGGAGCCGCCGTATACAAGTTCAATGTTCTTCTCAGCAAGTACACGGCCGAGAGCTTGCGCGCTAATAGCAAAGTTGGGGTGCGTCCCCAAGTTGGATCCGGAATACACACATAATCTTTTCACGAGTAATGCCTCCTCATCTGGTATACTTTATTAAGTATAGACATCATTGGTTAGGAAAGGAAGTTAATTTACAATGGAGATGAAACCATTTCAACAGTGGGTGCAGCAATTTTATCAGAAGCGGGAATGGTCGCAATATAATTCCTTTATTCGCGTCGGCTTCCTCATGGAGGAAGTGGGAGAGGTTGCACGTGTTGTTCGGGCGCTGGAAATTGGCCGTGACCGTCCAGATGAAGGGGAGCGCAGCCGCGATGAACTGCGTCAAGAACTGGTGGAGGAGCTCGGTGATGTGTTAGCGAATGTCATTGTGCTGTCGGAGAAGTATGACATCGACTTGAGTGAGATTGCGCAAGCACATATGGACAAGCTGACGAAGCGATTCGGCGGTTGATTCGGTAAGGAAACACCAGGGTGAACTATTAGCAAGGTAAGAGCAAGAGCAAGAGCAAGAGCAAGAGCAAGAGCAAGAGCAAGAGCAAGAGCAAGAGCAAGAGCAAGAGCAAGAGCAAGAGCAAGAGCAAGAGCAAGAGCAAAGTGCTGAGTGCTGAGTGCGAAAAGCAAAGCTAAGAGTCTAGAGTGTAAATTGCTAAGATCCATCCCGTTGCGGCGAGCTGCGAATCGGATAGATAACAAAGCAAATGATGGCGAATACGAGTGCAACGATTGGGATGCCTGCCAGCATCAGTCTAATCCCCAATATGGCTGCGTCAGGCTGCTGCGCGCTATTGGCAACATAGCCGCTGGATTCGAGTACGGTGCTCATAATAATGGCTTGCAGGGAGACGCCGAACCGAATAATAAATCCATTCATGCCGAAATACATACCTTCGCGTCGTGCCCCTGTCGTGCGCTCGTCCTCGTCAATGACCTCAGAGAGGAGAATGTCGAGTAGGATGATAAGTCCAGCAAGGCTGAACCCGATGAATGCGCCTGCTATATAGGCACCGAGTTCCGATGAGACGAACAGAAGTGGAGCTAAGGCAAACATATAGCATACGATGGCAGCAATCATCGTACTGCGCGATCCGTAGCGTTTCGTCCAATGCGCCCATACGTACACGAACGGGATCGCAGTAACGAAGACCAGCCCAAGCATAATTGTGTTGGCGCTTTCATTTGCGTGCAGTGCATATTTGGTGAAGAACGGAATCGCCGCGGTCAGAAGAGCAAAGGTCAATTGCACGAAGAAACCGCCCAGTACATAGGCGACAAAAGAACGGTTAGAGAACGTATACACAATAGCCTTCCATAACCCAATTGAGCGAGCAGATGCCTGCTCATTCTCCTTCGAGCCCCGGATCATCACAGCCAGAAATATAGCGGATATGATTCCGAAGGTAAGCCCCATTGCCCCCCACCCGTATTCGGTATAGACTAGCGGCGGTGCTGCTACCCCTCCAATCATCCCCAGTATGCCGAACATTTGCTTCCACGAAGAGGCAGATGCTCGCTCCTTCATCGTAACGAACATTTCCGGGAACAGCGCTGAGTAATTGAGGATGACGAGCACATACAAAATATCATACAGCAGTACGAGCAAGAGGAAGTACCAGAACAGCCCGTTACCGGAAGCAAGAGGGAACCATATGAGGGTAAATACGGCTACAAGTGGAAGTGTGCCAAATGCCATGTAGGGAATGCGACGACCCCACCTCGTACGAAACCGATCGGACATATAGCCGAACAATGGATTGAGAAAGGCGCCGACGAGTCCGTGGATCACCATCGCAATGCCGATGAGTCCTGGACGGACGCCAAGGATGTCAACGTAATAATAGACAATATAGGCTGCGAACATTTGGGCCAATAAGTTGGCAGAAATATTTCCTGAAGCGAAGGCAGCTTTGCGCGTAGGTGATATCGAAATGCTCATGGTATGACCCTCCTCCTTGTTCCTACATAAGCGGTGGGAGCTGGCCGCGCTGTACATCCCGCAAATCCCGCCAACGAATGAGTTGAATACCTTCTTCTGCAATGACACGCCTGATGTCTGAATCGCGGAATAATCTCCATTCCATGCCGCGCTTCTCCCAATGCGGAGTAATGGCCTTTAATTCATCAGATACGATGGAGGGGTGGAGGTACATCTCGGTAATACCGGGAAGAAGACCGCGTAGGAGTGCTTCCGCCTTGGCTTTGACCTGAGCATATGTCTCTCCTGGAATCCGTTCATAAGGGAGCCCGAGCAGTGTATCCAGAATGACAACCCCTTTGGCATCTGCCAGATCGATCCGCCTCTTCGCCATCTTCTCGAGTTCTGGATTCAGCTTCATGCCACCAATACGTCTTGGCATGCGGAACGGCAGTCCATACGCTGCACATACATCAAATACTACGTCAAGGAAATCCCGTCCCGACGCGAGTCCGTACAAGCTGCCCATGTGGTTATCCGCATGCGTAATATTGATGCCAATACGTCTTGCCGCTTCAATTTGACTAATCATCTCACAGCGAATTTGCTCAGGATCGGCGAGATGCTCGACGGTCAGACAATCCTCAGGGAAGCAGCCCTCCTCGGTGAGCAGGGTGGAGATGTCTCGTGAGCGGTTCATCGCCGACCATTTATACCCTTCCCACTCGCTCGTGAAGGTGAGGTGCACCCCGATGTCCAGCTCTGGATGAGCGGCACTCCACTTCGCTGCTTCCTTGGCCCAGCCGCATGGCATCATGATGGAGGTAGAACAAATCGATCCCTCCTCAAGCAGCTGCATAATCCCCATGTTGGTTGCATGACACATACCGAAGTCGTCGGCATTAATGATGAGCAGACGATCGGTTTCCTCATACCCTAAAGCTCTCATGACGTTCATGGCCTTCGCCTCCATGTGTGATTGATCGATGCGCATGAATCGATTCGTGTTTATGCAACTAAATATATTCGAGAGCCGGCGGCAACTTGCACTTGCGCCCAGATATAATGATGGTTTACTCACGGGAGTATCGAATTCTCATGCGCGATGGAAAGTGAAAAGTGCAATATGGCATCTATTATCGCTTAAGGGAATCCTTCGATTACGCAGATATGCTTCTGATTCTGAGGCATCTCTAATATGTTAATCATAGATGAGATGGCATCCTAGAAGGAGGGCTGAACGATGACATGGGATATCATTCGCATACCTTGGACGACATATCGGGGGGCAGAAGCAGTGGAACGGCTGCCTGAGGCTCTCCTTCAGTTGAAGGATGCATCGACAACAGCAGAAGCGGAGCTGGCCAGTGTATCAATAGAAGCAATTGTGGTTGTGCAGGGCGCCTTGTATGAAGTGGCTGTACCGACATCCATTTGCTTGCTAAGCATGATTCAGAATACGACGGATACGGCACGTCCTTACATGCTGGAGCTGCTTGTTCTCATAGCGTCCGGCGAGCCGGCAGATCTTGAGTTGGAGTACGGAAATCCGCGTCTGGCAGATGCCTGCATGAGGGAAGTTGCCCGCGGCACTGCTGTATATGCCCACTTACTTGAGAATGGGCGCGCGGCTGAGCGGCTGCATTGTATCGATCTTCTAGGATTGTGTGCGAAGCGGGATCGGACGGTAAGAGAACGGGTACGCTGGATGTTCCGGCGAGTGCTGCAATCTGAGAGGGATGAACGTATTCGGGAGTTCTTGTCTTATTGGTTGAGGGAGCTGGTGTAGTGATGATCCATCTAAGATTATCAAGAACTATTTTATTGCAACATTACTTGCTCTGAAAAAATAAACTCCTATAAGAAAAACAGCTCGTGGCTGAACGAGCTGTTTTTCTGTTATTTCCAAGGCAGAAAAGAATGGCAGATGTCCTTAAGTTGAAATGACTTCATAAAAAATGAATGTGATTAAGAACAAAATAGGTTGACATCCAATTTGTGGGGAGATAAATTGATAATATGGAACTAAATAAGTTTCAAAAGTTTCAAAATAGGGAGGGATTTGCATAGTTTGGATTCAGAAAAAAGACCTTGTAGTCGCTACATTTCTGTCTGCTATCCTGTTTGTGCTCTTCTGCTATCTAAGTTCAGGGTATGAGCTAATCGTCACATTTGCCCTTGGGATCGTATTTGCATACTCGATTTTTATTACGTTATACATGAGGAAAATCGAATGCATTGAACCCTTGCAAATACTGCCGATATACTTCGGCGTATTGGCTTGGCAGTTCATCCATTTTTCCGAAGAATTCTCTACCGGATTTTCAACCCGCTTTCCTCTTATTTATGGTGGAGAACCCTATACCGCGCAATTTTTCGTTGTTTTGAACATGATCTCCTATTTCTGCTTCGCCCTTGCCGCTATTTTAGCTTTTGTACGGCGTATGCCCGTTCTTCTTATTCCCGTTTTGTTTTTCATAGCGTATGGAGCACTTGGCAATGCAATCGCGCACTCGACTTGGAGCCTTTATTTCGGCGAATATTTTCCGGGCTTATACACCGCTCAGTTGTATTGGCTCCTTGGACCGCTCCTGCTGCGAAGATTGACAGGGAGCTGGAAGGTGATCCTGCTCCTTATCATTCCTTATGTCGTCCTGCTTCCGATTGCGTTAATTGCTGCCCTTGTTTAGAATGAAATTAATTCATATCATTTGATCATTATTATTTCAGAAGAGGAACCTGACATGAGCAAAAAGACGGAAGCGAGACTGTTAACGCATGCTTCATCCCAATTCTTTCGGCACGGTTACTCCAATCTATCCGTGGACGATCTTGTGCAGGGGATTGGGATGAGCAAGGCTACGCTGTACCGCTATTTCGATTCGAAATACGATTTGCTAGAAATCGTGATCGAGAAGCTATTTCAAGAAATTGAGGCAGACATTCATGAGCTGCTTGCGAGCAAGCAGGAACCCGAAGAGAAGCTGCGTACCTTTATGACCTTGATGGTTGAACGATTGAACGGTATTGAGCGATCCGCGATCGAGGATATAAAGCACAGCGTGCCCGTTTTATATGAGAAATTTCAGAATTTGCGCAAGCACGTCATCATTAATCATTTGGTGAAGGTATTAGAGGACGGTGCTGAGCAAGGCTTTTTTCGAAAGAATATCGATCAAGGGGTTGTGGCACATATCATCTTTGCAGCAATCGAATCGCTGACCGATATGGATTACCTGGCTGAGAGCCGCTACCGTTTTTCAGAAATTTTCGACATGGTTCTAACAATTGTCATGTATGGAAATGTAGCAGGCACGTCGAAGCACTGACGATTATTTTGTACATATAAATCTTGCTTTACCATATACAACCGACATATAGCGATTACTCGGAGCACAGGCGGGAGGCCTGTGTTTTTGTTTGTAGCCAGTTAAGGAACTTTACATTCGTTTTTGAAATGTAAATCATTGTATTACAGGAATACTTTCTGTAACAAAACAATATTGTTATATTGTTACAAAAATGAATTGAAATGGAGTGGATACAATTGAAAAGAGCATTTGCTTTGTTGCTTGCGATCTCGTGTGTTGCGATGCTTTCTCAGACTGCCTTTGCCCAGACGAGTTCCGATGCAATTCACGGATCGACCCCATCGGTTTCTCAGGAACAGACTGCTTCAGACAATGTAATTTATCGTTTTTGGCATCGTAACCTGAATAAAGAAGGCACGATGAGAAAGGTAGAGGGAGCCTTCACGCTCAATACGACATATACGATTACGTTCCGCGTGTTCCAAAGCCCATCCGATAGCTCGAACAATGGAAAACCGATCTCTTCACACTTCATCCTGCACAATAATAATAACGGCAGCTTTGTCCCGGTTAGTGTCAACGGAACTTTTAGCACTCCGTCCATTACGTTATCGCCTGGTACATACAGCATGTATTACGAGAATAAATCCGATTTTCCTATCGATTTCGATGCCTTTGTCCTTAGCTCTAGTTAGTTGTATGAATCTTGAAGAATAAGATTTGTGCAGATAACTACTTGCTTCAATACTTTGGCTGTGTTAGGATGAGGATAACTTTGACAGAACGGAGGGTTCACAGTGGTAAATAAGGCAGCTAACTTCCGCTTCGGAAGAATCCGATTGAACGCATGTGTCACTAACTGAATAGTGCTCATTAGCTCTGCCTGTGTGCAGAGTAATCGGGATTGGTCTGCCTTGTTGCTACGGAACCTAATATGATGGTTGGCGACAGAAGAGGGAGGGATCGTGCCTACCCTCTTTTGTTGTGCCTATTGTACGTGTCTGCCGCTATTGAAGGAGAGAATTATGTCTCTTTGAGCATTGTCGTCGCATGTATTTGCTTGTTCCTGATGTGTTATCAGGTTCGGGGCAATTGGGGTGCATGTGTCTGATAATGCGAATACAGCTGTGCGTATCAGTGGATGCTGGCAGCGTTAACTGCGAACAGCGGTAATAGCTTCAGACTGTACAGTTGGCCATTGGGTTGTTCCAATTGGATTGAATCGCCTCTTTCATGGATGAGGTTCGATCTAATTAGCCGCAAGGATCCTATGTGTAATAGGATACAGAAGGTTGCGATCCAGAATTGATACGATTACTCCAAGCACGGGCGGGATGCCTGTGCTTTTTTTGTGCATCAAGTTGTATGAGAACCAGGCATGATAGGAACAAAATAAATAGAAACATGGAGGAATAACTTTATGGAACAACTAACAATCGAACCGCAAAAGGCCGTACTGGTCGGCGTGAATATGAATCATCAGCCGGACTTTGCATATTCGATGGAGGAACTGGCGAACTTGGCGAGCGCATGTGATGTCGAAGTAGTCGGGACAGTGACGCAGAATCTGAGCCGCATCAATACGTCACATTATATTGGCACAGGCAAGCTGCAGGAGATCACGATTATGCTGAATCAGCATGAAGCCAATCTTGTTATTTTCAATGATGAGCTGTCGCCGTCACAGCTTCGCAATCTGGAAGCCGATCTGGACTGCAAGGTCGTGGATCGGACGCTGCTCATTCTGGACATCTTCGGACAGCGCGCGAAGACTCGTGAGGCGCAGCTTCAGGTCGAGGTGGCAGAGCTGCAGTATATGCTACCGCGTCTTGTTGGCTTGCGTGAATCACTTGGCCGTCAAAGCGGTGGTATCGGCACGAAGAACAAGGGCGTGGGTGAAACAAAGCTTGAGCTGGATCGCCGTCGGATTGAAGAGAAAATTACAGCCATGAGCAGGGAGCTGGAAACGCTCGTAGCGCATCGCCAAATTCAACGCAAGAAGCGGAAGAAGACTGAGATCCCTGTCGTATCGCTTGTCGGCTACACGAATGCGGGCAAGTCCACAGTCATGAATGCACTGGTAGAGAAGTTTACGGGATCGAAGGACAAATTCGTATTTGAAAAGGATATGCTGTTCGCAACGTTGGAAACGTCTGTCCGCAACATTGAGCTGGAGGATAAGAAAGAGTTTCTGCTTACGGACACGGTTGGCTTCGTCAGCAGACTGCCGCATCATCTTGTGAAGGCATTCCGTTCTACGCTGGAGGAAGTGAGAGAAGCCGACCTGCTCGTGCATGTTGTTGACTTCTCCAATCCGGAGTATGAGCAGCACATTCACATTACGAATGAGACGCTGAAGGCAATTGGGATCGAGGAGATTCCGATGATTTATGCTTATAACAAGATCGACATGAAGGAAGGAGAAATACCGGAATCGCAGGACAATTCCTTGTATATTTCGGCCAAGGGTAAGCAGGGGCTGGATGAGCTTGTCACGGCGATTCGCGGCAAGGTGTTCCGCAATTACGTGAAGTGTGAGATGCTCATTCCCTATCACGAAGGACAGCATGTCTCTTACTTGAACGAGCATGCACATGTACTTGCGACTGAATATGAGGAGCAGGGCACGAAGCTTGTTCTGGAATGCAAGCAGAGCGATTATCAGAAGTTCACTCAATATGTCCAGCAATCCTAACTAAATCAGGAAGGGCAGCCGCCTCACAGACAACTATTGTGGTATTATCCCCTCATGGTAGACAACGTAAAAAAGACATCAAGTAAGATGGACTTAAACGTTGGAGACCGGAGGGGATTTTTTGTGGGGAAAACTTACGTTTCGTTTTACAACCATGAACGCTTTCAGAAAAACTAAACAACCGTTCCCCAGTGGAGTACAGGGAAACGGTCGCAGGATAAGATCTTATTAATTGCGGCTACTTAGGTATAACCATTGCGAAGCGGCTTTATTGTTTCAGTGCTTATGGCAACTTGATTGCATCCACTGTTTTGTCATCCTGCCCGCATACATCAATTTCGTCGATGAACACGAATCGCTTAAGCGGGAACGTTACTTTTACATATCTGTTATAAGCTTTAGTGGCTCCAGGATGTCCAGAAATGCCGGTTTTGCTGCCGTTCCACACGTACATTTGCATGTGCTCGTATACATAAATGTGCCCGGAGTATATTTCGTATTCGCTTCGCCTAGCGGAGTCCAAGTTTATCCGTTATCGGATACAGAGACCGAGATGTTTTGTGGGAATAGAATAGCTTGCATCTCCATATTCGAAAAAGTCAGCACGTACCATGCCGATCGACTTCTCATCGCCAAGATCGAACACAACATCCCTCGACCCCCCGTTCACATGCCCTTGCCACTTCGAGTCGAACATATCCGTTCCGCCAAAAAATCCATCGTTCCGTTCCTTGCCGCTATCGGATAGTCCGGCGATGCAGGAGCGGGTATCGAATAATCTAATACTGCGACCAGACTTTTGGAGCCACCGGTAGGTTCGCCTGTCTGCTTCGTGTAGATTCCTTTTACAAACTGATATATGCAATCATAATTTTTCCGAACTTCAGGCTCATAATTATGTTTGATATCCCCTTGAAATATTGGAAAGAGAGCACAAATTGTCAAGAAGACAGGGGACGGATTTAGTATGATTAGCACAAGCAGAGAATTGATTTCATGAGGATTGGAAGGAGCTGAAGCTCTTGAAGAGACACGAATATAACTTAGGGCGTCGACGCTTCTTCGGTTTACTGATTACCTTGACGGTGCTTTCGACTGCATATGCTCCGGTAGTGATGGCAGAGGAGCCTGTACATGGAGAAGCGGAGATACATACTTCCCTATCGATAAAAGGGACTGCGGTGGAGACGGTGCATAAACAGGAAGAAGAGACGGCAAGAACTTATCAAGCCGCACTATCTGAATGGAAGCGCTGGGCAGCAGATCATGCTTATGCTTGGAACCACATACAACCGGAACAATGGTCTCCGAACGGTGGAGCGATTGTACAAGACAAAATGAGCGATCTTGATATGCTAGTTCCGCTGCTGGCTGACAAGCGCATCGTATATTTGGGCGAAAATTCGCATGGAGTTGCTGAGTTCAGTTTGGCCAAAACGCGCATGATTCAATATTTGCATCAGACGCTTGGGTACAATATCGTAGCCTTTGAAAGTGGACTGGGTGATGCTGCGATCGCGCAAGGACAAGTGAACAAGAATACGGCACAGCAGACGATGAAGCGATCTATATTTGGCGTATGGTGGACAGAAGAGACGAAGCCGCTGTTCGACTATATGAAGGCAACACACGCAAGCGATGCTCCGCTGCGGCTTGCGGGCTTCGATATTCAGGTGCAGTCTTCGCTATTCCAAGATGCAGATTGGATACCGAACAAGTCGCTGAAGAATAGAGCACTGCAAGCAGAGCAAGAGGTTCAGAAATGGAGAAAGAGTACGGATCTGAACGGGTATCGCAAGGCGAAGCCGGTGTTAATGAAGGTGTACGAAGAACTGCTGCAAGCTATACCGAACAATGCAGATGCATTGAAGCGGGAGTATCCCAATGAGCCGCATATCGTCAAGCTGATGCAGCGCGCACTTCAGGATCGCATTCGGGTTATTCAGGAGTTCAATGAACTAAGCATCGAGTCTAATCGATTAACGGAACAAGGCGATTATAGCGGAACACAGGCCATTATGGAATGGCGGGATCGGGCCATGGCTAGTAATTTGGCATGGTTAGCTACTGATATATATCCGGAAGAAAAAATCATTGTATGGGGACATAACGGTCATATCAGCAAGGCCCAGTCTATTATCTATTCGATGCCGAAGAGTATGGGTGAGCTTATGCCTGAAGCACTGCGGCGGGAAAGCTACGTCATCGCTCTCTTCATGGGCGAAGGTCAAGCGGCAGAGAATACGAGGGAGCCTATTCACTTGACACCGATTATTCCTGGATCGATGGAAGATATTCTTACAGCTGCCGGACAGCCATATGTGTTCATGGATTTGCGATATCGGGAAAATGAGCGGGGAAATTCATGGATGTTCGAGAGGTCGATTGCATCTTATCAGGTGATGATGCCGATGCCGTTGGAACTGAGACGACATTTCGATGGCGTGCTGATGATCAAGCAAGTAAAGATGCCCACCTATTTGCCGAGCACAGTTCAACCCTAGAACGGTTATGTAATCAAATGAAAACGCCCATTGATTGGGCGTTTTGTCATCTTACTGCATTGTTACAATCCGGAAGTGTCATGCTGTATTTGTCATAATACCGCTTCAATTTGTTTCTTGTGATGATTGTCGTGATCGTTGAATTCATGAATGACATACAGCAAAGAGTAAGGGATGCCTGTATATGGACAGGTTGCCGCACCGTTCGCGGCAACCTGCTTGGCAGTCAGGTCAGGATCAACTAACAGAGCTTCAACAAGCTGATGGCGAGTTTGCTTGAATTCGTCGAGAAGCTGTTCTTGGGAAACTCCTGAATTCGCATAATCATAAGCAATCTTATTAAACGGGTTAAAATCAGGAAAGCTCATTCCTTCTCCATTCCGGATCGAAGGGATGACGGTAAATAGCAGGTGCTTGTCCCAATTTATTAGATGCGAGATGATCTCTGCTACGGTTGCTTTTCCTTCTGCAACTGGTTGTGACCAGACACGCTCGTCAATGTGATGTAGGGTATCTGTCCAATCTGTAAATTGCTTATATCGTAGGAGCGTTTGTTCGTTTAACGTGATCATAATCGAAACCTCCAGTTATCGATTTAATAGGCCGAACCTTAACGGATCGCAATATAGATATCAACCTGTGCATCCTCTGGATTGGTGCAACGCTCATCATAACGCTCGAAATCTCCAGTAAAGGTGCGCTCTTCGCCAGAGGTAAGCGACCATTTCCAGATAGACTGCCATGCACGGGCAACAACCTCAGTAACAGGGCCGCGTTCTGTCGTGAATACGGCATATTTGGCTGCCGGTACTTCAACAACTTCCAATCCGCTAGGAACCTCTGCATCCCGATCGATTGCAGCTCCGATCAGCGTCGTGTACTCGCCCATAGCCCCATTCTCATAGTCACTGTAGCAGCCGTATATTGTTCCAGGATCTGTAGAATTCGGAATTTGTGCAGCAATCTGCTCTGACCAGAACTGTCCCCACAGTGGACCCAGCTTGCCATTGCCGCTCATTTCATTAGCATTCGTCGTACGCGCAGCAATACCGGCGAGCTTCATCGCATCCAGTTCTACGATTCGGATCGGCTGGTAAGAAGCTGCTTCATCCCCGTTCGCGATGCTCCAGCGCTTCAAGTTCGGCAGGAATTGCTGCATCATATTACGGGCAGCGGCTTCTTCCATTCCGTCCTGTACCATAAATGGTACGCAGATGTCGATCATCTCTTCGAGGGTGAGATCGGGATTCGTGAACGCCCCGTCTTTATAGCAATGAAAACAATACTCTTGTACAAGCTTATTGTTCTTATCTGTTCCGAACTGGTTCTCTTGTGCTAACGGCATTCCACAGCTTTGGCATATCAATTGACTCATAATTGATCACTCCTGTATCGTTGATAGCCTCATTATAAAGAGGAGAACCTGACAACTCTCTGTCAGGTTCCCAGTTTACTTTTTATATTTTTCAACAATACGAGAAGCAATCTGTTCAATCTGGTTACGAATGTGGAGCGGTTCAAGCACTTCGACATGCTGTCCAAAGCTTAAAATAAAGCCATACAGCCAATTATCTACGGGAAATGGAACAGATGTGACAAGCGCCCCTGCTTCATCCTCTTGCAGATCCTCTACGCCAAACCATTCTTCTGCCAAATGGCGTACCTCTGGATCGAAGCGCAGGACGATTCTCTCGGTTCGTTCCGGCGCATGCCATTCCTGCTCCCATGGGAGATCGTGAATCGAGACCTCTTGGCGGACGAAAAACTTGTCTTCAACCAGCAAATCCTTCATTCGGAACAGCTTGAACAAGCGAAATTGGGCACGCAGCGTACAGTACGCATACAGGTACCAACGCTTGTGCTTCAGCACCAGCGTATAGGGTTCTACCGTTCGGCAGGATACCTTCCCGCCTGCATTGCAATACGTGAAGGTAACCGCCTGCTGCTGCTCAATCGCATCCTTCAGCACCATCAGCTTCTGCTCCTGAACACCGTTGCTGCCCCAATTGGAGAAGTCGACGATGAATTGCTGCGTCTTCAATTGGAACTGTGCCGAATCGGCAGGTGGTACGATACTGCTCAGCTTCTCCACCAGCAGCTCATTGTCGCTGCTTGGATGGGTGGAGGAGATGCTCTGCAGCGCGGTAACAATGGCGACCAGTTCATCGTTGGTCAACAAGTTCCGATCGAGGCGATAGCCTTCTGCTAGGCCGATGCCTCCTCCTGCTCCCTGATAGGTGACGACTGGAATGCCGGCCTGATTGATGGTATCGATGTCTCGATAGATCGTCCTCACCGATACCTCGAAGCGGTCAGCCAAATCCTTGGCCTGTACCATCTTGCGGTTGATGAGGAGAATGACAATAGATAGTAAGCGGTCGATCTTCATGTTGCGCTGCTTGGCTTGAACTGAATGTCGTATTCCATAACTTTTGCAGTTGTTCGGGCGACTTCTACTCCAAGAAGCTGCTGGACAAGGGAGAACGCCATATGGATGCCAGCGGAAATCCCGCCGGATGACACGATGGAGCCATCTGCAACATACTTCACGTCTCGCACGACTTCAACCGCTGGATATTGATCCGCTAACCAATCATAACTGGCCCAGTGCGTCGTAGCTCGCTTGCCATCCAGAAGACCTGCCTCTGCAAGCAGCAGCGCTCCTGTGCATACCGAGGTCATAAAATCGACAGCCTGCATTCGATCCTGAATCCATTTGATCATATGGGGATTATGGAGTTCCCGTTTTCTTGCTCCCAGCCCTCCGGGGACGATGACAATATCAAAATGCGGCGCGTTGGAGAAGCTGAAGTCAGGAATGACCTTCAGTCCGTTGCGTGCGGTAATCATAGTGCCATGCTCCGATACCGTGCGTACTTGAAATGGCTTCAACGCAGTCGTATCAGGATTTTGATCGGGATAGGTTGTAACTGACAGCACCTCGAAAGGGCCTGCGAAGTCCAGCACCTCAACATCATCAAATAACACAATTCCTACATTCCAATGCTGCTTCATTTGGGTTCATCTCCTTCTTCTATAGAAGAACATGCCCGCACCGGGACAACCCAGTGGGGCATGATTGCGATTCGTACAGCAAGCGAATCCTGAAGCGGTTTATGCCTGAACGAGCTGCAGCTTCCATTCGCGCAAATCCAGCTTGCGTACGCCTTCTTGCACATAGGGATCATTTTCAGCCAATTGCTTAGCTTCTTCCACATTGTCAGCAATATAAATGACCATACCCCCAGAGCCATCTCCGAACGGCCCCTTGGCGAATACCTTTCCCTCTTTGCCGAGCTGTTCCAAGTACTCCAAGTGATGTGGACGATACGTCAAGTTTTTACTCTCATCCTGCATTTCCAAGATTGCTGCAAAATAAGCCATGTTGGATACTCCTCTCCTATTCCCTTAGTCGTTCTTGAATTCATTATATCAAATGGACAAGCATGCGGAAGGGGTTCTATATTTCGACGAAAAAATCATTCAACTGACGTCAAGGAATACAAATCGACAGCATTAGATGAAAAAGGCGGTTGCAGTGCGGAAAAGGGCGATTACTTTTCTTGTGAGAGCAGTTGAAATCTATGTTCTCTATGATATAAATTATAGTAATAGTACCTGTATTCTAAAAGATCCTAATTTAAATGACAACTCTTCTTAGGGACTGCATCGAGTTCAATGAACGGCAGATGATAGACATCTTGATTTTTATCCATGGGAGGGTTTTCAATGCGAACTGAAATAGCAGAAGAAGTACAAAAGTACAAAGACTTTATAGAAGAAGAGCTGACACAGACTATATCAATGGATAAGTTAGTAGCTCTGTTTAAGGAAATGTCGGGTGCGGCAAGGCGAGAAATGGCGGTAGATTTGCATTTACCCTCGGTTCGCACCTCAAAAAGCATGCCCACTATTTTATTTATTAAAGAGATACGCAAATACGTAAAATCCAGACAAGATCATTTTAATCGTAAATATACACTGATTACCTCGTTGATAAAGCAGCTTATGATCGTTCTAGAAGAGGAAGATGAGAATACTCTTGAATCGTTCCTTGCACGTCGTGAAGCAATTATTGCTGAACATGGATTTTGGCATTATTATTGGTCGCTTTATTTCCATCCAGGCCGAACAGAGCAGGAAGCATTGTGGAAGCAGTCCATGGAGGCACTGGAGAGTGAGGATGGAAGCTCGGAAGGCTCTAGCAATACCGTCCTGCATTTGACAGATGAGTCCTCCTCATTGCCTGCGGAAGCGGAGCCGTCTATGGAATCCACAGAACCATCACTTGAATTGGAGCAGCGAATCATTGAATTGAAGAAGAAATTGAACCATGAGACGCATTTGCGCAAGCAGGCTGAACTGTCGCTGGGGAAGACGGAGAAGCAGATTCATCGGCTGAATCGCCAATTGACTGATATCGATGCTCAGCTTCAGCTTGTTCAGCAGGAGAGCGGACAAGTGCAGCAGGAAAAGGACTTACATATTCAAGAGCTGGAATCACTTCTTGCGCAGCGCAACGAAGAGCTGCGAGTGATTCGTCAGGAGCGCAGCAAGCTGCAGAAGGACTCCGAGCTGATGCAGCAGGAGCTAGCCGCGAGAGAAGAACAGACGCAGTCCGTACGCAGTGAGCTGCTTGGACATGAGGAGAAGCTGAACCAACTGCGCAGACAGGTGAACGCGCTAAGGGCGGACAACGATGAATTGAACAGGCAGGTTGTACAAGCCAAGAAATCCGATGCTGCTGCGAAAGTTGAGGTACTTCGTCCCAAGTCGTTAACTTCCTCTATTCTGGATATCATTCAATTGCTGTATACCGATGTGGAAGACACCGTTCATGCGGCTCGCAATACGGTCGTCCAATCCGGCAAGGATGGAAGACAGAAGATACGAGAGTCTCTTGCGCTCATTGATGAGCTTGAGCAATTCATCGAGAGACGGAATGAGCATCCTGCTGAACGAAGCGGTTCCATTCGTGAACATTCGGAATTGGCTCAACAGGAAGAATGCGAGGAGCGTTCTGCAAGTGTACATGCACAGCAGCGCCATGATTCAATGCCGTACGCAGAATCGGCTTGCGCATTAGAGAGCAGCGGCACTGCGGTTCTGGAGCGAAGTGAAGGCAGCGGGTATGCAGAACCCTTTGCGGCATTGGAAGGAGGCTCCTACCCTGATGGCTTGTCTGTAACTGACGAGGGCGGGTTGAATGGGACGTTCTTCCGCCGTGATCATGGCGGGTATATTGTATTGGAGACGGGACAGACGTTTAATATTACCGAAAGTCTTGTCCTGCAGCATCAATTGCAGCACGAAGCAGGAGTACTGTGCCGTCCGAAGCAGCATGATCCAACGCAATACGAGATTGAACTGCTGCTTCAAGGGGATGACAGTAACAGCTCCATTGTTCAATATGATGGCTATGTGCACCTTGGAGAGCATTTTACCTGGTATTGCGTCGATCTGAATGACCCGCAGCACCGCTTCCCGCTGCATGAACGGGATGTGGCCATTCGTACACCGAAGGATGGGGATCCTTGCTCATTTAACGTAGAGATTGGGAAGCAAGTAGCGCGCCTGTCCCGCTTATATCGGGCGCAGCCCATCTCCGAACTGGAAGCGAAGCGTACAGCGAGCAGCGGCGCAGCAGTTCAGAGTGTCGCACGTGCTGCGAAGGCACAAGCGAAGAAGGAATATGAGAAGCCAGAGCCATTCCTAGAAGGCCACCAGATTACGATTGTCGGTGGATTGAAGAAATGGTTCGAAGAGGTAGTGGCGGAGACGGGGGCTACTCTCGTACATGAGAATGGGAAAAATCCGAAGCGGATATTCCATGATCTGAAGCGTTCGTCCGCACTGTTCTTATTGCTTACGGCAACTTCGCATCAAGCATACTGGGACTGTGTGGAGATCGCAAAGCAGAACCAGATTCCGTTCTATTTCATCGAGGGATCCAAATCCAATTTGCGTCATCTCTTGTGGAATAATCAAGATCAAATCATTGCACATGCCAAGGCGAATTGATTTATGTAGCTTATTATAAGGTCAGCCAGATATTTCTGGTTGACCTTTTTTATCTGTTTTTTTATATCTAGCATCCGGGGTAGAACGTATCTGCTCGGACTATATTTTATTGCTGAGGTAAGTAAATATTGAAAGAAAATGCAGCAAGATGAAGATAGAAGAAGAGAAGGATACACTGTAACTTTTTAAATGAGGTGATGACAGTGTATAGCAGTGTACTGAAGAATCGAATGATTTTGTTCTATTTGGCGGGAGCAGGGATTTCCCAATTAGGAAATGTGATTACAGGACTTGCTTTCCTTTTTTTATCGTATGAACGAACACAATCCAGCATTCTGACCACAGTTATGGCTATTACACAAGCTGCTCCATACCTTTTATTCGGACTAGCTGGCGGAGTAATTGCTGACTCCGTAAACAAAAAACGTTTATTACTGTGGATAGACATTATACGAGTACCTATTATTCTTTCATTGGTCTTTATTTATCAAATGAATCTCTTAGGTTTTTGGCATTTAATCGTTGTGAGTTTCCTAATTCAAAGTCTAGGATGCTTTTATAATCCAGCTTACAGAGCTGTGTTGCCTCTCATTACTTCTGTAGAAGATCGAACAGCTACAAATAGCTTATTTGATATTGTGACAAGAGGTGTACAAATGCTTGGACCAATATTTAGTATTGGTCTGTTACATTCAGGACAAATCATTCATTTCTTCACAATTGATGCCTTAACGTATTTAATCAGTGCATTTTTCATTTTAAAACTTCATTGGAAAGATAATAACGATGCTACAGACAACTTGTTGAATAAAACTGATGGTATTTTTAACTCTATAAAAGATTTCTTTAACTGGGTAAAAGGTGAATATACGATCAGAACATTGTTGTTTGTAACTTTTTTGATTGTGTTCTTTCATACTTGGGTATGGCAGGTCGGATTATTGTTACAACTACTGGAAACCCAAAATAATGGTGAGCAGCTTTACAGTCTTTTAATGGGGTGGTATGGTGCTGGTGTGATTACAGTTAATATCGTCATCCCTTTTCTTTGGAAAAAGCTGACCCTCACGACTTATCTAATCGGTTCTATTGTATGGGGTGTTGGTATACTTGTATTCGGATTTGCAACTCATCTGTCAACCTATTTTATTGGTATACTGATCGCAGCTATTGGGCTTCCTATTTCTGGTTTAGCGCGGGTTTATCTTATTCAAACATGGATACCAGACAATAAATTAGGCAGAGCGTTTAGTTTCAATGCAGTTCTCTTATATGGTTCTAATGTGCTTTCGTTGAGCTTGTTTGGCGCACTATCCTCTATTGTGGAGATTCGGTATATTTTTGTTTTTTGTGGAAGTATGATGGTTATCGGCTCGTTTGTCTATTTATTTCGCATATTTCCTTCGAAAAAAACTAGGCGTGATTCCGTAGAGTCGTTTAAATAGCTGATTATAAACAGAGATGGAAGAAAATCCACAACTATATGAAATATCTACAATCGATTTCTTGGTATGGATAAGCATGTCTTGACTTCTGATAATGCGATATAGTTGAAGCCACGAAAAGGGCGAAATTCCAATGTACTCCTTAAAAAGATGGGCAAACTGAAATTTGCTTATATTTAAAATCCCTGCCATTTCATCTAGGCTCCAGGCATGTTGGAAGTCTTCTTTTATAACGTTCATTGTTTTGTATAGTGCAGGGTGAATTTCTTTAAATGGCTGTATGTTAATGTCAGACGAATGTGTACCAACCATAACTTTAAATATCATTAATGCTAACTGAGTGAAGCTATGGTCTAAAAATAACTCTACTGAATGACTTTCGTTACCTTCTTCTATTTGTACATAATCATTTATAAAATGGACCCATTTCTGGACTAATGGATGTTTTTGAACAGTAAGAGCGAAAGAAATATTATCTTTAATACATGAAATATCAGCCGTCAGTTGATTTAAAAATGTTGGATCAAGTTCTATTAAAAATTTATGATTATCCACTGAAATTTGTCTATGCAACTCATTCGGGTTAAAAAGAATAAATTCATTGTTAGATAAGAAAATGTCGCTTCTCTCGGTCTGGTAATACATAGATCCTTTTATAGAATAGATAAGCTTATAAGAACAGTCATTTCGCCATTTGCTTTCGCATTTTTTTTGATTTGTGGATAGTAACAAACCCTGTGTAGCTTGTAAAATGATAGACAATTACATCACCATCACTATACTGAAATTTACATTATAGTTTACCATGTCAAATACGATTATTGTTTCAAATGGCGAACCTTCTACGATTATTATTCGTAGAGGGTTTTGTTCTTTCTTGGGTAAGATATGCTGACTTTAGTCTTAGATTCATTTATTAAATAGGTAAGCACTTCCTATTCTCTTCTTCCTTATAGGCCAATGGCATCCAATATTTGCATTGTCACGACTTCGTGACGATGGTATTATTTTCTTAATATTGAACCATAACTTGGAACATTCGTGGAGGAATGTATGGGGCAACTAACATGTTTTCAGGTCATTTTGCCGAATGGAGAAAGACTGTGGCCTGCATCCATATTTCCTGCTGGAGATCAGCACACAGCATTAACGGAATTGCACATGGTTCGCAGATTCTTAGAACATGATGGGGAAGTAGTCATTTCCGTAACGGCATATGATGATCATGGGGAATGCCTGCATAGGCATAAGCAGCGTTTTGATGCAGCCGGACTTGCGATGATTCAAGGCCCTCTGTCTTCCTACTCGCCGAATGGGATCAGTGTCAATGAAGTATTCGGATTATCGGAAGCAGCTCGGCTGTGGGGCATTGATGGCGGGGGAGCGACCATTCGTAAAGCCTTGGAACGCGGCGAGTTCTATCCACACGAGATTCGCAAATCGGATGGCATTTTGCTTGTTACTTTTTCTGGAATGCAACGTAGATACAATGCAGTGATGAAAAACCAGTGGATGGAGATCCATACGTATTTCGTTCAAGAAGGATTAATTCTAGAACAATCTGATGACATTCATGACACACATCACAACTCCTTATCGACCATTGCACGTCGCCATCGTAAGGCATATGAAATCTAATACACCAGCGTACACGTAACTTGTTCCTATACGATTTGCAGAGGAGGATGGAATGTTGTCCAACACAAATGTGATCAAGCTAGTAGGTCTAATGCTAGTGGTAGCTGCTGTAAATGTCCTCGTACTCTCACCAGGCTTCTTAGGCGTGCAGATCGGAGCGAGCGCTCTCTCCACAGCAACGGGGATTACCTTGCTTGTAGCCAGTGCATGGATTCTCATTAATGGAATCTATCAGTTCTTGTTCAAGAAGCCTGTTGTCATACCTGTGAAAGAAATTAGAACGCATGAAGAGTATGTAGAACGCCTGTCCCAATATCGAGAAACCAAGGGTATTGAAGAAGAGATCCGCATTGGGCTGGAACAGATGGAACGGATGCAGAAGCGGAAGAGTACGTTTTTCCAAGTACTGAAGCAGAGATTTAACGAGTCAGAAATAAGCTTCTCTAAGTTCGCGTCCGTTGCACTTGATGTGGAGAACTTATTCTACCAAAATATTCGAAATATCCTGAACATACTTAGTGTATTTGACGAGACTGAATTCGACCGGGTTGTCAATCGCAAGATGTCGGGCCTATCTATTGAACTATCCCAGAAGAAAGCAAAAGTATACAACGATTACCTCACATCTATGAAAAACGCTCTTACGAATAATGAAGAAATCTTAGTCAAGTTGGATCGCCTTCTGCTTGAGATATCCAGCTTGGACAATGTGGAGCCTGAGGATATTGAACAATTAGCATGCATGCAGGAATTGGACGCATTAATCAAGCAAACCAAATACTATAAAGCGTGAGAGGTGCAGCGAATGGCGGGAAAGAAGAAGTTAGTGATATCTGTCTTTGCTTTAATTTTTGTATTTATTCTCATTTATGTAGGGGTGACGTTGACCTCCAACCTAGGAAAAAGCAAATCACAGGTTACGACAGAAGATGCGACCAAACAGTTGAATAAACTCTATGCGAACGTATCTGTGTCGACCGAAGCTCCAGTAAAGGGGCAGATCGATATTAGTCCAGCCGATGTGGGCGATACCCTGCCGGATATATCGAAGTTCCCGATTACGGTGAAGAATACGACGAATCAATTTGTTGAGATCTTCACGTCAACGGAAAAAGGCGGCACAGGCATGGACAGCTGGCTGGCGGATGTGGCAACCGAGTTCAATAATGCGAAGATCCAAGTGAACGGGAAGTCTGTTTCTGTGAAGATTCGAAATATAGCTTCCGGTACAGCTGCGGACTATATCCGATCCGGCAAATATATGCCTGATGCCTATACACCTTCGAATGAGCTGTTTGGCGAGATGATCAAATCAAGCGGCGTAAAGACGGAGCTTGTGAGCAAGCGACTTGTGGGCAATGTTCCCGGCATTGTCATTTCCAAATCCAAGCATGATGCGCTTATCTCCTCATACGGGGCTGTAAATGTTAAAACCGTGACGGAAGCCATCTCGAACAATGAATTCAGTATGGGGTATACAGATCCATTTTCCAGTTCTACAGGAATTAATTTTCTAGTTACGGCACTCAGTACATTCGACAAGTCGAATTTGTTGAGTGATAAAGCAGTTCAAGGATTTGAGAAATTCCAAGAAAATATCCCGTTTCTCGCTTCGACAACGACGCAAATGCGTGATGCAGCGAAGTCGGGTGTGCTGGATGGGTTTGTATTGGAGTATCAAACGTATATCAATACGGATGAACTGAAAAATGAGTACGTGTTCACACCTTTCGGAATTAGACATGACAACCCGTTGTATGCGATTGGGAACCTCCCTAAAGGGAAATTGGACATCGTCAAGAAGTTCGGAGAATTCGCGTTGCAGGAGAAATATCAGAAGAAGGCTCAACAAAAAGGTTTCAATGAGCTCGATAATTATAAATCGGAAATGCCCGTTGTGAAAGGCAGCTTGTTGGCCTCCGCACAGAAATTGTGGAAAGACAAGAAAAATGGCGGCAAGCCAATCGCGGCTGTCTTTGTTACTGACGTATCGGGAAGCATGGCGGGAGAACCGCTGAATCGACTGAAGGAATCACTGCTTAAAGGACAAAAGAATTTAGGGAAAGACAACAGTATCGGTCTCGTATCCTATTCGAATGATGTCACGATTAATTTGCCTATCAAGAAGTATGACACCACACAGCGCTCCTTGTTCGTTGGTGCGGTCAACAGCCTTCAAGCAGATGGCGGCACGGCTACCTTCGACGGAATTATTGTTGCCTTGAAAATGCTGCAAGAAGAGAAGGCCGTCAATCCGAACATCAAGCCGATGATCTTCGTGCTGAGTGATGGCGAGACGAATCGCGGCCACTCGCTTAAGGACATTAAGGAGCTTATCGAAACGTTTAAAGTTCCGATTTACACTATCGGCTATAATGCGGATATTCAAGCGCTGCAGAGCATTTCCAGCATTAACGAGGCAGCGAGCATTAATGCAGATACCGATGATGTAGTCTATAAAATCGCAAACCTGTTCAACGTGCAAATGTAGCATGAGTCTAAAGGGGGATTCCAATGTCATTTACGATGGAAGTTGCAAGTCCGGAAGAAATTCAAAAGGAAATTGAGCAAGAGGTAAAACCAGTTCCTGAGGAAGTTGCGAAGCTTCAAGCACAAGCGGATTCGAATGTGGCAGCAATTATGAATTTAGATCTGGATTCCTTAGAGAACCGAAAGGATATTCTGCAATCGATAGACAGCTTCGGCATGAATACTATGCGTTCCTCTTCGACGAAGAACAATGCCTTGCAGGTTTCCGTAGGAGATTTATCGAAAAAAGGGGACGAAGGGGGCCCGGTTGCGAAGGGACTGGTCGAGCTGCATCAGCAGCTGAAGGATCTCGATCCGAGCGTCATCGACTTTACGAAAACTGGGTTTCTAGGGAAGCTGTTCAATCCGCTTCGTACGTATTTCTTGAAGTATCAGAAGGCAGATACCATGATTGCGGAAATCGTGACTTCTTTGGATAAAGGGAAAGTTACCTTGAAAAATGACAATACGACCCTCGAAATTGAACAGCTTGCCTTGCGTGACTTGACTAAGAAGCTGAAGAAAGAAATCGAGCTGGGCTCCTTGATGGATGACTCGATTCAATCACAGATTGAAGCAGCGCAATCTCGCAATGAAGATCCGGAGAAGATTCGGTTCATTACGGAAGAAGTTCTGTTCCCGCTTCGTCAGCGTGTCATGGATATGCAGCAGATGATGGTCGTCAACCAACAGGGGATTATGGCGATGGAGGTTGTCATTCGCAACAATAAAGAGCTGATTCGCGGTGTCGACCGTGCGAAGAACGTTACGATCTCTGCACTGAAGATTGCGGTTACCGTAGCCAGTGCCTTGTATAATCAGAAGATTGTGCTACAGAAAATTGAATTGTTGAATCAAACGACAAACGAGTTGATTGCGGGTACTTCTCGCATGCTGAAAGACCAAGGCGTTCAAATTCATAAGCAGTCGCTGCAAACGAATATTTCTGCGGAAACTTTGAAGCAGGCTTTTACGGATGTTCTGTCTGCTTTGGATTCGATTAGCTCCTACAAGCAGGAAGCCCTGCCTAAGATGCGCGATACAATCGACCAGTTCCGGGAGCTTGCTGACAACGGCGAGAAACAGATTCAGCGCTGGGAACGTGGACAGAAGCTCGGCTTGTAATTATGCATATATAAGTGATGATGCAAATACGAAAGACTGCCGGTAGGCAGTCTTTTTGTGTTGCCGAACAGAAAGCCCGCCAAGGAGTATCCGACAGAACAACAGTTGCCCAGGCTTGGAACTTCGCCTTATTTAGAATTAATGGATCGTACAGCTTCTCCCGATACGGATCGGGAATCAGCGTCTTTAGGACTTATTATGCTTTGGCTCGGAGATAATACCTTGGATCTGATGGATATTCAATTATCCGCTTTCGACATTACCGAAAGCAAGCTGGATCTGTTATTACTATTATCACTGCATGAAGGGCAGGATCTCGTCACGCCTTCATCCCTTGCCGATCGATTAGGGATTCGCCGATCCTCCGTTACGGCATTATTGAACTGGTTGGAAAAAAGAAATTGGATCATTCGGGAACCCTATGCCAAGGACGGGCGCATGACCCACGTTCGTATCAGCTCCGAAGGGAGTAGGTTTGTGAAGGAAGTGCTGCCTACATTTTGGTCTACTTGTGCATCTCTTGTTGAAGAACTAGATAAAGAGGAGCAGGCGTTGTTAAAAAAAGTGCTCGTTAAGCTTAATACAAACATGGAAAAGCGACTAGGAGCAGGAAGATAATTTTTTATTCATATAGTTAGATAATCTAATTACAATTCATTCCGTTAATCTCTTATCGTATCTTCTCTTACCAATATTCATTTTTATTTCCGGTTTTTATTTGACGGATTGTAATATGAAGTGCGACAGCTAGAAAATAAAAAGGCCCATGTGAGTTTCATGTAAAATGGGAGTTACCACACAACCATTCATACAGGAGAACTAACATGAGCTACTCCCATCTTAGCATAATTGAACGTA
>Ga0209566_100143_pt1 | contig 84572 bp, 80 predicted proteins | sample Araplavi_mTSA_r2_2_FD_184287 | JGI IMG/M metagenome (GOLD analysis project Ga0209566, IMG submission 184287) | Arabidopsis root microbial communities from North Carolina, USA - plate scrape CL_Cvi_mTSA_r2 (SPAdes) (version 2) | ecosystem: Host-associated > Plants > Roots > Endosphere | place... | reverse complement strand
TACACCGAAGGCGCCAAGGTCGGTGACAAGTTCAACCCGTACACCGATGGTGCTGTTGCCTAAGGCAGTACCTCGAGCCGCCAACGGCTCATCTGCTCAGCAAGACGCCCGCATGTAGCGGGCGTTTTTCTTTGGGCGCGGCACGTGCTGCCATCAACAGCAGGTATAAATGCGAGCCCGTACGGTATCGATGAACCCCGCGCTGCCGACGGCGTCTGACGACCATGGATGCGCAAGACCCTGCATGATGCAAGCCCCACACTCTCTTTCTTGTCTTTGCCGCAAAGCCCGCACCTTGGGCGGCCTCTCTGCGCTGATAGCGGCCGCCGCATTGGCCGGTTGCGCTACGGTCACACCTGGCCCGTTCCAGATCACCGTGCGCGATACCGACGATACGGTGCTGGAGCAATTCCAGTTTCAAGCGGGGTCCTATGACTCGCTGGAGATCGCCATCATTGGTATGTGCCGCGTGTACCCGGAGGCCATCGTCACCGCCGACCAACTGCAAACGCACGAACGGGTGCAGGAGCGTTGCAAGCGTTCCTTCGCGTCCATGCTGACGCTGTCTTGAAGCGGCTACCATGTGGCCTCAATTTGATGCTTCGAACGCACAAGAGGCCCATGTGACTGCGCAAGACGAGTCCTTTCCGATTTCACGATTTGCCGCTGCCCGGCCACGCCTGCTGGTGGCGTTTGCGCTGGGCGCGATCGTCGGCGTGGTGGTGCCAGCGGGGCAGGGCTGGCTCACACGCACGCTGCTCGGCTGGGATGCCGCAGTGTGGACTTACCTGATCCTGATCTCCGTGATGATGCTGCGGGCCGATCCGCGCCGCATCCGTGCCGTGGCCCGGCGTGAAGACGCGAGCGCCTCGGCGGTGCTGGCGGTGGTGTGCCTGGGTGTGATCGCTAGTATGGTGGCGATTGCGTTTGAGCTTGTGACGGCCAAGTCCGCGGGCCATGCGCAGGCTTGGCACTACGCCCTGACCGGCGTGACGGTGGTGGGCGCGTGGCTGATGGTGCCGATGATGTTTACCGTGCACTACGCGCACCTGTACTACCGCACGCCGAACGCGCCCCCGCTGCAGTTTCCCGACCGTGAACTCGAGCCCGATTACTGGGATTTCCTCTACTTCTCCTTTACGATCGCGGTCGCCAGTCAGACGGCGGATATCAGCATCCGTTCGCGCGCCATGCGGCGGGCGGTGCTGGGGCAATCGCTGCTGTCGTTCTTTTTCAATACGAGCATTCTTGCGCTCTCCATCAACATTGCTGCCAGCCTGTTTTCATGACGAAGCTTCCACCCAATAACCACGCCCGTGCCATCAAGACGGTCAGCTATGTACTGGTGGCCGCCATGATCGTGACGGTGCTCTGGCTGCGTCTGCTGCCGGCCGCCATTGCGGGTTTTCTGGTCTATGCGCTGGCGCGCAAGCTGGAGGCGAGGCTGCGCCAGCGGCGCGTGTTTTCCCGGCATGCCAAGGCGTTGGCGGTGGTCGGGGTGTTCGTGATCGCCACGCTCATCCTCGCGGGCATCGGGCTGGGCATTGGCCGACTGGTGGAGCATGGGCATGGGCTGGAGGGCATGCTGACGCGCGTGGCCGATGTGCTGGACAACCTGCGCGCTTCGCTGCCGGCATCGGTGGCGGATTACATCCCCAACTCCGTATCGGACCTGCGCGTGCGCCTGGTCGAGATGCTCAAGGAGCATGGTCATCAGGTGTCGACGGTCGGCATCGACGGGCTGCGCCACAGCGTGTTGGCGCTGATCGGGCTGATCCTGGGTGCCATGGTGGCGTGGTCGGACACGCCAGACCCCGCGCGCCACAAGCCCCTGGCCGCGGCGCTGCTGAACCGCCTGGGCCGGCTGACCGCAGCATTTGAGGCGGTGGTGTTTGCGCAGGTGAAGATCTCCGCGCTCAACACTGCGCTGGCGGCGATCTATCTGATCGGCGCGTTGCCGCTGTTCGGGCAGCACGTGCCGTATTCCAAATCGCTGATCCTGCTGACCTTCGTGGCGGGGCTGATTCCGGTGGCGGGCAACCTGATCTCCAACACGGCCATCGTGGTGATGAGCGTGACGGCATCGCTGGAGTTGGCGGTGGCCTCGCTCATCTTCCTGGTGGTGGTGCACAAGCTGGAGTACTTCGTGAACGCGCGCATCATCGGCAGCCGTATCGATGCGCGTGCGTGGGAGTTGATCCTCGCGCTGATCGTGATGGAGGCGCTCTTTGGCGTGGGCGGCGTGATTGCCGCGCCGGTGCTGTACGCCTACATGAAACGCGAGCTGACGGACGCCGGGCTGATCGGCTGACGCGCCAGTGCAAGGGTGATGCGCCAGCGCCCCCGCGCTGACGGCATCGGCAGAAAAGAGCGCGCCCTACGGGACGAGGGGCGCGCAATAACTCGCTGACCGAGAGACGTCAGCGAGCCGAGGGTCGGTACACGGGGACGAAGCGGGCGGTGGGCGCGTGGCGGTGCCGGTCAATTCCACCGCTTCGGACGTGACGAAGCAGCAGACGACGCGGTCGTCGAGCAGGGCCAGATAGAAGAGGTCTCCCATCGCGCGGCATAGCGTTCCCGTTAGCAGGATGTTCATCGCTCCCCTCCCTTGGCCGACCAATGTGCAGCATCGGCTGGATGCGCCACCGGTTCGGATTGCGGAGCGCTTGTGTTACTGCATTGGCTCCGTCTTGGCCGTCGGCACTGGCGCCAGGGCGCCCTGCAGCGGCCTATGCTGGCGAGTATAGAAAGCGTCTCCTGAGCGGCCATGCTCCGAACGGAGTAGCCGCGCGCGCGAAAATGGCTAACAGGTTAGCTACCTGCCAAGGCAAGCGCGGCGCGGGTTTGTGGGAAATCGGTGCACCACGGAACGTGAGTGGCGCGGCATGGCCTGACGCTTCTGCCTGGACAGTAAATTGTCCGATTTGCGCTAATCATTGTCGAACTTGCGGTAACGCGCCTGCACTATTTAGGCGCATGATTGACGGCTCCTCGCTGCAATTTTTTGACCGCAAACGTCCCCATGGAAACCACCGCAAACGGTACCGCCGCTGAGTTGCCCACGCCTGCGGCAACCCCCGCACCGCAGGCCGGCACCGCCGGTACAACCGGCTTTGGCGTGATCGGCGCCATCAGCTTCGCGCACTTTCTCAACGACATGATGCAGTCGTTGATCCTGGCGATCTATCCGCTGCTCAAGGGCAACTTCCACCTCGACTTCTCGCAGATCGGGCTGATCACGCTCGTGTATCAGATCACCGCCTCGCTACTGCAGCCGATGGTCGGGCTCTATACCGACAAGCATCCGAAGCCGTATTCGTTGTCGGTGGGGATGGGCTTTACGCTGGTGGGGCTGGTGTTGATGTCGATGGCGCCGAACTTCGGTACGTTGCTGCTGGCGGCGGCGCTGGTGGGTACGGGCTCGTCGATCTTCCATCCGGAATCGTCGCGTGTGGCACGCATGGCGTCGGGTGGGCGGCACGGGCTGGCGCAGTCGCTGTTCCAGGTGGGCGGCAATGCGGGTAGCGCCATGGGCCCGCTGCTGGCCGCGCTCATCATCATGCCGTACGGGCAGCACAGCCTGGCGTGGTTCTCGATTGCGGCGCTCATCGCCATCTTCGTGCTCTATCACGTGGGCGGCTGGTACAAGCGCGAGCGTGCAGCGGGCCATGGCCGCAAGGCGGGTGGCCGGGCGCATGCGGCGGTCAAGCTGTCAGGCCAGCAGGTGGCGTTTGCCATGCTGCTGCTGGTCGTGCTGCTGTTCTCCAAGTACTTCTACCTGGCGAGCTTGAACAGCTATTACACGTTCTACCTGATCACCAAGTTCCACCTGTCGGCGCAGACGTCGCAGCTGTTCCTGTTTCTCTTCCTGTTCTCGGTGGCGGTCGGCACGATCGTCGGTGGGCCGATTGGCGATCGCGTGGGCCGCAAGGTGGTGATCTGGGTGTCGATCCTGGGTGTGGCGCCGTTCACGCTGATGCTGCCCTACGCCAACCTGTTCTGGACGGCGGTGCTGACGGTCATCATCGGCCTGGTGCTGGCCTCGGCGTTCTCGGCCATCCTCGTGTATGCGCAGGAGCTGATTCCCGGCAAGGTGGGAATGGTGTCTGGCCTGTTCTTCGGGTTTGCGTTCGGGCTGGGCGGGATCGGTGCCGCGGTGCTCGGCAAACTGGCCGATGCCACGGACATCTACAACGTGTATCACCTGTGCTCGTTCCTGCCGCTCATTGGGCTGCTGACGGTGTTCCTGCCGGATATCGAGCGCAAGGGGCGCTTGCACACAGCCTGATCGCACGGATCGCACGTTACGAGCCGCGCTGCCGGGCATCTGCCAGCAGCGCGATCACTTCGCTGTCTTCGGTCTGCTCAAAATCGTCGTAGTACTGGCCGACGGCCTGGAAGCTGAAGTCTGGCGCGGCGATCAGGCACACGGCCTCGTCCACTTCGGTGCGCAGCGTGTGCCAGGTGGACTCCGGTGCAACTGGCACGGCGAGCACCAATCGCCCCGGGCCGGCCCGCCGCGCCGCTGCCAATGCTGCACGCACCGTGGCTCCGGTGGCGATGCCGTCATCCACCACGATGACGGTGGCGCCGGCAAGCGGCAAGGGTGTCGCGCCATAACGTGCGCGGCGGCGTTCCAGTTCGGCCAACTCGTGGGCCATCACCTTGTCGACATACGCCTGCGATGGCTGCAGGGCCTGCATCAGCTCGGTGTTCCATGCGACATGCGGTGGCATGCCAGCGCCGCAATCGGCCAGCGCGCCCAGCGCCAGCTCCGGTTGCAGCGGTGCGCCGAGCTTGCGCACCAGCAGCACGCCAAGCGTTGCTCCTAGCGCCTGCGCAATCGCATGTCCGACCGGTACGCCACCGCGCGGTAAAGCCAGCACGATGCGCGGTGCCGGTAGGTCGCGCGTGGCTAATGCATCGGCCAGTTGCCTGCCGGCATCCGCGCGATCGCGAAAGGGCGCTGGCATGATCGTGCGCGCATCAGGCAAACGCTCGCGCCGAGCCGCTGCGGCCCCATTTGCGCACGCGCAGCGCCGCGAAGACCAGCGTGGCGCCCCACACGATGGCCCATGCACCAATCCACCACAGCACGGCCAGCACCCCCGCTTCCGGCCGCCACAGCAGCCAACCTGCCAGCACCACACTGGCGATGCCGCCGAGGATCAACCACCACTCGCCAGCAAGCTCTTCGCGCAGGCGCACCGCTACGATGATCTGCAACACGCCGTGCGCAAGCAGCCACGCGGCGATGTACAGCAGCAGGCCCAACGCCGTTACCGCCGGGTTGAGCAGCGTGAGCACACCGACCGCGACCCCAAGCAGCCCTTGCAGCAGCACGGGCCAGCGGTCGCGCTGCATGGCCTGGCGGCCGAACGCGGTCATCAGCAGCAGGCAGCCTTCCACCAGCGCATACGCGCCAAACGTGAGCACCAGCACGGCCAGCGTTGCCGCCGGCACCACGAATGCGCCGATGCCGACCACCATCGCACACAACCCGCGCAATGCGAGCACCCACCACAGCTTGGAAAGCGTATGCAGCATGAACCACACTCCTTGATCGAAAACAAAAAGCGACCGCGCGCCGGAGCGCGGCGGGCGATCGCTCGTCGTTTCAAGGTAGTGCAAGGTGTGGCGAGGCTCAATCGCCGTGGGACAGCGCGTGTGCATGCGCGGTCGCATTCGGCGCATTCTTTTTGTCCGACGTTACGCCAGTCGCGCCACGCCCAGCGCGAGTCCCAGCCCGATCAGGATCACGCCGATCACGCGATCGACCATCCGCTGACGCGCCAGTAACGCGCGCTGCAATGCGCCCGAGGCAAACACCGTTGCCACCAGCGCGAACCACGCCGCGTGGGCCATCGACATGAACAGCCCGTAGCCGAATTGCGCGGCCAGCGGCGTGCTGGCATGCACGACTTGCGTGTAGGTGCTGACGACGAACAGGGTGGTCTTGGGGTTCAGCGCGTTGGTGAAGAAGCCCATGCGCAGCGCCGTGCCGGTCGAGAGCGTAGGGCATGTGTCATGGCTGACGGTCGCATCGCTGGGCAAGGTCGCCTTGGCGGATAGTGTCTTCCAACCGATCCACACCAAGTACGCCGCACCCACCAGCTTGATGGCCTGCAGCAGCGCTGGGGCATGCGCAATGAGCACGCCCACACCGAACATCGTGTACAGCACATGCACTTGCACGCCCAACGCAATCCCAAGCGCGCACAACACGCCCGCGCGCCGGCCGTACAGCAGGCTGTTGCGCGTGACCATGGCGAAGTCCGCGCCGGGGCTGATGACAGCCAAGAGGGTGATGAGGGCGACAGCAAGCAGTTCGGCCATATCGAGTGTCATTGCAAAGTGGGAATGCGCCGATTCTGGCCGAGCGCGCCACCACCGAAAATCGATTTATGATGCGGTTTTTCCGTGAGAAAAACTGACAGATGGCGCTACCTCCGCTCAACACCTTGCGTGTATTCGAAGCCGCTGCGCGGCACGCCAGCTTTGTGCGTGCCGCGCAGGAGTTACATGTCACGCATGGCGCCGTGAGCCGCCAGATCCGGTTGTTGGAAGAATCGCTCGGGGTGGCGTTGTTTGAGCGCCGCAACCGTGCGGTTTTTCTGACGCCGGCTGGTGAGCAGCTACGCGCGGCGGCGGAAGATGCGTTCTCCATTCTCACGGATAGCATTGACCGGATCGCGCGGCGGGCAACATCGTCCGCGCTGGTGGTGTCGTGTGAGCCGACGTTGGCGATGCGGTGGTTGATTCCCCGGCTGTCACGCTTTCAGACGCGGCATCCGGCGGTGCAGGTGCACTTGTTTGCCGCGGGCGGGCCGATCGATTTTGCGCGTACCGGCGTGGACGTGGCACTGCGCCGCAACGACTTTGCCTGGCCGGAACACTTCCGTGCGGAGCCGATCTGCGAGGAGTGGATCGGGCCCGTGCATGCTCCGCAAGCCGATGCTGCCGCACGCCGTCGCTTGCTGCACACGGAAACACGCCCCGATGCCTGGCAGACGTGGCGGCGCGTCAGCGAGTCACCGCGCCCGCGCGGGCGCTCGCCCGAAGCGCGCTTTGAGCATTTCTATTTGAGCTTGCAGGCAGCCGCAGCGGGGCAGGGCACCGCTATTGCCTCCAAACTGATGGCGGGGGATGACCTTGCGGATGGGCGGCTTGTGGCGCCGGAGGGGTTTCGGCGGGATGGCTCGGCGTATTACCTGCTGGCGAGTACGCCAATCCAGTCCGATACCCCGGCCGGTGCGTGGCTGACTTGGCTGCGCGAAGAAACCGCCGCAACCCTGGCGGTTTAAGCGGGAGAGGGCTTAAACGGCAGCGTGCCGCCCCGCACGCAGAATGCCGCGAATGGTGGCCAGATACGCCTCGCCCACCGCCCGGTTGAGCGGCTGTGCACGGCTTACCCGCTTGCGCGGCGGCGGCGTCAGGCCCAGCGTGCGGCAGACATCCGATGCATAGGGCCGGCCGTGGCTCTCCATGCGGATCACCACTTCGTTCAGCGCCTGTTCCCCCAGGCGCTCGCGCAGCCAGAGCACCGCCTGGCGGTCGTACTCGTTTTCGATGCGGATCAGGTCGTCCATGGTGTGAGCTGTATAAATGTACAGTTACTGTAAATATATACAGCTCTCCATGGATTTCAAGGTCTGTGTTGTGTCGGGTGACTCAATTCATGAGGTGGGCGACTCTATGGGCTTGGATGTCCTAGTCGCCCCTGATGGGGTAGTAGATAGGAAAAGGCGCTTGGCGCTGGCATGCACCCATCAAACGGCGCCACAAAAAGTTGTGCACGCAACCCATGAGTATTATTCACCGGCGGAGCGTCTTCAGATGTGCCACGTCGCCGATTTGCAAACGACAATAGTGGCAACCGTGGCGAGCCGCCTGCACAAGAGAGGCGGCTTGGCAGCGCCTTGCATCGTTGATCTGGCAATCAGAATCGGCGGCTGCAAGCACGACGCGCCGAGTGTCTGTATGTCGATGCCGGCGCTATTCTTTCTACAGATTGACTTCATGTGCTCGCGCGATGGCGGACGACAATCTTCCTCATGTGCTGGTCGTCGATGACGATCCCGCGATCCGCGAACTGCTTACCGGATACCTTGGCGAAAACGACATCCGGGTCACTGCTGCATCCAGCGGAAAAGAGATGAATGTGGCGCTCGAGATGTTCGCCATTGACCTCGTGATTCTGGATCTGCGCATGCCTGGCGAGGATGGCGTGCAGATTGCGCGCGCACTGCGTGAGCAGTCAAACCTTCCCATCATGATCGTCTCGGGCAAACGCGATGAAGCCGACCGCGTGATGGCCCTCGAACTGGGTGCGGACGACTATCTGACTAAGCCGTTCAGTTCTCGTGAGCTGCTGGCACGTGTGCGTGCGCTGCTCAGACGCGCTAGTGCGATGGCGCCGTCGGTCGGAAGAACCACCGATGCGAGGGCCTATCGGTTTGCAGGGTGGGAGCTCAATATCGGCACCCGAAAGCTGACCGATCCGGCAGGTACCGCTGTCGAGCTGACCAACGGCGAGTTCTGCCTGCTGAACGCGTTTCTCGCTGCGCCGGGGCATGTGCTGTCCCGAGACCAGCTTCTGGAATCGAGCCGGCTCTACGATGACGTTTATGACCGTTCGATCGACGTTCAGATTTTGCGTTTGCGGCGAAAGATCGAGCCCGACCCTGCGCATCCCTCGGTCATCCGCACGATCCGCGGTGCAGGCTACGTGTTTAGCGTTCCCGTGGACAAGTTGACAGGAGCAGCCATCCGAACGACGGCCAAGGAACTGGGTTGACGGTGTGGCTACCGCTGCGGTTGTTGAGCCTGTCTAACCGTCACAAGTGCGGCAACCAAAGCGGCAAGCGCATCAGACGTGAAGGGTTTGCCCAACACGCCGTCGGCTCCTAGCATGTCAGCCAATTGCAGATGACCTGCGGCATGGGCTGGAAAGTAACCAGAGATTGCGATGAACGAGGCAAACGGAAACTGTGCACGTAGGCGCCCAATTTGGGCACGCGATGCGGCTTTGCCCGGTAGGTTGCAATCGACGACCACGAGCGAAACGGCGCGTCCATCGACCGAATCCTTAACGTTGAGCGCAGTGCGTTCAATGACGTGATGCCCTGCGTCGCGCAAAGACATCGCAATCAGTTCGCGTATCGAAGGATCGTCTTCAACGACCAAGATGTTCAGGCGGTTTGGAAGGGCCACAGGTCAGTCCAGCAAGTCGGGAGCGCGGACGGTATCCGCTGTGACTTCGATTGCAGCGTTGGCCGATTGCTCAAGCGTTTCGTGCAGCCCCGTGAACATTACATTTGAAATGTCGGCCTGACGTTCAGGTCATCACGTTACCGTCAACATGTCCGATCCAGACGTGCTTGCTCGCGCAGGATTCCGCGCGCAACCGCTGTGGCGCTTCATCATCGCAGGGTGGCTTTTTGTGGCGGTGCTTGCAGGTGCTGCCGGAATGGAGGTGTGGCGTTCACGCGCCCGAGCGCTCGAAGTGGGGGGCCGGGAGCTTGCCCTGCTGGCGACCGCAGCAGCCGAGCATGTTGCGGGCGCGATGCAAGTGGGGCAGCGGATTCTGGTGTTGCTTGAGTCGACGCATGTGCTGACCACCCAGGACGCGAACCGCGCCGCGATGGCTTTACTACAGCGGCAGATGGCAGATACGCCACAGCTCGAGGCACTCCTTCTTTACGATGCATCGGGCCACCTAGTGGCCAGCTCCTTGGCAAAGGGCGCGGCTTCCGGTCACGATGACGCATCCATTTCGGAACTTCCCAGCAACGTAATCCACGGAGCAAACGCGTCGTTTGTCATCCTTCTGCATGGCCGGCCAGCATTGGCAATGGGGCGTGTGCTGCATGCGGAAGACGGACAGGTGCTGGGCACGGGCGTTGCCGTTTTGGATACGTTGGAGTTCGACCGCGCTTTCCATGCGATGGCCGGAGCCACTGAGGCAACCCTGGCCATTCTCGACTCTGGCGGCGCGACGATTGCTGCCGAGGATGGTGGGCATGCGGCTCCGGCTTCCGAAAAAATGCGGTCGGCCTTACATGCTGTCGAACGGGGTCCCCTGCAGGTACGCGTCACGCGGAGCGAGGAAGCAATGCTGGCTGCGTGGCGCCGGATAGCTACCGACGTATTGCTACGAACGGCGTTGCTTTCCGTGTTGGCTGTGTTGCTCATGACCGGTGCGGTGGCGTGGTTGCGGCGGCTGGAGGCAGTCAATCGTTCCATGCGAGCCAGCGAGCTACGCTGGCGGACGGTTTTTGAGAACGCGCCCGTCGGCATTCTTGTCCTGCACGCCCACGGCCGCTATTTGATGGCTAACCCGGCCTTCCAGAACATGGTCGGATACAGCAACCAGGAGTTGGCGGAACGGCGCGCCTTTGACATTACGCATCCGGACGACAGGTTGCTCACCCAGGAGCACATTGATCTGCTCGTGCGAGGTGATCGTGACAAGGTGCGGTTCCAGAAGCGCTATGTGGATCGCGGCGGCAAGGTCGTCTGGACAGACATGAGCGTCGCACGTGTGTTCGCGCGGCATCAACCTTCAGAAGCGGGGTCTGAAGATCTGATCATTGCAACGGTTGAGGACATCACACAGCGTCTTGCAGACGAACAGGAAAGGCGGCGCCTGGAGAGCCAACTGAGGCAATCGCAGAAGTTGGAAGCGCTTGGCACATTTGCCGGTGGGGTGGCGCACGATTTCAACAATATTCTGGGGGCGATTCTTGGGTTTGGAGAGCGTTCCCTCGTCGCTGTGGAGCAAAACCGGCCTGCGCGCCAGTACATCGAGCAAGTCATGAGAGCGGGGGAGCGAGCCCGGCTGCTTGTGGAGCGCATCCTGACGTTCAGCCGTAGCGGGCTGACGGCACAACTGCCCGTTGATGTGCGCGCAGTGGTGGAGGAAACCGCTGAGTTGCTGAAAGCCACGCTGCCCACCAACGTCACACTGATCCTGCGGATCACGCAACAAGAGGCTTATGTACTTGGCGATGCCACTCATCTGCACCAGGTCGTCATGAATTTATGCAGCAACGCCGTGCACGCGATGCCGCAAGGCGGGACGTTGGAGCTGGAAGTCGAGCGCATTGCGCTGACCGAGTTGCGAGCCTTCTCACACGGTGCACTCGATGCCGGAAACTATGTCCGCCTGGGGGTGGCGGATGACGGCGTCGGCATTGCGCCCGACGTTCTCGAGCGGATGTTCAATCCTTTCTTCACAACACGGCGCGCCGGAGAGGGCACAGGGCTGGGGTTGTCGCTGGTGGACGGCATCGTGCGGGAGCACGGTGGCGCTGTGCACGTGGCGTCCAAACTGGGACACGGAAGCCGGTTCGACATCTATCTGCCTGTCACCGGCGTACGCCCAGTGCCATCTCAAGAGAGCGTTGCCAGCCTTCCGCATGGCAGCGGGCAAGTCATCCTGTTGGTCGATGACGAAGAGGCGCTCTTGCGGCTAGGTGAAGAGGTACTGGCAGAACTCGGCTACGAACCGGTCGGTTTTTCCTCAAGCGAGGCAGCGTGGGAGGCGCTTCAGGCAGCTCCGGAGCGCTTTGACGCCGTCATTAGCGACCACACCATGCCCGGCCTGACAGGGTTGGAGCTGGCCGCTCGCATTGCGGGCGCCCATCCGCGGTTGCCGGTCATTCTGTGCAGCGGGTTCAGCACGCCGGCACTCGAACGTGAGGCTGCAGCGATCGGCGTGAAGGCCGTGCTCCGAAAACCGGTCAGAACAGCGGACCTGGCCACCGCGCTGGCGCAAGCATTGCCATGACAAGGGCAGGCTTCGAAGCGAAGTCGGGGGCCTAGCTTCTTCGCCAAGCCGGCGCTCACGTTACGGATGTAACACAACGCGCCGCTATTGCAACGCCCGGGAAACAGCCGGCGCCGAGACTTCACCGTGACGCAAACAATCAATGGGGCGTACACGTGGAAGCAACAGCGCTGGTGTTGTCGCGAATACAGTTCGCGGCAACGGTCTCGTTTCACATCATCTTTCCGTCATTCACGATTGGCTTGGCAGCTTGGCTCGCCGTGCTCGAAGCCATGTCGCTGTCCACCGGAAACAGGGTGTATCGCCAGGTCTTCGATTTCTGGCTGAAGATCTTCGGTGTGGCGTTTGGCATGGGTGTCGTGTCGGGCATCGTCATGGCGTTTCAGTTCGGCACCAACTGGAGCGAGCTCTCGCGCGCCAGCGGGCCGATCCAGGGGCCGCTGCTCACCTACGAGTCATTCACGGCCTTTGCGCTGGAGGCCACGTTCTTTGGCGTGATGCTGTTTGGCCGCAGCCGTGTGCGCCCTTGGTTCTACCTGATGTCGTGCATTCTCGTTGCGGCAGGAACCACCATGTCGGCGTTCTGGATACTGGTCAATAACTCCTGGATGCAGCATCCAGTGGGATTTGTCGTCCAGGATGGCGTGTATGTGCCGACGGATTGGCCTGCCATCATCTTCAACCACGTCGTATGGGTACGTTTTCCACACATGCTGCTCGGTGCGTATCTGACCACGGCATTCTGTGTGGCGGCAGTCGGAGCAGGGTATCTCCTCAAGCGTCGCTATCGCGTCGAAGCGATGGTCATGGTGCACATGTCGCTCGGGCTTGCGGCGGTATTGGTACCCCTACAGATTCTGTTCGGTCATTTGACTGGGGACTATGTCCACGATGACCAACCGGCCAAGTTTGCCGCCATCGAAGGGCGTTGGACAGACGAACAGCCTGCCGCCGAAGTCATCTTTGCTGTTCCTGATGTCGCAGCACAGCGCAACAGGCTCGAATGGAAGATCCCGGTGCTCGGCAGCGTGGTCGCATCGGGCACGCTGGATTCGCGCGAAGTGGGTCTTGCGGATTTTGCTGCGGCAGACCGACCTCCCGTCCTGATTCCCTTCTTTGCGTTTCGCATCATGGCTGGCTGCGGGGTCGTGATGCTCGCGTTGTCATGGCTTGCCACGGCGTTCTCCCGACGCGGCACCCTTGAGAAGCAACGCTGGCTGCTATGGCCGGTGGCCCTGAGTTTCCCGCTCGGTTTCATCGCCGTTCTGGCGGGGTGGTTTACGGCAGAGGTCGGGCGACAGCCCTGGACGGTTTGGGGTGTCCTGCGAACCGCTGATGCCCTCACACCAGGCTTATCAGCGCACTTCGCGGCTGCCTCACTCGCCATGTATGTGCTCGTCTACACGTTCATCTTCTTGTTTGGCGTCTATTACATCGTGCGCATCCTGCGGCATGGGGTGTTCAGCGGTGCCGTCCTGACCGTGTGGAACGGCCATGTCATTCCGTTGACGTACCACGGCCCGCAGCCACAACCGCAACCGGTGAAGGCCGTGCGCCGTCATCCGAATGCGTAACAGGAGCGAACAGCATGTTGAACTGGTTCTGGTTTGCCGAGTTGGCGTTCGCCCTCGTGGCCTACGTGGTGCTCGGAGGGTTTGATATCGGCGTGGGAATGCTGACCGCGTTCGCGGGTAGCAAACGCGACGAAATGGTGGCCTCCATCTCCCCCGTCTGGGACGGTAACGGTACGTGGCTTGTCATCGCAGGCACGATCCTCTTCGGTGCGTTTCCACTCGTTTATTCCATCGCACTGCCGGCGTTGTACGTGCCGCTCTCGGCCATGCTGGTGGGGTTGGTCATGCGGGGCGTGGCACTGGAGTTTCGCCACAAGGCCGTCAGCTCGCGCTGGGTGTGGGATCTCTTGCTGTTTGTGGGTTCGCTGTTGACTGCGTTGACGCAAGGTATTTGCGTGGGGACGTATGCACGCGGACTGCCAGTCGAACACCTGCACTACGCGGGGAACGGGTTTGAGTGGTGCGCTGTGTTCCCCGTCCTGTGTGGTGTCGGTCTGGTGCTGGGGTACCTGCTGCTGGGCGCTGGTTGGCTTGTCCTGAAGGGGCAGGGCGATCTGCATTACATCGGGCAGCGGTCGATGCGTGATCTCACGCCGCTGGCACTGCTCGTCGCTGCATTGATTCTTGCGTTGACGCTGTTGACAGAGCCCACAGTGCAGACCCGCTGGATTGCCCATCCGGTGCTGTTCGTTCTGCCCGTGATTGGCTTGTTGGCCCTGGCACGTGCGCCCTATGCAGCCAAGCATGGCGGTCGTGCCGCCTACATCTGGGCGGGCATGGGTTGCATCTCGATGGTGCTCATGCTTGCCGCGTCGTATCTCCCTTACATCGTGCCCTTTGACGTCACGTTGAGTGCCGCTGCAGCGCCGGCGGCAAGCCAGTCGTTCATGTTCTGGGGCGCCGGGCTCTTCGTGTTGCCTGTCATCGTGCTCTACACCTATGTCGCGTATGCGGTGTTTCGCGGCAAGGTCTCACAAGACCATTTCTACCACTAGCCCTTGTTTCTACAGAGAACCCCATAGGAGTTCCAATGAAAGTCGCCCTGTTTGTTCCGTGTTTCATCGATGCCTTCTTCCCGGATGTCGGCATCGCCACGCTCGAGTTGCTCGAACGCGTCGGTTGTGAGGTGGACTATCCACTCGATCAGACCTGCTGTGGCCAGCCCATGGGTAACAGCGGTTGCGAAAAGGACGCCGCCGCGACCGAGAACCTGTTCGTTCGCAACTTTGCCGGTTACGACTACATCGTCGCACCCAGCGGCAGTTGCGTGCACCACGTACGCGACCACCTCACCGCCGCAGATCAGACCGGTGAAGCGCGGGCCGTACGCGCCAATACCTATGAGCTCGTGGAGTTTCTGCACGATGTGCTGGAGGTTCGTGCTTTTCCATGGGCGGAGTTCCCGCACAAGGTCGGTCTGCATAACAGTTGCGGCACGCTGCGCGCGCTGCGCACCGCCAAGATGTCGGAGATTGACGAGCCATTCTTCTCAAAACCGATGACCCTGCTGAAGGGGGTCAAGGGGATCCAGTTCATCCAGCCCGACCGTCCAGATGAGTGCTGCGGCTTTGGCGGTACGTTCTGCGTTTCTGAAGAGCCGGTGTCGGCGCGCATGGGTGCCGACAAGGTGCGTGATCACAAGCGCAACGGCGCGGAGTACATCGTCTCGGCCGATTCATCCTGCCTCATGCACCAGAAGGGCTGTTCGGACCGGCTCGCTCTGGGCCTGAAGTTCATCCATATCGCACAAATCCTGAATGGAGCACGAGCATGAAGCGCGTCGACCATGTCGGTGCTTCCGAGAAGTTCATTGCCGACGAGAAACATATCCAGTTCCATGACAAACGCCTGTGGGGGCTGCGTACCGCCCGGGATAGCGAAGTGCACGGCGTACGTGAATGGGAGGAGCTAAGGTCTCTTGCCTCGGGCATCAAAGAACACACGCTCACGCATCTCCCGGAGTACCTGGAGCAGTTTGAACGCAATGCCACGGCCAATGGGGTCGTCGTTCATTGGGCGAAAGATGCTGAGGAGCACAACCGCATCGTCTACGAGATCCTCAGCGGGCGGAAAGCGAAGGTCTTGGTGAAGAGCAAGTCGATGCTTACGGAAGAGTGCGAGATGCGGCCGTATCTGGAGGCACGTGGCATCACCGTGGTGGAGACCGATCTGGGTGAACAGATTCAGCAGCTCGACGACGAGTTGCCTTCCCATATCGTCGTGCCGGCCGTGCATAAGCTTGCCACTGACGTTGCCAAAATCTTTGCCGAAAAGATCGGCACGGACCCGAACGAGAGCAGCATTCCGAAGCTGGCCGAGGCACAGCGCAATGCAACGCGACCGCTGATCCTCAATGCCGATGCCGGCATGACGGGCTGCAACTTTGCGGTGGCCGAAACGGGCGGTATCACGGTCTGCACGAATGAGGGCAACGCGGACTTGAGCGCGAACGTTCCGTCGCTGCATATCGCGTCAATCGGTATCGAAAAGCTCATTCCGCGCCTGGAGCACCTGGGCGTGTTTATCCGCATGCTGTCGCGCAATGCCATCGGATCACCGATCACGCAGTACACCTCGCATTTCCGTGGCCCGCGCAAGGGTGGCGAGATGCATTTTGTGCTGGTAGACAACGGCCGTTCCGAGCGCCTTGGCATGGAAGATTTCTGGTACTCCCTGAAGTGCATCCGTTGTGGTGCTTGCATGAACACATGTCCGGTGTACCGGCGCAGCAGTGGGCTGAGTTACGGCGGTGTCTACTCTGGCCCGATCGGCGCCATCATCAATCCGACCTTCAATCTCAAGAAGTACAGCGCGCTGCCATTCGCCTCGACCATGAACGGTAGCTGCACGAGCGTATGTCCCGTCAAGATCAACATTCATGAGCAGATCTATAAGTGGCGTCAGATCGTGGCGGAACAGCACGAACTCCCGTTCGTTAAGAAGGAGGCCATGAAGGTGGCCGGCAAGGTGCTGTCTCGGCCGGCGCTGTACCGGGCCGCTGTCAAGACAGCGGGGACGGCGGTGTCCGTGCTGCCGCGGGCGGTGCTCTACAACCCGCTCAACGTTTGGGGCAAACATCGGGAGGTGCCGGACGCCCCGAAGCAAACGTTCCGTGACTGGTACCTGAAGAGGAAAGTGAAATGAACAGCCGAGATTTGATTTTGTCGCGCCTGCGCGAAGTGCGTCCGGAGCGTCGCGCGCTGCCTGCCGTGCCGATGTTCGATGCTGAACTGCCCCCTGCGGTGCAGGCCTTCCGGAAATCGCTGGACCAGCTAGGTGGCCAATGGTGCGAATTGCCTGCAGGAGCGAACCTTGAGCAGTTCATCCGCGCGCGTTTTCCCACTGCAACGGTGTGGTGCTCGGCAACGCCGGAATTCAACGGCACGCGCGATATCGCCTCAGTCAGCGACCCGCGTACGCTCAACGATGTCGACGTCGGGATCGTGCGGCCGGCATTTGCCGTCGCGGAGACGGGATCGATCTGGTTGAGTGAGGCCCAGTATCACGTGAACGCGCTGGGGTATCTGTCGCAGCATCTGGTGGCGTTGCTTGATCCGGCGGATATCGTAGGCAATTTGCATCATGCCTATCACCGGCCGGAGTTCTTTGGGGCCAACTATGCCGTGCTGATGAGCGGACCTTCCGCCACCGCAGACATCGAAGGTGTGCTGATCCGGGGCGCGCAGGGCATTCGCTCGCTGACCGTGATCCCGGTCCCGCGCACGGACGCTTCCAGCCAGGAGTGAAGGCATGTCGGTGACAGGGGGGATGGCCAGCCGTGAAGCGCTGATGCGCGTATTACGGCAGGGCCGACATCATTTGCCTGTGTCGGAAGCGCTACGCAGCGGGCTCATCTGCGCGGCGCCAGCTGTGCTCGCGGCTGTCCTGCACGAACCACTATTGTGCTGGACGGCAATCGCAGCGTTCTGGACGTGCCTGTCCGACGAGCAGAATCAGAGCACGCTCTCGCGCGTGCGCAGTGGTCTTGCGTTCGGCGTGCTAGGAGCGCTGCTATCCGCATGCGCCATCGCCGCCGCCCGAGTGCCCTGGGCTGCCGTCACGTTGACTGGGGTCGTTGCGTATGTCGGTGCGCTGATTCGAACGCGCGGTGCGGGTTCTGGCTTGCGGGCGCTGCTATTGGTCACCGCCTGCGCGGTATCGGCGTCGTTTCCTGTTCACCCGTGGCCTGCGCCGCTGGAGTACGCGGCCTGTTTCTTTGGCGGAAGCATCTGGGCCGTGGTGTGCATGGTCGGACTGTGGCAGTACAGCGATGCGCATCGTGCCAGGCGCGCGACATTCGCCTATCTATACGCCGTGAGTTCGTTCCTGCGTCGTCTTGGCGACGTGGCGGACCAGTATGCCTCCGGTGAAAGCCTTGGCCGGTCGGGACTGCGTAGCCGGCTGGATGTGATGAAGCAGGTTGTTGACAGTGTCCCGGCATCACATGACACATGCGGCGTATGGCGTGCAAATGGCGAGCGCATCGTTGCCCTCCTTGCCGGTTTGGAGACACTGATAACCGGGAACACGCTTGGCAAAGCCCGCGCGGCAGGCCCGCTGTTGGCGCCGACATTGCGTCATCTTGCCGAGCTCTTTGACTTGCACGCCGACGCGGTCCGAAGGGGGCTTCCTTCATCGACTTCGATGGGTGGCACGCTGGGTAGCTTGATTGGGCAAGTTCGCCGGGGATTGCGCCGTGCGGCAGCAGAGCCGCTCGCGCAAGACGATTCGGCGTGGGTCCGCGCATGCGAGACGCTGGTGCTGTCCCTTGTCCGCCTCACTAGGAGGCCGGGCGCGACGGCGAGCGTGGCGGTCACAGGGGGACAACCTGCCAGGGGCGACGCTCCCGTCATCGGAAGAAAGGGCCTCGCAGCGTCTGTCGTGGAGGAGATGCGTGCCGGCGGGAGCATCGCTCGCTACGCTTGTCGCTTGTCTGTTGCTGCCATGGTGGCGGTTGCCACAGTGCATTTCAAAAACATCGAGCAAGGCTACTGGCTTGTGTTGACAGCACTGTTTGTCGTGCAGCCGACGGTGTCGCAGACGGTGAAGGTGTCGGCCCTTCGTGTCACCGGAACTGTTCTTGGTGCGGTGGCGGCCTCGCTGGTTGCGTTGATCTTCCGCAACCCGGTCCTGGAAGCACTCTCCATCATTCCGCTTGCGACGGGCACGTTTGTCGCTCGCGGGCTGAGCTATGTTTCTTACATCCTGTTTCTGACCCCGCACTTCATTCTGGTCGCGCATCTGGGCATGCCCACAGGGTCGCCTTGGACGTTGGCGGCCTTGCGCATTGGAAATAGCTTGGCCGGTGCCATCGTGGCGGTGCTTATCAGCCTCATCGCTTGGCCGGAGTGGGAAGCGCGCAAACTGACGCCGATGACCAGTGCGGCAATCGATGCCGTGTGCGCTTACCTGGATGCCGTACGTAACGCGGCATCAGAAGAGCGAGCCGGAGCATGGCAGGTTGAGGCCGCCCGGCGCAACGCCTGCGTTGCAATTGACAAACTGGATGCACTGGCCTCGGCGATGCGTCGGGAGCTCATATGGTCGCGGCGGCGCGGTCAGCGCGTTAGCGAACTGGTGTGGCACCTAAGGCGTCTTGTCGGTATTGCAGCCCCTTTCGAATGCATCGCGGCTACGATGCCAGAGCAGGAGCGGCGGCGCATTGCATTGCTCGCTTCCTCGTGCATGCGGTGGCTACGCGGCTCGCGTGCCATGTACCGATTCCTGGAGCCGACAGCCCGCGTGGCAGACACGCCGTCGCACCACTTCCTGCACGTGTCCGAACGCCGCGCAGCCGAAAGCGCGAAGTTCGCGGGGGCCATGTACACAGAGCTCGCTCAGTCGGGATTCCGGCGCAACGGGCTCGCTGCCGGTTGACTCGATGTCCCCCTGGGAGGGGGACGTGCCGCACGCTCAAAGCGTGATGCCGCCATCCACGACGATGCACTCGCCGTTGGTGTAGCTCGCCGCGTCCGACACGAGGTAGAGCACCGTGCCGGCCATTTCGCGCGGCTCGGCGTGGCGGCGCAGGGGGATCTCGCTGATCCAGCGGTCGTAGGTCGCCTTGTCCTCGAATAGGGCGCCGGCAAACTTGGTCTTTGTTAGGCCGGGCAGCAGCGCATTCACGCGGATGCTGAACGGGCCGCATTCCTTGGCAAAGGCGCGTGTCATGTTGACCACCGCAGCTTTGGTAATGGAGTAGATGCCTTGCTTGTCGCCCGGCTGCAGCGCGTTGACCGACGCAGTGTTGACGATGGCGCCGCCGCCTTGGGCGCGCATTATCTTGCCGGCCTCGACCGACATGAAAAAATACCCGCGGACGTTGACGTCCACCGTCTTCTCAAACGCGGCGAGGTCGGTATCGAGAATGTGGCCGTAGTACGGATTGGCCGCCGCGTTGTTGACGAGAATGTCGAGCCGGCCGTGCGTGTTGCGGATGTGCGCGAAGGCGGCTTCGATGTCTTCCATGCGGCCGACGTGGCAGGCCAGGGCCTCGGCCTTGCCGCCTGCCGCGCGGATGCTTTCCGCCACGGCCTGGCAATCGGCCAGCTTGCGGCTCGATACGATCACGTGCGCGCCTTGCTCGGCGAGCAGATTGGCGATTTCCTCGCCAATGCCTCGGCTGGCCCCGGTGACCAGTGCGATCTTGCCGGTCAGGTCGAACAGGTTGGTACTCATGCGTGGTGTCTCCAATGGTGGTGTTGTTTGGGTGTGTATTCGGGGGTTCAGCCGTAGGTCTGAAACGCGCGCCGCGCCGGGTCGTCCAGATGCGGAATGCCGTTGAAGGTGGCCAGCTGGAACGATTCCGCGTTGAAGAAATATTGCGAGACGCTGCTGTTGCGGATCTGCAGGTTTAACGCAATGGCGCTGGTGGGCGGGGCCTCCAGCACCTGCTGTGCGGTCACGGCAATCGGGCCGCCCGAGCTGACGGCCAGCACGCGTTGCCCGCCACCAGCTTGAATGACGGCGCGCGCGTCGGCTACGCGCCGTTGAAATGCCGCCCACGTTTCGGGCAATGGCCCGCGAATCTTGTCAGCCGACCACAGATGCAGCACTTGCTTGAGCGCACGGTAGTGGTCGCGCATCGAGCCGGACGCCAGCTGCGTGAGCTCCGGAAAATCCTCGCCCAGCGCGGCAAACAGCCCCTGGAAGTCGTACTCGTTCAAGCCGGCGTGTTGTTCATAGTGGGTATTTGCCGTGCCCAGGCCGCGCAGAATGCCGGCGACCGTCTGCTCGTGCCGGCGCAATGTGCCGCAGATGACGCGGTCAAAGACGATGTCATGCCGCGCGAAATACTCCCCGAGCCATACAGACTGCTGCTCGCCGCGCTCAGAAAGCTGGTCATAGTTCGCGGCGCCGAACGACGCTTGTCCGTGCCGCACGAGATAGAGCTCCGCCATCGTCTGCTCGCCATGTTGCTGGGGGAGCCAGATTAGCGGTCGGCCCACTATTTTTGAAATTTATTGTTTGAATGACCAGTAATGCACCAGATGAATAACCTGGCGTCATTCAAGCTCGAGCATGTCTTGCTTCACTCGGCAAGCTGCGGCTGACACCCGTGCGTCCAACGCAACATGGCCCCCCCGGGTTTGCGGAACGTGTGTGTAATGGCAGTTTTGCCACTCCGCTCCCAAGGTCACGCATGAAACCCTCTCGCCTTGCGCTTGCCGCGCTGCTGCTGTGTGCCGCGCGCCTGTCCAGCGCTGCCGATGCCAACCCCAAGGTCCTGACTGCCGCTGAAGCGTATCGGGCGGATGCCCTGCATATGCTTGAGCGCTTGGTCAACATTGATTCGGGCACCGGCAACGAGGCGGGGCTCAGCCAGATCGGCACCATCGTCACCGAAGCGCTGCGTGAGACGGGCGCCCATGTGGAAACGGTCTCTGCGGCACCGGCGGCGGTGGGTAACAACATCCTCGCCACGTGGAAGGGCACGGGCAAGACGCGCATTCTGCTGATGGCGCACATGGACACCGTCTTCAAGGACGGCACGGCTCGCGCCAAGCCGTTCGTCATCAAGGACAAGCGTGCCTACGGCCCCGGCGTGATGGATGACAAGGGCGGCATTGTCGCGGGGCTATATGCAATGAAGATCCTGCAGCAGCTCGATTTCAAGCAGTACGGGCGAGTCACGCTGCTGCTCAATACCAACGAGGAAACCGGCTCCAAGGGTACCCGCGCACTGATCGAGCGCGAGGCCAAGCAGCATGACGTGACGCTGAACCTGGAGCCGGGCCGGCCTGCCGACGGGCTGGTCGTCTGGCGCAAGGGCAGCGGCACGGCCGAGATCGACATCAAGGGCAAGGCCGCGCATGCGGGTGTGGCGCCGGAGTCTGGCCGCAATGCGGCCACCGAGCTGGCGCACCAGACACTGCAACTGGGCAAGCTGGGCGACAGCGCCAAGCAGACCACCTTCAACATCACGGTGCTCAAGGCAGGGGATGCGACCAACGTCATCCCCGACCACGCCACCGCCTATGCGGACGTGCGTGTGGCGGTGCCTGAAGAATTCGACCGCGTGGAACGCGACTTGGCGCGCGTCTCGGCCAACAAGCTGATCCCCGATACAGAGGTGAAGACCTCGCTGGTGCGCGGCTTCCCCCCGATGCCGCGCAATGCCGCGTCGGATGCGCTGGCAGCCAAGGCGCAGGCTATCTACGCCGAGATCGGGCGCAAGCTCACGCTGGAAGGCAGCGGCGGCGCGGCGGATTCGAGCCTCTCTGCCGGCGTCGGCACGCCCACGCTCGATGGCTTTGGCATTGTTGGCGGCGGCATTCACACGCCGGACGAATACGCGGAAGTGGAAAGCGTGGTGCCGCGCCTGTACCTGCTGTCGCGCATGATCATGGAGCTGGCCGGCAGCAAGTGAAGCGCTGCCGTCGGGTAAGCAGAAGCGCGGGTGGCAGCGGTTGGGCCACCCGCTTTGTTTTGCCATGTGGCGTTGGCCGCGCAAGGACGGCAACGGCGGACTAGATGTAAACGACCACACCGCTCGCCCCCGCGCGACAGGTTCGATGTGCTATCGTCGCCGCCACGAAAATTTCACATATACCGGGTATGCACGACGTCGTCATCAGCGGTACGGGCCTGTGGGTCGCGCCGGAGGTCATCACCAACGAGGAGCTGGTCGCTTCCTACAACGCTTATGCGCAGCGCTACAACGCAGAGCATGCAGCGGCCATCGCCGCGGGTGAGCTGACGGCGCTGGCGGAGTCGTCGGCGGAGTTCATCGAGAAAGCGTCGGGCATTCGCCAGCGCTATGTCGTCGAGAAATCCGGCGTGCTGGACCCGGCCCGCATGCGTCCCAAGCTGACGCAGCGCCCGGACGACGCGCTGTCGCTGCAAGCGGAAATTGGCGTGGCCGCCGCACGCGAAGCGTTGGCTGCGGCCGGCCGCGATGCCGCCGACATCGACATGCTGATCTGCGCCACGTCGAACTTCCAGCGCCCATATCCGGCCCTCGGCGTGGAGATTCAGAACGGCATCGGTGCGGGCGGTTATGCGTTTGACATGAACGTGGCGTGCTCGTCGGCCACGTTCGGCCTGGAGCAGGCCATCAACGCCGTGCGCAGCGGCACCGCGCGCGCTGCGCTGGTGGTGAGCCCCGAAGTGACCTCCGGCCACCTCGATTGGAAAGACCGCGACTGCCACTTCATCTTTGGCGACGTGTGCACGGCTGTGCTGGTGGAGCGCGCGGAAGACACCCGGTCCACCGATGCGTGGCGCGTGCTCGGCACCCGGTGCGCGACCAGCTTTTCCAACAACATCCGCAACAACGCTGGCTACCTCTCGCGCAGCGAAGACCGCAACCCCGACGACCGCGACCAGCTCTTCCGCCAGGAAGGCCGCAAGGTGTTCAAGGAGGTCTGCCCGATGGCGGCGGAGCATGTCGCCACGCATCTGCAATCGCTCGGCCATGCGCCTGCCGGTGTGCGCCGCTTCTGGTTGCACCAAGCCAACCTAGCGATGAACCAGTTGATCGGCAAGCGCTTGCTTGGCCATGAAGCATCGGCCGATGAGGCGCCGGTCATTCTGGATGAATTCGCCAACACGGCCTCGGCGGGTTCCATCATTGCGTTCCACCGCCATCGTGCGGATTTGAAAGCGGGCGATCTCGGCATGATCTGCTCATTCGGCGCGGGCTATTCGATTGGCAGCGTAGCGGTGCAGAAGCTGTAATCAACTCGCGGGCGACGCTCGGCTCCGGTCTGGCAATGTCGCCCCGAAAAAGTCCACCGCACGGCGCACGGCTAGGGCGTGGACGGCGTCTCGATCGACGCCTGCGTTGTCGTGGCATAGCAGCGGCAGGTGCGTTGACGCCCCCGGGTGGCAACTATCGAGGAAGGTGTAGTGCGACGCGCCCCGAACCAGCAGCACATCGGCGTTCGGCACCAGGCCGGCGATGCGGCGCACGTTGGTCTCCACGGGCACCGTCACGTCGGCGTCACCCGCCATCAGTGAGACCGGCAGCGCAATACTGCGCAGGGAACCCGCATCTAACGCCATGCCCAGCGCCGGTGCGGGGAACCCGCATCTAACGCCATGCCCAGCGCCGGTGCGATGGCAAAAACGGCCTGGATGCGCGCATCACGATAGGACGCGCCTGACCGGGCGAGCGAGGCTTCCGTTGCTGCCGTCTTCGGTGCGTCGGGCGTGGGGCTCGGCTGCATGCGATCCATTTCTGGCGGCCGGCAGATCGCATCGCCTTGTGGCCCGCCGCAGAACGCTTCGAACGCCGCCACATTGGTGCGCGCGCCCGCAAGCTCCAACACCGTATAACCCCCCAGCGAGAAACCCACTGCGCCAATGCGTGTGCGGTCGACGTGCGTGCCCAAGACGGGGTCAGCGAGGATGCCGTCAAGCGCCTCGCTCACATCCGTTGCGCGTTCCCACCACAGCATGAAGCCGTCGTGCGTGAGCGGCTCCAGTGCGTTGTTGCCCGGGTGGTTCACGCCCGCGACGATGTAGCCGTTGGCGGCCAATGCGGCGGCCAGCCAGTCGAGGCTGTCTGCCGTGCCGCCGGTGCCGTGCGAGAGCATCAGCAGCGGATAGGTGGCGTGGGCTGGCGCAAGCGCCGCTTCGCCGGCCGATGGATGACCGCGAAACGTTGGCCGCCCCGGCTCACCGATGTTGCGCGGCGCTTCTGGCACCGACGCATCCACCGGATACCAGATGTTGGTGATCAGCGCCTGCGTGCGTGCACCGCGCCAATGCCGCTCGGCTTGCGGATGGAACACACGGGTGGTTTCGCCCACGTGGTAGGGCGCAGCGGGCTCGGCGGCCCAGGCGGCGCCCATGACAAAGACCGCCAGCGCGGCGGCAACGCAACGACGCAACATCGCTACTCCTTGCGGATGGGGATCATCAGGTCGGTCACGCACGCACGCGGCACCGGGTGGCGGGCGGGACTGCGGTACAGCTCCAGCGTCGGCCGGTCATCCGGTTCGAAGCCGTAGCTCGGCAGGCAGCCGCCATACAACGCTTGCATTGTCGGTGCGATCAACGCATAGGGGCCGATGAGGCGGTGTGAGGCATACAGGCCGCCCTCGATGCGCATCGGCTGCAGGCGGCCCGTGATGGCGCGCGGCGTATCGAGAATGACGCCCGCGAAGTACTCGAACGCGCCCGGCGTTTCGGGGTCGCCATAGCAAACGCCGATGCGGTCCGGCGCATTGGGCGATGTACGGTCGACGCCGAGCGTCTGCCATAGCGCAATAAAGGTCTGGCGGATGGTCGCGATCGGGCCTTCGTGGCGCAGGCACAGCGCGTTTAGCGGGGGCTGCTCGACCAGCTCGATGGGCGGCAGGCTGGTGGTATCGCTGGTGGGCACGTTCAGCGCTTGCTGCCGGGTTTGGAATGCGCGCGGGCTCACGCCGGTGAACTCGCGGAAGGCACGCGCAAAAGCCTGCGGGCTGCCGTAGCCGACGTTGAGGGCGACGTCGGTGACGGAGTCTTCCGCCACGCTCAAGCGCTGAGCGGCTTGCGCAAGCCGCAGACGCTGCACGGTTTCGAACACGCCTTCGCCCGTGAGCGCCCGATAGATGCGGTGAAAGTGAAACGGCGACAAATGCGCCACCGCCGCCAGGCTCTGCACCGCGTGCGGGGCGGCAGGGTCGGCCAGGATCGCCTCGATTACGCGGGCGATGCGGCGGTGGTAGTCGTGAACTGTGCGGGGTTTCATGCAGCAAAGCATAGTCGCCCGGTGGGCGGCGCGCGGTGCAGCGATTGCGCAAAATGCGCCCGCGGCCCTGGCGTGCCTAACGCCCCGCCGTGGCCCGCAGGGTAGAGGCGAACGTCCGCAGCGCTTTCTTTGCCACAGGGTCGGCCAAGCGCGAATACAGCACCACGCTGCGGGGTGGCAGCGGGGGCAGGCCAAACGCGTCGCCCACGTCGATGGTGCCCGCAGGCGCCACCCGGCGGCTGAGCGCGGCGACAGCCAAGCCGGCTGCCACCGCTGCGCCGATGGTGCCCATGCCGCCACCAACAAACACCTCCTGCCATGCAATGCCCGCCGCATCCAGCGCGGTCACGGCCATTTCGCGCACGCGGCAGGGTTCTGACTGGGTGGCGAGGTAGAGCGGTTCACCCGCGCGGTGTTCAAAGTCCGGCGCGGCCATCCAGCCGAAGGGCTCTTCCATCAGCACCTCGCCATCGGTGCGGCGCGTGTCGTGGCGCAGCACGACGGCTGCATCCAGCAGGCCGCTCTCAAATGCATCCAGAATCTCGCGCGAGCTGTCGATGCGGATCTCCAGCGTCAACGCCGGTTCGGCCCGCCCCATCTGACGCAGCAGGCGCGGCAGTTCGGCCCCGACAATGTGGTGGCTCATGCCGACCGACAGCCGCCGCCGCTCCACGCCAAACGAGCCGAGCGCGCCCTCGTGCGCTGCCACCAGTTCACGCGCTGGCGCGAGGAACGCCGCGCCATCCTGCGACAACCGCACCAGGCGCGGTGTGCGTTCCAACAGGCGACGGCCGAGCGCATCTTCCAGCCGCTTGATCTTCAGACTCACGGCCGATTGCGTGGAGTCCATCGCCTCCGCCGCGCGCGTGAAGCTCTTCAGATCGGCGGTGAGCACGAAGGCTTGAACGGCCTCCAGATCGAGCATCTTCATGGTTCAATCATTTGAAAATAGAATGATTGAAATATCTTAGGATGGATTTTTGCAATGATCAATGTCAGGCATGCTGTGTTCACCACAAAACCAGGGAGTTCACCATGCCTCTCGTTCAAGTGTCGCTGCGCCGCGGCAAGCCTGCCGCCTATCACCAAGCCATCTTCGACGGCGTCTATCGCGCGCTGCGTGAGACGTTCAACGTGCCGGAAGACGACCGCTTCATGACCGTGACCGAGCATGACGCCGGTACCTTCAGCGTCAGCCCGACGTACATGAACATCCAGCGCAGCGAAGACGCAGTCATCCTGCAGCTCACCGTCAGCAACACCCGCACGCGCGAGCAGAAGCAAGCGCTGTATCGCCGCATCGTTGAGTTGCTGGGCGACAAGCCCGGCATACGGCCCGAAGACGTGTTCATCAACCTCGTGGAGGTGCTGCCCGAGAACTGGTCGTTCGGCAACGGCCTCGCGCAGTACGTGAAATGACGCCGCGCCAGGCGGTCCTGGCGCACCTGGGCGGTTTGCTGTGGGGAATGTTGCTCATCGTCGGCGCGGCGGGTTCGCTGGCGACCGTCGCGCGCGACGTGTTACGGGCGCTTAGTCCTTGAGCGAATTGCCGAGCATATCCAGCAGGAATTGCGTGCCGCGTTCGCGCGATCCGGAATCGTCGTAGCCATCCAGGAAGGCGCCTTGCTCCGTCATGACGAGGTGCGTACCGCCCGAGCCATCCTTGGGTTCACGCAGCTCCAGCGTGGCGAGCGAGGCGGAGATCTTCCGGTCATCCAGGTGCATCACGTACGAATAGACGACGCGCTCGTTGGGGATGACGTCGTGATACAGCGCCTCGAAGCTGGACACGACACCGCTGTCCCATCGGCCCTTGACGACTTCGCGGCCGCCGGGGGTGGCATCCATTTCACGCACGAGCAGGGTGTAGCCGTTGCCGCCGGCAAACCACTTCGCTTTGGCCGCCGGGTCCGTCAGCGCCTTGAACACACGCGAGCGCGGTGCATCGTACGTGCGCTCCACCGTAAAGGTGGCATGCACGACCGAGCGTTGGATGCCGTCGGCCAGGGGCACGCTTGCGGCTTCGCGCTCCAGCTTGTCGAGCGTTTGCTTCCAGCCTTCGAGCGCGCCCTTGATCATCATCTCGGCAATCGGGGCGAGCGGCGTGTGGGTCTGCGTGACCTCCATGCGCGTGCCGCCGCACTCTTCAGCAAAGGTGATGACGGTGTGGGCGTTCATCAGCGGGCGGTTGTGGCCGTCCACGACGTTCATGTCGATGACCAGGCGGGCGTTGGGCACGATCTCCAGAAAGTGGCCGCGCGACCAGTGGTCTTGCCCTTCGGGCGAGCGCATGCACACATCAAACTTGCCACCCACGCGAAACTCGACCGTCGCATCCGGCACCGTGTAGTGCGTCGGGCAGAACCAGCGCTTGATGTGCTCGGCGGTGCTCCAGGCCTTGAAGACCCAGTCGCGCGATACAGGAAAGGTGCGCGAGATCACAAGCGGGCGCAGGGTGGTGCCGGCGGGGCTGTCAATGGTCGTCGTCATTCGGTTCTCCTTGGGTTTTCAGCGTTTCGAGATAGGCGCCGAGGCGGTCGAAGTGCTGTTCCCACTCCAGGCGTCGTTGGTTGATCCACTGCTCGGCGAGGCTTAACGCCTCGGGTTCGATACGGCACGTACGCACGCGGCCCACCTTTTCCGATCGCACGAGACCGGAGTTCTCCAGCACCGACAGGTGCTGCATGACCGCAGGCAACGAGATATCGAGCGGCTCGGCCAGTTCGCTCACAGACGCGGGCCCGCGCACCAGCTGAACCAGCATGGCGCGCCGGTTTCCGTCTGCCAGCGCCTGGAAGGCGAGATCGAGGGAGGTTTCATGGTTAAGCATGTTGTTAACTATAGCGACTCTGAATAGTTAAGCAAGTACTTTATCTTTCTGTCGTTGACAGGCTCATTTGGTTCGCATACAAAGTAAAAAACTTCGTACACGAACTAAATCGGCCCGATGAACAGCACACGTCAACGCATTCCCGCCACCGATGGCTACCCGCTCGGCGCCACGCTGTGGACGGCTGCCGGCACGCCGCAGGGCGTGGTCGTCATGCATCCGGCAACGGGCGTGCCGCAGCGCATCTACCACGCCTTTGCCGGCTTCTTGGCGGAGCGCGGTTTCCACACCATCACGTACGACTACCGTGGCATTGGTGCATCCCGGCCTAAGAGCCTGCGCCGCTTTGTTGCGCGCATGCGTGACTGGGCGCTGCTCGATGCAGAAGGCGTGACGCGATGGGCGAGGGCGCGCTACCCGGACCTGCCGCAATTGGCGGTCGGTCACTCGGTGGGCGGTCACGCCATCGGCCTGTGCTGCGCGGATTGGGATGTCGCCGGCGTCGTGCAGGTGGCCTGCCACACGGGCAACTCGCGCTTCATTCGGCAACGCGGTGAACGTTGGCGCGTCGAGCTGATCCTGCGCGGGCTCGGTCCGTTGATGGCGCGGCTGATCGGCTACGTGCCCGGCAAGCGCCTGGGCCTGGGCGAAGACCTGCCCGGCGGCGTCGCCATCGAATGGGGCACATGGGCCGGCATGCCGCGCTACTTTTTCGACGACCCGACGCTCGGTGCCGTCGAGCGCTTCAACCGCGTGACGCATCCCGTGCTCGTCTACGGCTTTGACGACGACCCGTGGGCCACGCCTGCGGCCATCAACGCATTGACGACGCACTTCACGAACACGTGGGTCGAGCGCAGGCAGATTGCGCCCGCACAGGCCGGCGGCGCGGTCGGGCACATGGGCTTCTTCCGCGCGCAATTCGCCAGCACGTTGTGGCCGGGTCTGGTGGATTGGCTGAGCGAGCACGCTACAGCGTCGCGCACGGAAACGGTGGCCGCATGACTGCACCTGACCGCCGTCTCGTTTATCTGATCAGCGTTGGGCAACGCCGCCTGCAGCGCTGGATTCAAACGCGCACGGGCGAGGGCGTGACCGCCGCGCAATCCGGCCTGCTGTTCTTCCTGGAGAAGAACGACGGCGCGTTGATGCGCGAAGCCGGTGCCGCGCTGGACCTCGGCCCCTCCGCCATGAGCGGCCTGGTCGACCGCACCGTCGACGCGGGCCTCATCGAGCGCCGCGCCGATGCCAAGGATGGCCGCGCCTGGCAACTCTGGATCACCCCCGCTGGCCGCGAAGCCCTGATCGAAACCCGCACCGGCCTGGCCGAACTCAACGCACGCCTGACCGAAGGTTTTACCGACGCCGAGATCGACGTTGTCGCACGCTGGCTGGCCAGCTTGCAAACCAAGTTCCCCACCGGAGACGAGCAATGACTGAACACATCCAGCGGCAACACGCTCATGGCGTATTGACCTTGACTCTGGCCCGCGCCGACAAGAAGAACGCCATCACCGATGCGATGTACGGCGCGCTGGCCGATGCGCTGGACGCCGCCGAGCGCGACAGCGCCGTCCGCGTGGTGCTGCTGCGCGCCGAGGGCGATATGTTCTCGGCCGGCAACGACATCGGCGAGTTCGCAGCGATTGCCATGGGGGAGGGTGGTGGCGAGCGTAACGTCATCCGCTTCCTGCATGCGTTGGCGCGTGCCACGCGTCCGCTGGTGGCGGCGGTGCAGGGTCGCGCGGTCGGCATCGGCACGACCATGCTGCTGCATTGCGATTTCGTGCTGCTAGCCGACAACGCGCAGCTCTCCACGCCGTTCGTCAACCTGGCGCTGGTGCCGGAAGCCGCGTCGAGCCTGCTGATGCCGGCGCGCCTGGGCCACGTGCGTGCGTTCGAGATGTTCGCGCTGGGCGATGCGGTGAGCGCGGAATCGGCGCTCGCGTGGGGGCTGGCGAACCGGGTGGTGCCGCTGTATCAACTCGGTACGGAGGCGATGGCCATTGCGGAGCGACTGGCGCGTCAGCCGCTCGGGGCGCTGACCGAAACCAAACGCCTGATGCGCGATGCCGAGTTGCTCAAGCAGCAGATAGAGGCGGAGAACGTCAGCTTTTCCAAGCGGTTGAAGTCTGCGGAAGCACATGAAGCCTTCCGGGCGTTCGTCGATCGGCGGCCGCCCAATTTCAACGCCGTGGCGCACTGAGCGCGGCGGTGTCTCCTTCGGCAGCCTGGTCCGGCTGCCTTTTTTGCTTCTAGATGGCCAATCGCCCCCGCGTGGCTGCCACGGTGATCGTCGCCTCCATGCCGGCGGTAAAGCGTAGGTAATCCGCCTCCATGCCGTCGGAGAAAATCACGCCGTTCTCAGGCATGCGCGAGCGCAACTTGAGCGGCTGGTCGGCATCCACATGCCCGAACACCAGCGTGGCCCGCGATGCACGGCTTGGAAACGGCTCGCGCACGGCAAACGTCAGTTGCGGCGTGTCCCACGGTTCCGGTTCATAGCGGAAACCATCGCCACCGGCGTGCATGGCGCGCGCCACGCCCATTCGCGCACGGCAAACGTCAGTTGCGGCGTGTCCCACGGTTCCGGTTCATAGCGGAAACCATCGCCACCGGCGTGCATGGCGCGCGCCACGCCCATTGAACCCGTCACGATGCTCTTGAGCCATGCTGTTGAGCCCAAGCCCGTTGCAACGATGATCCCCGATGACGATTGCGCCTCACGCCGCTCGCCCAACTCGATTTCATACAGCGCAGACGCATGCGTGCGCGGGCCGATGAAGAGGTCATTGACGGCGCGCAGCACCTGCCCGTCAGAGAGCCGCGCTTCGGCCATCGTCACCGCTTTGGTGGGGCGCTTATCGCGTGACACGTCGGCGAGCACGTTGCCCAGGTCTTTCGGCTCGAAGGGGAGCAGCACCCCGTCCCAACGGCCGGGTTCGGGGTTCAGGCCGATGAGCGGCTGGCCGTCGAGGTACTTCATCGAGTTGGCGACCAGCCCGTCCTGCCCGAGTGCCACGACGATGTCGTCCGGCGCAAAGATGAAGTTGGGCAGGTAGCTGCGGTCCACCACCTGATAGCGGCCCCAGGCTTCCAGCGCGCGCACGGTGATCTCGAGGCTGCGTGCATAGGCGGCGTTTTCGGCCAGGTAGTCGGAGAAATCCGCGCCCAGGTGTTCGAGGTAGAACTTCGCCTGTGCCAGCGTGTGGTGGCGCGCCACCAGCTCTTCAAGCCGGGTACGGCGCGTTACCAGTACCACCTTGCGGCCATCGGCGCTCATGATGCGGCCCTGCCTATCGCGCTGGTTGCGGTCGCGTTCATCAACCCTTGCAGCAGCTCGGGCGATACGTTGAGTTGGCCGATGCGTTCTGCGCGTTCTGCAATGCCGCCAAAGGCCTGTGCGATGAGTTGGCCCGGTTGCATGCCTGCCGCAGCGAGTGCGTTGACGATGCGCGGGTCGGCCTTCTCCAATGCCTGCATGACGGCGGCCACGCGGTAGGCCTCCGCTTCGGCCAGTGTGCGGCTGTTTTCTGCTTGGCCGGCCACGAAGGCTTTGCGTTGTCTTTCGAGTTCCACATCGGCAGCCATCTGTTCATTGCGCAGGGCGTTCTCCTTGCGCATCAACGTGGCCTTGGCTTCCATCTGGGTCTCGCGAATCTGACGCTTCTTCTGCTCGACGGCGATGTCGGTGTCCAGCTCGTTCTGGCGGATCGCGCGTTCGTTTTCCACGGCGGACATGCGTCGCAGATACACCGCATCGTCGGCGGCCTTGAGGTTGGATTCGCGTGCCTCGGCTTCCAGCGCGCGGGCGATGTCGGGCGTCGGCTTCACCGCCATGACCGACACGCCAAGGATCTCCAGCCCCAACGCGGCAATCTCCGGTTGTGCGGCCAACTCAGCCTGCGCGGTGCGGGCAATGGCGGCCGATGCGCGCAGTGCGGCCTTCAGCTCCATCGCCTGCACGGCTTGCTGCACGATCACTTCCACCTGTTGCGCCACACGATCGCCCAGGCGCTTCGGATCTTCCGACACATAGCTCTGGCCGTTCTTGGCGAGCGAGAAATCCATCATGGCCGCCGTGCGGCGCGGGTCGCTGATGCGGTAGGTCACCTGACCCTGCACCGTCACGCTCTGGAAATCCGCCGTCACCAACTCCAGGATGAAGGAGCGGTCCTGGCTGGCCACTGGCACGGCCACCAGCGTGGCGGTCGGGCCGTAATAGAAGAACGACAGGCCCGAGCCTTCGCGCACGACCTTGCCGGCGCGGAACTGCATGAGATGAACGGTGGGTTGCGACTTGATAAAGCGGATACCGAACATGGTGACCTCCTTGTCTTGTTTGGGTTGTACTGTACAACTTGATTGAGTTGGATAATACAACTTACTATGTGGCTGTCAAGACATTTGTGAGCAGACCATGGCTTCCCGATCCGCACCCAAGGCGTTCCCTTTGCCGTTGACGACGGTGGATGTGGTGATCTTTACCGTGTTGGACGATGTGCTGCGCGTGCTGTTGGTGCAGCGCCCAAGCACGGAGGCCGAGCCCTTCCCCGGTGCGTGGGCACTACCGGGCGGGTTTGTCGATACGGCCATCGATACCACCCTGGAGGATTGCGCGCGCCGCAAGCTGTTGGAGAAGTCCGGCGTGGGCAGTCCGTATCTGGAGCAGCTCGGCAGTTGGGGCGGTGCCACACGCGACCCACGCGGCTGGTCGGCCACGCACGTCTACTTTGCGTTGATCCCCGCGCAGGACGTCGTGCTCGCTAAGGGGGCAAACGCTGCAGACGTCGGCTGGTTTGCCGTGGACGACGTGCTGCGCGCACCCGAGCTCGCGTTCGACCATGCGGAGATTCTGCGCACCGCTGTGGAGCGGCTGCGCAGCAAGGTGGAATACACGTCATTGCCGGCGTTTTTGCTCGCCGAACCGTTCTCGCTGCCACAACTGCAGCGCATGTACGAGATTGTGCTCGGCCGCCCGGTGGATAAAAGCGGCTTCCGCACGCGCATGCTGGCCGCTCACTTTCTGGAGGAGGCGGGCGTGGCCGAGGGGGATTCGTACCGCCCCGCCAAAGGCTACCGACTGATTGACCGCAGCGCGCCGGTCGTCTTTCCACGTACTTTCAGCCCGCGTGGGGGCGACTGAACTCAGCCGCGTCAGGCCGACTCGTCGTCTTCCAATGAAAAGCGTTGCGCGGCGCGTGTGCCGTTGCGCACCGTCTCATCCACCACGCCCCGATGCACGACCTTGTGCCCAACTTCCGTGGCGACGGTCGGCTGCCCCTGGCTCGGGCGGCTGTCGACTCCGGCGATGGGGGCTTGCGGATCGGGCTCCGGGTGGGCGTTGGTGAGCGACGCGTTGGAGTAGATGACGTTGTCCTGCCAGTGCGACGGGTCCTTGGCCGCTTCCAGGCCTTTGCCGTCGGTGTCGATCGTGTTGTCGGAGGCTTCGGTGCCGGCGGCATCCACCGAACGAATGCGACGTGACGCACGCGCCAGCGGGTCGTTTTGCGGGGTCTCGGGCGGCGGCTCGGTCAGTTTCGCGCGCTCGGGCTGATGCGTGACCGGTTCTTCGGGTTGGGGCTGCGTTTGGTTGTGTTCCGCGTTGTGCATGATCGGGCTCCTGCGCCGCAGCGGCGGCATGACCAAACATGCTGCCGCAACGTGCGTGCCTGATCTGGGCGCCTGCCTGTCTAAGCCCGCCGGCGGGAGGGCCGACGTCCGGCGTCTTGCAGGAAGGCTTGTGCGCGCGGCTCTGTTGCGTAAGCGCTGTTGATGCGCACCCACGGCGACACCTCCAGGTTGGGCCGGAAGTAGTGGCCGGGGGCCAGCGTCACGCCGTGCTTTTCCGCCGTGGGGGCCAGGTCGCGTGAATCCTCCACATGTGGCACACGCGCCCACAGGAAATTGCCGCCCGATGGCTGATGAAACACCTCCCACCCCGCGTCACTGAGCACGTTCAGCGAGGCGATGACCGAGTCGCCCGCGCGCTGGCGCAGCCGCTCCACATACTTGCGATAGGCGCCGCGCTCCAGCAGCGTGGTGACCACGGCCTCCGCAAAGCGCGATCCGCCCACGCTGGTGAGCATCTTCACGTTGGTCAGGTCGTGCACCAGTTCACGCTTGGCAATCAGGTAGCCAACAGGCAGCGACGCCGACACCGTCTTGGAGAACCCGCCCACATAGATCACGTGCTCAAGCTGGTCGAGCGTGGCCAGCCGCGCGGTCGGGTCAGTCTGCAGGTCGGCAAAGATGTCGTCTTCCACAAACACGAAACTGTGCCGCCGTGCCAATTCCAGCAACCGAAACGCAACCGGCGGCGACAGCGTGGAGCCGGTCGGGTTCTGCAGCACGCTGTTGATGAAGAACAGCTTGGGCCGATGCTCGCGCAGCATGGCTTCAGCCACCTCCACATCCGGACCGTCGGCCTTGCGCGGAATGCCGACCAGCTTGACGCCATGCAGCCGCAGCAGGCCGAACACGGTGTAATAGCCCGGGTCTTCTACAAACACCGTATCACCCGGCTTGAGCAGGTGACGCATGATCAGGTCGATGGCCTGGCTCGCGCCTGCCGTACTCAGCACGTTGGCCGGTTCTGCGTGGATGCCGAGTTGGCGCGCGCGCATCACGATCTGCTGGCGCAACGCGGGGTTGCCCAGCGGCATACCGTAGTCGATCACGGCGTGCGTGTCGGTGCGTGAGACCTGGCGGATGGCTTGCGTGAGGCCATCCATATCGCGCCAGTCGGCCGGCACGAAACCGCCGCCGAGCTTGAGCATGCCGTCGGGGTAACTGAACTGCTCGAAGATGTGCTTGGACTCGGCTTCCGCGCGGCGCGGGTCCGACCAGCCGCGCCCATCGCGCCCCGTGAGGCTGCTTTCGGCCACGTAGAAGCCCGAACCATGACGTGAATCCAGCAAGCCCAGCGACACCAGCCGGTCATACGCCTCGATCACCGGGAAGCGGCTGATGCCGTGTTCGGCCGCCAACTGGCGGATCGACGGAAGCTTGGCGCCGGGGCGCACGTCGTTGTCGCCAATCCAGGCCTGCACGCCCGCCACGATCTGGTCGGCAATGGGCACGCGGTTGGCGGCGTCGATCTGGAGTTTCATGGCGCAGGCAATGTCGTGGGGGCAGCGGAAGATACCGAACAGCCACCGGCAACTGTTCGGTAGTGTTCGTATTGTAGTGGTGCTGCGCCCAACGGAAAGCCGATCGCCCAAAGTCAGCAAAGAAAGTGAGCCGCCCCCGGCAGGGGAAAAAAGGGATGCACCACACGCTCAAAAATTCAACGCGCCCTTAACACGCCCATAACACGCCCATAACGCACCCTTAACGCGCCTTCAACCGCTGCACCGAGAAATCCCCCACCCATTGCACCAGGCTCACCAGCCCGATCAGCACCACGATCACCACCGCCATGACGGTGGTGTCGAAGCGCTGATAACCGTAGCGAATGGCAATGTCGCCCAGCCCGCCCGCGCCGACGGCACCCGCCATGGCCGATGCGCCAATCAGCGACACCACGGTCAGCGTAAAGCCGCCGATGATGCCGGGCAGGGCCTCGGGCAGCAGCACGTGCCAGACGATGTGGCGACGCTCGCAACCCATGGCCTGCGCGGCTTCCACCAGGCCACGGTCGACTTCGCGCAGGCTGATCTCGGCAATGCGCGCAAAGAACGGTGTGGCACTGATCGACAGCGGCACCACGGCCGCCCACACGCCAATCGTGGCGCCCACCACCAGCCGCGTGAAGGGCAGCAGCGCCACCAGCAGGATGATGAACGGCGTGGCTCGAAAGCCGTTGATGAGTGCCCCTAACACGCGGTGCACGCGCGGCGATTCCAGCGCATTGCCCGGCGCCGTCAGCACCAGAATGAGCGCCAGCGGAATGCCGGCCAGCACGGCGATCAGCGCGGAGGCCGACACCATCGTGAGCGTGTCGAACAAGCCCTGCCAGATGCGGTCAATCGTGAGTGGCGACATAGCCGAGACTCCGGGTGTGTTGGGACAACTGCAGCGCCGCGAGCGCGTCGGCTGAGAGCGTGCTGCCCGCGGCCGCGACCAGCAGGCGCCCTTGCGTGCGGCCTTGGATGCGGTCAAGGTCTGCGCGTAGCAGGCGTGTGGGTTGGTGCAGTGCCTGGGCGATCTGCGCGAGTTCCGGTACGGCAGCGGCCCCGGTGTAGCCGAGCTCAATCAGTTGCTCGAACGGCGCGCGCGCGGGCGGCGTGGGCTGCAAACACAGGGCCACGTCCTCGGGCAGGCCGCCGCGCAGCGGTTCGAGCAAGGCACGTGTGGCATCGTGCTGTGGGTCACCAAACACACGCCATACGGGGCCTTGCTCGGCAATGCGGCCGGCTTCGAGCACGAGCACGTTGTCGCAAATATCGCGGATCACGCCCATCTCGTGGGTGATGAGCACGATGGTCAAGCCCAGGCGGCGGTTGATGTCGCGCAGCAGGGCGAGGATGGCGTCGGTTGTCTCGGGGTCGAGCGCGGAGGTGGCCTCGTCGCAGAGCAGAATTTCGGGCCGGTGCACGAGCGCGCGGGCAATGCCAACGCGTTGCTTCTGCCCGCCAGACAAGCGCCCGGGATACGCGTGCTGCTTGCCCTCCAACCCGACCAGCACCAGCAGCGCATCCACGCGCTGCGCGATCTCGGCGGCCGGCACGCCCGCCACCTTCAGTGGCAGCGCGACGTTTTCCCATACCGTCTTGGCGGAAAGCAGATTGAAGTGCTGGAAGATCATGCCGACGCGCCGGCGCAGTCCGACCAGCGCGGCCGTGCCCAGCGTGCCGACATCGACACCGTCTACCAGCACCTGCCCGCTGGTGGGCTGTTCCAACCCATTGATGGTGCGCAGCAGGCTGGATTTGCCCGCACCACTGCGCCCGATGATGCCGAAGATGCCTCCAGCTGGAATGTCGAGGTCGATGTCTTGTAGCGCATGTACATCGCCTGCTGCCGCGCGATACGTCTTGCCGACGTTGCGGAAGCTGATGGTGCCGGCGGTGGGTGTGGTGATCGCGGCGTCGGTGTGTCTGGCATGCGGCGCGATTGCGTCGGTCCAGAGGTGCGCGGGGTTTGAGACGAGTGTGGTCATGGCGTTACCGTGTCACTGTTTCACCGTTTCACCCAGGGCAGGGTAAAGAGCTTGTCGTCGTTGGCATAGGACGTGCGCACTTGCTGGCGCACGGCTGGCGAATCCTGATACAGCTTGATGAAGCGGGCGATACGCGGGTCGTTGGCGTTGTCGTTGCGGGCAACGAAGCGGATGGCAAAGTACTCGTCATCAATGCCCGAATACAGCAGGCCTGCACTGGCCACATCCGGTTTGCCCGCGTTGACGAAGTGCGCGGGGTAGCCCTGCGCAAGGTCCACGTCATCCAGCGCGCGCACGAGTTGGGGGCCTTCGATTTCGACAAACTTCAGCTTCTTCGGATTGGCGACCACGTCGTTGAGCGTGCCGCGTGCGCCGACACCATCGCGCAGCTTGATCAGCCCAGCCTTCTGCAGCAGCAACAAGCCGCGGCCCTGGTTAACGGGGTCGTTGGCCACGGCCACGCGTGCGCCGTCCTTCAAATCGCTCAGGCGTTTGATCTTGCTGGAGTACAGGCCGATGTTGCCCAGCACGCCTATGCCCACGCTCTTGAAGGCATAGCCGCGTTCCTTGATGGCGTTGTCGAGAAATGCCTGGTGCTGGAAGTAATTGAGATCCAGGTCGCCCGAGGCGAGGGCCACGTTGGGCGTGGTCCAGTCCGTCAGCTCAACCACCTTGACTTCCAGCCCCTGCTTGCGGGCTTCAGTGGCGGCTACCTCAACGGAGTCGGCCAGCGCACCGGGCGTCACGCCAATGCGCAGTGGCGCCGCATGCGCTGCAGCAGTAAGGGTGAGGGCGGTGAGGGCCATGATGGCCGGTGCGAAAAAATGCGCGAGTCGTTGTGCGAGTTTCATGGGCATGGATACCGCAAAGGGAACATGCGGTGATTCCAGCATGGCAACCGGCCCCATTCCCACGAATATTTGCGTAGATGGTTACTCGGTCTGGGTTAGGGCGATGTTAGGGCGATACTTGCGGTCGACCGTGGCGGTTCAATCTCAAAGAGGGGACTCTTCGATGCATGCATCTTTCAAACGCAGGCAGGCGATGGCGGGGCGGGTGGTGGGGCGAGTGGGGGGCTATTTCCTGCTGGCAATCGTCGTCATCCTCGTGGGGCTGGTGGCGGTTGTGGGCGTGAACACGTGGCGACACGGCTCTCGCCAGTTGGACGTGCCCGCTATCACGCCGGTGGCCGTGGATGGCGCGGCCGCAGCGGCGCACTTGGCCGAAGCCGTGCGCGCCCGCACCGTATCGAGCACCACCGATGCACAGTTGAATGCCGACCAGTTCCGCCAGTTGCATGCGATGTTGCAGGCACGCTACCCCCAGGCGCACGCCGTGCTGCAACGCGAGCCCGTGGGCGACTTTGCGCTGCTCTATACATGGAAGGGCTCCGACCCGTCGTTGCCGCCCATCATGTTGATGGCACACCAGGACGTCGTGCCCATCGCTCCAGGCACCGAAGGCGACTGGGCCCAGCCGCCCTTCGACGGCGTGGTGAAGGACGGCATGGTTTGGGGCCGTGGTGCGTGGGACGACAAGGGCAACCTAATCTCCCAGATGGAAGCCATCGAAATGCTGGCGGCCAGCGGCTTCAAGCCGCGCCGCACCATCCACCTGGCCTTTGGCGCCGATGAGGAAGTGGGTGGCGAGCGCGGCGCCAAGCAGATCGCCGCGCTGCTCAAGTCGCGCGGCGAGCGCCTCGATTTCGTGATCGACGAAGGCCTGCTGATTACCGAAGGCGTGCTGCCGGGCCTGACCAAGCCGGCTGCGTTGATCGGCGTGGCGGAGAAGGGCTTCCTCTCCGTGCAGCTCAAGGTGGCGGCCACGCCGGGGCATTCGTCGATGCCGCCGGCGCGCGGCCAGAGTGCCATCGCCATGATGAGCGCCACGCTCAAGCGGCTGGACGACGATCAACTGCCCGCCGGCATCCGCGGCGTGGCGCAGGAGATGTTTGCCACGCTGGCGCCCGAGATGCACGGCTTCAGCCGCGTGGCGCTGTCCAATCTGTGGCTGTTCGGGCCGATGGTGCAGAAGCAGTTGGAGGCCTCGGGCAGCTCCAACGCCATGCTGCGCACCACCACCGCGCTGACGATCTTCCAGGCCGGCAATAAAGACAACGTGCTGCCCGGCCGCGCCGAGGCCACGGTCAACTTCCGCCTGCTGCCGGGCGACACCATCGCCTCCGTCACCGCGCACGTGGAAGACGCCGCCAAGACGGCCGCGCCGCAGGGCAAGTTCGAACTGAACAAGCTGCCTGGCGCAAGCGAGGCGTCGCCGGTGTCACCCACGCAGTCGGCGTCGTATCAGCGGATCAACAAGACCGTGCGTGAGCTGTTTCCGGGCACGGTCGTGGCGCCGGGGCTGATGATCGGCGCCACCGATTCGCGCCACATGATCGAGATTGCCGACCATGTGTATCGCTTCTCACCAGTGCGGGCCAAGCCCGAAGACCTGCCGCGCTTTCATGGCACCAACGAGCGGATTAGCGAGGCCAATCTGGTGGAGCTGATCCGCTTCTACCACCGGCTGGTGCAGCAAGCCGCGGGCTGATGTTTGATGTCAGTGGGCGGCGGCTATCAGCGCATTGATGTGCGCATCAATGTGCGCGTCGTTGGTGGCCTCGGGGCGGCGCAGTTGCGTGCTGCGGCTGCCATCCACGGAGATGGCCGTGTCGCCGTGCACCGTCACGCGGCGCACCACGCGCGGCTGGTTGCCGTAGTCGTTGATGGCGTAGTGCTGCGTGGCGCGGTTGTCCCAGATGGCGACATCGTGCTGCCGCCATTGCCAGCGCACGGTGTTCTCCAGCCGCGTGACGCGGTTCTGCAGTAGCTCGAACAGGCGCGTGGATTCGCTGCCCGGTAGGCCGGCAAAGCGCTTGACGAAGTGGCCGAGCAGCAGGGCGCGCTCGCTGGTTTCCGGGTGCACGTGCACCACGGGGTGCGAGGCTTCATACACCGCGGCGGCAAACACGTCCCGGTGATGCCGCAGGCGGGCGCCATCGAGTTGCGTGCGCTCGGCACCGTAGTCGTAGTCGTTGGTGTGCACGGCCCAGAGTTGCTCGGCGAGCTGCTTGAGCGTGTCGGGCAACTGTTCGTAGGCGCGGGCAGTGTTGGCCCAGACCGTATCGCCGCCATAGGCCGGAATCGTCACTGCACGCAGAATCGATACCTTCGGAAACGCATCGAGGAAGGTCACGTCGGTGTGCCAGGAGTCTGCGCGGCCGCCGCCCTTTGAGGCATCGAGTTCAAACAGTTGCGTGCCGGTGGGCGCCGGCACTGTTGGGTGCGCAACGATGCGGCCGAAACGCTTGCCGAACGCCTGGTGGCGGTCGTCGTCCAGGTGTTGCTGATCGCGGAAGAACAGCACCTTGTACTTCAACAGCGCCGCGTACACGCTGGCAAACGTGTCTTCCGGCAGGTCATCCCCCAGCTTGATATCGAGCACCTCGCCGCCAATGTGGCCGGCCACGCGGCGCACGCGCAGCGCGCCAAACGTAGTGTCGATGTTGGTGTGGCGATCGTGCGACATGGAGGGCTCCGGCAAGAACAAGGATCACCCATGCTAGCCAGCCGGCGCGGAGCAGAAAACGAACGGTTCCACATATCCAAATGCAGTTCTGTCGATCGTTGGCTGAACTGTTCGCGAAAGATACTGAACAGTTCAGCCAAAGTGTTCGCAACTGTTCATGTCAACGGTGTTGCCCGCCGCGCAAGATGGAGTCGTGCCGATCCGCAGTCCCTATAAAAATCCACCATGAACCCCGGCACAGGAGTCTCCATCATGCGCGAAATCAGGATCTTTGAACTTGACCGGCCGGGCGTGCCGGTGAGCTGGCGGTCGGCACGGGCCCAAACCATCGCCGCACAGGCCGGGCGGTTGTGGGTCACGCAAGAGCACCAGTTGCAGGACATCTGGCTCAAGCCTGGCCAGTCGATTGAGGTGCCGGCGGGCGTGCGTTTCTGGCTATCGGGCGAACCGGTGGACGGCACGCCGGCGCGCTTTGCCGTGACGGAAGACATCAATGCACCGCGCCGCCTGCTGCGCTTCATTGCGCTGCTGGTGGGTGCCGCCTATCGCCAGGTGCTGCGCGACGATGGGCAAGATGCAGCGCGTACACCTTCCGCGCTGCGGATTGGCACCTGAGGGTACCTAAGGGCACCCGAGGGCGCCTAAGCCGGAAACACCAGCCGGAATTCGGTCTGCCCGGAGCCTCCTTCGGGCGGGCTGCTGGCCCCCACGCGACCGCCATGCAGGTCCATGATGGTCTTCACGATGGCCAGTCCCAACCCCGTGGATTGGCTTGACTGCACCCCGGATTGCGCCCGTGAAGGATCGCCCCGGTAAAACCGCTCGAACAGCAGCGGCAAGCTGGCAGCCGGAATGCCCGGCCCTGGGTTGCGCACGGCAATGCCGATCCCGTCCGTGCCTTGTTCGATCACCACGTCGATGCGCGCGCCAGAAGGCGTGTAGCGCAGCGCGTTGTCGAGCAGGTTGTTGATCGCCCGGCGCAGCAGCGTGGCATCGGCATGCAGTTGCGCATTGCCGCTCACGTCGATGGCGATGTCGCGGTCCGCTGCCACCGCCTCGAAATAATCGACCAGCACTTGCACCTCGTGCCGCGCATCCAGCGGCGCGACGGATAGCGCCACGCGCGCATGATCCGCGCGGGCGAGGAACAGCATGTCTTCGATCATGTGCGAAAGGCGCGCGTATTCCTCCAGGTTGGACTCGAGCACGCTGCGGTATTCCTCCACCGAGCGCGGGTGGGCGAGCGTGACCTCGGTCTGGCCGACAAGATTGGCCAGCGGCGTGCGAAAGTCGTGCGCCAGATCCGCTGAGAATTGCGAGAGCCGCGCAAAGCCATCCTGCAAGCGCGTGAGCATGGCATTGAGCGAAGCCAGCAGATCGGCCAGCTCACGCGGCGCACCTTGCAGCGTCAGGCGCGTATCCAACTGACTGGGCACCACGGCCGCAGCCTGTTTGCCGATGCGCGCCAGGCCGCGCAGCGTGCTTCGCACCAGCAGCAGGCTCAGTAGCGCCACCGCCGCTACGCCACCGATCACCGCAAATACGATGTGCCGCTGGTAGTGGGTCAGCAACACGGCGCGGCTGTCGCCATCCTGCGCGACCAGCACGATGACGTTCGTACCGCTTTGCCCCACCGGGGCTTCTGCCGCGATCGCCCGTGATGCCATACCCGCCATCGACATCCACGTGTGGACGGCCGACTCGGACGGTGGCACCACCGCCCGCACCAGGGGCGGCATCGTCACCTGTTCGCCTTCGGGGTTCACTTCCACCAGCGTGCGGCCTTCGGGCGTGGCAATGCGCAGGATCAGGCCATCGTGGCCGGACACCACGTCGGTATAGCGGTGTGCGGTGCGAGCCAGATCGTCAGCGCTCAGCGCTTCGCTTGCGAGGTGGCGCAGTTGCGTGATCTTGCCGACCAGCATCGCGTCGTCCGTCGCACGCAGTTGCGCATTCAGCGCGTAGTACAGATACGTGCCAGCCGCCGTGAGCGTGATCGACGCCACCACCACGAAGGCCAGCACCAGCCGGCCGGCAAGCGATGCAGGCCAGCGCATCAGTGTGCTGCCTCATCCAGCATGTAGCCCATGCCGCGCAGCGTGTGGATCAACTTTTGCTCAAACGGGTCGTCCACCTTGGCGCGCAGGCGGCGGATGGATACGTCCACCACGTTGGTGTTGCTGTCGAAGTTCACGTCCCACACCTGGGAGGCGATCAGCGAGCGCGAGAGCACCTCGCCCGCGCGGCGCGCCAGCAGGTGCAGCAGCGCGTATTCCTTGGCGGTCAGGTCGATGCGTTGCCCGGCGCGCGTGACGCGGCGCTTGATGGTGTCGATGGTCAGGTCTGCAATTTCGAGGATCTCGCTCTCGCGTAGCGGGCCGCGCCGCAGGATCGTGCGCACCCGCATCACCAACTCGGCAAAGGCGAAGGGTTTGACGAGGTAGTCGTCCGCGCCCAGCTCGAGGCCCTTCAGGCGGTCGGCCAGTTCGTCGCGGGCGGTCAGGCACAACACCGGGGTGCTCTTGCGGCGGCGCAGTTCCTGCAGGACCTGCCAGCCGTCCATGCCAGGCAGCATGACGTCGAGCACGATGAGGTCGTAGTCGTGTTCCATGGCCTGGAAGAGGCCATCGGGGCCTGTCCGGGCGAGGTCGGCCACAAAGCCGGATTCCGTCAGGCCCTTGAGGAGGTAGTCGCCCGCCTTGGGCTCGTCTTCAACAATGAGCAGTCGCATGAGAAAAGAAGGCGGGCGCGCCTGGCCCCGCCGTGGCTGCCGTGGTTACCCGTGGTTACCGATTGCCGCCACGATATGCCAAAACGCCGCAAGCGGGGCTGAAGATGACAAGTTTGTCATCTTCGGGTCATGCCCGCGTGGGGCACGCCTCCCTAGACTGGCCACACTGACACCGCCCCCTTCCTGTTGGCTCCCTATTTGCTGGTGTCGGGCTTTTCGAAGGAGATTCTCATGGCGATTCGATTCCAACGTGTGCTCCCCCTGGCCGCACTTGCCGCGCTGGCCACCATGCTGGCAACTGGCACGGCCGTCGCCGCGCAAGACCACAACGAGGGCTGCTGTGGCACGCAGGTTAAGTCGATGGCTGCACCGCTGGCACACACCAGCGCACGTGACCCCTACACCGAGGGTGCCCGGGCGGGTGCACGTGACCCGTACACCGACGGTGCCAAGACCGGCGCCCGGGACCCGTACACGGACGGTGCAGCGCAAGCCGCGCTCGAAGCCCGCGTCGGCGCGCGCGACCCCTACACCGACGGCGGCCTCATCAGCCCGCGTGGTCGTGATCCGTACACCGATGGCGCCAACGCGTAATGCATGGCTTTCAGTCCGTCGGGGCAGCCCTTGCGTGTCTTTTGGCTGTCCCTTTGGCCACCGCGGCGGCGGTCGACCCCGTTGCCGCGGTGGCGCTTTCTACGCCGAGTGAACCGGCTGCTACGGCGTCCGAACGCGTGACGCTGCAGCAGGCGGTGGAGCGCGCGGTGCAGACGCATCCTCTGCTGGCCGCCGCCGGTTACGAAGTCGCTGCCAGCGAAGGCGCGCTCGATCAGGCCCGCCGGCTGCGCAATCCCGAGGCCGCCTTCACGACGGAAGACGTGCGTCGCGACCGCGCCACGATGACGGCGCAACTGAACATCCCACTAGAACTCGGCGGTAAGCGTGGTGCGCGCACGCGCGCCGCGGAAATCGCCCGAGATGTCGCAGCACAAGATGCCGCCGTACTCCAGACCCAGCTGCGTGCCGATGTCACGCGTGCCTTCTTCGATCTGGTGATTGCGCAGGAGCGTTTGACGCTCGCGCAGGCCTCGGACATGTTGGCCGCCCAGGCGGAATCGGCCGCTGCGCGGCGCGTGCAAGCGGGGAAGGTGTCGCCGGTAGAGCAGACCAAGGCAGGCGTGGCTCGCGCCAGCGCCGCCATCGAGCTGCGCGATGCGCGCGCTGAGCTGCTGGTGGCGCAGCGCGCGTTGGCCGCCTTCTGGGGCAACGCCTCTGCCATGCCCGAAGCGGATGGCAGCGCCGAGACCTTACCCATCGTGCCCCCCGAAGCGCGTCAGGCCACTGGCGCGTTGGAGAACACGCCGCGCGCCGTGCGCGCCCGCCTGGAGATCGACCGCCGCCAGGCATTCGCCAACGTCGAGCGCAGCAAGCGCGTGCCTGACGTGACGCTCAGCGTCGGGGCCAAGCGCGACAGCGCCGCGAACAACAACATGGCGGTGCTCGGCATTGCTGTGCCACTGCCGTTGTTTGACCGCAACCAGGGCAGCCAGCTCGAAGCGCAGCGCCTGGCCGACAAGGCGTTTGAAGACTACCGCGCCTTGCAGCTTGAACAGAACGCCACGCTTGCGCAGGATGTTGCGCGGCTCGACGCGGCGCGCACCGCTGTGCAATCGCTGCGGCAGGACGTGTTGCCCGGGGCGCAGCGCGCCTATGACGCCGCCCGCATCGGCTTCGATGCCGGCAAGTTCAATTTTCTTGATGTGCTGGACGCCCAGCGCACGCTGTTCCAGGCGCGTGCGCAGTACCTGGCCGCGCTGTCGCGCGCGCATCAGGCGGCGGCCGGCATTGACCGCATTCTCGGCCGGTGATGCCACCATCCCTTTTCTGCTGACATGACACTTCCACCGCAACAACGGCGCGCTATCGCGCTCATCGTCGTGCTGGGCGCGCTGGCCGCCGCCGGGCTGTGGTTCGGCATGGGCGCGCGCCAGACAGCCGCCGCCGAGGCGGAAGCGGCCCCCGCGCCTGTCGCCGCGCAACAGGCAGAGGGGCATGGCGAAGAGGCGCCACATGCCGAGACCCTGGCCATGACGGCCGAGGCCATCACGAACGCCAAGATCGGTGTGGAAACCGCAGGCGCGACAGAGTTGCGGGCGGAAGTCGTTCTACCCGGTGAGATCCGCCTGAACGAAGACCGCACCGCCCACGTGGTGCCGCGTGTGGCGGGCGTGGCCGAAAAGGTGGCCGTGGAGCTGGGCCAGCCGGTGACGCGTGGGCAAGTGCTGGCCGTGCTGTCGAGCCCCGCGCTGTCGGACCAGCGCAGCGAATTGCAAGCCGCGCAGCAGCGCCTGGCGCTCGCGCAAGAAACGCATGCGCGCGAAAAGCGCCTGTGGGAGCAGGGCATTGCCGCTGAGCAGGACTACCTGCAAGCCCGCACTGCGCTGCAGGAAGCGCGCATCGCCGCAGACAACGCACGCCAGAAGCTGGCGGCTATCGGCGCGGCACCGGCCGGCTCAGCGTTGAATCGCTTCGAGTTGCGTGCGCCGTTTGATGGCGTGGTCGTCGCTAAGCATCTGTCGCAGGGTGAGGCTGTGCAGGCAGAGACGGCCGTCTTCACCGTGGCCGACCTGCGCACCGTTTGGGCGGACTTTTCCGTCACGGCCAAGGATCTGGAGGCGGTGACCGCCAACGCCGCCGCCACGGTGCGCGCCACGGCCACCGGCACCGCTGTGCAGGGCAAGGTGTCGTATGTGGGCGCGTTGCTGGGAGAGCAGACACGCAGCGCCCCAGCGCGCGTCACGCTCGACAACCCCAGGCTGGCGTGGCGCCCCGGCATGTTCGTCAACGTGTCAGTCGAATCGGGCCGCGTGCAGGTGCCCGTGGCCGTGCGTGCCGATGCCGTGCAGACCGTCGACGACAAGCCCTCCGTATTCGTGCCCGTGCCGACCGGCTTTGAGGTGCGCCCCGTCAAGACCGGCCGCACGGATGGCACGTGGACGGAAATCCTCGAAGGCCTGCCTCCGGGCACACGCTATGCCGCCGCCAACAGCTATGTCCTGAAGGCCGAAGCCGGCAAGTCTGCCGACCACGGCCACTAAACGGAGGCGCCATGTTTGAACGCCTTCTGCGCACCGTCATCGCGCAACGCTGCCTGGTGCTGCTGGCTGTGTTGGCCGCCGCTGCATTCGGCGCGTATAGCTACACACGCCTGTCCATTGATGCGGTGCCCGACATCACCAACGTGCAGGTGCAGATCAACACGCCCGCGCCGGGCTATTCACCGCTGGAGACCGAGCAGCGCATTACCTATGCGCTGGAAACCGCGATGGCCGGTTTGCCGAAGCTGGAGCAGACGCGCTCGCTGTCGCGCTACGGGCTGTCGCAGGTGACGGTGATCTTCAAGGAGGGCACCGACATCTACTTCGCCCGCCAGCTGGTGAGCGAGCGCTTGCAAGCTGCCAAGGAACAGTTGCCCGCAGGCATTACGCCGAGCATGGGGCCGGTCTCCACCGGCCTGGGCGAAATCTATCTGTGGACGGTCGAAGCCGATGCCAACGCACGCAAGCCCGATGGCACCGCCTACACACCGGCCGACCTGCGCGAACTGCAGGACTGGGTGATCCGCCCACAGATCCGCAACGTGCCAGGCGTGACGGAGGTCAATACCATCGGCGGCTTCGCCAAGGAATTCCTGGTGGCAACCAGCCCGGAACGATTGGCTTCGTACAAGCTCACGCTGGCCGATGTGGTGGCCGCGCTCGACCGCAACAACGCCAACGTCGGCGCAGGCTATATCGAGCGCAAAGGCGAGCAATACCTCGTGCGCGCGCCCGGCCAGTTGCGGGACGCGGCCGACATCGGCAACGTCGTGCTCGCCAGCCCCAACGGCACGCCGGTGCGCTTGCGTGACGTCGCCACCGTTGAGAGCGGCAGTGAGTTGCGCACGGGCGCGGCCACCAGCAACGGACGCGAGGTCGTGCTGGGCACCGCGTTCCTGCTGATGGGCGAGAACAGCCGCACCGTCTCGCAAGCGGTGGACAAGCGTATGCAGGAGATCCGCAAGACGCTGCCGGCGGGCATTCGCGTGGAGTCGGTGTACGACCGCACGGTGCTCGTCGACAAGGCCATCGCCACCGTCAAGAAGAACTTGCTGGAAGGCGCCATCCTGGTGATGGCCGTGCTGTTTCTCTTCCTGGGCAACCTGCGCGCGGCGGTGCTGACTGCGCTGGTGATTCCGCTGTCCATGCTGATGACCTTCAGTGGCATGGTGTCGGCCAAGGTGAGTGCCAACCTGATGAGCCTGGGCGCGCTGGATTTCGGCATCATCGTTGACGGCGCAGTCGTCATCGTCGAGAACTGCGTGCGGCGTCTCGCGCATGCGCAGGAGGCGCGCGGCCGACCACTCACGCGCGCTGAACGCTTTGAAGAGGTGTTCGAAGCCGCCCGCGAAGCGCGTCGTCCGCTGCTATATGGTCAGCTCATCATCATGGTGGTGTATTTGCCGATCTTTGCGCTCTCGGGTGTGGAGGGGAAGATGTTCCACCCGATGGCGATGACGGTGGTGCTGGCCCTGGCTGCTGCCATGATTCTCTCCATTACCTTCGTGCCCGCCGCCGTGGCGCTGTTCATTGGCGAACGCGTGGCCGAGAAAGAGAACCGGCTGATGGGCTGGGCGCGCCGCATGTATGCGCCACTGCTTGAACGCGTGCTGGCCGCGCCCGCCGTGGTGCTCACTTTTGCGACGGTGGCCGTGCTGGTCTCGCTGGTGGCCGCCACACGGTTGGGTGCCGAGTTTGTGCCGAGCCTGAACGAAGGCGATTTCGCCATGCAGGCGATGCGCGTGCCAGGCACGGGGCTGGCGCAATCGCTTGAGATGCAGATGCAGGTCGAGCGCACGCTCAAGGCGAAATTTCCCGAGATCGAACGCGTGTTCGCACGCACCGGCACCGCCGAGGTGGCCACCGATGTGATGCCGCCCAGCATCTCCGACGGCTACATCATGCTCAAGCCTGAGAAAGACTGGCCTGCCAGCCCCGATGGAACGCGCCGCAGCCATGACCAGTTGCTTGCCAGCATCCAAGCGACGGTGGATGCGCTGCCCGGCAACGCGTACGAGTTCTCGCAGCCGATCCAGTTGCGCTTCAATGAGCTGATCTCCGGCGTGCGCAGCGACGTGGCCGTCAAACTCTTCGGCGACGACATGGGTGTGCTGGAGGCGCAGGCCAGGATCATCGCTGCGCAACTCGGCAAGCTGGCTGGTGCCGCCGAGGTGAAGATCGAACAGACCGGTGGTTTGCCGTTCCTCAACGTGGATATTGATCGGGACAAGGCGGCACGTTACGGCCTCTCTATCGGCGCGATACAGGACACGGTGTCCGCTGCCATTGGCGGCAAGGATGCGGGCACGGTGTTCCAGGGCGACCGCCGCTTCGGCATCGTTGTGCGCCTGCCCGAAAGCGCACGCAGTGACCCGGCAGCGCTTGGCCGTCTGCCGCTAGCGCTGTCCAACGGCCAGGGCTACGTGCCGCTGTCCGACGTTGCCACGCTCAATGAAGTGACCGGCCCCAACCAGGTCAGCCGCGAAGACGGCAAGCGCCGCATCGTTGTCAGCGCCAATGTGCGCGGGCGTGACATCGCTTCGTTCGTGGAAGAGGCGCAAGCTGCGCTCGACGCGCAAGTGCGTCTGCCGACCGGCTACTGGATGGCGTGGGGCGGACAGTTCGAGCAGTTGCAGTCCGCTACCGGGCGCCTGCAGCTCGTGGTGCCGCTGGCACTGGCCATGGTGCTCACGCTGCTGTTCATGATGTTCGGCAACCTGAAGGATGGCTTGCTCGTGTTCTCGGGCATTCCGTTTGCGCTGTCGGGCGGCATTCTGGCGTTGGCGTTGCGCGGCATTCCGCTGTCGATTTCGGCGGCGGTGGGGTTCATCGCGTTGTCGGGCGTGGCGGTGCTCAACGGGCTGGTGATGCTGAGCTTCATCCGCAGCCTGCGCGAGGATGGCAAGTCGGTCGACGTTGCCGTGCGTGAGGGCGCGCTGACGCGCCTGCGCCCGGTGCTCATGACCGCTTTGGTGGCGTCGCTCGGCTTTGTGCCGATGGCGCTGGCGACCGGTACGGGCGCAGAGGTGCAGCGTCCGCTGGCAACGGTGGTGATCGGCGGGATTTTGTCGTCGACGGCGCTCACGCTGCTGGTGCTGCCGGTGCTGTATCGGCTGGCCTATCGACGGGATGACGGACGAAACGTCGCGGCGCAGGCGGATTCGGCAGTGCCGTCCGCCGCGCCGTAGGGAAGGGCGTTACTGGTCGGCTTGCAGTGCCGCGATGATCTTCTCGGCGTGTGCCTTTAGCTTGTCGGTATCGGCTTGCACGCGGGCGTGCGGTTGCAGCGGGGTATCGCTGTAGCGCGGCAGCACGTGGAAGTGCACGTGCGGCACGGTCTGGCCGGCGGCGCTGCCGTTGAGCTGGAAGATGGCAACACCCGGCGGCGTGAACGCTGCGCGCACGGCACGCGCCAGCTTGCGCGTGGTGCGGATGGCGGCCGAAGCGGCCTCGTCCGACAGGTCGAACAACTCCGCCGCGCCTTCCTTGGGCAGCACCAGCACGTGGCCCTCGGCCTGCGGCATGATGTCCATGAAGGCCAGCGTGTGCTCGTCTTCGTACACCTTGATGCAGGGCAGATCGCCGCGCAGGATCTTGGCGAAGATGTTTTGGTTGTCGTATGTCGCTGGGTGTGTCGCTTCGGGCATGGGTGTCTCCGGCAAACGGGAAAAGGCAGCGGGCAGTATATATGCCGCAGGCGACCGCGCGCGCAGCCTAGGCTTGGCCTGGATCAAGCAGGGTGGTCGTCCAACGACAGCGGCGCGGCGACATGTTCGAGCGGTTTGCGTTCTGCAGCGGTGCCCCAGCGGGCCTGCACGGCGGCGGCCAGCAGCATCAACACGGCGCCGAACACGTAGCCGCTCAACACCGCGCCGCGCGAATGGGTGTCAATGAGCCAGCCGAACAGTACGGGGCCGGCCACGCCACCCAGCCCCGTGCCGACGGCATAGAACAGTGCGATGGCCAGCGCACGCACTTCCAGCGGAAACGTTTCGCTGACCGTCAAGTACGCCGAGCTGGCGGCGGCCGACGCGAAGAAGAACACTACCGTCCACGCGAGCGTCTGCGTGGCGCTGTCCAGCACGCCTGCCTTGAACAGCACGCCACTTGCCAGCAGCAGCACACCGCTGATCGCATAGGTGGCGGCAATCATCGTGCGCCGGCCAACCACGTCAAACAAGCGCCCGAGCAGTAACGGCCCGAGGAAGTTGCCGAGCGCGAATGGCAGCAGGTACGTGCCCACCTTCGTTGCGGCCACGTCATAGAAATCCGTCAGCACGAGCGCATAGGTAAAGAAGATCGCGTTGTAGAAGAACGCTTGCGCTGCCATCAGCGCGAGCCCTACCAGCGCGCGCTGACGGTGCTGAATGAAGACCACGCGCGCCACTTCACGCAGACCCGGATGGCCGCGGCTGCGCAGACGCAGCGCGGGCAGCGGTGCGGTGTCGAAGCAATGGCCGCGCGCGGTGATGTCGCGTTCGATGTCGCACACAATGGCTCGCGCTTCGTCATGCCGACCGCGCGTGATGAGCCAGCGCGGGCTCTCTGGAATCCAGAAGCGCATCACCAGAATGACGAGCCCCAGCACCGCGCCAATGAAGAAGCACAGCCGCCAGCCGGTATCCACGCTCGTGTGTGCTGGGTCCAGCAACCACAGCGAGGCACCCGCACCTAGCGCCGCACCAACCCAGAACGTGCCGTTGATGGCGAGGTCCGTCCAGCCGCGCACGCGCGCCGGCGTTAGCTCCTGGATGGTCGAGTTGATGGCCGCGTATTCCCCGCCGATGCCCGCGCCCGTGAGCATCCGAAAGACGACGAGGCTGGCGAAGTTCCAGGAAAACGCCGTTGCCGCCGTGGCCGAGATGTACACGCCCAGCGTGATGAAGAACAGCTTGCGGCGTCCCCATCGATCCGTCAGCCAGCCAAACAGCAGCGCACCCAGCACCGCGCCCACCAGGTAAGCGCTGCTGGCCACGCCAACCTGTGCGTTGCTGAGGTGCAGTGCGGGGCTTTGCTTGAGGGCACCGGCCACCGCACCGGCCAGCGTTACCTCCAGCCCGTCCAGCAGCCATGTAATGCCCAGCGCGATAACCACGCGCGTGTGGAAGCGGCTCCACGGCAGGCGGTCAAGCCGGCTGGGCAGATCGGAGGAGTGGGCAGTGACGGAACCGGGCATCGCAACGCACGCAGGATTGCATGCGCGCCATGCAGCACGTTTTATTCCTGAGCGGCGTCGCGCGAAGCGGCGAGCGGCGCGCCAGCCAGCAGCGTGTCTTCAAAGAAGCGGCGACGCGCATCCTTGTCGGGCTTGCTGCCCTGGTTCCACAGCAGCGCTTCAGAGAGCTGGTAGGCATACAGCATGAACGCGCGCGTCTTGGCATCCTTGCGCGCAAAGCCGATCGCCTGGAAGTGCTGGATGTAGTAATCCATGCGATGTTCGTCCACCGCGTCAACGGCTTCCTGCGCCATCGGGTCACGCCGTGCCCAGGCGCGGATGGCGAATTCGATCATGGCTGTGCGGCGCGCGCTGCGACCGCGAAACGGCAGCGCGAGCAGGTCACGCACCAAGCCCTGCACCGATGCGTTTTGTCGCTCGAGCTTGGGGCCGATACGTGTGCGTTCGCTCCAGTCTTGCAGCACCTGATGCAGCAGATCATCGCGGTTCTTGAAGTGCCAGTAGAAGCTGCCGCGCGTAACGTCCAACTGCTTGGCGAGCACATCCACGCGCACGGCATCGATGCTCTTGGTGACGAGCAGATCGGTGGCCGCGCGCACCCAGTCGTTGGGCGTGAGCTGCGCACGCGGGGCCGTGGCGGCGGAGGCATCGGCGTCGACGTCGGTGGGTGCGTCGTGTTCGTCGATCAGCGGGGAGGGCTTGGGCATGAAGGCGGATTCTAGCCGCGCTGACTCTGCTGTCCAGCGCTTAAATCAGGCTGAGACCCCCAGGTTTGCGCGGGTTGACATGTCAACGAACGCGTTCCTACCATGCACATACGTTTGTGTATGGAAGGATCGAGCTACCGCAAGCCTCGTTTGCGGTTTTGTGCAAGAACCATGCTCGACGATGCCTTCTGCACGGCGTCCAACGATAAGACATCAGGAGACATTTGCATGAAGGCATTCCGACTCGCGCTGTGCGCGGCGGCGGCAGTTGGCACATTCGCCGGCGCATTCGGTGTCAGCGCAGCGCACGCCGAGACCGTCAAGATCGCCTGGATCGATCCGCTCTCTGGGCTGATGGGCGCGCTGGGCCAGAACCAGTTGCGCAGCTGGCAATACGCGGCCGACCTCGCCAACCAGCAGAACTGGAGCGGCAACGGCACCAAGTTTGAAGTCGTCGGGTTTGACAACAAGGTCTCGCCGCAAGAGAGCCTGACGATCCTCAAGCAGATCACCGATCAGGGCATTCGCTACGTTGCACAGGGCGACGGCTCCAGCGTGGGCATGGCGTTGCAGGATGCCATCGCCAAGTACAACGACCGCAACCCGGGCAAGGAGATCATCTATCTCAACTACGCCGCGGTCGATCCGGACATGACCAACAGCAAGTGCAACTACTGGCACTTCCGGCTGGACGCCAACTCCGACATGAAGATGGAGGCCCTGACCAGCTTCCTGGCTAAGGATCAGAACATCAAGAAGGTCTACCTGCTGAACCAGAACTATTCGTTCGGCCACCAGGTGGCGCGTGCCGCCAAGGAGTACTTGAAACGCAAGCGCCCGGATATCCAGATCGTGGGTGAAGACCTGCACCCGCTGGCGCAGGTGAAGGATTTCTCCCCCTATGTGGCGAAGATTCGCGCGTCGGGTGCCGACACCGTCATCACGGGCAATTGGGGGAGCGACCTGGCCCTGCTGATTCGCGCGTCGAAGGATGCGGGCCTGACCACCAACTTCTACACGTACTACGCTGGCACCACCGGCGTGCCGACGGCGATGGGCGCGTCGGGCGCGGACCGGGTGAAGGTGATCAGCTACTTCGCGCCGAACGACGGCAACCCGAAGACGAGCGCCGTGCTCGACGGCTTCAAGAAGAAGTACAACGACGATTTCTTCAACGCCGACGTTTACACCGGCATTGCCTTCCTGGCGAAGGCCATCAAGACCAGCGGTTCCGCCGAGCCGGCCAAGGTGGCGAGGGTCATGGAGGGCATGACGGTCGACAGCCTGAACGGCCCGGTCGAGATGCGAAAGACGGATCACCAGGCTCAGCAGACGCTGTACGTCACTACCTGGGTCAAGGCCGACGGCAAGAAGATCAAGTACGACCAGGAAAACACCGGCTACGGCTGGCGCACCGACGTCACACTGGAGCCGCACCTGGGCGCACAGCCGACGTCGTGCCAGATGAAGCGGCCCGCGTCGTGATCCTCGTCATCCTGTGACTGTGGTGTCCCCGGGTTAAACCGGGGACACCACGCCTGTGCCCGCCAGATGTCCGCGGGCGTTGTCCAGAAAACGGTCCACCGTCGCCTGCACCGATTCCGGCGACCAGCCTGCAATGTGCGGGCTCAGCACGACCTGCTCCAGGTCCAGCAACCCAGCCGGCGGCTTGGGCTCGCTTTCGTACACATCCAGCCCCGCGCCGCCGAGCTTGCCTGCGCGGATGGCCGCCTCTAGCGCCGCCGTGTCCACCACGCTGCCGCGCGCGATGTTCACCACGTAACCGTTTGGGCCCAGCGCTTCCAGGATCGTCTGGTTGACGAGGTGTTTCGTCTGCGCGCCGCCCGGCGTAGCGACGATCAAAAAGTCGGCCCACGCGGCCATGTCCTTGAGCGCATCAAAGTAGCGGTACGACACGCCTTCACGCGGCTTGCGGTTGTGATAGCCGATCTGCATATCGAAGCCGGCCGCGCGGCGTGCGATCTGCATGCCGATGGTGCCCAGCCCGACGATGCCCAGGCGCTTGCCGCAGACGCTGGGTTGCAGCGGAATGTCGTCGCGCCAGACGCCGTTGCGCGTGGCGCGATCCAGCTTGGGGATGCCCCGCACCGTCGCCAGCAGCAGCCCGAACGCGTGGTCGGCCACGCAGGCGTCGTTGGTGCCGGCGCCATTGGTCACCACCACGCCGCGTGTGCGGGCGGCTTCCACGTCGATGTTCTCGTAACCGGCGCCCAGCGCGCACGCGAGTTCCAGCTTGGGCATCGCGCCGATCTCGGCGCCGGTCAGGCCCGTCGAACCGTTGGTCAGCACGATGCGTACGTTTTGGCCGTCGCGTGCGATGGCGGCATCGCGTTCGGCGCGGGTGGGGGCGTGGATCACGTGAAAGTGTTCGGCGATCTGCGCCACGTTGTCGGGCGTCATCGCAATGAGGATCAGGAGCGTCGGTTGCATGGTGAGGAGGTGAGGGCAGCCGCGTCTTGTTGTCGGAAGTGTTTAGGAGGTGCGGCGCGCAGCGCTCGGCGATGATAGCGCGCGCAGGCGCACCGTGCGGCCCCGTGCCGGAAGCCCTGGCGCCGGTGCGGTTACACCGCGTTACCAATGAACGGGTTTGGTTTCACGGGCCGTGGGAGCGGCGGCATAGACTTTGCGGCAAGAGGCGCATTGCCGCAGGTCGGGATCGATACCGGCCCGGACCAGACGCCTTGTCCACAAGACGGGATTCATCATGCAAGCAATGAACAAGGCAGCACGCGCAGGGCGGTGGGTGGCGGTGGCGACGTTGGCCGCCGCCGCAGCAGGGCTGGCGGGCTGTGTGACCGCACCGTACCCCGGTTATGGCGCGGGCTACGGCGCAGGCTATGCCGCGGGCACCAGTGCGTACAGCAACAGCTACGGCGGCACCACCTACAGCAATGGCTATACCGGTGGGTACGACAACAGCAACACGTACAACAACGGCTACAACAGCTACGACCGGAACGCGCCGCAGCCTTATCCGCAGCAGCCGTACCCGCAGCAGCCGGCGCCGGCCTATTCGCAACCGAACTATTCGCCGTATCCCTCCGACAATGCGCCCGCCTACCAGGCCCCTGCGGACAACCGCTACGGCGTGGTCGAGCGCATCGACGCCGTGCCGGTGCGTGGCCAACCCTCGGGTGTGGGCGCGGTGCTAGGCGGTGTGGTGGGCGGCCTGCTGGGCCATCAGGTGGGCGGCGGGCGCGGTAATACCGTGGCGACTATTGGCGGCGCGGTGGCAGGTGCGATGGCCGGCAATGCGGTGGAAGGCAACACCGTGGTCGGCCAGACCTATCAGGTGACGATGCGCCTGAACGATAACTCCCGCGTCACGCTCACGCAGAACAACCCGAACGGCTTGCGCCCGGGTGACCGCGCGCGCATCGAAAACAACATGGCTGTGCCGTACTAACCACATCCAGGCGGCACCTTGGCATGGGAGGCCGGCCTGCTTAAGAAATGCGGCAGGCCGGCCGATATACCGGAAGCGATAACCCGCTCCGACTCCCATGCTCAATCGACTCTCCATCCGTTTCCGACTCAATGCCGCGCTGGCGCTGCTGGCGGTGCTACTGACCACCATTGGCACCATCGGCGTGGTCGGCATGCGCGCGTCCGATGCAAACATCAAAGACATTTACGGCAATCAGCTTGCCTCGACGTCGCTGGTCGGCAAGGCGCAGCTGAACGCTGCCATCGTGCGCACTACGCTGGACCGGGCGGTGTTTCACCCCGATGCGGCCGACATCGCCTCCATCATCGACAAGGCCAACGGCTACCGCGCCAAGTCGGAAGACGCCTGGAAGCAATACAAGGCGCTGCCGATGAGTGCGGAAGAATCCCGCCTGGCGACCGAAGTGGAGGCCAAGCGCGCCGCGCTGTTCCGCGACGGCATCGAGCCCTTGATTGCCGCCCTGCGTGCTCATGACGTTGCCACGGTTGACAAGGTGGTGATGACCGTCATTCCGCCGCAGTTCGTGGCACTGTCCGCTGCAGTGGACGCGTTGGACCGCAACCAGGCCGAACAGGCCAAGGCGGCGTATGACGGGGCGGTGGCGCGCACGCAGGCATTTCTGACGCTGTCCATTGGCGCCATCGTGGTCGGCATTGCGGCGGCGCTCGGCTGTGCGTTCGGGCTGCATCGCGCAATCTCCGTACCGCTGTCGCGCATGCTGGGCCACTTTGGCGAAATCTCGCGCGGCAATTTGACCGAGCACATCACGGTGACCAGCCAGGATGAGATGGGGGCGCTGACGCGTGGCTTGCTCGATATGCAGGACGGGTTGATCCGCACCATTCAAACGATGCGCGGGGGCAGCGAATCCATCGCCACCGCCACCAAGCAGATTGCGGCCGGCAACATGGACCTGTCGCAGCGCACGGAAGAGCAGGCCAGCTCGCTGGAGGAAACCGCCTCCAGCATGGAAGAGCTGACCAGCATCGTGAAGCAGAACGCCGACAACGCACGCCAGGCCAGCCAGCTCGCGGGCAGCGCGTCGGACGTCGCCGTCAAGGGTGGCGAAGTGGTGGGCCGCGTCATCGAAACGATGTCGGGCATCAATGACAGCAGCAAGAAGATCGCCGACATCATCGGCGTGATTGAAGGCATTGCTTTCCAGACCAACATCCTCGCGCTGAATGCGGCGGTCGAAGCTGCGCGCGCGGGTGAGCAGGGTCGCGGTTTTGCCGTGGTGGCGGGCGAGGTGCGTAGCCTCGCGCAACGCAGTGCGACGGCGGCCAAGGAGATCAAGGAACTCATCAGCGATTCGGTGGGCCGCGTGGAAAACGGCTCGGCGTTGGTGACCGAAGCCGGTGCGGTGATCGACGAAGTGGTGGTGGCCGTCAAGCGCGTGACCGACATCATGGGCGAAATCTCGGCCGCGTCGGACGAGCAAAGCTCCGGTATCGAGCAGGTCAACCAGGCCGTGAACCAGATGGACCAGGTCACACAGCAGAACGCCGCGCTGGTGGAGGAGGCTGCCGCCGCCGCGCAGTCGCTGGAAGAACAGGCCGGTGTGCTGCGTGCGGCTGTGGCGTCGTTCCGCTTGCCGGATGGGGGCACCCCGACTGTGTTGGCTGCTGTGTCGAAGACATCTTCCGTTTCGGCTGCCGCCAAGCCGGTGCAGCGCAAGCCTGTTGTGAAAACAACCTCAACGGCACGTGCTGCGCGCAAGCCCGCTGCGGCGCCCGCTGTGTCGGTCGTGTCCGCGCCGGCTCCGGCACCTGTTCCGGCGCCTGTTTCGACGGCGACTGCGCCCGTTGCGTCGAAGCCCGGCAAGCTCGCCCTGGCAACCACCTCCAACGATGCGGACGACTGGGAGCAGTTCTGACGCCGACCGTAACGTAACCCACGGCAATCCATGCAAGCCGCGCCTCGTGCGCGGTTTTGTGTTTCAGGGCTGCAACCAAATCGTGCGCCGGGGCCGATCAATATTGCCGGTGCAGTGGATGGACGTGGTGAGCGTGGTGAGCGGTCGGCATATTTCCCTCACGCCGTTCGCCGCGTTTCTACGCGTATCTTGAATCGGACCTGTGCAGCGTTCCGCGCGGCCTTGCGCGACAAGGGTTTGCTGACGTAGCGGCCGGAACTGCGCCATCTGCGGGGCAACCCGCCCGCAATGTGTCGTGCACCGGCCCACGGCACGCTTAACCCGAACACCCTGTGCCCGAGGGCACCACGCATCCATCGTTCGTACGGCGGCCCTCTCGGCTGCGTGGATGAGTGCCGCGTGCCGACAGCGCGCCTTGTATGCCATGGCGGCGATCACCTTGCCGCTGCGCACCTTGTCTTGTGTTCACCCATGCAACAAAGCCACGCGTTCGGCGCATGCCAACGTGCGTGCGCGCAGCGCCGTGCCGCACAACGGCGCGCCGCGCGGGCGTTGGTATGGTCCTCGCGTTCCCTCCTCCCGAAGCGGGCCACAGAACGTTGCTCTGGCGACCATCGTTTGCACACGAGGCGCCGGGCATCGATAAAGCCTTGGGGGAAGCGATGGGTGCCACAGCGCGAATTGAGGGGCATAACGACGGGCGTGCCTGCCAAGGGCAGCCTGCCGGCAACGGGGGGCGACCATGAGCGATCTGCCATGGGACCTCTACCTTGCGTTGCTCAATACGCTGACGGTGTCAACCACGCTCGTCATCCTCATCAGCACCGCCGACGATTTCTTCCTCGACGCCTTCTACTGGGTAAGGGAGCTGTGGCTCTGGCCACGGCGCGGACGCACGCCCGTGACGATTTCCGCGCAGTCCCTGCGTGAGCGCGAAGAGCAGTGGCTCGCCATCATGGTGCCGGCCTGGAAGGAGTACGACGTGATCGCCAAGATGGTGGAGAACACCTTGGCGACGATGGAGTACACGCACTTCATCATCTTTGCCGGCGCCTACCGCAACGATGCCGAGACCACTACCGAGGTCGACCGCATGGTGCGTCGCTATTCGGGGCGCGTGGTGCGCGCGGCCGTGACGCATGACGGCCCGACCTGCAAGGCGGACTGCCTGAACACCATCATCCAGACCATCATCCGTTATGAAGCGGGCCACGGCATCCGCTTTGCGGGCGTGATCATGCATGACTGCGAAGACGTCATCCACCCGCTGGAGCTGAAGTATTTCAACTACTTCATCAGCGATCAGGACCTGGTGCAGTTGCCCGTGCTCTCGCTCGAACGCAAGTGGTACGAGTGGGTGGCCGGCACCTATATGGATGACTTTTCCGAGACGCACCAGAAAGACCTCGTGGCGCGCCAGGCGCTGACCGGCACGGTGCCCGGGGCCGGCGTGGCGCTGTGCTACAGCCGCCGCGCCATCGAGGCGGTGATGAAGGTGCGCGGCGATTCGCCTTTCAACACCAGCACGCTGACTGAAGACTACGACTTCAGCTTCCGCCTGCGCGAGCTGGGCATGCGTGAGGCGTTCGTGCATTTCCCGATCTGCGAGGACACCGCCCCGACATCGGATGCCGAAGACGGCATGCGCACGCATTCGCCACACCGTCGGCGGCCAGGTGCCAGGCCGCAGTTGCTGGCCACGCGCGAATACTTTCCGAGCACGTTCCGCACCGCGTATCGGCAGCGGGCGCGCTGGGTGCTCGGCATTGCGTTTCAGGGGTGGCTGCAGATGGGGTGGAAGGGCAACCTCATCACCAAGTACATGTTCTTTCGTGACCGCAAGGGTGTGCTGACGGCGCTGTTCTCCATCCTGGCGTATGTGTTGTCGCTCAATTACCTCGTGCTGGGCGCGCTGCAGCTCAAGGGTTGGATCAGGGTGCCCGACGGCTCGTTTGTGGTGGGCACCTTGTGGATGCAGGATCTGCTGGCCATCAATGCCACGCTGCTCATCAACCGTCTGGCGCAGCGCGTGTATTTTGTCGGCCGGCTCAACGGTCCGCTGCAGGGTGTGCTGTGCCTGCCCAGGCTGGTGGTGAACAACTTCATCAATTTCTTCTCGGTGTGCCGCGCGTGGAAGATCTTCCTGATCTACTGCCTGACAGGAAAGCCCATCGCGTGGGACAAGACGCAGCACACCTATCTGTCGAACGACGCGCTGGGGCGCACGCGCTGCAAGCTTGGTGAGACGCTGCTCAAGTGGGAGGTGCTCACCCCAGAACAACTCGATGCCGCGTTGGCCATTCAGCAGAAGACGGGGCGCCGCCTCGGCCAGGTGCTGGTGCAGCAGGGGTGGGTGACGCCCGACACGCTGGCCGATGCGTTGGCCGAACAGGTCGACCTGCCCCGCGTGAGCCTGACCAACGTGGTGCTGGGCGCGCTGGCGGATTGCCTGCCGCGTGACCTGGCGGTGCGGCATCACGTGGTGCCGTTCTCGATCGGCGAGGACGGCTCGCTCAACATCGCCGTGTCGGAATTGCCCGAAGGCGAAGTGCTGGAAGAGCTGGCCCGCGCCGCCGGCCGCAAGGTCGCGTGCTTCATGGCGTGCGATCACGAAATGTCGGCCGAACTCGCGCAGATGGCCGATCCTAGCCGCCGTGCCACGGTCGTGTTCGGCCCGGCGGCGCATTCGGCCATGCTGGCCGTCGAATCCATGACGGGCGCCGGCCCAAGCCTTTCGGCTGGCACGGCACCCGCACCCGAGGCTTCCACCATCCCCCCCATATCCGTGCCGCCGGACCTGCCCCCAGGGCCGGAAACGCGGCCCAATCCATCCGTTGCGGGAGGTGTGGCATGAAACACGAGAGAGCCAACCGTTTGACTGTGCGCCGCTTGCGCTGGCCGATCGCCGCGGCAGTGTGGGCGTTGTGTCATGGCGTGTCGCTGGCGGAGGCCACTGCGCAGCCGCTGCAGCCCGACGCCTACTTTCGAGCAGACCGCGCCTATCGCGCCATCGAGTCCAGCAGGCTCGACGATGCCGAGGCCGCCACGCGTGCAGCGCTGGCTGTACAACCCGACAGCCTGCAATTGAACCTGCTGCTGTTGGATGTGCTCACGCGCAAGGGGAAACTGGATGCAGCACGCGCGCAGGCCGATGCGTTGCTGCAGAAGTATCCCAACGAGCCGCGCGTGTACGCGCAGCACGGGTTCCTTGCACAGAAGGCGAATGATCCGGCTGTCGCCGAGCAGGATTTTTCACACGCCGTGCAAGGTACCGACTGGACTCCGCAGGAGCAGCGCAATCTGCATCTGGCTTGGTCGGACAGTGCATATTCCGCCAAGCATCCGCAGATGGCCATCGATGCGCTAGGCAGTCTGCAGGATCAGCCGGAGGCCGATGTGCAGCTGCGTCTGGCGCAATCGCGTCTGCAACTGGGCGATCGAGAAGGCGCGGCCCGCGCAGCCAAGCTGGCCGGCGAGCACACCGCCGACCCGGCCCAGCAGCGTTACGCGCAGGCCTTGCTTGCCCAGGCTACCGCGCCTCAAGCGCAAGGCGAAGCCACTTCGCCAGACGACCCCCGCGTGATCGGCCAGCGCGAATTGAACGAGGCCTACAGCCACCTGCGTGCCCGCGATGACCGCGCCGCGCTGGCGGCTTTCCAGCGCGGTTTTGCCACCGGTCAGGGCAATTGGAGCCACTACGCCGATGCCGCCTACGCAGCCAAGCGCCTGGGCGACAATCCGACCGCCATCAAGCTGTTCCGCGAGAGCCTGAACCACGCCGATGCGGATACAAAAGGCGACAGCGGTGGCAACGGTGATGAGCGCCTCCCGGCAGACCGCCGCTTCGGTTACCGGCGTGAAGTCGAGCAGATGCAGCGCACCTTCGGCATGGTGCTCTCGGGGGCGTATCAGACATCCGCGTTCGGGTTGCCCAACACGGTCAGCGCGGCGCAGGCTGGAGCGGAGGTCTACTGGCAACCGCCCGGTATCGGCTATCGCGACGGCAGCATCTTCCAGCTCTTCGTGCGCGGTTACGACAGCGTGTACGACCGCAACGGCAGCACCGGCCTGCCGACCGCACAGGGGTCGGTGGGCGCACGCTACAAGCCGATCAAGGACCTCAACCTCGTGTTCACTGCCGAGCGGTTGTTCCGCATCGGGCAACTGACCACCAACGACACATTGCTGCGCATTGGTTTCTCGACCGACCAGGGCCTCGACCTTCAGGTCACCAAGCCACGCTGGCAGACCTGGCAGGTGTATGGCGAGGCCGCGTACTTCCTCAACCAGGGCCGCATGATCATCAGTACCGAAGCTCGCTACGGGCACACGTGGTTGCTCAATTCCATCAGCGACCGCCTGACGGTGTATCCGCACATCGTGCTGGCAGGGGACCACGACAACAAGGCGATCGGCCAGCAGCTCGCACTGGGTGTTGGCCCAGGCATCAACTTCCGCTACTGGTTCCGCGAGACGTCGTACAGCGCGCCGGCCAGTTGGCTGGACCTCACCGTGCAGTACCGCTTGCCGCTCACGCATGCGGATCGGGCAAAGGGGGTGGTGGCGCGCGCCATTCTTTGGTTCTGAGGTAACCCAAGATTCAAGCAGACCCCAGTCATAGGTGTCGCAGATGAAACGTTTTTGCATGCCGAGGGAAACGGGTAACCAAGAGACACGGCAGTGACGTCCACAGGATGGCGTCGCAGCGCCATGGTGGGTCAAAGCGTGGTGCATGGCACGGCCTTCGCTCAGCGGTGAGGTCTGCGCAGGTGTCAGAAGCGACGCGCTCGTCGTCACGCTTTTTGCAGGTGCGTCGATGAAAAAAGATTGGGGAGTGGAGCAATGATGGGAAAAATCTTGACTGTGTTCGGCACGCGCCCGGAGGCCATCAAGATGGCGCCGCTGGTGCAGGCATTGCAGGCCGAGGCAGATTTTGCGTCGGCGGTGTGCGTGAGCGCGCAGCACCGGCAGATGCTTGACCAAGTGCTGGAGCTCTTCGGCATCGTGCCGGAGTTTGACCTCAACCTGATGCGGCCTGGGCAGACGCTGTCGGAGATCACCTCCAACGTGCTGGGTGGTATCGACGGTGTGCTTGACGCCTACAAGCCGGATGCCGTCCTGGTCCACGGGGACACGACCACGACGCTGGCGGCAAGCCTGGCGGCGTTCTACCGGCGCATTCCGGTCGGACATGTGGAGGCGGGTTTGCGCACCGGCAACATCTGGTCGCCGTGGCCCGAAGAGTTGAATCGCCGCGTGACCGATTCCGTCACCACATGGCATTTCGCGCCCACGGCCGAATCGCGCCAGAACCTGCTGGACGAGGGCGTTGATCCGGCGCAGGTCACGCTCACCGGCAACACCGTCATCGACGCGCTGCTGGCCGTGAAACAACGGCTGGATGACGATGCCGAGCTGTCTGCCCAGATGGCGGCGCGCTATCCGTTCCTGGCGGACGGGCGTCGAATGATCCTGGTCACAGGACATCGCCGCGAAAACTTCGGCGAGCCGTTCGAGAACTTTTGCGTGGCAGTGCGCGTGCTGGCGGCGCGGCATCCCGACGTGCAGGTCGTGTATCCGGTGCACCTGAATCCGAATGTGCAGCAGCCAGTCAACGCCATCCTTTCCGGCCATGACAACGTTCACTTGATCGAGCCGCAGGATTACCTGCCGTTCGTCTACCTGATGGACCGCGCCTACCTGATCGTCACCGATTCCGGCGGCATCCAGGAAGAGGCACCCGCGCTGGGCAAACCGGTGCTCGTTACGCGCGATACCACCGAGCGTCCGGAAGCCATTGCATCGGGCACCGCGCGGCTGGTGGGCACCGACACGCAGCGCATCGTCGACGAAGCCGAAATGCTGCTGCATGACGCCGCCGAATACCAGCGCATGGCGCAAGCCCATAACCCCTACGGTGATGGGCAGGCCTGTCGGCGCATCGTCGATGCGTTGAAGCTGGCCTTCACCACGCAGCCACAACAACCGGTGCGTGGCCCGCAACTCATTCGCAAATCGGCCGCCGAGGCCGAAATCATCGATCTGGAAGCGGCGCGTGCCACCGCGCAAGGGTCGTCCACGCAGCATCGCCTGAATGGTTAGGAGGCTTTGATGAAAGCGAAACGAATCGGGGGTGGCGTGTTGCTGGCCTCCGCACTTGTTGCCGGGTGGCTGATAGTCGCGCCACCATGGGCCGGCAATGCGGGCAAGCCCCCTGTCGTGGCCGGTGCGGCGGCCCCTGGCAACCCCGGCGGCGACACCGACAGAAAGGCCCCCGCGCCCGCGTCCTCAAGGGCGACGGCCACGGCTGCGCAACCTATGCCGCCCACGCAACCCGCTGTCGTTGCGTTAGCGACACCCAGGCCCGTATCAGGCGGCCCCCGCGCCTACGGCTACGGCGTCATGGATGAAAACGGACAAGTGGTTCCACCGCCACGGCCAGTCGTTGTGACAGAAGTCCGACCTGGCATGCCGGAGACGGAAGTCTCCGGTACGGAACGCGGCCATGATCGTGGCCCCAATTTCAACCTCGGGCTTTACCGTCAAGCGGATGGCTCGGTGTATCGCCCATGAGTCGGAGCGCCATCATGAAGACCCTCTTTCGAAAATTTGCGTGTGCACTGCTGTTGGTTTGCGGGATGCTTGGCGTCTCTCTCGGTGGACCTGCGCGGGCAGCGACCTGCACCATCGGGCTCGGCCCCATCTGCGTGACGGTGGGTGGTACAGCGTCGGCCCAGACCACGCCGGCGCCCATGCTCGTGCTGTACGACGCGCCCGCAAATGATCAGTACACCAACCTGGGCAAGGCGTACGCGATCATGCTGTACAACCTGCTCGCGCACTTCAACACGACGATCACGATGCTGCCCGTGCAGAACTACACGGCAGGCATGACCGAGCAGTACACCGCCACGTTCTACATGGGGAGCTACTACAACAACCCCATACCGGCGGCGTTCCTGTCCGACGTGAGTACCACGCAGAAGACGGTCGTCTGGTTCAAGTACAACTTGTGGGAGCTCGCCTGGAACACGGCGTATCCGTTCACCTCGCGCTACGGCATCACCTTCTCCGCCCTCGCTGGTATGAACGCAGCGCCCTCGGCCAGCGCACCAAATCCCGGCTTCTACGACACGATCACGTACAAGGGTCAGACGATGACCAAGTACTACGCCTTCAATGCCACCACCGGTGCCATTGCAGCGGATCCGGACATCGGCGTGACGGCGGTGGCCGATGCCACCAAGGCGACCACACTGTTGACCATCTCCAATTCGGCAAGCCCGACTACGAAGCCGCCCGTGCCTTACGTTATCCGCTCGGGCAACTTCTGGTACTTCGCCGACATGCCGTTCTCGTACATCGGCCCGCGTGATCGCTACCTGGTGATGTGCGACATGCTCCATGACATTCTTGGAACCAATGCGCCGACACTGCACCGCGCGCTGGTACGCCTCGAGGATGTGAACGCCACGACGACTGTGGCGTCGATGCAGCAGCTGACGGACTACCTATACGGCCTAAAAATCCCGTTCTCGATCGCGACCATTCCGGTGTACACCGATCCGAACGGTGTTTACAACGGCGGCGTCGCCCAGACCATCCACATGGTCAACGCGACAGGCCTCAAACAGGCGCTGAACTACGCCAAGGTACGGGGCGGGCACATCCTGATGCACGGCTACACCCACCAGTACAGCAACATCCCGAACCTCATCAACGCGGTCAGCGCGAACGACTACGAGTTCTGGCTTGCCACACAGAACCGACCGGTCAACGAGGACTCGACGCAATGGGCGGCCGGCCGACTTTCTGCTGGGTTGCTGGAGCTGCAGCTCAACGGCTATTTCCCGTTTGCGTGGGAGGCGCCGCACTATCAATCGTCGCCACTGGCCATCAAAGCTGTACCGAAGTACTTCAAGAACACGTACCAGCGCGTGGTGTACTACACGTCTGATAATCCGCAGACGCTCAACGCAACCACGCCAGGCCATGACTTCTCGGTCGGTCAGTTCTTCCCGTACATCATTCAGAAGGACTACTACAACCAGCGCGTGATTCCTGAAAACCTTGGCAACGTGGAATACAACATCTGTTCGATCGATCCGTCATCCTGCCTGACATACAACGTGTCGGACATCCTGACAAACGCAAATTACGCATTGGTGGTGCGTGACGGCTTTGCCTCGTTCTTCTTCCATCCGTTCTGGCTGGAGCCGGGGCTGGTCGCCACAGGGTTCCCCGACTTCCAGCAGATCATCACCGGCATCACCTCCCTGGGCTTCACCTGGGCGGATGCCAGCACGGCGCAGTAGTCATGCAGCGGATGCACTCGATACTGGCGGCAGCCATGCTGGCATTGAGTGCATCCACCCAGGCCGCAGGGCCGGTGGGTACCATGCCCGCCGGCCCTGCGCCGTTATATGGGGTGACCGTTGATGCGGTGGACAACGTTCCCGCCGTAGTGGATGCGCTGGCACACCTCTCGCGCACGCCCACCGTGCGCATCGTGTTTGACGAGGGCATGGACGCGGCGCACTATGCCGCCCCCGTGGCCGCCATCCGACGCGTCGCCTACGTGATGGGCGAGTTGGTCGATTCGTCCACGCTCAAGCAATACACCGCCCCGCAACTGCGCGAACGCGCTGCCGCCTACCTGCACACACTCGGCAGCCATGTCGACCTCTGGGAGGTCGGCAAGCACACACTCGGCAGCCATGTCGACCTCTGGGAGGTCGGCAACGAGATCAACGGCGAATGGACTGGCCCCACGCGCAACGTGGTCGACAAAACCTTGGCCGCGTACGACGCCATCCACCAGGCTGGCGGCCGCACCGCACTCACGCTGTACTACAACGAGGGCTGCGCTGAACAACCTGCCCGCACAATGTTCGATTGGACTGAACGCAACCTGCCGCAGCGCCTACGCGATGGGCTCGACTACGTGTTCATCAGCTTCTATGAGGACGACTGCAAGGTCGCGCCACCGGAGTGGAACGCGGTGTTCAACCGCCTGGGCGACCTGTTCCCGCACGCCATGCTCGGCTTCGGGGAAGTCGGCACACGCCAAGCGTCGCGCAAAGCGGCACTGCTCACGCACTACTACGGCCTAGCGGTTGCGCATCCGCGCTTTGTAGGCGGCTACTTCTGGTGGTACTTCCGGCAGGACATGGTGCCGCGTTCAAGGCCGCTGTGGCGCAGCCTTGATGCAGCATTCCTGGCTATGCCGGCGGCGCCTAGCCGCTAGCCCGGGCGCTGACGCGTTGTGCGTTGGCCGATGGCTTCTTACCAACCACATCTTCGGATTCAACCGGTTCGCCATCGCGACGCACAAGCTGAATGGTGCGTGTGGGCAGCGCGAACGAGGTGCCAAGGTTCTCCAACCCCTCCAGGATCGTCAGATTGATCTGCTGCTGGATGTCCATGTACAGGTTGAAGTCGGGGTCGGTCACGAAGTACACCACCTCGAAGTTCAACGCGTTCTCGCCAAACTCCTTGAAGTGCGCGCGATCGAAGCGCGTGTTGCCGGCGGCCTCCACCGCCTTGCGCACGATGCCGGGAATCTTCTGCAGCTGCGCCGCGCGCGCATCGTACGTCACCCCAAAGTTGAAGACGATGCGCCGTTCCGACATGCGTTTGTAATTGTGAATCGTGCTCTTGAGCAGCGCCGTATTGGAGGCGACGATCTCTTCGCCCGACAGGCTGCGGATGCGCGTCGTCTTCAGGCCCACGTGCTGCACCGTTCCGGCAATCGATTCGAAGACGATGAAGTCGCCAATCTCGAATGGCTTGTCCAGCCCGATCGCCAGCGAGGCAAACAGGTCGCTCAAGATGCTCTGCACCGCCAGTGCCACCGCCACACCGCCCACACCCAGGCTGGCGACAAAGGCGGTGATGTTGACGCCCACATTGGCCAGGATGGCCAGCAGCAGCATCGACCACAGCGCGAAGCGCAGCACCCACGCGGTCATCGATGTGATGACGGGGTTGCGCGTGGCGTGGGTTTGTGTGGAAAGCCGATCGCGCGCCCACAGCTTCACGCCGCGGTTGAGCCACAGCGCAATCTGGAAACCGATGATGACGAACCAGATGTGGTCGAGCTTGTTGGCAATGCGCGTGGGCAGGTCAATGAAATACGAGCCCGCAAGCAACGCAGCCAGCGCGATGAACAGTGGATGCGTATCGCGCAGGACGGCCGTGACAAGAATGTCGAAGCGATAGCCGGTGCGGCGGGCGCGCACCTCCAGCCGGTTGCCGATCAGGCGCAGCACGCTCATCAGCACCACATACGTGGCCACCACCGTGAGCGCCGCTGCAGCCCAGTCTCGCGCCGGTATGCGCAGGAAGGTATGGACGTTAAGCCACTCCATGGCCATAGACATCTCCGTGCAAAGTCATGGAACGCTGCGTCGCACAAACTGTGCCGCATGGATTGACACGCGCATTGCAAATGCAACACAGTTGCGTTATTGTTTGTTGCAACACAGTTGCATGAAAGGTGTGATCGCCGTGAATTTGCCCATGACTTCGTCCACGCGTCTGCCCGTTACCGTCCTGTCCGGTTTTCTGGGGGCGGGCAAGACGACACTGCTCAACCATGTCCTGAACAACCGCGAGGGGCGGCGTGTGGCGGTCATCGTCAACGACATGTCCGAGGTCAATATCGACGCTGCACTGGTGCGCGATGGCGGTGCGCAGCTCTCGCGCACAGACGAGAAGCTCGTCGAGATGAGCAACGGCTGCATCTGCTGCACCCTGCGCGAAGATTTGCTGGTCGAGGTTCGTCGTCTGGCAGCGGAAGGGCGCTTTGACTACTTGCTGATTGAATCCACCGGCATCTCCGAACCGTTGCCGGTGGCCGAGACCTTCACCTTCGAGGCGGAAGACGGCACGGCGCTGGCAGACGTTGCGCGGCTCGACACCATGGTGACCGTGGTGGACGCGTACAACTTCCTGCGCGACTACGGGTCGCGCGACAGCCTGCAGGCACGCGGCGAATCGATGGGTGCGGAAGACCACCGCACGGTGGTGGACCTGTTGGTCGATCAAATCGAGTTCTGCGATGTGATCGTGCTCAACAAGACTGACCTGATGAGCGACGTCGATCTCTCGCGCCTGGAGGGCATCCTGCACCGCCTCAATCCGCGCGCCCGCGTTGAACGCGCCATGTTTGGCCAGGTTCCGATCGATCGTGTGCTCGGCACGGGCCGGTTCGACTTTGACGAGGCCGCCAAGGCGCCAGGCTGGCTGAAGGAACTGCGCGGCGAACATGTGCCCGAATCCGATACCTACGGCATCGGCAGCTTCGTCTATCGGGCACGCCGGCCGTTTCATCCGCAGCGCTTTTTCGACTGGGTACAAAGCGAGTGGCCGGGCGTGGTGCGATCCAAGGGCTTCTTCTGGCTGGCAAGCCATCCGGCGCATGCCGGGTCGTGGTCGCAGGCGGGTGCGATGGCACGGCATAACGTAGCGGGCTACTGGTGGGCGGCGGTGCCCCCTGAGCGCTGGCCAACCGACCCGGAATCCGTTGCCATGATTCACCAGCACTGGGACAGCAGCGTGGGCGACGCACGCCAGGAGATCGTCCTGATCGGCATCGGCATGAACGAAACCGCATTGCGCGTGCGCTTTGACGCCTGCCTGCTGACCGACACCGAGATGGCCGCCGGCCCGCACGCCTGGAAGCGCTACGCCAACCCGTTTCCCGAGTGGCCTGACGCATGATCCGGCAGAACCCGCGCGGTGATCTGCCGCAGATTCATCCGAGTGCCTTTGTTGATCCGACCGCGATCGTGTGCGGGCGCGTGATCGTGTACGAGAACGTGTTCATTGGCCCCTATGCTGTGATTCGCGCAGACGAGGTGGACGAGGGCGGCCACATGGAGCCCATCATCATTGGTGCGCATTCGAATATTCAGGATGGTGTGGTCATCCATTCCAAGTCAGGTGCCGCCGTCATCATTGGCGAAAGGACATCGATTGCGCACCGTGCCATCGTGCACGGGCCCTGCGTGGTGGGCGATGGGGTGTTCATCGGCTTCAACAGCGTGCTGTTCAACTGCACGATCGGGCGGGGCGGCGTCGTGCGGCACAACGCCGTGGTGGACGGCTGCGACCTGCCGGATGGCTTCTACGTGCCGTCCACAGAGCGTATTGGGCCCGACACCGACCTGCGCAGCATCCGCAAGGTGTCCGCGCGCGAATCCGCGTTCTCCGAAGACGTAGCACGCACCAACAATCACCTTGTGCAGGGGTACAAGCGCATTCAGGCCACCTTCGAGGCCTGATGCGATGAGGCACGCTGATCTAATCGTTCGCGGCGGTACGCTTGCAACGCCGGGCGGGCTGCACGTAGGCGATGTGGTCTGCAGCGCTGGCCGCATCGTCGCCTTCAATGCGCAAGGCTGGACGGCTGATGAATCCGTCGATGCCCGGGGGCTGCACGTGCTGCCGGGCGCGATCGATAGCCAGGTGCATTTTCGCGAGCCCGGCCTCACGCACAAAGAGAACCTGGAAGCGGGCACGCGTGGAGCCGTGCTGGGCGGTGTGACGGCCGTGTTCGAAATGCCCAACACGCATCCGCTCACACTCAGCGCGCAGGATCTGCAAGACAAATGCGAGCGTGCCCGTGGCCGCGCATGGTGCGACTACGCCTTCTACATGGGCGGGGCTGCCGCCAATGCAGATCAGTTGCCGGCGCTGGAAAGGTTACCGGCCTGCGCCGGCGTCAAGGTCTTCATGGGAAGCTCCTTCGGTGATCTGCTGGTCGACGATACGGCCGTCCTGCGCCGCATCCTGCGCCAGGGGCAGCGCCGCTTGGCAGTGCATGCCGAAGACGAGGCACGGTTGCGAGAGCGGCGAGCCCTGGTCGAGCATTCCGCCGACGTGCGTGACCACCCTGTCTGGCGTGATGCCGAGAGCGCGCTCCTGGCGACGCAGCGTGTGGTGAACCTGGCGATCGAGGCGCGCCGCCGCCTGCACGTACTGCACGTATCGACCGCCGAGGAGATGGCATTCCTGGCGCAGCACAAGGCCAGCATCAGCGTTGAAGTCACGCCGCATCATCTGAGTCTGGTGGCGCCCGAGTGTTACGAGCGTCTTGGCACGCTGGCCCAGATGAATCCGCCCGTGCGCGACGCCCGCCATCAGGCGGCGCTGTGGCAGGCTGTCCGCAACGGCGTGGTGGATGTGCTTGGCAGCGACCACGCCCCCCACACGCTGGATGAGAAGGCCCGGCCGTACCCCTCATCGCCGAGTGGCATGACGGGTGTGCAGACGCTGCTGCCGGTCATGCTGGATCACGTGAACGCCGGGCGGCTCAGCCTGCAGCGGTTGGTGGACCTGACCAGTGCTGGGCCCGCGCGCATCTTCGGCATGGAATCCAAGGGGCACCTGTCGATCGGGTACGACGCCGATCTGACGCTGGCCGATCTGAAAGCACGGCGCGAGATCACGCACAGCTGGATTGCCAGCGTGTCGGGTTGGACGCCGTACAACGGCCTGCGCGTAACAGGCTGGCCCATCGCGACTATCGTGCGCGGCAGGATCGTGGTGAGGGAGGGCGCGGTCGTTGGCCAGCCGGAGGGGCAGCCGGTGCGCTTTGCTGAAACGGTGCCAGCACCAACGCCGGCCTGATATCAGGCGTCGGCGGTGACGTGCTGCGCGCCGGGCGGCACACACACACGGTTGCGCCCTCGCCGCTTGGCTTCCATCAGGCCGATGTCGGCATCTGCCAGCAGTTTGGCCAGATCCTGCCCCGGCCGCAGCGGCGCCGCACCCACGCTGATCGTGAGCGGGCCGACCGGCGTTTCGCTGGCGCTCACGGCGGCTTTCAGCCGTTCCACGACGGCCAGCGCGTTGGTTAAGCCGCAGTTGGGCAGCAGCACGGCAAACTCGTCGCCGCCCAGCCGGCCGAACAGGTCGTTCGGACGCAGTACGTCGGCCAGCGCATCGGACAATGAAACCAGTGCCTGGTCACCGGCGGCATGTCCCCAGGCATCGTTGATGGCTTTGAAGCGATCGACGTCGAGGTACAGCGCACACAGCGGCTCAGCATGGTGTTGGGCGCGCTCCACCGCAAAGCTGCCCAGCTCGAAAAAGCGCTGACGCGCCAGCATGCCGGTCAGGTGGTCGGTGTTGGCACGGTCGGCCAGGGTGCGTTCGGCCGCAAAGTGGCGAGCCATCGCACGCAGCAGGTAGGTGTGAATCACGGCTGCCGCGGCGATGCAGATCGGCAGGTACAGCACCAGGCCGAGCCATGCCTTATGCAGTGCGCCTGGCGATGTACTCGTCGTGAACATCGCCACCAGCGGTCCGGCCGCGCATAACACCATGGCGATCACGAAATCGCGCCGGGTCAGCCACGCGGGGCTCGTGGCCAGCGGCATCAGATAGAAGGCCGGCAACACCCATTCAAGCCCCGCCTGATGCCCGAAGAGAACGATGGCGATTTCTTCCGTCAGCAGATGCGCGAGCGCCAGCGTCGACCACAGCCCCGTGTGCTGGTGCCGCTCTGCGGTCAGCACAATGGCCATCAGCACGCCGAGCGTCACCACCAGCGGGGCGAGCGTTTGCAGCATGCCCGTCGACCAGCCCAGCAGCACGGCGAAGGCATACGCCAACACGCCGCACTTGGCGAGCGCCAGGATCATCGGTACGAAATGGCGTGCCTGATAGTCGCGCGATGGCGTGCGCGCGTCGGGCAGGGCAGATGCGTCGAGAAGGGGTGGCGGGTTCGCGCTCAAGGCAGGATGAGCCGGCCTCTGGCGCGGTGGATGGTGCGGGCGCGGTGGGGCCGGATTGCGCAGCAAAGCGCGCATTCTAATGGGGCCGTGCCGGTTGTGTGTGCGTTGTGTGCGCGTTGTGTGCGAATTCGCGCCCGCGCGGACTTTTAACGCTCAGCCGGCCAGCACCTGCCACACCAGCCACACGTTGGCCACGCTGATGATGATGAACAGCGCCCACGCCAGCATTGACGTTAATCGGCTGTTAACAAACGCGCCCATCAGCGTGCGGTCGCCGGTCATGCGGATCAGCGGAAACATCGCAAACGGCAGCTGCAGGCCCAACACCACCTGGCTGATGACGAGCAGCTTGCCGACGGCATGGTCCCCCAGCATCGCCACGCCGATGAACGCCGGAATCAACGCCAGCGCCCGCGTGATCAGCCGTCGCTGCCAGCAGGGGATGCGCAAGTCCAGAAACCCTTCCATCAGGATCTGCCCGGCGATGGTGCCGGTAAAGGTGGAGCTTTGCCCCGCCGCCAGCAGGGCGATGCCGAACAGCAACCCGGCAAGCGCAGTGCCGACAATCGGCTCCAGCAGATGGTAGGCGTCTTGAATGTCGGCCACGTTTTGATGGCCATGGGCATGGAACGCAGCGGCGGCCAGAATCAAGATGGCGCCGTTCACCAACAGCGCCAGGCCGAGTGACACGATGGTGTCGAGCCGCGACAAGCCGATGGCCTCGCGCTTGGCGGCTTCGGTGTTGGCTGTCATGCGCGTCTGCACGATGGATGAGTGCAGATACAGGTTATGCGGCATCACCGTGGCGCCGAGGATGCCGATGGCAAGGTACAGCGGTTCGCGCTCGCTCAGGGTTTGCCACGACGGCATCAGCCCGGCTGCTACCGACGGCCAGTGCGGTTTGATGAGCACCAGCTCAACGAAGTAGCACAACCCGATGGTCAGGATAAGGCCCAGGACGATGGCCTCCAGTTGCCGGAAATTCTTGCCCTTCAGGCCCAGCACGATCAGCGTGTCCAGCGCCGTCAACGCCACGCCCGCCAGGATCGGCACGCCCAGCAGCAGATGGAAGGCCAGCGCGCAGCCCAGCACCTCGGCCAAGTCGCACGCGATGATCGACAACTCCGCCAGCAGCCATTGCACGCGCAACGTACCGGGTTGGCGTTGATACCGCTCGCGCGAGGCACGCGCCAGATCCATGCCGGTGACAATGCCCAGCCGCGCCGACAGGCACTGCAGCACGATGGCCGCCAGGCTGGACAGCAGCACCACAAACAGCAGCCCGTACCCATAGCGCGAGCCAGCCTCGATATCGGTCGCCCAGTTGCCGGGATCCATATAGCCGACGGAAACCAACAGCCCCGGCCCCGCAAAGCGCAGCAGCTTTTTCCACAGCGGCAGGTCGGGCGGGACGGCGACGGTGCCGCGCACCTCGGATGGACAGAACGGCGCGGTGGCGGTGGTGGGTAGGTGGAACATGGGGCGGGGGCGGCGACGCGGCTTGAGGAAAAATCAATTGAAACCGCATCATGATAGCTAAAGCGCGCTTTGCCTGCCTGCGCCGCGTGCCAAGCCGGTTTGCGGGCACATCTGCCGTCACATGGCGCCACACATTTAAGGCAAAGCTCAGTCCGTTGCGGTAGATTTCGACCTTTGCCGGCACCGGTTTCCCAGGTGCCGGCTGTCCGTTTACCGTTGTGACGGCCGTCTTCGAGCCGCTAACAAAACCGCCCTGGCGTCGCTGTGCCGCCCGCAGTGTCGAACATTCGGTACTCCTGTACTGTCTGCGTCGGCACGCCTAGCCAGGCAGTTTTGTTAGCGGTTCTTACCGTCGACACTCTCCGCCGAGATTTCCGCGCATGAACGCCATCCTCCTTATCGAAGACGACTTGCCGCTGGGCACCGCACTGGCTCGCGCGCTGCGTCAGGCCGACTACAACGCGACCTGGGTGCGCCGCCTGGTCGACGCGCAGAAATGGATGACCACCAACACCTTCGAGGCCATCGTGCTGGACCTCGGCCTGCCCGATGGCGAGGGCCATGTCTTTCTGGAAGAGCTGCGCGCCGCGCACCGCGACGTGCCGGTCATCATTGCCAGCGCGCGCGATGCCTTGTCCGAACGTTTGAAAGGGTTGGATGCCGGCGCGGACGACTTCCTCGTCAAGCCGTTCCCAGTGGATGAACTGATCGCCCGCCTGCGTGCCGTGCTGCGTCGCCACGCGGGGCAGAGCACCAACCAGTGGAACGTCGGCAACTTGGTGGTGGAGCCTTCACAGAAGCGCGTGACGCAGGAAGGCCAAGTCATCGAACTGACACCGCGCGAATACCAGTTGCTGCTCGAACTCGTGCGCCGCGCACACCGCTGGGTGCCGCGTGAAACGCTCATGGACGCGCTCTACCGTGAAGGCGACAGCGTGAGCGCCAATGCGCTGGAGGTCGTCATTCACCACCTGCGCCGCAAACTTGGCAACGAAACCATCCAGACCATCCGCGGTGTCGGTTACATGATCGGCGGCAACCGCGGGGCTGCCCAATGAAGCTGGCGGTTCCGGCCATCCTGCGGGTTCGCTCGCTGTCGTTTCGGCTGTATGTGCTGATCCTGCTGGCGCTGGTGTTGATGCTGCTGGTGCAGCTCATCATCGCGCATCTGGAAATCTCACGTACCAACAGCCGCCAGGTTGTGAGCGATCTGCGCATGTCCGCACAGGCCTATGCGGATCTCACCACGCTCAACATGGACGACGTGCCGCGCCGCGAAGAATTCCTGCGCCGTCTCACCGACATCAAGCTGGGGCTGTCGCTGCCCAATATCCTGCCGGGTGAATTCCGCTACGTGCTGTGCGATCGTGCCGGCAACGTTGTTACCGCGTTCCCCGGCGCGCCGACCATGCCGTGCGGCAAGGCGCACGACACCGTGGTCGAGATCATGCTCGAAGGCAAACCGTGGCGCAGCTACACGGTGGATAGCATCGACGGCAAACTGTCTGCCACGGTGGCGCAGCCGCTGTCGGCCTATGAGCGCGCCATTCGTGATCTGTTTCAGGAGGTGGCCATTGCGCTGGCCATTCTGGCGACCGCGCTGATGGTGATGGTGGGCTGGGCGGCGCACCAGGGGCTCAAGCCACTGCGCACGCTCACGCGGCAGGTAGAAGCACGCGATTCCGCCGATCTCGAACCCGTGCAGAGCGTTGAACATGCCGAGTTGAAACCGCTCGTTGACGCATTGAACGGCCTGTTCGCACGCGTGCGGCGCGGCATTGAGGCCGACCGCCGTTTCTTTGCCGATGCTGCGCACGAGTTGCGTACGCCGCTGGCCGCCATCCAGGCGCAGGCCTACGTGGTGTCCCATTCCGACAGTGAAGAAGATCGCTCGACCGCGCTGCGCGAGTTCGATCGCGGTATTTCACGTGCGACGCAATCGCTGGCCAAGCTGCTTGCCATTGCGCGGCTCGATGCGCGTCGCGTGGAGGCGCAACTGGCACAAGGTGCGTTGTCCGATCTGGCCGGTTGTGCGCGCAGCGGCGTGATCCAGCAGGCGTCACGTGCAGAACGACGCAACATCACGTTGTCGTATGAGGGCGCCAATCAGGCGTGGGTCTCGGTGTCGCATGAAGACGCCGCCACGCTGGTCGAAAACGTGCTCGACAACGCTGTGCGCGAAACGCCCAACGGCGGCGAGGTGCGCGTGTCCGCGAGGCGCGTCGACCAGGCCGGTATACCGATGGTCGAGCTGCGCATTGAAGACTCCGGCCCCGGTATCCCGCCCGATGAGCGCGAGCGCGTGTTCGAGCGGTTCTATCGCCCGCGCACCAGCCAGTCGCAGGGCAGCGGCCTCGGGCTGGCGATCGTACGCCGTATCGCTGAGCTCGGGAACGGTTCGGTTGCCATTGAGGATGGCCTGATCCATGCAGGAGGCAGGGGATGTGCCATCGTGATCCGCCTGCCGGCGCTCGATGCCGCGCCTGAGCCGATCGAGCCTGATGACGTTCCTCCCGGCATGGCCGATACGCCTCGCCACTGATCGGCGCGGCTCGCGGTGGATTGCCCTGGCCGTGGTGGTGCTGGGGCATCTGGCGCTGCTGGCATGGTGGCGTGAGCGTCCGATGCCGCCCATGCAGGATGTGCCTCTGTTGAAGGGGCGGCTGCTGAGCGTCGAGAATCCATCGGCATCTCCGGTGCGGCCGGCGTCCCCGCTGCGCGGATCACGACAACCGGTGGCATCGCCTTCCTCGCGCTCCATTCCCATGCTTGAGACGACCGAACAGGCGCAATCGCCGAAGGTAGTGGCGCAACCGGCCGATGCCATTGAGGCGCGCGCGCTCGATCTGGGTGTGCCAACGGTGCACAGCCACCACACGCCATCACAGGCGGAACGCAATATCGCCGCCAGCGTCGCGCGCGGCACCGACCATGCGTTCGGGGCGGACGCCGCATCTGCACCGCGTGCGGCGACCTCAATCGCGGAAGCGCGCGGCGCGGCTGGCCGCTGGCAGGCGCGGGTGAAGGTGGGCGGCGGCGACTATTGCCTCAACGCGCAAGACCCCAGCCTGCGGCGTGATCCGTTCGAAAAGGCGCTGGCCGTGCCGTCCACCTGCCGCTGATCAGTAGCTGACCGTGAAGCGCTGGCGCGCGTGCGCTGGCTTTTCTGTCTCGTCCAGGAAGGCGATTGCGTAGTCTTCCATCGAAATCCACGGCTTGCCGTTGGCATCCACCAGCAGCGTGTCCTTGCCGACGCGGAAGTGCCCCGTGCGCTCGCCCGGCTCGAAGATGGCTGCCGGCGATACGAACGTCCAGTTCAGCTCGGTTTCCTTGCGCAGCGCGTTGAGGAAATCACGGCCAGCCGAGGCTTCGTCAAAGTACTCCTTGGGGAACTGCGGCGTGTCGATCAATGCCACGCCCGGCGCAACTTCCAGGCTGCCGGCGCCACCCACCACCAGCAGGCGCGGCACACCAGCCTTCTTCACCGCGCCAACGATCTGATCGGCATTGGCTTGCAGGAAGCGCACGGTGCTATGGACCACGTCATGACCCACAAGCGCCGCACTGAGCGCCGCCTGATCGGCAACATCCACATCCTGGGTGGTCAAGCCGGCACGTGCGGGCAGCTTCGAGGCCGTGCGCGCAATGGCCGTCACTTGATGGCCGCGACGCAGCGCTTCGTCGATGAGGCGGGTACCCACGCGCCCCGTGGCGCCGATGATTGCAATCTTCATAGTGAACTCCTTGTGGAACAGTTCCGGTGGTTGATGATGGATATGTAATTGGTGCAGTTACATATACGAGCAAAAAAATACGCCGGAGCGCTAGGCTCGGCGACGACGACGTTGTGCGTGTCCGACTTCGTCAAGGATGCTGGCAATGGTGCGCGCAGCCAGCTCAGCTTCCAGCGCAGCTTGCGCGCGGTGCGTCACGCTTTCCAGCACGCCGGTGATCTCGCGGCCGACCTCACATGCCGGGTTGGGCGCATTGGGCGGCAGTGCAATCAGCACCGGCGACTCCACCACGCGAAAAACGTCCAGCAGGGTGATGCGGTCCGCCGGTTGTGCCAGCGTGGCGCCGCCCGTCGCACCCATCTGCGAAGTCACGAAACCGGCATCGGCCAACTGCGCCACCAAACGGCGGATCAGCGCCGGATTGGTGCCCACACTACCTGCGATCAGCGACGACGGCACCGGCCCCTCCGCACTTGCGAGCAGGGTAAGGATATGCACGGCGACGGCGAAACGGCTGCTGGTCATGGTGAGTAAAATGAACTGTAACCAGTTTAGATACAGATGCGGGATGATGTCAACCCTGCATTGTGTGCGATCCTACACGGGATCAGTCAGGCTGGAAGCGGCGGTGTGGTTAGAGTAACGGCAAACAGAAGGAAATAACGTGAGCACCAAACTATCGATCAATCTCAACAAGATCGCGCTGATCCGGAATGCCAGAGGGGGCAACTATCCGGATCTAGGCCGGTTCGCGGAGCAGTGTCTCAAGCGAGGCGTGGATGGCATTACGCTCCATCCTCGGCCGGACGAGCGACATGTGCGCTTTGCGGACCTGCCGGAGATCGCGGCGATCTGCGCCCGCTTCGGCCGGGAACTGAACGTCGAGGGCTATCCGTCGGAGCGCTTCATGGACGCGATGGCGGACATCCGGCCGGCACAAGTGACGCTCGTGCCAGATGCACCGCAGCAGCTCACGTCGGATCATGGATGGGAAGTGCAGGCTCACGCTCCATTTCTTCAGGGCGTCGTGGCGCGGCTGAACGCGCTTGGCTGCCGGGTGTCGTTGTTTATCAGCGCAAATCCGCAGGATGCGCGCGATGCGGCGGCCGTGGGTGCACAGCGCGTCGAGCTGTATACCGGGCCGTATGCGCTCGCCTATACGTCTGGCGATGTTCGCGCACACCTGGCGGCATATCGGGAGACGGCGCAGACCGCGCAGTCTTGCGGTATCGACGTGAACGCCGGTCACGACCTCAACCTGCAGAACCTCTCCACGCTGCTGCAAGCGTTCAACGTGTCAGAGGTGTCGATCGGACACGCATTCGTGGTCGAGTGCCTAGAGCAGGGCCTGGAGGACGTGGTTGCGCAGTACCTGAAGATCGTTCACGCCTGAAGGCCCGGTACAGACAGCTCCAGCAAACGCGTCTGCTGCGTTTGACATTGCGGCCCGCTGACAGCAGTTGTGTGCAGATGCAACAATTTTCCTGCTAGTATCCGGGTCAATGTTTGTGACGGACTTTTTTTTCTCCTCGCCTGTGCTGCCGCGTGTGAATGCGCGTGGGCTGCGTTCGCGCATGCGCGGCGTGCGATGGGTTCTCACAATCTGGTGCCTGTTGTTTACGGTTTCGGTGTTTTCGGCCACGCATTTCCCTGACGGGCAAGCCGCGGACGAGGCGCTGGAAGCCATCGAAGCCGCGATGGATGATGGGCTTTCGGACGCAACCCCGGTAATGAAGCCCAGCCAGGGGTTCGAGCGCGCCATGAGCGCCGCGCTCGACAAGCGCATCACGCAGCCCAGCCAGTGTTTCAGTGCTGAGCATTGGGCCACGCAAGGGCAAGACGCCCCAGACGTGCCGGCCACCAACGCCGCCGCCCCCGATCACCCCAGCGACGCGCCGGAACTCTGGCTGCCGCCACCTCCTATGGTTCTGACACACGGCCTGCGGGTCGCACGCGTCCGTGTTGCTCTACCGCCGTTCCAGGCTGGCCCCACGCCGGCCCCGATGCTGCGTCCGCCCGCACGCGCCTGATCTCCGGCATTCGCCGGAAACCATCCCCTTGAGTTGTTAGTGCAGTGCCAGCCGTCCCTTTGACCGGCTGGATGCTCGCGCTTGCCTGTTCTTCTTTTTCAGGATGATTTCGGATGTTGTCCAATCAGGATGCGGCCGTCCTGTGCCCCGCTGCGGGTACGCGCGCGTCGCGACGCTTTGTTCTTTCCGCCGTGCTGGCCGTGATGACGGTTCATGCCCACGCAGCACCTTCTGCCTCTTCCCAGCCCGCTGCTACATCGGCCGTCCAGCCGCAGCGTGACGAGGCGCTACCTCAACCGCGCTACACCCTGCCGCAGTTGCTGGAGCTGGCCCGTGCCAATCACCCCGCGCTGGCGGCTTCACGGGCCCAGGTGCAAGCCGCGCAGGCGGGTATCACCACCGCACGCGCCTGGCCCAACCCCGAGGTGGAAGCCATGGCCGGCCGCCAGCGTGCCCGCATGCCGGGTGCGGTAGAAGGTCGCACCAACAGCGTGTCGATCACGCAGAAGCTCGATCTGCCGTGGCAACGCGCTGCCCGTACGCGCGCCGCCGACGCTGCGTACGAGGGCTCACAGGCCGTCGCACAATCCAGCGCCCGCGATGTGGAGGCAGCGCTCAAGCTGCGCTTCTTCGATGTCGTGCGCCGCGAAGCCGAGCAACGCAACGCGCGCGAAGACGTGACGCTGGTCGAGCAGATTCGCCGCCGTGTGGCCGTGCGCGTTGAAACCGGCGAGGCGCCGCGCTACGAACTGATTCGGGGCGATGCTGAATTGCTCAACGCCCAACGCACCGAGCAGGCCGCCGCGCTGCGCGTGCAGCAGGCGTTGGCGGAACTGCGCCGTGCCGTTGGCGCAGACCTGCCACTGACCTTTGATGTGGATGCCGGCGCCGACACGCCCGCCGTTGCGCATCTGCCACCGCTGGCCGATCTCCTGGGCCAGGTGGTGGCGACGCATCCTGACCTGGAAGCCGATCGCGCCGCCGTACGTGAAGCCGAAGCGCGCTTGGCGCATGAGCGCAGCCAGCGCTGGCCGTCGATCGCGCTGCGCGGCTCAGTGGATCGCCAGCCCGATCTGCAAGACAGCCGTGTTGGCCTAGTGATGTCGATTCCGCTGTTTGACCGCCGCGAAGGCCCGGTTGGGGAAGCCGTGGCAGCACTCGAACGCGCCCGCGCCTTGCTGCGTGATCGTGAGCTGCGCACCAGGCAGGCCGTTGAATCCGCCTATCGCCAATACGAGATCGCCGAATCGCAAGTGAGTGCGCTGGAATCGGGCGTGGTCAAGCAGGCCGAATCGGCCCTGCGTGTGGCCGAGGCCGCTTATCGCCACGGCGAGCGCGGCATCCTGGACTACCTCGACGCCCAGCGCGTTTTCCGCCAGGCACGCAACGACCTCATCGCCGCGCGCGCTGATTTGCGCACCGCCGCCGTTGAACTCGACCGCCTGCGCCCGGAGGCCCCATGACACGCCCGCGCCATCGCGCCGCTTCCCGAACTCACGCATCCAGCCTGACCATGAACACACCGTCTTCCTTCTCTTCTTCGATCCGGCTGGCCGGCGTTGCCCTGGCGGCGATGCTGTTGCTCGGCGCTTGCGGCAAAGACACCCCAGACAACACTAAGACGGCACAACAAGCCGCTGACCCGAACCTCGTCGTCGCACAACCCACGCTGGTGCAGCGTTTGAAAGTGGCACCGGTAGGCAAGCAGCCGATTGCCGAGCGTCTGCACGTGCCAGGGCAAATTGCCTTTGATGAACAACGTGTCGCGCGTATTGGTGCCACGGTAACGTCTGCACGTGCCTGGGCAAATCGCCTTTGATGAACAACGTGTCGCGCGTATTGGTGCCACGGTTACGGGGCGTGTGACGGAGTTGATTGCTACGCCGGGGCAGAGTGTCAAGGCGGGCGACATCCTCGCGCAACTGCACAGCACGGAACTTGGCGCCGCGCAGCTCGCGTATCAGAAAGCCGCCGCACAGCGTGATTTGCAGGCGCGCGCACTCGAACGCGCGAAGCTGCTGCTGGCCGCCGACGTGATCGGCTCGGCCGAGTTGCAGAAGCGCCAGAGCGAATTGGCGATGGCCGATGCGGAAGTGCGCGCGGCGGTCGACCAACTGCGCGTGATGGGCGTGTCGCCCGGCACGCTTTCCAAGATGCGCACTGGCGGCATGTCGTCGATCTCCCCTGTGGTGGCGAGCATCAGTGGCACGGTCGTCGAGCGCAAGGTCACGCGCGGCCAAGTGGTACAGCCCGCCGACGAGTTGTTCACCGTGGCCGACTTGTCGCGCGTGTGGGTGGTGGGCGAGGTGCCCGAGAACGCTGCGGCAGGCGTGCGGGCCGGTCAGTCGGTGGAGATCGACACCGGCGCGGGCGAGCGCATTGTCGGCAAGCTGATCTGGGTGTCCGACATCGTTGACCCGCAAACGCGCACGGTGACGGTGCGCACCGAAGTCGACAACGCCGAGCGTGCGCTCAAGCCGTCGATGCTGGCCACGCTGCTGATCCAATCGCGACCCGAAGAAAAGCTGGTGGTGCCGACCTCCGCCGTTGTGCGCGAGGACAACCGCGACTACGTGTTCGTGCGAGCGAGCGAGTCGAACTACCAGCTCACCCCCGTCAAGCTGGGCGACGAGTCGAACGGTGTGCGCCCCGTGGTCTCGGGTGTGCAGGCTGGTCAGCCCATCGTCGTTGAAGGCGGCTTCCACCTGAACAATGAGCGCAAACGCGCCGAGATGGAGGGCGCATGATCGACGCATTGATTCGCGGCGCGCTCAAGCAGCGGCTCGTGGTGGCCGTGCTGGCTGCCGTGCTGCTGTTCTTCGGGCTGGATGCGGCACGCAAGCTGTCACTGGACGCGTTTCCTGACGTGACGAACGTGCAGGTGCAGATCGCCACCGAGGCGCCAGGGCGCTCGCCAGAAGAGGTGGAGCGCTTCGTCACCGTGCCGGTGGAGATGGCCATGACCGGTCTGCCGGCGCTCACTGAGATGCGCTCGCTCAACAAGCCCGGGCTGTCGCTCATCACGCTTGTCTTTACGGATGAGACCGATGTGTACTTCGCGCGCCAGCTCGTGATGGAGCGGTTGATCGAAGTGCAGTCACGCATGCCGACGGGTGTGACGCCGGTGCTTGGGCCGGTCTCCACAGGTTTGGGTGAGGTGTATCAGTACACGTTGGACAAGCCGGACGATGGCGACAAGGAACTCTCGGCGGAGGAGCTTACGCAGCGCCGCATCGCGCAGGACTGGGTGGTGCGTCCGCTGCTGCGTTCCATTCCGGGCGTGGCGGAGATCAACTCGCAGGGCGGCTACGAGAAGCAGTACCAGGTGCTGGTCAACCCGGAGCGCCTGCGCCATCACAACGTGACGGTCAAGCAGGTGTTCGAGGCGCTGGCCGCCAACAACGCCAACTCCGGCGGCGGTGTGCTGCCGCACTTTGCGGAGCAGTACCTGATTCGCGGCGTGGGCCTGGTGCGCGACACCAACGACATCGGCGCCATCGTGCTCAAGGAGGTCAATGGCACACCGCTCACGATTCGCGATGTGGCCGAGGTAAAGATCGGCACGGCGGTGCGCGCGGGGGCGGTGGTCAAGAACGGCGTGACGGAATCCGTTGGCGGCGTGGTCATGATGATGCGTGGCGGCAATGCCAAGGAAGTCGTCGCCCGCATCCAGGACCGCGTCAAGGCCATCAACAACGACGGCATGCTGCCCGACGGCCTGAAGATCGTGCCGTACTACGAGCGTTCCGACCTCGTGGACTCCGCACTGCAGACCGTCATCAAGGTGCTGGCCGAGGGCGTGGTGCTGGTGGTGATCGTGCTGCTGCTGTTCCTGGGGGACATCCGCTCATCGCTCATCGTGGTCGGCACGCTGATCCTCACGCCGCTGCTCACGTTCATTGCGATGAACAAGCTCGGCATCTCGGCCAATTTGATGTCGTTGGGCGGGCTGGCGATTGCGATTGGCTTGATGGTCGACGGCTCCGTGGTGGTGGTGGAAAACGCCTTCGCGCATCTGGCCAAACCACGTGATCCGAACGAGAGCCGCGCGCGCATCATCCTGCATGCGGTGACGGAAGTGGCAACTGGCGTGGGCATCATCATCCTGGTGTTCCTGCCGCTGATGACGCTGGAGGGCATGGAAGGCAAGATGTTTGCGCCGCTGGCCTTCACGATTGCGATTGCGCTGTTCTTCTCGCTGGTGCTGTCGCTCACGCTTACGCCGGTGCTGTCGTCGTACTTGCTGAAGCCGAAGGTGCACAAGCACGTGGAAGGCGCGCACAGTGACGACCCGCATGCCGAGCACGACGCGCACGACACGTGGCTCATCCGCAAGATGAAAAAGCCGTATCTGCGCTTGCTGGAGCTGAGCCTGAACAACGGTCGAAAAACGGTCATCGTGGCTGTAGCGGTATTCCTCGCCACCGGCGCGCTGATGCCGTTCCTCGGCACGGCGTTCATCCCCGAGATGAAGGAAGGTTCGGTGGTGCCTGGCATCAACCGTGCGCCGAACATCTCGCTGGA
>Ga0209566_100142_pt1 | contig 86059 bp, 86 predicted proteins | sample Araplavi_mTSA_r2_2_FD_184287 | JGI IMG/M metagenome (GOLD analysis project Ga0209566, IMG submission 184287) | Arabidopsis root microbial communities from North Carolina, USA - plate scrape CL_Cvi_mTSA_r2 (SPAdes) (version 2) | ecosystem: Host-associated > Plants > Roots > Endosphere | place... | reverse complement strand
CTACAACAACAATCGATACCAGTGGGGATTAAAAAAGATGACGCCTGTACAATACAGGAATCATCTATTGTTAACCGCTTAGATATAATAGTTTTTTTCAAGTGTCCTTGACAGAGGGGCCAGTTCACTGCAGGACTTGGTCTCTTTTCATTTTATTTCACTGTTGCATATCGGGTACTGGATCAATGAAGTCCCGTTAGTATCTGACCATTTCCTTCTATATTGACAATGGTCTTCTTTGGCGAATGCATCTCGTGACTCACTCTCGGTATCCACTCTTCCCTTGCAATAATTATCCTTTATAGACGAATGTAAATAACAAGAAAAAAACAATAAAATTGTCATTTTATCATCTTTTTCAAAGGAATCTAATCTATACACTCATAATCCAATATAAGGATATAAAAATCCAAATATCGCTTGCAGAAGGGAAGAACGAGAAAATGATGAAAAAATTAATACAAATCCATAGGAGGGATTCCTATTTCTCATGGATCGATGATAGCGATTTCAATAATTGTTATCATATTGTTAGTTCAAATTCTTGTGGCAGCCTTTTTGTTTAAACGCACTTTTAAAAGTTCAAAAACTATAGCACTTATTGTTATATATCTGGGCTTGATTGCACTATTGATTCGGCAACAGTACACGATGGAAGTAGCATCATATAATTACATTATCATAGTCATCCTTGCAACGATCATACTTCAATTAATAACAAGCTTTTAAAAAAACAAATCTTAATATAACTCCATACGGAGAAAAACGAAGAATGGCTCTTTCGCCAACGATGCGAATAGAGCCGTTTTTTTTGCGTGGTTCTACGGAAACATCTCTTTCCCTTAATTAAAAACAACCGTCTTATTGTTGTGCACAATAATTCTATCTTCCACATGCCAGGCTACCGCTCTGGCGAGAACGATGCGCTCGATGTGGCGGCCGATGCGCTTCAAGTCTTCCACGTTGTCGCGATGGCTGACGCGCTGAACGTCCTGTTCAATGATCGGGCCGCCGTCGAGTTCTTCGGTCACGTAGTGCGCTGTCGCGCCGATGATTTTGACGCCGCGGTTATGCGCTTGGGCGTAGGGCTTGCCGCCGACGAAAGCCGGAAGGAACGAATGGTGAATGTTAATGATCCGATTCGTGTAATGCTTGATAAAGGATGGGGACACGATCTGCATGTAACGCGCCAAAATAATCGCATCCACCTTGTCACCGACAACTTCCAGCTGGCGGCGCTCCGCCTCCGCCTTCGTATCCGCCGTTACCGGGATATGGTGATACGGGATGCCGAAAGGCTCCACCAGCTCACGCATATCCGGATGGTTACTGATGACCATCGCGATGTCCGCATTCAGATCGCCGGCCCGCCAATGCCACAGCAGCTCCAGCAGCGCATGATCCTCCTTGGAAACGAAGATAGCCAGACGCTTCTTCTGGCTGGCCAGCGAAAGACTCCAGGCCATGGAGAACTTGTCAGCCACATGGGAGAAGTCCCGCTTCAGCTGCTCTGCACGGTCTGCCAGCTCCGGCAGATCGAATTCGATGCGGATAAAGAACATGCCGCCTTCCGGATCCATCGTATACTGGTCGGATTGCACGATATTCGCGCCGTACTCGAGTAAAAATTGTGAGACCGCCGCTACGATCCCCGGCTTATCGGGACAAGATATGAGCATTCTTGCTCGGTTGCTATCATTTCTTCGTTCCATGTTATCCCCCTACCCTCTACAGATCTCTATATGTAATGAAACCCTGCAAAACGCCGAAAAATCGGTCGCTTCACAGGGATAATCAACACCAATTATGCTTGCTTCAGTACATCTCTACCCGCCAGCCAAACCGTCAAACGCTGGTTCAATTGCTCCTCGCTCAGATCAGGAAGCAGGCGCTCCTCGAACAAGATGTCGTACAGACGCTCCATTGGCTCGCGGCCGTCCGCTTTCTTCGCTTTCGCGTCATTCTTCAGCAGCTCCCACGTCTTCAAGACGAAGTCGCGATGATGGATGTCTTTCTTGTTGAAGAGATGATCAATGCGTTCCACGTGGTCCAGGAACTCGCCGCCGAAGCGTCCGCTCAAGTTGCCGGACAGCAGCGCAATCTCCGCTTCGTACATCGGACGCTGCGTCTTGTCTTCCTTCCCGATCCACGGTGTCTCGAGGATCATCGGCAGATGCTGCAGGCTCTCGTGGCGAGCGATATTATTCATCGCGTCGAATCCGATCCAGCCGGAACCTACCGGCGCATGGCGGTCCTTACTGGCGCCGCGCGGGTTCTTACTGTCATTCAAGTGAATGACAGCCAACTTGTTAAGGCCGACGGTACGGTCAAAATGGTCCAGCACGCCATCCAGATCATTGATAATGTCATAGCCCGCGTCGTGCACGTGGCAAGTATCCAAACAGACGGTCAATCTGCCGTTGTCTTCGACCTTATCCATAATCGCGGCAATCTCTTCAAAGCTGCGTCCGATCTCCGTACCCTTGCCAGCCATCGTCTCCAGCGCGATATTGACTTTCGTGTCCTTCACGCCGGCCAGCACTTCATTCAAGCCCTCGGCAATGCGCGCAATACCGTATTCCGCGTCCTTATCCGTGTAAGCGCCCGGATGCAGCACGATGTTGCGAACGCCCAGGTAATCCGTGCGGCGGATCTCCTCCTGCAGGAAGCGCACCGCCAGCTCGAACGTATCTTCCTTATAAGAGCCCAGGTTAATAATGTAAGGGGCATGCACCACGATTTCATTCAACGCATGCTTGTCCATCAACGCTTTGCCTTCTTCAATAAACTGTGTCTCAATCGGCTTACGGCGCGTATTCTGCGGCGCTCCCGTGTATATCATAAATGTAGATGAGCCGTAGGAAATCGCTTCCTCTGCTGCATTTAATAACCCTTTATCTGAAAACGAAACGTGCGAACCCATTTTAGGCATATCTCAATTACTCCTTTACGAGTGGTCACTACATCATCCTATTTTACCTGTATTGTCGCAAGAAATCTAGAAATTTGCTATAATTCTTCTCAGATATGCACGTATAACAGTGAGGTGATTAATTCTGCGATGAGCAATGACCTGTTCATGTGGTTTATTATATTCTGGGTCTGTGTCCTGCTTTTCTTCATGTCCGTCGGCGGGTACTTCATGTTCCGCAAGTTTCTGAAGGTGCTGCCGAAGGAAGACGGCAAATCCAAGCTCGACTGGCAGAATCATTACGTCGACAGTTCCCGACATCTTTGGACGGAAGATTCCAAGACATTCCTCGATCAGCTGGTAGCACCGGTGCCGACACCTTTCCGGGATATCGCCAAGCATTCCATCGCTGCAAGGATTGGGCAGGTAGCCCTTGAGGCCGGGGCATCGGAAGTAACCCGGGAACACTGCATCGAAGGCTACATCCTAGCGACGCCGCGACGCGACTACAAGAGCCTGACCAGCTTCCTGGAGAAGGAGCAGATTGATTTCAGCGCGTATAAGCATTTGTTGAATTAAAAAAGCGTCCACCTCGGCGGTGGGCGTTTCATTTTCCGATATCATTGTAAGCGCTTACCAATTCATTTAAAAAAACACAATCTACGGTGCTGCTGTGATCGTCACGGCTGCAATCATCGCCACGAATCCCAGCAACAAACAAAGACTGCTGATAAACCACCGTCTCCATGCGTACCTTGCCACCCGCTCCACCTCACATAGTCAAGGCCATGGCCGAATAAGCGTAGCAATCCTGGTTAGTCGTGATCGAGAGCACGTCCAAATCCTCTTCGCCGTTCTCTTTATTCGCGCATTCTTTGCAGAAGCATAGAGGTATCGTGGTCTTGAAGTATCCGGTTTTAAACACTTTTTCCGCGTTATTTGCAGACAACAATGTATTACATTCGACACAATATACCAAATTCGCCTTATTCATCAAACATCCCCCTTAAAATCGAAGCATTTGTCGCTTTGTGTTACATTATGTATTATATATTTATTATATGATACAAATCGTAACTTATCAAGGGGTTTTCATGAAAATACTGAAAATGTAAAAAAGCCGGGGGCTTTTCATCACGAAAATTCCCCGGCGGATGAATTGCTTTTATCCACGAACACAGCTGCGAAGCGGATAACCGCATGAACTGCCTCTTGTAAACTACCACTCGGCAGTCCTTCTTTTACGAATGACATGAACCGCAAAAAATACGGAATGATAGACCAGAATCCCTAGCGCCGCCCCCACCGTATCCAGGACGACATCTGCTGGTCTTGACGTGCGCCCGACGATAAAGCTTTGATGATATTCATCCGAGATCGCATACGCTGCACAAAAAAGGATACTGAACATGAAATTCAAACCAACTGCCCATCGCGTCAAAGCCTTAAAAAGCCGGGTTGCCAGTATCCCTAGAAGGCCATATATCGTTAGATGAGCAAATTTGCGAATGAAGAACTCGATGAACGTACTTGACGTTTCAGTTTTCAAGCTAATTTTCTGCGAGCCGTAATTAAAGCTTGTGCCTGAGAAATAGGTCTTTACCGCCTTATCGGAAACTTCCTTCTTAATCCATGGCGTAATGTCCTGCTCCTGATGGGTTTGTGAGGATAAGCCAAAGATGATGCCACAGCACATCAGCACGGGCATTAAATAATATAGAACCTTCAGAGCGATTGGTCGTTCTGCCAATTTGAATCACCTACTATTCTTTTACCTGAAACTAGAGTCGCATTTACTCACAGCATCGACAAACTTTTGCAAGAACATACCTTACAGCTTTTCTTTCAATAGTAAGTGTACGAGATCTCCAAATTATGAACGTAATAGTTTGAATTCATTCTCTTACCTCCGTTATAGGCTACTTGTTATACCATATACTGTTAATTATTATTGTAGTTAGAATACAAACCGCACTTTCCTTAATGTAACTAAAGAAGTAAATACCACTACTTCTTTTAAATCCGAATTTAAAAACTACATAGAGTTCCCACCAGATATTTATGCAAAAATTACTAATGGCTGTTCCCAACAAAATACCAAATAATCCTATTTGTAATGCAGTAACCAATATCAAAGATACTATTAGGTTAAGAAATGCCTCAATAATGGCTTCCACTTAATCCTCCAAAATAACCCGTATGTGTATTGAGGATTGTCTTATTTGTACAATATAAAAAATTATAAACAATCATTAATACTACTTTTTGATCAACTAAATATTCAGTCCCCACCCAAAATGAATTTGACAACATAATTAATGAAATAGATTTTCTTAAATATATTAAAAAAATGCTCTTCTGACTCAGTTACAATTGAATAAAGACCTACTGATGCTATACCTACAAAGGCAGAAAGAAGTAAATTATCTGTACCACTAACCACTACTGTCCAGAGTTTATGAAACATCATTGCAAGTACATTCTTAAAAATAATTTTCTTTTCTTGAATTGTAACCTTCGCAGACTTGTACTTTTTTAAATATGGATACATCTTATCCGCTTTAACTGAAATGAAAATGTTCGACAATGAATTTCCCTACCTTCGTATGCGAGGGTCCTCTTTCATTTTGAACATATGCCCCTGAATCTCGTTCTTCACCAGAAGGCTTTCGAGCAGCTGCTCCGCATTGGAGACCTTCGTTCGATCTGATATGTACATGCGAAATACTTGCTCACCTTTGCCGACCCGCTGCTGATAAAAGAAAATGGACCCCTTAGGGTCCTCCAGCTTAATCAGCACGGAAACAATTACAAACACCGGCAATAAAATTAGCATGCCTGCCAATGCTCCCGTGAAATCCACGATTCGTTTGGTCACTACATAGTGTGCCTTCGCTTCCTTAAATACTAACGCCTTTGTTCTTGGATAATACGAGTTCGAATCCATAACCTGAGTCTCATTCGGTAAATTCGACAAACTTTGCTCCTCCTAACCAATTTCACGAGGCGATGTTTCTCTCTTTACAATTTCATCTAAAGCTTTAAGCAGCGGTACTCTGAGTTCGTCATTTTTTAATGCGAAATCGACGGAGGTGAGGATGAAACCGAGCTTCTCGCCCACATCATAGCGAGTGCCGCTAAAATGATAAGCATACACTTTCTGCAGCTTATTTAATTTACTAATGGCATCGGTCAGTTGAATTTCACCGCCGGCACCACGCTCTTGAAGGTCGAGGAAATCAAATATTTCCGGTGTTAAAATGTAACGTCCCATAATGGCCAGATTGGATGGCGCTGTACCAGGAGCTGGCTTTTCTATAAAATCGTGGACTTGGTACAAGCTTCCATTCCTGACAATCGGATCGATGATGCCATATCGCTTGGTATCTTGATCGGAAACCGGTTGTACCCCAATAACGGAAGCTTGAGTAAGCTCGTATTGATTCATCAGTTGCTTCAAGCACGGGGTTTCAGCAGCAACGATGTCATCCCCCAGCAAGACGGCAAATGGCTCATTGCCAATAAAGCGTCGTGCACACCATACAGCATGGCCCAAGCCTTTCGCTTCTTTTTGACGGATATAGTGAATTTCAACTTTGGCAGGTCTTAGCACTTCTTCCAGTAGCGCAAGTTTCCCCTTCTCCGCGAGATTGTACTCAAGCTCAAAGGCGCTGTCGAAGTGATCCTCAATCGCCCGCTTGCCTTTGCCTGTCACAATGATGATATCCTCAATCCCGGATTCAACCGCTTCTTCAACAATGTATTGAATCGTCGGTTTATCTACAATTGGCAGCATCTCCTTTGGCATCGCCTTTGTCGCGGGAAGGAATCTTGTCCCTAAACCGGCTGCAGGGATAATCGCTTTTCTTACTCTGGATTTCATCGTCTACGCCTCCTATAATGCATTTTTCTTGTATGTATTTATCATTTCCAAAATTGAAAACCACTTCGGCCTCTTCCAAACGGGACTACCGATCTCAATAGGCAGGTTATGTAGAAGGCTTCTGGCATGATTCTGGAAAATAGTCACCATCTCTGGTCCGAGCTTATCTTGCACAGTCGCATAAGCTTCACATAAGGCGAATGCGTGATTACTTGTATTGTGTGCATTGTGTGCATCTGAAGCGATAAAGTGTACCATCTGATTGCGGCATAGATGCAAGCACAATTTCTGAATCGTCTTGCCGAAGCGACCGCGCATGAGCTGTAATCTGGGCTAATGCACCAGCCTCAATGAGCTCCAGATGCTTCCCGAGGTCTTCAACCATTTCTCGATTCCGTTCCGGATGGGCGATGATTGGCACAATATGCAGCAATTGCAGTTCATAGAGTAGGTCGTGGATCTCTGGAGAGATGCGGTCCGACGGGAATTCCAGCAGTATATAGCGTGAACCGGCTAGAGTCAGCGCTTTTCCAGCTTCATAGTCTTCGATCCATATACCGGCTTCATCCAATAGAAGCTTATCGCTACCGTAGATACGCATGCTACCAATACAACGATTACGATGAGCCAAATACGCTCTCTTATAATAGCCAGATAATCTTTTAATTCGATCTCCATGGTCATCCTCCAGCATTTTTCAATGTTAGATACATTTCGTATTATTTACCACGTCAATAATACAATACGTTTCGTATATATTACGATACATATCGTATCTAAGTCAACAATATTAACTATTCTTTAGAATTGTGCACGAACATGTCGATAGAAAACATCCTATGTATAAAGCAAAGATCCATAATGTGTTCTTACCCAAAGTATGATACAATATGTAACGAAGGCTTTGCGCGACAAATTCTAATTGGAGGGGATCCCCTTGATTTTCAAAATTCAGAAGAAATACATTCTGTACTTCTTTTTATTAATCATTTTAATGTCAGCCGGTGGCTATGCTTGGTATAAGTATCATTACTATAATTCTCAAACGATTAACGTAAGAGACTTCGGTGCAAAGGGCGATGGTATCCACGATGATACCAGTGCCATTCAGAATGCTTTGGCTGCAGTAACCTCAATAAAAAGAACCGTATACTTCCCCTCCGGTACATATATCATTGACCCTAACAAGAATGTTACTGTCCACTCGAACACGCAGCTAACCGGCGATGGTGCAGATTCCATAGTGAAGGCGAACAACGCCCCCTTCGGTTGGAGCTTATTCTATTTATCCGGCAAGAATATAACGGTTAATAGAATAAACTTCGATGGCAACCATGCCGTGAATCGAGTGCTTGTCGTCAAGCCCGGAAGCTCATCTGTGCAAATCTCCAACGTCCTTGTGGCTAATGCAACACAAAGCAATGACTCCTCAAATGATTCATATTCTACTGTAGTAGCAGGAATTATTGTATATGGGAATACAGATACCATCCGCATTGATCATACAGAAGTTCGTCATATCGTTGCCCTCCATCCTCTTGACGGAAGCTTAATTGCCCGGGGCATTTATATCACGAGCACGCCAGGATCTGTTGAGAAAGCGTCGACAAACCTCACCGTTACCAATTCTACTATCCACGATATTGGCCCAGCTGATGACGGTGACGGCATCTACTACGAGGACCCTAATTTAGATCACAATATCATTCAGAACGCTAACAGTACGATTGCCAATAACACCTTCTATAATTGTGCCAAACGTGCCATAAAACTATATGCCAACGGTATTGTCGTCACAGGAAATCACATCATTAACGATTACCTGAATAACAATTATTACCAGGGCAAGGATAAAGGCAAGCTAGCACCTGATATGTATGCTGCAATTAGTATTTATGGAAATAATATCAAAACCTCTAATAATACCATAGACGGCAAAGGAAGCTTCTATTCAGCCATTGAGATCTCTTCTTCAAAAACAGTTAAAAATATCGAGGTCAGCGCGAACAAGGTCACGATGGGGCCGCAAAGCAATCAGAAGGGAACAGCAGGCATTCGGATGGGAAACATCGAGGACTTTACAATCGCATCCAATACGTTGGAGAACGGAGAACGAGGAATCTGGAGCTGGCAAAACGCTTCACGTGGCACGGTTAGCGATAATCAGATTCATATGCCTAATGGCGGCGGCATCGACTTCACAACGTATATAGAGGATCAGAAGCAGCTTAATATTCTTTGCGTGGGCAATATCATACAAGCCACGGCCTTTAATATTCAAATTGATAAAAACAATTCATCCATTCAGCTCGAGCGGCCTGCCACCTAATAGAAAAGCAAATGAACAAGCACCGGCGGTTTCGCCGGTGCTTGTTTTTATGATCTAGCCAGTTCTGCCTTCCATTACAGTGTCTCTTAGCACTTCTTCCTCATAGTATTGTTTTAATGTCATGAAACGATGATTTTCCTTCACAAGCTGATTCAGACACTTAAAGGACATTTTAGATAATCCTTTAGGGTGTGATATGATGTTGACGACATCTTGTTTCAGACGTTTAATGACTCGGCGCAAATCGTCCGGGTGCGTCCTTTCCAGGGATACCATCTCATAGGTTGGAAGGAATCTGCTAACCGATGTCAAAGGAATTCCACTGCCATCACCGTACTGTAATAACTCATTACGATGAAATTTATTTTTTATTTTTCGCAGAACTTTGGCATAGAAGCTGCATTTAAATGTTGTGATTGGCACTTCGACAAACTCACCCTTCGTCTCAAGTTGAGCGGGGTCCTTATCAAAATAATAATGATTAACGGGTTGAACATGCGTGAAATCAAAGTAGTGTACGCTGCTTTCCCCTTTGATCGCCGGGGCGACGGAACTATCTACCTTCACTCCACATTCAGCAAACGATTTCTTCATAAGCTCAAAAGGCTGAATACACCATCCTCCGGCGCGATAGGACATGATCTTATAACCAGGTTCCACCTCACTCGCAATTTCCTCCAGAATTCGGCAGGACCTACTAAATAACTCATATATCTCACTTTCACTTAGAGACTGTAAGCGATACCGTTCATAATGCGGAAACTCCCATCTTCCGTTGATATAGACTGCATCCAGCCAGTGTGGGTGTAGATGGGGTTCGATTCTGCTTCCAGTCCGCACCAATCTCTGCAGCTGGCTTTTCAGAAGCTCAGCCGTATGTTTGGTTTCTTCCTGCTCTATTAGTCTCATATAATACAGAACATCAACGAAGAAGGTCGCACCAATCCTATGCTTTTCAAAAAAAGATATCAGGTCATCAACAGGATTTTGAATACAGTTTTCAAAAGTCCCCGACTTTTTGAAAAATATCTCATAATCAAACGTGAGAAGTATCTTTTTTGCACTTTCATTTCCACTTTGCATCGGTGCTCCCCCTGGCGCCAGACAGTTCTAGTGTTTATTGTCGAAGTATTCCTGAATGGCATTAATAATTTTTTGCGATGCACAGCCATCCCCATAAAGGTTCTCCCGGTAAGGGCCCAAATGAGACTGCTTAATTATAGCGCTTAAGTCCATCGTGAACGGATCAATTAATTGATTCCAACCTATGTTCACAGTCTCTACCCACTCTGTCTCATCACGAAGTGTATAGCAAGGAACTTTTGCAAAATAAGCTTCTTTCTGAACACCCCCAGAATCGGTAATAATCGCCTTAGATTCCATCTCAAGAATTAGCATCTCTAAATAAGAAACCGGCTCAGTGAGATGAACGTGAGGATACCTATGTATGAAATCCCATAGACCTTGCTCTTTCAATATCCTGTGCGTTCTGGGATGCAGAGGTACAATGACAGGCAGGTCCAATTGGACTAATGACTCGACAATGGCCCTGAGCCTCTCTGGATGATCCGTATTCTCCGCACGATGGATTGTGCACAAATAATAGGCGTACTTTGACAACCCATATTTGGAAACATCAAATTTACTTTGAGCAAGCTCATAGTTATAGAGCACTGCGTCATACATCACATCGCCACTCATATGTACAGAATTCTTAATATTCTCCAGCGCCAGATTATGAACAGCCGTTTCTGTGGGCGCAAACAACAAGTCAGAGACCTGATCGGTTAATATCCGATTAATCTCCTCTGGCATTTGTTTATTATAACTTCTTAAGCCGGCTTCAATATGGAATAACGGAATGTGCAGCTTACTCGCTGCCAAGGCACCGGCTAGCGTTGAGTTCGTATCCCCGTAAACCAGGACACCGTCCGGCTTTTCTCTCAACAGCACATCCTCAATTTTATCAAGCATCATCCCCGTTTGTTTGCCATGGGAATGAGATCCGACCTCCAGATTATAGTCGGGACGCGGAATTTGCAGTTCGTCGAAAAAAACGCCAGCCATGTTAAAATCATAGTGCTGTCCCGTATTCACTAGTATTTCTTGATAAGTTTTTCTCAGGACTCTAGAAACAGGTGCTGCTTTAATAAATTGCGGTCTGGCACCAACGATCGTTACAATTTTTCTCATAATTACTCCTTCGGAATCACAACTTGTGTATTTGCATTTAACAATCGCGCCAATTTTCCGCTTGCTTTGATTTCATGCGAAGCGACTCCCTTAGATTGCTCCCGCTGTAAGACAACAACAATAGTCTGCAGCAAGATTTTGAGATCTAACAAGAGCGAGTAATTCTTAATGTACATCAGGTCATACCGCAATTTATCCGATGGAATCGTACTATAGTTTCCCATTACTTGGGCAAGGCCTGTAATGCCAGGCTTCACTTTGAAACGATACGCGTAATCAGGAAGCTCCTGCTTAAACGAATTTACGAAAAACCCTCTTTCCGGACGCGGCCCCACGATGCTCATCTCCCCTTTAATTACATTGATTAATTGGGGCAGCTCATCGATTCTTGTCGCACGTATGAACTTTCCTAGCTTTGTTATCCTGTTGTCCTGCTCCTGTGCTAATACAGGACCGGTGTTTTTCTCCGCATTATCCACCATACTGCGAAATTTAAGCAGCAAGAAAGGCTTCTCTTCCCTTCCTACCCGCTCTTGTACGAAAAAGGCTTTACCGCTCGATGTCAGCGGGATCAGCACCAGCATAAGCAGCATGATGGGGGAAGTCAGAATCAATAACGCGATCGAAACAATAAGGTCAACCGCTCGTTTTCCAATTCGATCAACACGGCTCATTAAAGGAGACTGCACGGAATATACCAGCATATCATCAATCTGCTGGGATTCTGCCCCGGCGAGGAAGAGCTCGTAGAACTCAGGAATGAGCAGAACCTCCTTACTTTCTCTGCCGGCATACCGCATAATCTCCACTTTCTGCTTCGCATCTACTTGATGGCTGAGAATAAACAAATCTATATCCGTGAATAAGGCCGCTTCTTTCTCGGCCTCACTGCTATCAGACTGAATAATCCCTTTGACATCAAACCATTTCTCCCCTTTAGAGAGCACTTTTTCAACAAGCGTACTTTCATTCTTGGTGTTACTCACAATAATGACAGCTTTTTTCTTACCAAACATCTTGAACTGCAGATAGAGCAGTATCGATCGCGTTCCGATAATACCAATAAGTTGAAAGACTAATGCAAGGATGACAATGCTTCTCGGCAAAATAAAAACTTGCAGCCAGTAGCTTAATAAGATAAGCTCGATGGCAATAACGACATGGGCGATAAATAGGTTATAAAAATATTTTGTATTCGATACCCTGCCTGTGAAGGCATATAGATTAAAAAAGTGATAGGTTACTAGGCCAAGCACACCGAACCAGGGAATGTAGTGCAAGAATGAATTGAGCTCAACATCCGGCGTCTGCTTGTAAAACCTGAGTTGGAAGGCGAAGAGATAACAAGCTAGAATCACAGCAAAATCTAGAACAGAAACCATTCCTTTGAGCCCTGTTAAGCGAGGTGCGCTATTCATAGTACCATTCCCTCTCCATTGATTTGGGACGATGTCGATGTCGATGACGTATTCCTTTTGTCCTCATAGATCTCTTCAAGCTTCTGCATAATTTCCTGGATGTCATACATGTCTGCTTGCTCGAAACTGCTTCTTCCCATTTCGCTTCGCTGATGGTCGTTCCTATAGAGTGCTGTGAGTGCCTGAACCGTCCCTGGCACGTCATGAAGTGAAACCACATAACCATTGACTTGTGATTTCACCAGATCCTTACTCCCGCGAACCTTCGTAGCCACCATCGGTTTACCGGCCGCCAACGCTTCGAGTAGAACTTTCGGAAGCCCTTCACGCTGAGATAATAGGACAACCGTGTCCGCGATCTGCATGAGCTGAGGGATATCTTTGCGGAATCCTAGCAGCTTAATATTCTCATCTAGGTTTAGTTGGCTAACCAATTCGTTTAATGCTGACACACGGTCACCAACACCGGCAATTAAGCATACAACCGGGATTCCTTGCTTCGTCATTTCTTGAACACTATAAATCAGTTGCTCGTGATTTTTATTTTTATTTAGCTCAGCCACAGATAAGATGACAAATTCGCGTCCGTGCAGGCCAAGCTCATGCTGAAGCTGTCTGCGTTTATGCTCCCCAAGCCCTCTGTACAACTGAATATCCACCCCTACGCCCGGTACATATACGGCTCGCTTCCGAACAGGGAACTTCTGGGCACGCTTGTAATCCTCTTGATTAATTGTGATCAGCGTATCCGTCCAGATCGACATCAACCACTCCACCGGAAAATAGATAAGCCAATTTAACCATGGAGCACCTGTAAAAAAGTGGAATCCATGTGCAGTATATATGACAGTCTTACATCCGGCCAGCCTTGCGGCTATCCGGCAAACCACACTTGCATTCGGCGTATGAACGTGAATGATGTCATAATTCTCTCGCTTAAACCACTGCGTAAGCGATCGGAGCGCCTTCAAGTTCTTCAGTGAGAACGGGTTCCTGCTAAATGAGATGTCGCGGCACTCTATCGCCTCTTGAAGCAAGTCGACCCGGCAATGATCCGGCGCTGCATAAGTATGCACTTCGTTACCGAGAGCGATCAACTTGTTAATAAAGGGGGCGTGAAAGACAGATAAATGAGAATAAACGGTCGCCACATACGCTATTTTTTTTCCTTTCATCCAGATCCCCCTCTTCAGCTTACCTGTTTATAAGTTTTTTCCCGTTGTAGTACTCGTTGTATATCAATTCCCATCTTGAGATGATGGAATCTATATCATACTTCTCCAGCACAAACCCACGTGCGTTGCGCCCCATCTCTTGCCGCTCTTGGCTCGGTAATGCCATCATTGCTTTCATTTTCTCCGCCAGCTCATCGGGATTCTTTGGACGGGATAGATAACCGGTTACCCCGTCTCTTACTACTTCACCGTTGCCGCCAACATCAGTGGCTACCATCGGCAGCTCACTCGCTGAAGCCTCGAGCAATACCATAGGCATGCCTTCCCAGGCAGACGAAATGACATATGCGTCTGATGCGTTCATCAGTCGGGGAATATCTTTTCTTACTCCCAGAAACTTGATCTGATTCTCCAAATGCATCGAGCGCACGAGGCCTTCCATCGACTCTCGCAGCACACCATCGCCGGCAATGAGCAATTTGCATTGGTTGTCGTTGTCGGCAATTTTAGCGAATGCCTGAATCAGATTGGGGTAATCTTTGGCTTCGGCGAACCGGCCTGCTGCCAACCATACAAATTCGTCTTGAAGCCCTAGCTCTTCACGAATAATTGCGTAATCTTCCTCGTTTCTTTTAAACTTTTTCAAGTCAATGCCGTTGGGCACGAACATAATTTTATTTTTTGGACAAGCCTTCTTCTGAATATAGGCATCTACAGCACTTTGGCTGACATTGGTCGTTATTTCACAAAGAGGGTCTGTGGCCCGATAGAGAAGCATCCTCACCTTGCCGCCTTCATTCGTATTGTGTGCTGTAGAGATTAGAACCGGCACTTTTACAAAGAAACGGGTAACTCGAGATAAAATATTAGCGTGGACCATATGGCTGTGAATGATATCCGGCTGGAAGTTCTCAACAATTCGTTTGAGCTTAAAAATAGCCCTGGGGTCCGGAACGCCCTTCTTCATATTCAGCGAAATAAGCCCGATTCCCAAAGCGCTTAGTTCATCCGCATAAGCCATTGGCTGAATCATTGAAATAATTTGTACGAGCCACCCTCTAAGTTGAAGCCCCATTGCTAATCGAACGACCTGCGCCTCCGCTCCTGCGTAGTCTAATCCCGTCAGTATGAAGATGATCTTTTCCATTCCGCTCAACATCCTTTACATTCTGTTTTGGCGCTAGAGCCAGGGCTGTAATCGCAATTAGGATATACTCGTAGTTGTATCCGAAATCTCCACTGAAAAGTGCCGATATTACGCTCTGAATGAGCAGGGCTAACAGCACGCCGCTGTGTTTAGCTATAAAACAGGAGTATACAAGAGCAATTAGCCAGAGTGTCATTCCCACAAGTCCGAGCTGACTGGCAATCTCCAGCACAATATTATGAGGATAGTTGTAATTACCCATAATATCGTTCCCGCCTAGACCTGTTCCAAAAAATGGATGAGAAATGAATTGATCCCATGCTTCTTTCTGTAAATACTTTCGTCCCAAGTAGTTCGCATCGCCAACAAGTTCGTCCTGATTGACCAGAACGGTGAAGCGGCTCGTTCCAATGACCTCCTGGAGTTGATCATTGTAATGCCATGCTGTAAACGCCCCGATCAGCACTAGGGCAAATGCCCCGACCTTAACCCATTTATTAATATGCAACTTCTTGTTCATATACTTGATGAACAGCACCATCAGAAGCACGCATCCATTTGCCACAAGCAGAGCCAACAACGGTCCTCTCGACTGTGTAGCGATACCGGAATAGATGCCGAACCCGATCGTGACCAATCGCAGCACAAGCGGAATGCGTTTACCCCATATGGCAATCGTCACTGCAGCGAACAAGATCCGCGCATCGTAGATAGGATTGCCACCTGGTAACGTCAATCTTCCCGGATATTCTGCCGGGTACTCACCAAACAGGTGGTGGATGATAGAGTATCCTAATCCAAACAGCACAACAGGGGTCCAAGTAAACGTTCTATACATTTTGTAAATGATGAACGTAAATATACCTGGAATAATCCCGTGAATCGATATAATCTGTAATTTAAAGATGCCAAAGTCGTCATTGTAAGCCCAGTTGACCGAAATTACGCTATAAAGAAGGAAGACGAGCCAGAGCTTAATGCCCTGGTTGGTAAATAGGTCCTCACCGAGCTTAGGTTTATCCAGGAATGCAACAACAAGCAGGAACATCGGCACGGCCAGCAACAAAAATAAGGAGCTCCCATGAACGTATGTTTTATACAGGTAACCTGTTAGGTCAAAGAAATAACTGAATCCAAAAATCCAACCCGCGTCAATCTTCATCCCAAATTGCATCACGCTTTGCATGAAAAAGATCACGAGACAGGCACCAAGACAGCCAATCAGTATGAGCTCAATACTCAATGTACTCACCGTTCCCCAACAATTCTTCTCATATAGTCAACTCGAGCGACTTCTTTCTCTTTCGTATCTAAGTGCTGCACCCACTCCCTCTTCACCCGTTTGCCAGACCAATTCATACAGAAGACATGAATCAAATCCAGGTTAGCCTCTATATTATTATTTTCATTAGGCAGTTCCAGAATGAATGGCGCTTTATGCTCCGTAAAGTCGGTATCTCGATAGCCAAGAATGACCGGTATGCCGTAGGCTAAGTATTCTCTTACTTTCAAGGGTGAAGCTTCTTTCATCATGGCCCGATGGAGTGCTAACGAACCTATCGCAATATCAGCTTGCTGCATAATCGGTTGATACTCTTCCCTCGTTAATCTCCCATAAAACTTCATATTGGAAGGCAGCTCGGCCTCTTCCATTTGTGATCGTTCAATCCCAATCATATCGAAGGTCCAATTGGGTTGATGTGCAGCTAGTTTTACAATTTTATCGGTCCCATGCCATGCTTGCCCTGGTGAACCGATAAATACAGCCCTTAACTGATCGTTAGATGGGGTTTCGGTAGTGGAGAATTTATCCATTTCAATCCCATTCCCAATTACGATTTTACTTTTTACATAACGGCTGTAATGCGTTTCCTCCGAGAGCTCTTTACTTACAAAGACATATCCTTTGCTAACCTTCAATACTCGGGCTCTTGTCAGAAGATGGTACCAGTACCTAAAGCCCGGGCTTAGCCGCATCTCAGCAAGATCATTTGTATTGATCTCCAATATTGAAGGATACTTCCGCAGCAACCCGCTCAAATAGGGATAGTAAAGATCATAACGATGATAGATAACATTCGGCTGCCATTGATCGACTTGATGAATCAAATTGCGAAACATAGAGAAGCGTGTCTTCCAGCCATCATACCGCTGAATCGTAACCTCCATTTGACCGCAATGATCTTGCCAATCATCGATCTTTCGATTTGTATAAATAAACAGCTTGACTTCGTTGCCTAACCTCATCCATTCCTTACCTTGCGAACAGATCTTTTTAAAAACGCCACTCTCCGGCCCTTCGTTCCAATGGATCAGGTATGCAATTCTCATCATCTTCACCTTTGTTCCTAATTTGTTTGAAGCAGATCCAGGCAATCCTGGTAGAGGCTGACTTCCTCCTCTTTAACTAGCTGGCTGTTATGCCATAATAACGTGAAGTCCCCGTTGAATCTTCTGCACTGATTATAGTAATGCTCAATTTCTTTCTGTGCCTCTCGCCCCTTAAGTCCCAAGCCGGTGGCAAATATGACTGTCTGCTCCATGACAATGAGAGGACGTTCTTTTAACTTCAACTGTTTTCGGGTCATCAAGTTGAAAACGGAATATTCATAACATACACCGCAGCGGAATCCCGGCATGTCCGAGTAGCTTAGTGTGCTATCGTAATTAAGTCCCGCATCTTCCCAATACTGCCATGTCTCCGACGCATGCCAACGCAAGTAATGTTGTCTCCCCCCCCATGTACTCTGTTTGATCTGATTGGCCCTGACGGTGTCGAGCAGAATATCAAACTGCTGCTTAATTCGCTCTGGTTCCTTGTAGGTATGATAGCTCGGATGCAACCCAATCTCGTGACCTCGATGATGGATTTCATTCAGTAATCGCCTGATTTCCGAATCCTTCATGGAGTAATTACCATCTAAGCCCGGAGCCGTCTCTTGCGTGATGAAGTAAAATGCGCTGCGAATCCCCGCCTTTTCGCTTTGCTCCATAATCCAGTGAAACGTATTGAAGATGTCTTCAGATAAGTTACCGTCTCTTGTTTTCCACAAAGCTTTTAATTTCTTATAAGCCGACTGGTAACTACGTCTTTTGATAACATCAGCTGTTATTTCCTTAAGCATCTGTAACGTTGTTTTACCAACCACATAGAAGGGCCAATCGACGTCATGACTCAGTAAGAACCGGAATTCCCTTGGTCGTCTTTCAAGCTCCTTAGGCCATAAATCCATGAGCAATTCCCAAAGAATCTCGATGTACTCATTCACAATTGGGCGATCCAGGAAGTTCTCGCGATAGGCGATTGAATGTCGCGCAAGGAAACGATTACGCTGATCCCTTTCTGTAATAACACATTCTTCATAGCGACTAAGCATAAAAAATGCACTTCCAAATATATCTAATCCACAATGAATTGCTTGTGGTTTCTTTTCAATATAAGTGCCGTCACTATTTTTCTCTCCGAAAATGACCGGCACCGATCCAAAGAGCCGATGCGTGAGCGCACCCAACGGAGATTTCGGCAGTGATGACTTTTGCAGCCATTGCAGCTCATTCGTTCGTAAGAATATATCCGATATGACTAACTTCGTATCGCCGCTTTGCCCGTAGATGACTTCAACGTCTTTCCTGTTCTCAAATTCCACTTTATAAGGAATCCCCAAGAACTCCTCGAAGATAACCTTGAAAATATATTCACGTTCAGGCTGACGTATGAATGGGGATCTTATGGTTAACAACTTGTATTCCTCCATGTCATTTCTTGGGTTCTTGTCGTGCAGTAGGGGAGTAATTCCCCTCCCCTCTGCTATGAAATTTCTACCCCATTTTAACTACACTCCCTGCTTTGGCGCCCGCGTCTGCTTCATATACCCCCTTCTCACTTCTCTTCATTCTCAGTACTGCTACCCACGATAAAATCAGATGTAAAATGTACCCTAATGTGGAGGCTGCACTTAAGAAAACTATAGCCATTTCTGCACTTTGCTTTGTATAGCGGGCTAGCAACAAGGAACCTAGAATGATAAGAATACGGAAAATTTCACGATACAAATGCAGATCTTGCCGTTCTGCCACACCGAGTGTTGAACCTACAGAGTTTGCAATAAATTGGGTTAAATACATAACGGAAAGTATTCTTATGAAATCCCCCGTCTTTTCCCATGTACTGCCAAACAAATAGTGGAAGAGTATGGGGGCGAATACAACAATACCCCCAATCACAAGGATGCCGATGAAAAAAGTTTTTTTAACCGTACTTTTAAATAAAGGATAGATTTTCGAAGTGTCTTGGTTGAGGTGGATGGCGAATTCGGATAAGTATACTTGATTCACAGAGAGTGAAATTAATATGATCGGAGCACCCAAAAATCGTTGACTCATCGTATAGAGCCCTGCCACATAAGGACCATACATCGCTGCAAGAATAATATTCGGAAGGAAGAGTCCGATGCTATTTAGAACATTGGACCAACTGGATAAGAGCGGGAACTTGCGATAGCGATGTGCACTTTCCTTCATCTCCGTCCATGAAGTGTACATATGCTCACGTTTCACGTCCCTACGCCACAATCTCCATTGTGACCATACGCCAGTTACTCTTCCGAGCAGCTCGCCGATAATAAGCCCTAGCGGTCCCATCGATGTTAAGCTTAATAGCAGCTGCGAAGAAACTTGGCTTATGCTCTGCATGTACTTGGTGCGGGATAGCGGAGCAAAATATTCCTTTCTTATGGACCATAAGTTCAGAATCTGATGTCCCCCGGCTCCGAGTAAGCTCAAGGTAAAAAGGATCGAGTAACTCTGCATGTCGGGTTCACCCATCCAATTGGAGAGCTGGTGATGCAGGACATAGAAGCCAATCCCCCCTAGAAGGCTAACGATGACACATAAGCATAAGGATAGGCTCACTATGCTTGAGGCTGTGCGATCACTTGAAGGAAGCGGTATCGCCATTTCATAAGATAACGAGACAACGACTAATACAATACCAATCATCGAGACATATACGGAATATATCCCGAAGTCAGAGGGACTATACAGGCGAGTTAGAACAGGCAGCGTAGCTAGAATAATAATCTGGCTGAAGACGGTACCTCTTGCTAAAATAAACACGTTTCGCATAAATTGACTCAAGGAAAGTCCCTTAAAATATTTCATATAGGCTCCATTCACATGAATTCAATAAGTTTGCTGCTCACATATTCCTGGATCTCTCGTGTGATTTGCGGCCAGATTGGCAAGGAGAGCACTTCTGCCGCCAACTGTTCCGCTTTAGGCATGGAGATCCCTATGGATCGGTAGACTGGCAGTTGATGGACCGGGGTCGGATAATAGACCATGGTACTAATCCCCGCTTCTTCTAGCTTCGCCTGCAGTTCATTTCGTTTCCCATTCGTAATGCGAACGGTGTATTGGTGAAAGACATGCTTGGCATAACTCTCTTCAGCAGGCAGAATAAGGCCATCAATTCCGTCCAAAAGCTCCTTGTATACACGAGAAGCTGCTTTTCTTCCTTCATTCCACTTATCGATATAAGGGAGTTTAATGCGCAGTACAGCAGCTTGTATTTCATCTAATCTGGAATTGTAGCCGATCATTTCGTTATAATATTTCTTCTTCGATCCATGTGCGCGCAGCATCGAGGCCTTCAGTGCAATTTCATCATGATTAGTGGCTAATAGTCCCCCGTCACCATAGGCCCCTAGATTTTTCGTTGGAAAAAAAGAGAAGCAGCCAATATCACCGATAGTTCCCGCTTTTCGCCCTTGATATTCAGCCCCGAACCCTTGAGCTGTATCTTCAATGACATGAATTTGGTGCTTTTGCGCGAGCTCCATGACAAAACCCATATCCACAGAGTGACCAAATAAATGAACAGGTATAATTGCTTTTGTCCTAGGTGTAATGGCTGCTTCTAATTGCGTGAGATCCATGTTATACGTTCTTTCATCCACATCCACGAACACCGGTGTTGCGCCTACTTGGCTGATCGCCTCCGCAGTTGCGAAGAAGGTAAACGGTGTTGTAATCACTTCATCACCAGGTCCTATATTCGCCGCAAGCAAGCCAATAAGCAGAGCGTCCGTACCGGAATTCAGCGCTATCGCATGTTTGACGTTCAAATATTGCGCAATTTCTTTTTCGAACGTTTTTACATTCGGTCCCATAATGAAAGCTCCGGAATCCAATACTTGTTCAAATGCTCCCATGAGCTGTGGCTTTAATTCGTTGATCTCATAGCTTAAATCCAGTACAGGTACATGTTTCATGCTTCTTCCCCCGCAACCTTCGTTAATTTGTCTATGTAGAGCCGATACTGGCGCTTACACGCTGCACATTCGGCTTCATCTTCTTGCAGGTTAAGCGTCTGCCCGCATTCGCAGACCCAACCGATTCTTCTCGCCGGTACTCCCGCATACAGCGCATAAGGAGTTACATCACGTGTAACAACCGCTCCGGCTGCGATAAAGGCCCATTCTCCTACAGTCACTCCACAGACAACTGTTGCATTCGCTCCAATGGAGGCTCCCTTCTTGACGATCGTTCTATGATAGTCGTCGCTTGTATTGCGGGGAAAGGCAGATCGCGGTGTTCTTACATTCGTAAAGACCATACTTGGACCACAGAAAACATAGTCTTCCAAAGTGACTCCTTCATATATAGAAACGTTATTTTGAATCTTGACGCCATCTCCTATGGTGACATGGTTGGCAATAAAAACGTTTTGCCCCAAACTGCAGTTTTTTCCAATTTCCGATCTGCCGCATACATGGGAAAAGTGCCATACCTTTGTCCCCTCACCAATATAAGCACCCTCGTCAATAATGGCAGTATCATGCTTGAAATACGACATTAAGATAGCTCCCTCGCTTAAAGTAGGTGATAATTATTCGGTTTATCGTGATGTCTCATCGCATTCCGCGTATCGAACAGACAGGTTGCATATTGAGAAATTAATTCATAATCAAAACTCGAATGATCGGTCGTGAGAACCGTAATGTCAGCTATAGCAAGCTGCTCGGAAGTTACCGTGACACATTCGTAATGCTTGTTCTTGTGCCGGAAAGAGCGAATATGGGTGTCGCTGACAACGACAGTTGCTCCCCTTTCTTCCAAGAGCTCGATAATTTTCAATACCGGTGACTCTCGATAGTCATCGATGTCTTTCTTATACGCAACGCCTAATAGATACACGGTGGAGCCGTTTATGGATTTGCGCTGCTCGTTAAGCGCTTCACCAATTTTATGTACGACAAACTCGGGCATTGAATTATTGATCTCTCCTGCTAATTCAATTAACCGGGTGTGATAATTAAACTCCCTGGCCTTCCAAGTCAAATAGAAGGGATCAATTGGAATGCAATGACCGCCCAGTCCCGGTCCTGGGTAGAAAGCCATAAATCCGTACGGTTTAGATTTTGCGGCATCAATGACTTCCCATACATTAATCCCCATCCTATCGCACAGAATGGCCATTTCATTCGCTAATGCAATATTGATGTGACGGAACGTATTCTCATAAATTTTTTCCATCTCCGCAACAGAAGGACTGGATACGGTATGTACTTCTCCTTCGAGTACCTCTTGATACAAAGCAACGGCCGTCTGGAGGCATGCTTCGGTGACCCCGCCTACTACCTTGGGCGTATTTTTTGTACTGAACAATTTATTTCCCGGGTCAACCCGTTCAGGCGAATACGCCAGGAAAAAGTCGACACCACACTGCAGACCCGTCTGCTCCAGAATCGGCTTCACTAACTCTTCCGTCGTTCCGGGATATGTCGTACTCTCAAGTACCACGAGCATCCCCTTGTGAAGGTAGTTTGCGATTTCTTTCGTCGAATTTACAACGTAACTTGTATCTGGCTGCTGGTAGGTATCCAGTGGAGTTGGCACGCAGATCGCTACCGCATCGACATCATCTAGAAATGAGAAGTTAGTCGTCGCTTGCAAACGCCCTTCTTGGATAAGGCCTCGTAAATCCTCATCAATTACATCGCCTATATAATTGACGCCTGCGTTTACCATTTCAACCTTCGACTCTTGCACATCAAAGCCTATAACTTTATAACCAGCTTTCGCCTTTTCAACCGCTAAGGGCAGCCCAACATACCCTAAACCGATAACTCCAATTACGGCTGTCTTATTTGTAAACTTTTCAATTAACTGATTGCTGTAGTTATAAACCAATTGATCTGCTCTCATGACCATGCTACTCCTCCCAAATCTTGATAAGTGACCTGCTGGAGTCCGTCGTTACAGATATCAAGCACCAATTTCACAGCATTTCTTCCATCTTCGATGGTTACAATCGGTTCACGGCCTTCTTCGATAGCCGCTATCATATCTTCAATAATGTGTTGGTGGCCAGGGATGCCGAACGGGTTCTGTTCTACTTTTAGAATCCATTCATTCGCTTCTTCACGGGTAAGGCCAGCACAGTTCAAATGCTTGATCCAATTTGCCGTTGGCCCCCCGATTACCGCAAACCCGTGCTCGCCAAATACACTTATCGATTCTTCGAGATTCTTATCATATATCGTGGTAGAGGCCTCAACTACGCCTAGTACACCATTCGCGAATCTTATAGTGGCAACCGCCACATCCTCCGATTCAATCTGACGAATCCGTGTATCAATCATGGCCTTCACATCTGCAACAGGCCCGATGAGCCATTGAATCAGGTCCAGACTATGAATCGCTTGATTCATCAGCACCCCACCATCCATCGCTCTTGTTCCACGCCAAGGGGACTGATCATAATAGGCTTGGTTTCGATTCCAGCGTAAGGTCACATTGACATGACTCAACTTGCCAAACCAATCTCGATCAAGAGCCCATTTCAATCTCTGCACAGCTGGACGGAACCGATTCGGATGTACGACTGTAACCTTAACTTGACTTACAGCTGCTGCATCCCTGATGGCATCAATATCCTCTAAGGTAAGTGCTACGGGCTTCTCAATAATTAAGTGCTTACCGGCCCGGGCTGCCGCAACAGCATGCTGAACATGTAAACCGCTAGGTGTACATATGCACACGACATCAATTTCTGGCTTATGATCCAGCATTTCCGCTAGATCAGTGAAGCAAGCCACTTTCAACTCTTCTTGCAATTGTGCAAGTCTCGTCAGATTGGCATCACACACTGCAACCAGTTCTGCTTGCTCCAAGCGCTTTATAGCTTCAATATGCTTATTGGCAATGTGGCCGCAGCCGATAATCGCAAAATGAATCACTTCGAGCCCTCCAATTGGGAATAACCTTCATTTTCACTCGGTTCCATTACGCGGAAATGGGGTAATAACTTTTTTTTTTTACCTTGCGAAGATTTTTCTTTTCCAAATAAAGAGCGACACTTGATCCACAGATCAAACCAATAAATAAACATATCGCCAGATTAAATAACTTTTTGGGTTTTACCGGAATTGATGAGTTCTCATACACAGCCAGATCGAGAATGCTTACATTGGCCTGATTCAGAATTAAAGTAGAATTATTAACAAATGATTCTGCAAATGCATTGGCTATTGCCACAGCCTGGTTGGCGTCATGATCATTCACATAAACGGAAAGGATCAGGGCCCCCGGGTCCGTTTTGACTTGTACCTTTTTTAATAAATTGACCGGAGTTAGTGTACTGGAAAGTTTAAGCTTGACGATGTTAGCAATAAATAAGCTTTGAATGGCCTCTTCGTAAGTCTTCGTTAACATCTGGTTAGCCAGCAGTTCATTATATTTGTTCGATACATCATTGCTGGACTTATCCAGGTTCGCTATGATGGTCGCTTTGGCTTGGTATTCCGGTTGTAGAACCATATTCAGCCCGACGCCAATTGCCACAAAACATAGAACAATGATTGGGAATATAATGAAATGCCTGCGAATGGCCTTTACAAGCTGATTTCCCATCACTTCACCTCTCTCATATATACTTGTGATAAACGATTAAAGCTTTGCTTTTGCGCACTGCTCATTCCAATAATCCTGTTACACAGTTCCTCCATACTCATACTCGCCATACCATATTGAAGCTGCAGCTTCTTATAGTGATCAATAATGATTTGGAAGGAAGCTAAATTCTTTTCCTCATCAATCGCGAAGTTATAAGGATGCCACCAAAGATGGTAGACAAGTCCATGCTTAGCCGCATAGGTCATGCTGGAAAGAATGCGCTTCATGCGCCACCCCTCGAAGATCCTGGATCTTTTCGAATACGGCCGGAGAAAGTGACTCGCTTGCAGGTTAACAGGTGTGCCTTGGGGCATCTCTTCAATCGAATAACAATTGTGTCCAGATAGATTAATATAAGCATCCAATAGACGCATGAGCCTTTTCAACTTGGAATCGTTCCTAGAATACCCTTTACGGTAAATCCAATGAGAAGGATTTCCTCTATAGGAGCGAATACCGTACTGGCTAAGTACACGTACATACGACTCATTCACTTGATTTCTAGGAAAAATAATACTCTCTATCTTCATCCCTTTATTCTCAGCTGTTTGGATTGCCGCTTTTAAATCTGCAATGAAATGTTCAAAGGATTGCCCTTCTTCTAAACAATAATAGTGTGAGAAAGTGTGTGTGGAGATCTGCTGGTGCTTCGTTGCCCGAATCGCTTTAATTAATGACGGTGCATAATGATTAGGATCCAATGATTCATCGGGCCCCACATTCCCTTTCTGAATATAGGGATAAGGGGACAAGTCATGAGCAGAATAAGATGGAGTAAGGTGAGGCAGGTTCCCCTTCATCTCTTCCAGGTTTTCAAAAAATAGAAGTCCGACGATCGCCCACGTCGCATGAATATGATGCTTCTCAAAGAGCTCCAGCAGTTTGGGAATTAAAGTTCTTTCCCCTGCCATTCGTTCTTCGTAATAGCCCATAGAGCAAATATCCCGTACTCCCCAATACATCTCGAAGTCAAGAGAAATAACAAACTGACCTTGTTTATTTTTCATATTTTCCCCATTTCAACCCTTTACACCCAACTTCGTTCTAGCTCAAGCACACTCTCATAGCCATTGGGATTATTGATTTGCCAGCGCCAAGCATCCTTGCACATTTCCTCTATTCCTCTTAAAGCTGCCCATCCCAACTCATCCTTTGCCTTGGTCGGGTCTGCATAGCATATCGCGACGTCACCGGGTCTCCGGTCTACAATGGTATAAGGGACTTTCCTGCCGCTTACTTCCTCGAACGTTTCAATAAGCTCAAGGACACTGTAACCTCTGCCCGTACCTAAATTGTAAGCATTTACCCCTGTCAATCCGGCCATCAGCCTCTCAATCGCTTTCACATGACCCAAAGCCAGGTCTGTCACGTGGATATAATCTCTGACACCCGTTCCGTCCGGGGTTGGATAATTATTGCCAAAAACTTTCATTTCTTTCAGCTTCCCTGAGGCGACCTGCGTAATGTATGGCATTAAATTATTCGGAATGCCGTTCGGACTTTCACCGATCAAGCCGCTTTCATGCGCACCTACCGGATTAAAATAACGCAGCGGAATAATGCTCCATTCATGATCTGATATATAAAGATCTCTTAAAATTTCTTCAATCATCAACTTAGATCGACCGTAGGGGTTCGTTGCTTCCAGGCTAAAGCCTTCTGAAATCGGCACTTTTGTCTGCAGACCATACACCGTTGCAGATGAGCTAAATACCAGCTTCTTCACGTTGTATTTCTTCATCATTTCGATTAAGGTTAACGTTCCGTGTATATTGTTATCGTAATACTTGAGAGGCATATGTACGGATTCTCCAACAGCCTTCAACCCTGCTAAATGGATGACGGCATCGATGGTATTCTCAGAAAATACGATTTCAAGTTTTTCCTTGTCCCGCATATCCATTTCGTAAAACTGGAAGTTTTTATTGGTGATCTCGTAAACTCGCTTTAGAGCTTCAGGTTTGCTATTGCTGAAATTGTCAAACATGACAATTTCATAACCTGCATTCAACAATTCAACACTTGTATGTACACCTACAAATCCACTTCCGCCGGTGACCAAAATAGCCATGCCTATTCCACTCCCTCAACATACTTAATCCGCAGTCTTAGTCTGAGAAATTGCTCTTTTTCTACTTCAAAACTTAGATACAAAAAGGAGAGTTATTTAACGACCGAAACGTTTTGTATCATTTTACAGATTAACTATACGATACAATATGTATCTAGTCAAGCGCTTATTAGCCTACTTCCGTTGATAAAACACCGATCTACGATACATTATGTATTTCGACAAAAACCCTCAATCACGGATTAAATTATGGTTAAATCCCTATTAACTAAGCATCAAATTCCTTGTAAAGCTACGAAAACCATCTCCTTTCAGCAATTAGCGATTCAACATATATTTTCCAAATGTTAAGGATTGTGTAATCCAACCCTCTCGCTAGCAAGAAACAAAACGTATCGTCACACACCTCCCAAACACGATACAGTATGTAACAAAAAGAGACGACACCTGTGTGCCGTCTCTACCTATTTTAACGATTTACTACTGCTGCCTTTCTTGCCTGAATCGTATTGTTGCTCAGCGTAACGTTAGAGAATGGTTTACCAGTCACATACGTAGACAGTTGAATTCCATAATCCACGTCGCTGATATCATTATCGGCGATGACGCCATTCACAGCACCCTGCCATGTCCAGATTCCAATGCTGGCATGCGTAAGCTTGTTGGCTCGTATCTCAAAGTCGGAGATATCTCCAACCCGCATTGCTGTCGCCCCGCTCAAGTTCGAGTTTGGCCCCATAACGACTGTGTTATTCAGGATTTTAACCCGCTGTACCAACAAATCTGCAGTAATCTCAATGCCACCATAGAAGCTGCCCACACCGTCAATCGTATTGCCTGAAACTGTTACGTCACTGGCATATACAGAGATACCGGCATACATATCATTGTTTGGCACAGGGTTATTAGCCACATACTGATTATTATTCAAGAACGAGTTAATGACATGGTTGTTAGACACGATAACACCAGGTGAGGAAATCTTGATCCCGCGTTTCGCACAGCGCTCGAACGTGTTGCCCGTAACAACGGAATTAGATAGAACAGTTCCTGAGTCAAAATAAACACCATCACCGTCGTCTTTAGGGTAAATATCTGTAATGGTGTTATTACTAATGGTGACATTCTTAGCAATAGTACCATTGTAGCTAGACATCATAATCCCCCGTGATACAGCCGGGGCGTTCTTTGCTCGCACATTTTTCACCGTATTACCACTGAGCACCACATTAACAACGCCCGTTTTAATCATGACACCAGATACAAGATCCGTTGCATAGCTGCCACCTTGGGTATAGTTCATAATTGTACTATTCGTAATGTTAATATTGGATAAGTTCTCGTATATATTGACCCCGCATTTACTCAGATTGTTTCCATCGAGAATCAATTTATCAATGTTAACATTACTGCCTCTGATTCCAAGCATCTCTGCTGCAAATCCGCTCCCGACCAGCTTGATCGTTGTTCCGTTACCCTGAATGGATACATTCGCTGCAACGGAGAGAGGTTTGTTCAAATCAATGGTAAATTGTCCATTAGCCGGGAACACAACCGTACCGCCACTAGCCGCCGCAGCTGTTAGCGCATCATAAATGGAGTTGTAGTCAATAACCCTAAAGACCTTCCCTGTTGGTGTCGTTGGTGTCGTTGGTGTTGTCGGTGTCGTTGGTGTTGAGGTAGATGGGGTTGGGACTTTTGTTGTTTTTGTTCCATCAAAAATGTAGGCGCCATCATCTGGTACAATTACGTAAAACGGCTTTCCATTGGCGTATGCGTCGTCAATAGCCTTTTGCATTGCACTATCCGCCATTAGTCATCCAACTCCTGCACATGATAAAATAAAAAAGCGTCCACTTTCATTCCTCCCAAAAATTGGTTAGACAAGTTTTATTTATTTAATTTGCCATAGTTCATTCTATTCAGTAATGTAAGTTTTGCTATTGATCTATTGATTTTTATAAGCCTAATCTTTGCTTTATTATTAGATTCATATAAAAAAAGCCCACAAATGTGGGCTTTTTTATCGTACATTTCACTCATATTAAGGATGATTCACATCATATTACTTAGCTTGAATACTATTATTACTCACTTTTACGTTCTCCTTCTCACTGTTAGGCACATAAGTGTCTAAATTAATGCCGCCACCGTTAGGCATGTTGATTTTATTGTTATCAATAACACCATTAGATGCACTCTGCCACATCCAAATTCCTATTTCCCCATTCAAGATGACATTCGATGATACGGTAAAATCATTCACACGACCTATACGGATTGCCGTCTTTCCTCCCAAGTTACTAGTAGCGCCCATTTTTATCGTATTATTTTTAATCAAAACATTGTTTACGATTCTCTCGGCGGTAACTTCAATCGCTGCATAAAAGCTCCCTTTACCTTGTAACACATTATCGGTCACCTTATTATTGTCTGCATAGATACTGATCCCTGCATACATGTCTGGGGCAAGTTCACCTTTATTGTTACCAAAGTAATAATTGTTGTTCAGATAATTGTTGATAATTTCATTGCCTGTCACTTCTATGCCTTGTGCATTAATTTTAATGGCTCGTTTGGCACAATTCTCAAAGCGATTATTTTGAATCTTACTGTAGGTATCCTCGGCCGCATTACGCTCCAAGCTTGGATCCTCATAATAAATGCCGTCGCCATCATCAGCCGGTCCAATATCATGAATGTAGTTATTAGCAATGGATACAAGTTTAGCAGCCTTCTCATGCCATCCCGCCTTATTCTCTGTCAGGTAAATTCCCCTAGCCACTAAACTCCCCTGGTTAAGATGTACCGCCTTTATATTTTGAATTTCATTATGCTCAATATTTATGTGATCGGTGTTACCGTAAACAGATAACCCTGTAACAACCTCTCTATAGTCGTCACGAGAAGGGTTATCGCTCTGGGAAGCGTTAACAAGCGAGCTATTGTCGATTTTGATGTTAGTGCTTCCAGATTGAACGACCACAATGTTGAGAGCCGAATAATTCCCATCCAAGCGAAGCTTACTGATTCTAATATTATCCCCTGTGAGCATCAATAAACTGTTACCGAACTCAGCTTCACGATTCGCTTGTATTTTCGTCGAAGTACCTTCCCCTATCACAGTGGTGTCTGAATTCACAGTTAGCTTCTGGGCCGCGTCAATTAAATAAGTACCAGCGGGAAAATAGAGCGTACCCTTCGCCTTTGAGACAACGTTTAACGCGATTTGGATCATCTTAGTGTCATTGCTTTTGCCGTCCCCTTTAACCCCAAAGTTTCTTACATTATAAGCCTCAATTCCAAGTGAATTGGATCGATCCGGCTGAATATGTTCAGGGGATTGAATATTAATGGTATGAGTCTTATCATCCCAAGTCACGATATAACCGCTTACTTCACTAACAAATCGGATGGGAACTACAGCCGAATTGTTCACGATCTTGGCGGATACCTCTAAATTCTTAGACTCATCGTTGACATAAGCGACCTCTTTATCCATGGGCAGCTTAATAGTAAGACCGTCTTTGCTGCCGATCGCTGTACGCTCTTCTACATCCCAGGAAACCTCAAACCCCATGCGTTCAAATATGGGACGGAATGGAACGAGGGTCGTTCCATTTTCAATAATCGGGTCGGTTTCAAATGGAATCACCGTTCCATCAAAACTGACTTGTACTTTGATGTCAGCTGAAGCCTGTAATGAAATTAGCATGGATGCAGCAACAATTAACGCTATTAAATAGTACTTCATTCGTTTCAAAGCTATATCTCTCCCTACCTAGGTTATTTCATTTATGGTTCAAACTTACAGCATCTCTCATCGGTCTGCAGGTTATGCGCGATTTAAAAATTTATAGCCTATAATTTTTGCCCATTCCAACGGCACATTCTCTCTCGTATCATGATGATGCCACCAATCATCCAGCGGGTATTGTGATTTTCCAGCTATATAACTCAATTGAATACCTGATTTCTGATATACTTTGTCAAACGTCATTTTTGTTCGCAAGGTATGCCAGTCCGAAGTAACAACGAGTGCCTGCTTCATCCCCCTTTCCTTCAAAATTTGCTTTGTATATTTGGCATTTTCGAATGTGCTTTGTGCCTGCTCCTCGAGCAACATCGCACTTTCTGGAACACCTAAAGCCTGTAGTCGAGACATCATTTTATCAATTTCCTTCTCATGCTTATAATTAAAGGTACCGTCTGTCAAAAGAATGGTCGATGCATATCCATTTGCGTATAATTCTGCAGCCTTCTTAGAACGCTCGGCAAAGCCGCCTTCGCCGCCAAGTACAATGATCACATCACTCTTGTTTGCAACATTGGTTACAACAAGCTTATCCCCTAATACATGAAGCCAACTATACCTTGTCATGTAAAGAATTAGCGCTATAATTAAACATAGGATAATTATTCCAAACGCAGTTCGAATGATCAATTTCTTCTCTGGCATTGAGTCCTCTCCATTCTAGAAATAAGAAACAACAGGCTCAATAAGAAGCTCTCCGGAATTAGGCCGGGTACGCTCATCAGAGCCTGTTCAAAATGCTCAAATCATTATAATAAAGTCGAAATTAAGCCAATTGAACAGGCTCTGGCTGAAGACTCAACACAATACATTAATGTGCCGGTGCCTGGAAACAGGCTTATTCCAATATGCATAACTCTGATTAGCCTGAATAGTCGTAGGGTAGGAATGGCTAAAGAACGACAGAACAAATTTGCCTAGCTCTACTCCATCTTTCCATGCAACGTCATATTCATTTTCGTATTCCTCGTTGTGCTGCTCCCGGTTGACGAGGTACCCTTCCAACGAGAAGGTGATTTCATGAACCGTCATTTGCAATCGCCAGATCACGCGTTCATCGACCGGCAGCCGAAGAGATGTAAGAAACCTTACTCCAGTTTCATTAACTTCCGTTAAACGGACCTTTGCTTGTTTAGAATCTATGGATTTATTATGGATCTGAACAACCTTAATGAAGCAATAGGCAGGAAGATTACAATCCAGATTTTGAATATCTCTAGCGGTTTTCTCCATATATTCAGCTTCCTTTTATTAAGATCATAATCGTCACTTGGGGCAGATACATTATGTAGCGGCAAAATTACAGTCTTTCCGACATTTTCGTTTTCATATCAGCCAGAACACTGTTATAATAGGTCTAACAAACGGGTTATTGGTTATAATGTTAATATTCTTATTGAACTGTGAGGAAATTTAAAATGACCAAATACGGGGATAGAATTGCCCTTCTTCGTGAGAAGCATGCACTCACCCAAGAAGATTTAGCCAATAAGTTGGGCATTTCGAGAGCCGCGCTATCACACTATGAGACTTCTCGTAGAGAGCCGGACTACGATACTATAAATAAAATAGCTTCCTTCTTCCATGTATCCATTGACTATTTGCTCGGGCGAACAAGCCAACCTGACAACGTACTTGATCCAGAGGTTCGCGATTTCGTTGACCACCTCGAGCTTTCAGATGAGAAGCTTCTGGAAAAGTTTGCATTAACTATTGACGGGAAAAAGTTATCTCCTGACGAAGCACGCCGTTTTATTGCTTTTGTGAGGGCGGAGCGATCACTGGGTTAGTCATTGTACCCTGCTGCATCTTGAACTCATTCCATACTTTGAATTGGTTAGGATCCATACCTAATTGCTTTAACATTACGTTAATATCAAGCGTAACTAGTGAATGCTTCTCCATAACTGCATCCTCTCTTCTGGTCATGTGATTCATTAGCATGATCATTTTTATTTGGAAGGGTAGGTCGATCTTTGAATTAAGCTAGAGGCACATTCTCAGAAGCTACACCGATGTATCTCAATGTCACCGACGGTGCAGAATGGTTAAACAAATCACGCAGGACTGATACATTCTTCGTCTTTTGATAATAGTGATAGCCGTATGTCTTTCTTAGTGTGTGTGTACCGATGTCGTTCAGGCCTGCCTGTTTGGCGGCTTCATTCAGAATTCGATAGACGCGAATCCGTTTGATCGGCTTGCCCGTTCGTTGAGAAGGGAAGACGTAAGCATCATCATCCATGTATCTCAAGTACTCTTCAATAGATTCTTCTAGCTGGGGATGAAGCGTAATTGTCTTTTCTTTCCCCGTGCGCTCCTCCCTAATTCTCACATTGCTTTTCCCTCGCAGATCCTTCACCTTCAAGGTTAGCAAATCACTTAAATGCAATCCTGAATTGATACCAATCGTAAACAACAGCCAGTCCCGATGCGATTGTCTAATTAAAATTTCCTGAATCTCTTTTATTTTTTCATGATCACGAATAGGCTGAACAACCTGCATGCGGACAACGCTCCTTTTTCACATATCTAGCTTGATTTTTCTTCCAAGAAATTTTCTCTTAGTTCCTTGACTGCGGTCATATCTGGCAACCAATAGTACAGGCGCATTTGCACCAATGGATCCAATTCATAACCGCTTACACCTGGAATTTGCCGGTAAGTAAAGTCGTCCTCCGTCATTCCTTTAAATAGCCATGCCAAACTAATCAGATCGTTATCTTGAAAATTGGTATCTTGTATATCTTTCTTCACCTTAGGAAGAAGAGCGGCGATCTCTCCAATGTGCTCTGGCTGAAGCAACTTGAGCGCAACATTTTTTAATATTTGGGATTGTTCGGCTTGGCGGTCAAAGTCTCCATTCGGCATCGAATATCGCTCTCTAGCAAGACTAAGTGCAATCTTCCCATTAATATGCTGCTTGCCTTGAGACAAGGTTGTATCGATATCCGGCAAGTTGATAGTATGTTCAAGCTCAACATCAACACCGCCAACTGCATCGATAATATTCTCGAATCCTGCAAAATTTGTTTTTACATAATAATTCACAGGTACTTGCAAAAAATTGCTGACCGCTTGGATGGCCTCCTTGGTCCCTTCCTCATTTCCTCCCTTTAATTCCCCGAGTATGTGAGCGTGATTTATTTTGGTATAACCCACACCTTCAATGTTGACTCGAGTATCTCTTGGTATTGAAATAAGATTAACTTTATGCGCTGAAGGTATGACATGCATGACCATAATAACGTCTGATCTGGAGCTCTCCCCCTCCCTGGCGTCAAGGCCAAGTATAAGCACATTAAACGCTTTAATAACCTTATCTTGAGTTGAAGACTCCTTAGGTGTTGCATCAGGAATCGCTTGTATGTTTGTGTCCTGCGTACCTGGATTTACAAGCAGAGGGGATGGTTGAACAGCGACGCTCGGCGTGCTTAATACAGGTACCTCCAAACGCTTGAAGTAATGATTCGGCTCGTATTTATCATATAAGTAGCCACCTGCACCGATTAAGCCAACAAAGATGGAAGCCGCAGTGTAAATAGTCCAACGTTTCATGTTGCCACATCCTCACGTCTTTTTAATGATACATTTCGTATCATCAATGCCGCAAATAGCTGCTGCATTTCAGTCCGAGTAGTTGTAATTGAACCATCAGTTACAGACGAATCTACAGAATTATCCCTTATATAAAACTAGATACATAATGTATCTAAATTATAATCTATGATACAATACGTACTTTGTCAAGAGGATGTTTAGATGTTCCTCAAGTAAATCCGCAAAACACAAAAAAAGACCCCCCTCACGGAAGTCTTCTTTCATCTTAAGAACGAATACTTATGGAAGAAACGCGTTTACCTTCGTTCATCCCCGAAACCAGCAGCGCCTGCTGCAGCAGCAAAGCCAATAATCTGCGCATGGAGCTGATTCCAATTTTGCTCATAATGTTAGCCAAATGAATTTTCACAGTCTTCTCGCTAATGTAACAGTATTCGGCGAGCTCCCGGTTCGTAAATCCGTGTGTGGCAATGAGCGCCAGAATCTCCGTTTCACGCTGGGTAAGACCATAATTTGCAAATAGTTGATGCAGCACTGGACTGGAATCTTGCATGTGCTCCGGCTGGTGTTCCTGATCGGCTTGCTTCATTAAACTATTATTCATGTGATAACATCCTTTATCTGAATATGCTATGTCAACTGAATTGTAGCCATTTCAAAATATAACCATTTTCAATTATATACGACAATTTTCATCACATCCATGGGTGATAAATCCTGAATTTATTCAGTAAACATGGGAAAAAAATACTATTTCGCTAACCTGATCTAGAACTAGTTTAACCATGACATTCTTCTGATCCTCCCGTAAGGCGCCCTCATCACGCAGCCGAAGTCCCGTTAGATGTCAGCCGGCAATTCTGCAGATCCCGTGACATCCGTCTACGCCCCTGCATATAGTAAGTATCGACAATAATCCGCTACTACCCAAGGAGGTACACTTGATGTCACCGAAAAAAACGCAAGAAGTTCGCGATATCGATAACGAGCTCCCGCAAACTGTTGACGCCGTCCAAGAAGCGTCTGCGCCTTACGCAGATTCCTATGCGCCTGCTTACCCTTATTCCGCCGGCTATGCCCCATACACTTATGCATGGGTGCCTGTTTACGATCCGCGCAGCTTCGGAGGATTCCCTGGCGGCGGCATGCCAGGCTTCCCAATGCCAGGCATGGGCGGCATGCCAGGTGGTTTCCCGGGAATGCCGGGAACTCCGGGCTTCCCGCAGCCTGGCGGCCAGCCATCGCCGTTCCCGGGCGCTGGCCCTGGTTCATTCCCGGGCGGACCAGGTGGTCCTGGCGGATTCCCTGGCGGATTCCCTGGCGGCCCTGGAGGTCCTGGCGCTCCTGCCGGCATGCAAGCGCCAAGCTCCGCGCCGCCAGCCTTCATCCCGCAGAAGCCTTTGTCCGCAGCCGGCGGCGCCGCGTTTGCGGTTGATCCAGGCGGCATCCGCCGCTGTATGTTCCGCTTCACTTATGTATGGATGAGGAACGGCCAAAGCTTCTGGTTCTTCCCTACCTTCGTCGGACGCAACTCCGTCACCGGATTCCGTTGGACCGGATTCTCCTGGATGTACTTTGGCGTGGATCTGCGCTTCATTGATGCCTTTACTTGCTAATCGCAACTCCCGAACGGACTGCTGCTCTGCAGCAGCCCGTTCGTTTTTTCACGCCTCTCCTTCCTGTCATATTTTGGAGTAAATAAAAATTGACACCGACCTCCACAAACCGACACATCCCTACGAACAGATATACAGATTAATAGTAGATAAATTATTTATATAATTTCATATTTATAGAAATTTAAGGTAAGGGGACGCATCGTGAAAGGGAAAATAAGGCGGTTGATCTGGTTTTTTCCTTTATTTATTTTCGTTGCCGGCATACTGCCCAGCGTTAGGGACAGCTGGTTGTGGGACGCACTAGGAGCACTCCTGTTTGCGGCAATTATCGTGACATGCGTCTGGGCATGGCGGGATGCTGTTCGAGAACAGCGGGCCGCTCACGAAGCTGCTGCGAGGTCGGTAGACGAAGCGGACTACCACGGACTTAATAATGAGTTGGTGGGGTAACCAAAGGACATAAGCGCAAAGACACAAAAACTTGAAAGCGCTGTAGCATAATAGGACAAAAGGGCCTCTCCGCAAGTCATACCGAATGACTACCGGACAAGGCCCTAAGCTGGTTTATTCGGTTATTCTACGATCACTGTCGCCTGCATCGTGGGATGTGTGGAGCAATAGTAGGTATATACGCCCGGTTTAGTAAATGTATAACTCCACTTATCACCTGGCGCAATGTTCCGGCTATCGAACTGAAGCCCAAGATCCGTTACGGTGTGAATCTGTGTATCTTTGTTCATCCAAGTAACTTTCGTCCCGGTCTTTACCTTCAGCGCTTTGACGGAGAAAGCCGCCTGGTCGATCGTAACGATCGTCCCATCCGCCTCCCCGCCCTGCACAGGCGGCTTCGCCTCTGCCGGTGGCGTTGGAGCGCCTCCCATGGGCATACTCATTGGCATGCCCATATCCATGCCTGCATGCATTTTGTGCGCATCCGGGTCATAGATCACCGTGACATCTCCTGTCGCCGGGTCATACTGGATCTGAGCGCCCAAGTTCTCAGAGACGAAGCGCAGCGGCACCATGCTGGTCCCGTTCAGGTTAACCGGCGGCTGATCCATCGCAAGCTCCTTCCCGTTAATCAGAACACGATTACGCCCCAGCCATAGCTGGATGTTCATCCCTGTCGTCTTATAAATGACCGACTGGTCGGCATCATTCCATGTAATGCCCGCTCCCAGTTGAGTACCCATGAATCTGAGCGGGACATAAGTCGTGTCCGCGATCAGCTGCGGCGCAACCTCAAGCTCGGAAGACTGGCCGTTGACCATCACCTTCGTCTCCCCCGCATGCAGGACGATCACTTGGCTTGCAGCCGAAGCGATGCGGACCATCGTATGCAATCCGCCCGGATAGACGCCATTATTCGTGTTGTCGACAATATTATGGCTGTGAAAAGGGAAGTCGCCGCTCTGCGTGAAGGTGATCAGCAAGTCGTAGCGCTCCGCAGGCCCGACCTCGACCGTGTCCTTCTCCAGCGGTGCTGGCAGCGGGCGGCCATCGGAGGCTATCACTTGAAAGTGATGCCCATGCAGGTGCATCGCATGCGGCTGATAGCCCGAATTGATGATACGCACCAGCACAGTTTCGCCGACCTTCCCCGTAATCAGGGTTGTGGGGTCTCCTTCCGTGTCCGGGTAAGCCTTGCCGTTAATCGTCCAATAGCGTGGATGGAACTCTGTCCGATCATAGGGCGCGCCCGTTTCAACCGCCTTGTGCCACACTGGATCAATCTCATTCAGGACGAAAGTGTATTCTCTGTCATAGCTGGGCCCGCCGGTCCAGGCCTGATTGGCCCCGCCCTTCGCTTTTACAATAAAGGCGCCATGCATGCCCATTTGCAAATGCTCCACCGTGTCCACATGACAATGGTAAAAATAAGTGCCCGCATGCGTTGCCGTGAAATGATACGTAAAGCTCTCGCCGACCAGAATATCCCCTGATGTATGCGGTACGCCGTCATTGGCTTGATCGGTATCCAAACCGTGAAAATGGATCGTGTGCGCCGGCTGTTTGATCCCTGACTTTTTTGGACCGATATTCGTTAAAGTTACTTCCACCTGATCGCCTTCGTTCACGACCAAGGTCGGCGCCGGAAATACAGCACTCCCCGGCTCATTGCGCAAGCTGTATCCCCACAGGTACACCTGTGTGTGATCCGGCAAGGTCAAATAACCATCTGTCGCATACAGATGAAAGGATTTGACCTCCGCAGCAGCTGACGGCGCGGACAGGCCAAGCCAGCCAGCCAGCATCACCAATATAGCCATGGTTAAAGCAAGCCCGCGCTGCAGCAGTTGAACGTTCCTGCGATTCAACATCATCTCCGTCCTCTGACCCGCTTACGGAGCTAAGGTTACAGCGCTCAATTGCAGCGCTTCGTTCCAACTGTACGCGCCGCCGAGCAGGCTGACCATATCTTCGACCGCCGCATAGCTGTGGCCGTCGATGATCTGCGGCGCCAGGTCAGACATGAACTGCTTGCCGTTAATCACAAGCGCCACGCCTGCCGTTGACGTGAGCTGCGCCGGCAATTCGTGCTTGCCGCCGACATTAACCACGACAGCGTGGAGCGCGTCATTCCACTCCACCGTGCCGCCCAGCGCCTCCACCATAGGTACGATTCCCGCGTACACGTGACCGCGAACCAGCTGTACCGACGCTGTCGTAAATGGCTTCCCATTTACCGTCAGCTTCACGGCGCCTTTAGGAGCCACGACGATTGTACCTGTCATTTTACTGCCGGAGTGCATATAGCACTCATAGGTATACGTGCCTTCTGTCGTAAAGGTCAAGCTGTATGTTTTTTGCGCCATAATCATACCCGAGTTCGTAAAACCCGTACCATCGAACTGATTGCCCCCGACCTGCGCCATAAAGGCAGGATTCATTTCGCCCTGCGGGGTAAAAAAGCTCATATTATCCGGCTTATTAAAGGTTACAAAATGCGGTTCATACAAATTGTTATTGAGCCATTCCACTGAATCCCCTTCGTTGATATACAGCGTATCCGGCATCATGGCGTTAAGCGTGAATCCCCGGTGGCCCATCCCTGCATCGATCATATACATCGTGCTGCCATCCGCATTTTTCATGTAATTCAGATCCGTGCTCATGTGCTTTAAGGTATCCACTTGCGCCAGGAGATCCTCCGTATCCGCCTTCTCCCCCGCCGCTTGTTCAATAGCGCTTGGAATCGGTGACCCGGCTGGAAGAACGACGACAGTCCCCGTCATCAGCGGATGAAGAATACAGGCATAATTGTAGGCGCCGACAGCTGTAAAAGTAATCGAGTAATCTTGCCCGGGCATCAAGATGCCTGAGTTCATCACACTCTTCCCATCCCACTTGCTACCACTTGGTGCAGAAGGAGCCATGGCCAGCGGATCCCCCGGGCCAAGCGGGGCATTGCCTGCCAGGAAAGTGACGGTATGCGGCGTAAACTTCGCGCTGTCCGTAAACTTTACAGTGTCACCTGCATGGATATAAATGACTTTCGGAAACATAGAATCTAGCGAGGTTTGGTCCTGCTCCTTGCCGACAGAAACATTCCAGGATTGCGGTGCCGCTGTCGCTGCGTCCGCCGCAAGTGCCATCCCCGTATAGGGGAGCATCAAAGCCGAGGACAATAAGAATGCCAAAACTTGTTTACGCATTGTTCATTTCTCCTCACTAGATCATTTTTATGTCTTCCTCATTAGGAAAACATCCACTCCACTGATAACGTTTACATCCTAGATGTTGATACAAATTGTATCAAGGTACGAGCAGAATAATCAATACAACTTATTGTCAAAAAAGAGCCGTTACTTCATTAAATTTTGATCAAATGAACACAACAAAAAACCCGAAGAATCGGCAGTATTGCCAAACTGCGCCATCTTTCGGGTTTCTCCTGCACCTGTTTACATCGTTAATTGTTTCGCTTTTTCCGTAAACGTTACATAGTCCGTTTTCCCGCTGCCGAGCAGCGGAACCACATTCGTATACGTCAGTTTCGCCGGGATCAACAGCGCCGATACCTTCTGCTGGATGATATATTTGCGCAGCACCTTTTCGTCCGCGTCCTCTTTGGTCGTATACAGCACAACTTGCTCGCCCTTCTTATCGGCAGGCACGCTGACCGCGTAAAAGCCCGTATGGCCGAAACACTCCATCGCCAGCTTCTCCACTAAATTGAGCGAGACCATCTCGCCGCCAATCTTGGCGAACCGCTTCAGCCTGGAGTGGATGCTAATAAATCCGTCCCCGTCCACCGTCGCAATATCGCCGCAATCATGCCACCCTTGAAGAGGGACATAGCCTTTCCCATGAATCAGGTAGCCCTTCATGACATTCGGCCCCTTCACATGCAGATTGCCGCCTTTGACGATCCCTTCAACCGGCACAATCTTATACTCGACGCCAGGCACGAAGCGCCCCACCGTTCCCTTGCGAATCGCCGCCGGGGTATTCAGAGACAGGATCGGCGCCGTCTCGGTCACCCCGTAGCCTTCGAGAATCGTAATGCCAAAGCGTTGGTGCCACAGCTGTGCCACCTCCTCTTTAAGCTTCTCCCCGCCTGCAATCACATAGCGCATGCTGGCAAAATCCTGATCGCCCGCGTACGTGGCATACCCCTCCAGGAAGGTGGAGGTGCCGTACATGATCGTCGATTTCGTTTTACGGACCAGCTGTGGGATTTCCTTGTAGTGGAGCGGACTCGGATACAAGTACAGCGGTATGCCGTTAAGAATCGGCAAAATGACCAGCATCAGCCCGAAACAATGGAACATGGGCAGCGAGTTGAACACTTTGTCCTCGTTGTCGATATCGAGCACAGCCAGCGCTTGTTTGGCATTGGCAAACAGATTATCATGGCTCAGCACGACGCCTTTCGGCTTGCTCTCTGTGCCAGATGTAAACTGAATAATCTCGTTCACTTCCGCACTGGATGCTTTACTTGTCAAATAAAACAGCAGTCCTTTTATTTTATCCCCTAAAGTAATGGCTTTCTGCAAATCCTCTAAGTACAAAATGCGACATCCTTGCGCGAGAAAATCTACAACAGTCTGTAGATTGCCCTTCTCCACAAACACCCGGGACGTTAATATCATCCGTACGGAAGCGGTTTCACAGCAATCCTTCAGCGATTCGGCGCCCATTGAGAAATTGAGCATCGCAGGCGTTTTCCCCATTCGAAACAGCGAGAAGATCGTCACGATATTTCCGATGGCATTCGGCAGCAGTACGCCAATACGCTCTTCTTCGGCAAGATAAGCTTTTAGTTTCAAACTTAGTACATAAATCGATAAAATTAATTTTTTGTAGGAAATGGCTGCACGAAAATCCTCGACGGCTTTCGTATTCGCTCCAACCCGTTTAGCAATCTCCAGAAGCTCATTGAACAGATTCACATTCTTCTTGGATTGCATGGACTGATTAAATTTAGCCTCTGGCGATTTTTGGCTTTTATCTACATCCTGCGGCCCCACAAGTCTCATGCAGCAAAGTCTCTCCCTTTGTTAGTCATACTTTCATGATATCATATTAACATGTTCAAGATTCCTTAAAAATAGAAAAGAGCCGCCCCCACGCACATTCATTGCTCGTGGGAGAGCCCTTTTCTATGTCAGATGACTTGTGTGACCAGAACACTCGGGTTCTCAGCCAGATTCTGTTCTTCCTTCGTATCTTGATATCGGATCACAGGGCGTTGGAGATGGCCAGTAATCCCAATAACGAGTGCCTCTCTTCCATTATTCATCCTGACATTCATGCCCGGCAAATAAGCCGGAACTGCAGCAACAAATGCCCGCACGTGCTCCACAGTGAACCGCTTGCCCGACAGCGACATCAAGTACTCCATCGTTTCGTGAGGCGCCTGGCTGCCGGAGCTGATTTTCGCTTCGAACAAGTTAGCCATCCCGCACACTTGGGCGAACGGATGGAATGCCCCGCCATCAATGCCGCGCGGATAGCCCTTTCCGTCCAGGCTTTCGTGATGCTGGAACGCAATATGCGCCGCTATCAAGCTAATCTCACGGCACGTCTTGATGAAATTGAATCCAGCCTCGGGGTGATTGGCAGGCTCCTCGTCTAACAGCTTGCCAATGTCGTGCAGCAGGCAGCCAACGGCCAAGTCACGCAGCTGGAGTTCGTTATAGCCGAGGCGCACGCCCGTCAACAAAGCCCAGATTGTGACGTTCACGACATGCGCATACATCTGCAGCTCCGTCGGGATCGTTGCCGCAGGCATGGGAAGCACCATCTTCCTCGTCTTGACTTCATTCAGCAGCTTTCCGGCACACGCGAACACTTCCCGATGCAGAAGCACCTTCTTATCCTTTGCCGTTAGATAACATAGCTGCATCAATTGAATTTGCTCCAGCCAACTAGGCATATCCAGCATATCATCCAAGGTGATCCCCGCCGATTGCTCGTCTTCAACCATTAAACAAGATATGCCCATCTCGTGCAGCCTTTCTACAAGCTTGGCATGCAAGGCTCTGCCAGAACCTATTAATATTCTGCCACGTGTATCGTAAACAGGCTTGGCCAGAACCATCGTTCGTTCATCGTAATCATTGATACCGATCATTCTCATTCCCATACACTCCTTATAGGTCGACTGAGGTAACCGAAACGCGATTTTCCAATTATAACGGGAAAGTTTTAAAACAAATTAAGGTAATTGCTACGCGAGTATGAGTTTTTTGTCATGTTAGATTCACATTTATCTCAATGTTGAGAAATGGTTTGTTAATAAAAAATCAAGCCGTCAGAATGACGACTTGATCCTCAGTAAAGGGCTAGTATGTAGAGTCGACCTGTTCGCCCGGATATAGGATCGCAGACTGGTCAACCATTTTGTAGTCACCAATCTGCCAGTTGATCATATCTTCATTTACATATTTAAGAATGTTATCCTTATTTCGGCTAAGTGCACTCTCGGAAATAAAAATCGTTACTTTGTTCAATTTGGTGTCAGTGGAAATACCGATAATCCCAGCGTTCGTAAGACTGTTCAATTTATTATGAGCATCATTAAGTTGTTTTTCAGTGTGTTTAGCGTACTGAATCTTGACTTTTTCCGCCCGCTGGCTAATAGTCTTCAGCTTCGCTTCAAGAACAGGGCTCTTATCTGTCAGCAAAAAAATGTTGTTCCCCATCTCATCCGTATACGAACCAGCATACAGGTCAGGCGCTATTGATTTTAGCGACTTCGTCAACTTTTCACGATCATCTGCAAGCTCTGTTTCCTCTAAGGCTGTTTGATCGAGTCCCGGTTCTGCTATTCGAGGGACATTTCCAGCATCTATAGGAATTGTCCGATACTCCTTACCATCTTCGTGAAATATTTGCGCTCCCCTCGTCTTCATGCCCCATATGTTGCCGTTTTTCGAATCTATTTTAACTAACTTTTTATTTTCCATTGTAATAATATCATCAATGAGTATCATCCATGTCTTATCTTCATTATTGAAATCGACGTTTCGTACAAACAATTGGACACCCTTATCGTCGTCGCTTTGTAAAGCGATCGCTATTGCTTTAGTTTCATCAATAGGGAGTATATCGGGGAAATCTTCAGGCTGTACTAATACTTTACTCCCCTTCATAGGTTGGGGAAACGATCCAAGAACAAATGGGTTGTCTTTATCCATATAGTAAACAGCGTTAACTTTTTGACCGATTTGCAATTCACTAAATTGAATTTTGTTATTGTTCGCGTCTTTGAGTAAAGTTTGGTTCTCTATTGTAATTAAATGACCTTTCACCTGTCCGCCTTCTCTTTGCGCTTCAAACACCAAAATAGTGTTTTTTGCATTGTCTAATTCAACAATGTATCCTATAATTCCCTGCACCTCAACTAAAGTTTTTGGGTTATTATTACATCCGCTGATAAAAAACAAGGCGATAAGACAAGCTGTTAAGATAAATTTCATACTCTCTCCTTATCGTACTAAGCAAAATGAATGAAGTTAGCCCACAAAGAATAACTTCTTATGTGGGCTCTCGAACACTAATAACCTGTTATGGCAGTAACACCCAGAGCGCCTAAAACTCTGGCGGCTCTTGAATATAGATTGTCATAACTATTACCAAGATTAGTAGCTACATGTATGCCCATAAGCTGATAAGCAGAGAAAGTTGGTCCTCCACTATCACCACCCACTGCTTTATAGTTTGCCTCCGTTTGTCCTGAGTAATATCCACCACCAGCAACAGTTCCCGAAAAGTTCGTGCTTATAATTGTGCCGCAATTAGAATTGTCTGTATTACCGCCAGACACACACCCGAAAGTCTCTCTAAATTTTGAATTCTTCTCAATATCGAATCTATGATCTTGTTTTTTAGCGGTAGTTATAGATAATTGCTCATGTTGAGAATTCGATGTCGCATTTGAGATTGTAGGAACTATTAATAATGCAGCTAAAGAAATAGAAGCAATCATTACACGAAGTCTATTTTTTGTCATTTTTTCGCTCCTAGTATAGTTTTTAGCTATGTATTAAAGAAGCACAACAAAAATTTGAATTCACTTCATTTTCATGTATTTTTTCTAAATAATAGCTATTGATATAAACTATACCACCAAATATTCCAAAATGTTACATATTAAATAATTATTTATATTAATACCCAAAATATATCACGTTTCATCCTCGGACTTTCGCTTTACTACAAGAAAGTACTTGTATACATTTGAAGATAAAACATATTCTTGTGAAGACTTAGTTCATCAAAATATGAGTCCAAAATCTCAGAAAAGAAAACTTCATTCATTTACTCTCGCCCTTGTGTGCATATCAATAACGAAAAAACCTGAAATCCCTTATGTATCAAGGAATTTCAGGTTTATAAATCGGGATGCGGTCGGAGGGATTTGAACCCTCACGCCTTGTGAGCGCCACCCCCTCAAGATGGTGTGTCTGCCGTTCCACCACGACCGCGCATATAAGGGAAGTTGAATCTTCCTATTCAATTAAAATGGTGACCCGTAGGGGATTCGAACCCCTGTTACCTCCGTGAAAGGGAGGTGTCTTAACCCCTTGACCAACGGGCCATGAACGCCTTCGAACATTGCAGCCCGTTTTGACGACAAGTGTTATTATAACTGAAGTCACTCAAGTTGACAAGCATTAATTTAAACTAAACTTATTCAAATATCACATGCGTTTCCATTTCATAAAACAAGCCCGCCGGCATCAGCCGTCGGACTTATTGTGTACGGAGAGAGAGGGATTCGAACCCTCGCACCACTTACGCAGTCTAACCCCTTAGCAGAGGGTCCCCTTATAGCCACTTGGGTATCTCTCCAAAGATATGGCTCCCCGAACAGGACTCGAACCTGTGACAACTCGATTAACAGTCGAGTGCTCTACCAACTGAGCTATCAGGGAATATTGAAGTATTCTTATTTTATTATGAAGGGGCTTGTAAGTCAAGTGTATACGATTTCAATTTCCCCCTACATTTTCCGCAAGCAAATTTACGGAGATCCATTTTTCGCTTCCGGTAGTATTCCGTTTTGCAGTTGACGCATTCCAGCCTATACTTATAGGACTGTGGCTTAGGCGCCTGTGGCAGCGAAGAGCAGAAACGAGTCCCTCCGACTTGTGCCAGCAACGTTTTAAAATCCTGATCCCTGTGTTGGTATCCGCGTTTAAGAATATGTAGGTGATAATGGCACAGCTCATGCTTAATAATTTTCTCGATCTCGTCATGGCCGAACGTCTCCCACTGAATCCAACTGATTTCGATGTCATGGGATTTGGTAAAATAGCGACCGCCCGTTGAACGCAACCTGCGATTAAACCGCGCCTGATGGGCGAACGGCCTGCCAAACGACGTTAATGAGATCTGCTCCACCCATTCCTGCAGCTCCCGATCATCCATCTGTTATATGCTCCTTTGCCAAGTTCTCACTTGAATTTGTACCGTATGTACGGCTATACTGTCAAGTAGAAAAGAACTACCGGAGAGGGGAAATTATAAATATTATGCCACAAATGAGATATGCCATTCTGCAACACGCTGAGCAACTTGAATTTGTTGAGATGCCTTCCTCTTATATGTACCAGCTTACCGCGCTGAACCAACGTCTGCACAAGGAAATTGAAAAGCTCACGGCTGAGCACATCCCCCAGCTTCCGCGCGTTATCGCAGAATGCGATAATCTGGAGCTGATCGGCTCCGCGCATGCACTCACCCACGGATTAATCTATTTGAACGGCCTGGAGCAATCGTTTGCTGCGATTCAAGAGAAGAGCTACCCGCTCATCTCCCTGCTGACTGAAATCCGCGCGCTGCAGGCGCAGCTTGAGCAATGGTACGAAGAGGAATACGAGGTTTAGATAAAGGACCTGCGGACCTGCACCCAGCCCCCTCTTGCTTCATATGCTATTATTACATAGCGAGGAAGGGGATGGGCATATGCCGCAGTGGCTTTGTAATCAATTAATGCGGGCCTTCCAGAACAAAAACCGTAGACAAATTCGTTTGTTAAATGACAGCTGGTTTTTTTACCGTACACGCCGTTCGCAAGAGGAATGGCCCGATACCCCATCGACAGAAGGGCCGGGCAAGAGAAAGTATTAAACGGAACACCACAAAAAAATTATTGCAAATCATCCATAATCGTTCTATAATGTAAACAAATGTATAAAATTTCCGGAGTGAAGCACACCCCAATTGCAGATTCGTCTGCTTTGGCGGTGTGTTTTTTTCGTTCCAGCATCCATTAGGAGGTTCTATCTATGGAGGATTTGACTAGGCTCGAAGCACTTTTTCTTCAAACGATCTGGGCACCCATCGCTTTGCATGGCGAGAGGCTATGGAAGCCGCGATCTTCAGTTTATCACGAATTGAATATACGACCGCTTATGTGTTTCATATTCAATCCGTCGGGAGACAAGCTGTTTATAGAACTCATCGAGCTGGACAATTCCCTTGATCGCGAGGAGCGTTCGGCGTACAACGAACTGTACAATGAACTCACCATATCGGGCTGGCGGGTGCTGAGGTTCAGCGATTGGCATGTTCAACACGAGCCGGCAACCTGTCAAAAAATGCTGCGGCAAGCGCTCGACTTGATTCAGGAGCCGGGACCTCCCTGCTATCCTGAAGATCCACAGGAAGCTAGGAAGCAGCATATCAGCGAATTTATCATGTGCCGAAGCGGTATCATTCGAGCTCAGGAAGTCGCTGCTGAGTTTAACCTTAGCATCCGCTCCGCTGCTGATTCTCTCTTGATGATTGCCAGGGAAGAACGGCTTCCCTATATATGTGGTACCAAGCCGGCCCAGCTATTCATTCTGAACAAGTGCAGCTTGCAGGACACTCAGGTAGGGCCAGACTCTGATAAAGGAGGGATGCCCAACAACTTGTACGATATCAACTCCTTGCCAAGAGGGTGATGCGGCTAACTATTCTGTACTCAGACCCTACACGAAGAATGAGGGTGAGGCTGGACAAGCAGCAAGAAGCCCAGTGATCGTCATCACTGGGCTGTTCACTTATTGCGGTTTCTTCATCGTCAGACTAACCCGGCCCTTCTTCGCATCTACACTGAGCACCCATACTTGTACAATATCTCCGACGGAGACAACGTCCATGGGATGCTTGACGTAGCCATTCTTCAACTGCGAGATATGCACGAGGCCGTCATTCTTAATGCCGATGTCGACGAAAGCGCCGAAATCGATCACGTTGCGGACCGTCCCCGTCAGCTCCATCCCGGGCGCCAGGTCCTCCAGCTGCAGCACATCGGTGCGGAAGATCGGCGCGGGCACTTCGTCCCGCGGATCCCGCCCAGGCCGCTGCAGGCTGTCCAGGATGTCCCTCAGCGTCGGGACACCGACCCCCAGCTTCGGAGCCAGCTCCTCTGGCTCCACGGCTTGCAGCTGCTGCAGCAGCTGCTGCGAACCGAGCTGCGCCAGCTCCAGGCGCAGCTCCTTAAACAGCCGATCCACGACCTCGTAGGATTCCGGGTGGATCGGGGTGTTGTCGAGCGGATTGCGGCCGCCCGGTATCCGCATGAAGCCGACACATTGCTCGAAGGATTTCGCGCCGAGGCGCGGAACCTTCGACAGCTCCTGTCGGCTGTTGAATTTGCCGTTATCTTCGCGGTATTTAACGATGTTCTTGGCCAGCGTCGCGTTAACGCCCGACACATAGGACAAGAGCGACGGCGACGCGGTGTTCAGATCTACGCCGACATGGTTCACGGCCGACTCCACGACGGCCTTCAAATTCTCATCAAGCCGCTTCTGCGAGACGTCGTGCTGGTATTGCCCGACACCGATCGCCTTCGGCTCGATCTTTACCAGCTCCGCGAGCGGATCCTGCAGCCTGCGCGCGATCGAGATCGCACTGCGCTCGGCCACGTCGAGTTCCGGGAACTCCGTCTGCGCCAGCTTCGATGCGGAGTAGACGCTCGCCCCCGCTTCACTGACGATCAAGTACTTGAGCTCGCGATCCTTGATCTCGGCAATCAGCTCCGCAACAAACTGCTCCGTTTCACGGGAAGCCGTCCCGTTGCCAATCACGATCAGCTCGACAGCATACTTGCTGATCAACTGCTTGAACTTCGCCTTGGCTTCCGCGACCTTATTGTTAGGCGGGGTCGGGTACGTCACGGCGATTTCCAGCATTTTTCCAGTGTCGTCGATGACGGCCAGCTTGCAACCTGTCCGGTAAGCCGGATCGACACCGAGCACGACATGACCTTTGACTGGCGCCTGGAGCAGCAGATTGCGCAGATTTTCTGCGAAAATCTTAATAGCCTGCTCCTCGGCCAGCTCGGTCATCTCTCCCCGCACTTCGCGCTCAATCGACGGCGCGATCAAACGCTTATACGCATCTTCGATCGTCCCGCGCATTACGTCCTGCACAACGGAAGGACCTTTGATGAGTTGACGCGCAATATACTCGTGGATTTTATCTACAGGTGCATCCAGGCTGACACGCAGTACTTCCTCCCGCTCCCCGCGATTAATGGCCAGTATACGGTGCGGAGGCAGCTTCTTCACAGGCTCTTGATAGGCGTAATACATTTCATAGACGGATTCCTGCTGCGCATCTTTGGCCTCTGTCCGCAGGATGCCCTGATCATGTGTCGAGCGGCGCACCCAAGCGCGGATTTTGGCTTCGTCTGCGATATTCTCGGCAAGGATATCCATCGCCCCTTGAATCGCGTCCTGGGCGCTGTTCACTTGCTTGTCCGCGTTGATATAGCGCGCAGCCTCTTGCTCCAGAGCGCCTTGGCGCGGCTGCTTGCCGATCCACTCTGCGAGCGGCTCCAGCCCGCGCTCTTTGGCTACGCTTGCTCTCGTCTTCCGCTTCTGACGATAAGGCCGGTACAAATCTTCGACCTCTTGCAGCTTGGCCGCCGTCTCAATCGCTTTACGAAGCTCGTCCGTCAGCTTCCCCTGCTCGTCAATCAACCTGACGACTTCCAGCTTGCGATCCTCCAGATTGCGCAGGTACTGCAAGCGTTCTTCAATGTCTCGCAGCTGGTTCTCATCCAGCTCACCGGTCATCTCTTTGCGGTACCGCGCGATAAATGGAATCGTGTTGCCTTCGTCGAGCAGCCCAACGGTCGTTTTCACCTTGCCTGCAGGCAGCTGCAGCTCGCCTGAGATTTGCTTCAAGATGCGTTCCTGGATTTCCGCTTTCTTCTCCTCGGAGAGCTGTACCTTTTCACGTGGTTCATCGTCTTTTACGCTTGCCGCAGCCGATCCTGAAGCTTTGCCCTCATTAGCGTGAAATAATTTGTTCAAGAGCCTGTCCAACAATGTCACTGTCATTCCCCAATTCTATATGTACTGGTTTCAGCAAACCAAAAAACGAGGGTTTTACTCGCCCTCGTCCGTTCCAGATCCTATTCAAAATTCTATCAGTCCCACGCTAATTTGCAAAGCGTCGTCGACCTTTCGCATCGTCTCTTCGTCCAAATGCGTAATTTTGTCCGTAAGCCGCTGCTTATCAATCGTCCGGATTTGTTCCAGCAGAATCACCGAATCCCGATCGAATCCGTGCGTTTCTGCATCAATCTCCACATGCGTGGGCAACTTAGCCTTCTGGATCTGTGCTGTAATGGCGGCAACAATCACAGTAGGGCTAAAGCGGTTCCCGATATCATTTTGGATGACTAGAACAGGACGAACGCCTCCCTGCTCTGATCCAACGACCGGAGAAAGATCTGCGAAAAACACATCGCCACGTTTGACAATCACCTTCTACACCCCGCTTACTAAGCGCTCAAGCGTACTGTCGGCTTCTTCCTCCGCTTGAAATGCTTCAGATGCCATGCTGAGATTAATCTTAGCCATCTCCATATAGCCTCGCTGCATGGATTCGCGCAAACTGCGCTTTTTGCGTTCAATCAAGTAAAGCTTCATCGCCTGGCGAATGAACTCGCTGCGATTGGAGTTTTCCTTTTCCACAATTCCATCCACCTCTTGCAGCAAATTGTCAGGTAAGCTAATCATGATCCTTTTCGTATTATGCGCATTACTCACATTCTCGCACCCCCAGAAACGATACAAAGACAATATTACCAGTATGTCTTAATGAAAACCAAATTATACTACAGATATATGCCTTGGATATATCAATTATGTTACACAACTGGATATCAGATTTCTCAATACGTAGTATTCGGCAACAGGTACTGAAATTCCTCTCAAACAGCTACATAATTTACATGGTAATTTTATGAAGCCTTAATCTGAACTAGTACCGGTGCCGCATTAACGGGTTAATGGCATCCTCGCGTATACCGTCACGGACATACACCCTTGCTACACGATGAGATATCATGCACGTAATTTCGTAATTCACCGTACCTAACTGGTTAGCCACGTCCTCGACCGTAATCCGCTCGCCGCCCTGCTCGCCAATCAGTACAACCTCATCACTCGTCTGAACGCCAGGGACCTCCGAGACGTTCGCCATGCACTGATCCATGCAGATTCTGCCGACAATCGGCACTCTGTGCCCGCGGATCAACGCCTCTGCTTTTGTAGAGAGCATGCGCGAGAAACCGTCTGCATAACCGATCGGCAGCGTCGCAATACGTTCTTCCGACTTCGTGAAATAAATCGTTCCATAGCTGATCCCGGAATTCGGCGGCAGCGTTTTGAGATGAACGATGCCCGTTTTCAAGCTGAGCACCGGCTTCAGTTCGATCTTCTGCTTATTCACGTCTGTCGACGGGTATAGACCATACATACTGATCCCGAGTCGTACCATCGAGTATGTCAAATTAGGCAGATCGATTGCTGCAGCACTATTGCCTGCATGTATATATGGGAATTCAATATCTTGCTGCTTAAAATATTCCACAACCCGCTCAAACCGGCGGTATTGCTCATACGTATATGCTTTATCGATTTCATCGGCATTCGCGTAATGCGTAAACAAACCCTCGACCGCAACGTCTGGCAGCGTCAACAGCTCTTCAATAAATGGAATTGCATCCTGCTCAGCTTGCAGCCCGAGACGCCCCATGCCGGTGTCCAGCTTCACATGAATTTTGAGCTTTTTCTTCCCTGAACGCTCTTCGCTTTCGTGTGTCAGTTCCTTCAGAGCTTGCAGCACTTCATGGCTATATACGGTGACGGTTATATCCTTCTGCCGTGCTCTTTCCAACCCTTCAGGCGGCGTATAGCCCAATACCAGAATTGGGGCGGTAATCCCTGCATTACGCAGCTCCAAGGCTTCGTCCATGAACGCTACGCCCAAATAATCCACGCCGGCGGCAATTGCCTCCTTCGAGATGCCTACAGCCCCATGGCCATATGCATCGGCCTTCACGACCGCCATGAGCTTCATACCTTCCGGAAGCACCTTCTGAAATCCCTCTATGTTGCTGCGCAGTGCATCTAACGATATTTCAACCCACGTAGGCCGATAAAAAGCATCCATTGCCGTCCACCTCTTCTTCTTGTTGCTCTTCCTATTTTTGCCCAGCCGCACACATTTGCAGCCAAAAGCAAAGGACAAGGGAAGACCCACTCGCCCATGCGAGCAGGACTCCCCTCCCCTTTTTCCGAATCCGTTCGGAACCATATAACCTATGTTAAGCGTAATCGCGCACCCCGTCAACCTTACTTTGCGGATTGACCTTGTGTCGCCATTGCGACATTGATCATTTCTTCCAGCGGCAGATCGCCTGTCGAGAGGCGGAACTCCACGCCGTTATCCGTCCAGGTCAGCGTTCGTTTATCATCCCCGGACAATACCCCTAACGTGAAGCCCAGATCCACGATCTGACCGTCTTGCAGGGATACCGTTCTGGCTTGCGGCTTCACCTCGACAATGCTGAAGTTGAACTTGCCTTTGTAGCGCAGCAGCACCGCAGGATCTTCACCGAGCTTCATATCGGAGATATCCTGCTTCACGACTTCTTTAGGCAGATAGGATGGCTCGATAATGCCAATATTTTGCGGTTTGCTTGCCGCAGCGTTAGACTTGCTGTCAGCTGCCGGTTTCGTGCCGGTTGTCCCTTTTCCACCTTGAGCGCCTTGCGCATTGGCTTGATCGGATTGTCCGCCTGTGGCAGACAGGTTTTTATCCGTCACACCGGCTCCAGCTGTCGTCGGCATTGTTTGCTGCTCCATATTATAGCTTGTCATGTTGCGTTCCATTTGGAAATAGTCCTTATCGAACTTGGCATCGAATTCGAATTTCGTGAAGTTCACCTGAACCATCACATTCTGATTCGCATCCGACACTTGAACCTGCTGTGGAGCCAATGTTTTCTTATTCAGCCAAATTTTTTGGCGGGACAACATTTCATTCTGATAATTCGCGGCAACATCGAATACATACGCATCATTCTCGGTCGTGAACTGGCGGTCTTTATCCGCTACAATGCTTTTCGCTAAAGATTGGAATAAATAGACCTGGCCTTGATTTTCAGGCCAATCGCTTTGGAAGCGGAAGCTCTTCTTCAGATGAGGTGTCAGCACGAACACACCTTCCTCATTGCGCAGCACGATTTGCGTGACATCCTTCTGAGCATTCGTTAACTGAATCCGGTAAAAATGTTCAGGCGAGAACGCCACTTCCACCGAATACTCCTGTGGCTGCTGTCCCGTATGCAGAATCATGCTCCCTGAAGCTTTATAACTGCCCGGCTTGCTGATCACATGATCCAAATCCTTTACTATGGATCCTGCATCTTTTTTCCCGATCCCGCATCCCGCGAGAACTACGGCTAAGCCCAACATGATTGTTACCATCATCCATGTGACCCGGCGCATCGAATCATCCCCTCACTCGCATATTTGAAACAAGATTAGTACATGCATATGAGGGGACTTGGCCGATTATGCAGACGAGTTGGGGCTTGGCTTAAGTAAGTTTTTTATGACAAAGACATACTTTAATCACAATTACCTATTAAACTAGTTGTAGAATACATATATATTAATGGGGGATTGTCATTACCATGAATATGAATCAACGAATCGCGATCCAGGCGTCGCGAGGCATAGCAGCTTGTTTGGTGCTGCTGTTCCATTCATCGGCTATGTCCTTTAAGTATTATCAATACGACTTTCTGGGCATTAGCTCCATCGGACGCTCCGGTGGTGTCGACTTCTTTTTTATGCTGACTGGATTTCTACTATATCACGCTTATGGGAAAAGGATCGGAGCCGGAATATCCGTTACTCCTTTTTTGACGAAACGCTTGATTCGTATCTATCCGCTTTATTGGCTGATCACACTGGTCGTGCTCCCTGTTTACTTTCTCGTCCCCAGCTTCGGGTACGGATACGAGACGAACCAATCGACCATCGTGCATTCTTTGCTCCTGCTTCCGCAAGAGCACGGTCCTATTTTGCCGGTCGCTTGGTCTTTGAGCTATTTTGTTTTATTTTATCTGGCGTTTGGGTTGATGTTAGCCGTAGGCAAGCGGCCTGCATACGTTTTTGCCTCCTTGTGGATCGCGCTTACTCTTTGTCATGTGCTGCGTCTTCCCATCATTGCCGCGGATATGGATCATCACGTTTATTTGAACTTTCTGTTCAACGAAGCTAACCTGGAGTTTGCGATAGGCTGTCTGCTTGCCAAATGGACGGAGCACTTTAAGCACCGTCACTATCAGCTGCTGTTGGGCCTTGGTGCAGTCGGTTTTGCACTCATTTGGTTGAACAATAAATATAACGTGCTTCCTTATCACGATTACTTGTTATATGCGATTCCATCCATACTTGTCCTGCTTGGCGCTGCATCCGTATCCGACAATATGCACCTAAGTGTCTGGGTTAGAGCGCTTAGTAAAATTGGAGATGCCTCCTATTCGATACTCTTAACTCATTTATTATTCATCTCCATTATGATGAAACTGGCCAGGGCAAGCCATTTGGCCGAAAACCTTGGTTACCTGCCAACGGACATTCTTATTGTAGCATTAACCATTCCACTATGCCGGTTGGCATATGTATGGGCGGAGAAGCCTTTGGTCACTTTCTGTCAAAGCAAAAATACGTTCAAACCTACCGTCTCCCCTAGGCCCTCATCGTCGTAAAAGAAAAGGCTGCTTCAGGCAATTACAGCCTAAGCAGCCTTTTAATATATGAAGTACACAATCCCGGCAATTATCGCCGCCCAAATCAGGGAGCCGAATACAACACCCACAATCAACCCTTTGCCAACAGACAAATTATCTTCCTGGTAAGCGTCTTCATGATCGATCATAAAAAAACCTCCCCGTATACACTAGTATATGCATAGTATGGAGAGGATGTTGCCGAAATATGCCGTCGAGAAAAAAATGATTTAGTAGGCGTTTTTATTTATAAAGCCGTTGATAATCGTGCGCCAAATGATTTTAATATCAAATAAAAAAGTCCAATTTTCAATATAAAAAATATCATGATTAATACGTTCTTCGATCGAGGTGTCCCCCCGCAGCCCGTTGCTCTGCGCCCATCCTGTAATACCCGGACGAATATGATGCTTCACCATATACTTAGGTACTTCTTCCTTGAACTGTTCCACGAAGAAAGGACGTTCCGGACGCGGCCCGACCACACTCATATGGCCAAAAAGCACGTTGAAAAACTGCGGCAGCTCATCCAGACTTGTTTTACGAAGGAACGTGCCGACTTTCGTCCGCCGCGGGTCATTCTCAACGGTCCACTGCGTATTTGAAGCTTCCTCCGGGATAATCCGCATCGTACGGAACTTATACATCATGAATCGTCTGCGGTTGAGCCCGACGCGTTCCTGCTTGAAAATGACCGGCCCTGGTGATGTGAGCTTAATGGCGATGAAGGAAGCCAACATAACCGGGAAGGTAATAAGGATTGCCACTGTGGCAAATCCAATGTCAAACATACGTTTAGCGAAGCGATTCTGGAATTCATCCAGTGGAATGTCACGAACATTAATCAGCGGCATTCCGGCGAAATTATCGAAATAAGGCTTAGACGGCAGGAAATCGAAAAAGTCAGGAATGATGTGCGTTTTAACGCCGACCTTCTCACAAACATTGATAATGCCGCCAAACTTGCGATGAGCATCTAGTGGCAAAGCAATAATGACTTCATCCACGATCAAATCATTTAAGAGCGATTCCAGATCATCAATTTTTCCGATAATCGGCTTGTAATGCTTGTAGTTGTTTTCGTGCTTTTCTTGATAATCATCGAGGAATCCGACGACTTCATATCCAAGCTCAGGATGCTGCTTAAGTTTATTGTAAAAGTTCCGGCCCAGCGTCCCCGCTCCTAAAATCAATACAAATTGCCGATTGTACCCCTTCTGTCGAAGACGCTTCAGTGCAGCTTTCACCAAGTAACGATACAAACTAATGAAGAGTATGTTATTGACCAAAAATAGGAATAAGTAGGAACGGGATACATCCACTTCTTTAAGAATGAACAAGACGCTTAATAGCAAGAGTAAGCTAAAGACATGCACTTGTATAATCTTCAGGACTTCAAATGAAAACCGCTTGCGCCGCTTCGGCGTGTAAAAGTTCACGAAGTAACTAATCCCGATCGCGATCAGCCCATATGTAGCGCTCCACATGATATAGTGCTTAAGCGGAAGCGGGGAGCCGAAAGAGATCCAACCGCTTTGAAACTTAAGCCACCACGACAAGAGGAAGACTAGCTGAATACAAACAAAATCAGCTAGTGCGTATAGTTGAGTCAAAAACCTTTGACTTTGTCGTATCAAGTATTCTCACCTCGCTGGTCGCAGTTTATTGGATAAAAGCGAAATTACTAATTTCAGGCCAACGCCGGTGTAGACCATCAGATTCACGGGCCATGTGTACTTTTGCCTGTAATGTTTGTTATGGAACAAAATCATGGCACGATGAAACTCGTAAATGATCTTGAACGGTTTTCTACGGCTGCTGGCGCCCTTGTAATGGATAATCCTCGTCAAGGGGTAGTAGTAATTGACCCAGCCCGCCTGCTTTATTCTATAACACCAATCGATGTCTTCTCCATACATAAAAAATTCCTCATCGAGCATGCCGACTTGTTCAATCGCTTCGCGGCGCACGAGCATGAAAGCCCCCACCAAGCAATCAATCGGATACGATTGATCGGGATCCAGATAGCCAAGCTGGTACTGATTGAATCTAGGCGTGTCGGGGAACAACTTCGAGAATCCGAATGCATAATAGAACGATGCAGAGGGCGTCGGGAAGCCTCGCTTACAAGCTTTGTCCAGCGAACCATCCGGAAGCACGATTTTGCAGCCGCTGGCGCCTATTTCAGGATGTGCGTCCATGAACTTGAGCATCGTCTCCAGCGTATCCGTCTGAACGACGGTATCGGAGTTCAGCAATAGGACATACCGTCCCTTGGCAACTCGCATGCCTTGGTTGTTCGCTCTGGAGAAGCCAACGTTGTGTTCATTGGCAATGAGCGTAACTTGCGGATATTGCTCAGCAACCGCCGGCAGCGTATGATCACGGGACGCATTGTCTATTAGAATAACTTCATAGCTGTAAGATGTAGTTGACGCAAAAACCGATTGCAGGCACTGCAAAGTTAGTTCACGGGTATTATAATTAACGATAATGATGCTTACATCCATGATGAACCTCGTCTTGTTTAGATTTCACTGATAATTATACCATGGCAAACATTAAAAATTCATAAAAAAAGTAAGACTATGAGAGTCTTACTGATAATTGATAAAAACTTAGTTATTTGATTAGCTTCAGAGTGCTAAGGCTTGCCGTATGCTCCATCATGGTAACTGCAATACCGGCAATTTGCTCATGCTGCCGCAGCTGCACATCTTTGACTTCTTGCAAATGATTCTCAACGTTCGTCAGTCGATCTTCAACACCTGTTAGTCGATTTTCGACATTCCAAAGCCGGCTTTCAATCGAATCAAGTCTTCGATCTATTGTTTCGACCCGATCTTTGATGGCTTTCACATCAGCGCCGATCTCATTCATTCTCCCAAGAATGGCGCTGAGAAATTCGCGATCTGTCATTTCTGCCATCTGATCAACCTCCACTCCAACTTCCAAAACGTACAATTAACTACCTTTATTATACGGTATGTTAGCCGAATAGGGAATGGTGGATGAAAGGTAAACCATGTCTTTTACCGAAACCATTGATAAACATCATATAAATTCGCTCTTTTTTTACTTTGAATCGTTCGGCGTTTAGCCTTAAGACTTGCTAGATTACCAAAAAAACTGGACCAGGCCCCGAGCAGCTTTGGTTCGCGCAAAACAGCATAAGCCAAGCTTAGCACCTCGTAGAACAAGAGTGGTAAGATATGTTTAACGGCATAAAGGAATCGATCATTTTTAAAAATCATTTTATAGCGGTTAATATATGACCATCTTCGTACGAAAAGCGGTTTGCTGCTCCGCCCGCCTTCCTTCCATCCACGCTCATGATAACCAATAGCAGCGGGCTCGAAGTAAGCTTTCCAGCCCCCAAGCTGAGCTCTCCAAGCGACATCTACATCTTCTTTATAAGCAAAAAAGTCCTCGTCAAAAAACTCATCGTTTACGCTAATGTCATCGATCATTCTCCGTGCGTACATCGCGGCTGCACCGGACACGCCAAATACTTCTTCGGCCTCCTGATAAGCCTCGCTAGGCTGGTTCGCGCCGCGGTCGAAAGCTCTGCGAGCTTTGTTGATGACAAGTCCGGCGCTATCCACGAGATGAGGATTAGCTTGAAACAACAGCTTGCCTGTTGCGCTGCCTATAGCTTGATCATCCTCCATTGCCCTGATCAACGCATGAACATAACCCGGATTCAAAACCACATCTGGATTTAAAATCAAACAGTAATCTGCTTGCGATAACTGAATGGCCTGATTATGCCCTCCGGCAAACCCATTATTCACAGAGTTCTTAATTAATTCAATGTGATCCAACCATCCGGAGAGTTTTTCTAAAGTCACGTCTACAGAAGCATTATCGACTATAATTACTTGCTTAATTGGATAATCTTGATTCGAAATAGCTTGTAAACATGCATCAATATAGGCAGCACTATTATATGTAACAATATGAACGCTAACTGTTTTCATCCATTAGTCTCCATGTTGCATTACTATTATGTAAACATTACATCAATTTATGGATAAAGCAGCTTCCAGCCGCTAATTCCTATAATAACAGAGATAACGATCCGTAGAAATTTAGTAGGAACTTTGGCAGATAGTTTACTTCCTATCAAGACTCCAGGCACTGAGCCTGAAATCAAATTTAATACAAGAAGATAGTCCACATTCCCCAAACCAGCATGCAGCAACCCGGAAACTGTGACTAATAAAAATGCATGGGCAATATCCGTACCTACTAATTTGGAAGAAGAAATACGATAGAACATCATCATCGCCACAGCAAAAAGTGAGCCCGACCCTACAGAAGTCAACCCAACAATGAACCCTAGAATCGCTCCAATTAGGACTGTGAATTTCCACTTTTCTTCAGGTGTCTTCAATTGCGGATGATTCGCACTATTGTCTTTGCGGAATAGGATTAACAAAATCATTGAAATAGCAACCAATAATAATACATATCCAAGTGCTTGCTTAATTAATTTCTCTTGATCGTGATACATCGCTTGATAAAACTGCAGCAGAATCGTTGCTGCTACAGCACTTGGGATGCTCCCTATAGCTAAATATTTCATTAGCTGATAATCAACCGTTTTTTGTCGAACATGCTGCACGGTGCCAAATAGCTTAGTAATGGAATTATATACAAGGTCAGTCCCGACAGCAATTGAGGGCTTGATCCCAATTAATACTAAAATAGGCATCAATAATGAAGCTCCACCTACACCTGTTAATCCTACCAAAACCCCAACTGCCAGACCAATTAAGGTAATTTCGTATGACATGATTCTTCTCACCAGACTATTTAAAGTATTTGTTTTTGAATCAAGTACTCAATAATGCACTCCGCCGATTCCTCAAGCGTGTACTTCCCAGTTTCAATATTCAGCTCTGGTGAACGCGGCGCTTCATAAGGGGCAGAAATGCCAGTAAAATCTTTAATCTCACCAATTCTGGCTTTTTTATAAAGACCTTTAGGGTCTCTCTGTTCACAGATTTCTAATGAACAGTTAACATATATTTCAATGAATTCATCCGGAGCAAATATGCTTCTTGCCATGGCCCTATCCGCTTCATACGGAGATATGAATGCTGCTAGCACTACTATTCCTGCTTCCACGAATAACTTGGATACCTCTGCAATTCTACGAATGTTCTCTTTACGATCCTCTGCACTAAATCCAAGATTTTTATTAAGACCAAGGCGAATATTATCCCCGTCAAGTATATATGTCTTAATCCCTCTCGCATAAAGCTGCTTCTCTACTTCGTTAGCCAGTGTTGTTTTCCCTGAACCAGATAAGCCCGTGAACCATAATACGCAGCTCTTATGTTGATTAAGTTTATTACGATCTTGCTTGGCAATTGTTGATTTATGAAAAGTAAGATTACTTGGTAGAATCTCGATGATACTGCACCTTCCTTTGGTTTTTGAGTGATTTCCTCACCATGTTAACCTTATCTATATTGATCGTCAAGTTTTTACTACACTCTTATGGATGAATAAATAAAACTACTTGAATCATTTCAATGCTTCAAGTAGTTTTTTTATTTCAACAGTTATACTCCATCATTTCCTTAAGAAATGACTTTAATCCTTCTCGCCAAGGCCTTAATTCTTTAAAGCCATTTGCGCGGATCGATAAATGCTCCATCGCAGAATAACGCGGTCTAAGCGCAGGCCTTGGAAACTCTTCTGTTGTACAAGGCTCTACATTAATCGCCATTCCACTCTCTTCAAAAATAGCACATGCAAAGTCATACCACGAGCAAACACCAGAATTGGTAGCATGGTATACGCCGTATTTTTCGGTTTGCACCAACTCCTCAAGGAATTTGGCTAGATCTAGCGTATAAGTTGGTGAGCCGACCTGATCATTTACAACTTTCAATGTATCACGTTCTTTAGCCAACTTGAGCATCGTTTTTACAAAATTAGCTCCATTTAGCCCATATACCCATGAAGTTCTAACAATAAAATACCTGGAAGAAAGGGTCTGGCAAAGCCGCTCACCAGCCCTTTTCGACTTACCGTAGACACTCAGTGGATTCGTGTTATCATATTCCCTATAAGGTTTTGAGCTTCTACCATCAAATACATAATCTGTACTGATATAGCACAATTTAGCACCGTTTTGTTCTGCAGTGACCGCAAGATTTCTTGTTCCATAAGCATTGATCTTATAGGCCAAATCCTCTTCAGTTTCAGCCAGATCTACAGCCGTGTAAGCAGCGCAATGAATAATAACATCCGGCTTAAAATCAGTAATCACCTGAATACACTGATCTTCATTTGTAATATCAAGTTGATCTTTACCCAGACCCTTAACATCATGTTTCTTGACAAGTAGTTCTACCAATTCTTTGCCTAATTGACCGTGCGCCCCTGTTACCAATATCTTCATACTAGATACCTAGCCGGGAGCCATATTGCTCAGCAAAATATTCCTGGTACTCACCGGACTGAATCCGTTTCCACCATACTTGATTGTCCAAGTACCAACGGATCGTTTCATCAATGCCGGTCTCAAAGTTATGTACAGGCTTCCATCCGAGCTCCGCCGTAATTTTGGTAGCATCGATTCCATAACGACGGTCATGACCTGGACGGTCTTTCACATACTGAATTAGCGATTCCGGTATGCCAAGCTCTCGCAAGATCTTTTTTACAATATCAATGTTTTTTCTTTCATTGTTGCCACCGATATTGTAAACTTCTCCGTTAACACCTCTATGAAATACTAAATCAATGGCACTGCAATGATCCTCAACATATAACCAGTCACGAATATTCAATCCATCTCCATAAACAGGCAATGGCTTGTTGGAAAGCGCATTAGTAATAATGAGCGGGATAAGTTTTTCTGGAAATTGGTATGGACCATAGTTATTCGAGCAACGTGTAATATTTATAGGCAATTCGAATGTTTCGTGATAAGCACGAACAAGAAGATCAGAGCCAGCCTTGCTTGCCGAGTAGGGACTGTTAGGCGCAAGAGGAGTATCTTCTGTAAAAAGGCCAGTTTCGCTTAATGTTCCGTATACTTCATCTGTAGAAACATGAACGAACTTTTTAACTCCAAAGCGCTTTGCCGCCTCAAGCAGCACTTGAGTGCCGAGAACATTCGTCTTTACGAAGATGCTCGGGTCTAAGATACTTCTGTCTACATGTGATTCCGCGGCAAAGTGTATAACAGCATCAATTCCTTCCTCAAAAAGACCATTAACAACCTCTTTGTTAGTGATGTCACCTTTGACGAAAGTATATTGGCTATTATTTTTTAAGCCCTGGAAATTGTCTAAATTACTGGCATAAGTCAATGCATCCAGATTAATGAGCTCATAATTTGGGTAACGTTTAAGCATATAATGAACAAAGTTACTGCCGATAAATCCGGCTCCGCCTGTTATTAACAATTTCATATGATCCCCTATTTTAAAAGTTGATAACTGCATCTTTCAGCAAAGGCTGATTTTGATCTTTCTCAGAAAGAACAGGGTGGAATGTTGGCCAATCAATGTTAAGAGTTGGATCACTCCAGAGGATACCCCTATCATGTTCTGGGGAGTAATACTCATCAACTTTATAAAGGACATGAGTATTGGGCTCAATCGTACAAAAACCATGAGCAAAGCCTTGAGGAATAAGAAGTTGACGCTTGTTTGCTTCGCTAAGTATAACCCCTACCCATTGACCAAACGTTGGGGAATTTCTGCGAATGTCCACGGCTACATCATATATGGATCCAGAAGACACACGAATAAGTTTTGTCTGTGCTTTAGGATTCAACTGATAATGCAAGCCTCTCAAGACACCAGTTTCTACTGATAAAGTATGGTTATCTTGAGCAAATGGGAAATCAATTCCTAATTCAGCAAATTTTCGACGGCTATAGCTTTCCATAAAAAAGCCACGATTGTCACTATGGACATCGGGCTCAACAATATACAATCCTTGAAGCATAGTGGATATCACTTGCATTAATAGCACCTCTTATAGTTTAAGTTTCCCAAATTCCTCACCTAGAACAATACATTGGGTTAATTCGTTAGCTTTTGCTAAAGAGGCATGCGTACCTGCATCAGTCCACCAGCCTTTAAGTATATCATAAGTAAGTTCGTTTTTACGGATGTATGCGTTGTTAACATCGGTGATTTCCAATTCACCACGCCCTGATGGCTTAAGTGTTTTTATGATGTCAAAAACAGTGCTATCATACATGTAGATTCCTGTAACTGCATAATTACTTTTTGGCTGTTTAGGTTTTTCTTCTATTGATATAATTTTATCCTCGTGCATTGCCGGTACTCCATATCTTTGAGGATCGATAACCTCTTGGATAAGAATCTTAGCACCTCTTTGCTGCGTTTTGAAATTCTCAACGAATTGAGTGATGCTTTCCTCGAAAACATTATCACCGAGGACTACAATCATTTGATCATCACCCACAAAGTGTTCAGCAAGATCTAGCGCCTGCGCTATTCCACCTGCTTCATCCTGAACTTTGTAAGTAAAAGTTACGTTCAAATCTCGACCGCTTCCCAATAGATTAACAACGTCTCCCATATGTTCTTTGCCTGTAACGATGAGAATATCCGTTATTTTTGCCTCCTTTAATTTAGCGACAGCATGAAAAATCATTGGATATTTACCGACAGGAAGTAAATGCTTATTTGTTACTTTCGTTAATGGATATAGTCGAGAACCCGTACCACCAGCAAGAATGATTCCCTTCATTCGATCACTCCTTGTTAATACCCAAAGGACCAGTACCATTTAATAAAACCTATAATTCCCTTAAACCAGTTCATATTTATATTAAGAAATTCGATAAATTTTTTTGATCAAGAAATACATATATTTAGCCGGTTTAAATAATAGTGTTCCCCGTAAACGATACTTTAAGAACTCCTTTAGCGTAAACATTTGTTTTAACGCCATATCCGAATTGATTTCATGCTTAATCTCAAATAATTCATTTTCTTTTTGTTGTAAGATTTCTAATTTGCCTACAACAGTCAGAGCTTTGATTATTGAATAAATAAACTCCACGTTGTTTATATTACTTTTAATTAAATAGAGAAGTTTCCCTATATCTGAATTCGAATGAGATTCTTCTTGAATATTACGGAAAAAATTCAGTAAAAAACGGGTATCTTCCTGGTTTAATCCCTTGAATTGTCCTTTTGCAATTGTTAGCCATACATCAATAGCTTTCTCACCCATATTTATTTCCGTTTGCATGCATGAATGCGCAATAATTGAATTATCATAAGATATTAAGGATTGGTTTGAAGAAGCATTCATGAGCCTGTTGAACCCTGCAAAACAGCTCTCATTAACTTCCAAAAATTCTAATTTGTCTATTAGTTGTTTTGAAGTAAAAATAACGGGATGAACTTTCATAATTCCTGTCCATATCGCGGAACTATCAAAATATTCAGCTTTAAAATTATTTCCTTCATGAAAAACAACAGAACCAACAACAAGATCTTGTTGATTATTAATCAATGAATACATTGCTCTTTCTATAGCAAAGTTATCTAAACAGTATGAGCTATCTAATATACAAATAACGTCACCAGCAGCATATTTAATGCCTTTCTTTATGGCAACATTCAAATTCACTTCATAATCAGAGCATTCATCCAACGAAACTATTTTTTGTACATATTCATGAATATTTAGTTCTACTATTTCATCTTGAGCTAGTCCAATTAGTATACAATCTATATTCACATATGTTTGGTTCTGAATACTCTTAATAGAATCAATTAGAATTTTTTGCCCTTCACGACAAACAATCAAAATAGATATTAATGGAAGATCGTCGTTTAGATTTTTATTGAGTAGCTTATTTGAATTATATCTTTCATTAACTTCGTTAACCATTTGATTCCATTTAGATAAAATTGAAGCGTTTGAATATTGCTCCATACTTTTTATTGCGTTTCTACCCAGTTCTTCAACGAGGTTCTCATCATTCATAAGTTTTCTTAATGCTACTGCCATTTCCTCAACAGTATGATCTGAAGATACCAGATATCCATTATATCCATCTTTGATTAGAGCATTCACTCCATCAGTTTCGGATAAACCAATAGCAGGTAGTCCTGCGGCAAGACCCTCTGCAACTACAAGTCCAAAACTTTCAGCCACTGAGGGATGGCAAAAAATTTTAGCCTTATTTACTTCCTTTAATATTTCTTTATGTGGAAGAATCCCCATCAACTTAATTCTATTAGAAATTTTAGGGTTTTGGCTAATCTTCTTTAGAAGAACTGCTTTTTCAGAACCTTCACCATAAATTTTTAATTTCCAATCAGGAAACTCGTCTGCTACTAGGAGAAAGGAATCAACCAATACTTCATAGTTTTTCCATTTGGATAATTCACCAACTCCAATAATGCAATTTTCTTTTTTATACTGTTCAATACTTAGCGGATCAAGCTTATCAACTGAATTACCAATTTCAATCATTTTATGATGGAGATATTTCGGATAACCCTCTTTATATTTCGAAGACAAAATATGAATTTTATGTGTCCACTTTAGAAGATAATGCAGATAATCCAGCTCTTCTTTAGACATCCACCAGTGTTCATTGTACGATTTGGGAGAGTTATGTTCTGAGGCAATTATAGGTATTCCTGCTCGTATTGCAGCGGGAATCGAGAAAAAATGTGTTTGAAATAATACACTTACTACACAATCAGGTTGTAGGACACTTAAATCTCTGAATAGTAAATCCTCTACAAAACTATGTTTATGCCTTTGGATGTTGAATGGTTCGTCAAGGGTTTTAAATAGGTATTCTTTATCCTCTCGGATTTGGTTGCTATATTCTTTTTTTGAATACATCTTACCTATAGTATTCAATGTTACATTTTTATTAACTTCAAAAAAAGTACTTTTTACATCCTCACAAGTTAATATAGATACATCATGTCCCGCTTCTGATAACTGAGAAGCTATCGTATTTGCTGCTTTAATACCACCGCTTGCTCCACCAAAAAGAAAAACAACTACTGCTATCTTCATCCTAGTGCCTCCGATTTTGATACATTTTCACTAATCCGTAGGGTATAATGTACTTAACCGTTCGTTTTATCAATCTTTGAAGAACACGCTTCTGAGGTAATGAATTTAATATAGGCAGAGGTTCAACAATTCCATCATTAGGAGTCGCTATCGATATATAGTTCTTTATTGGGAACTCAGTAATATTCTTTATATATTTTTTGTTACTATAATCGTAAACTATTTCTGCTGAGCTATTCTCTAATTTGTCAGGGCTCGTATATATTTCTTGTATATTACTTTGCCAATTTTTTTCTTTGTAATCAAAATCCACAACAGAATTAATCTCATTGAAATATTTATCAAGATTCTCAGATAATTGCCCTTCTCTTACTCTGAAAACTCCTAACGGTCCGTTAAAAATCCACAGTAATTCTTGTCGTGCAAATCTTACCCATAAATCAAAATCTCCGGCAAATTTCAAATCTGCATTGATCCCAATAGCACTATTCCACAATTTTACCTTCCAAAATGTTCCTTCTTGTTGAATGAAATATCCCAGAAATCGAGATTCACAATAGCCATTTTTAATTAGAAAAGTAGGATACTTAAATACAGGATCAATATAAACTAAAGAATTTCCAGCATATTGACAAGGTCTACCTGTAACCCATGCAATATCTGGAAGCATCATTTGAATATCTGTAATCGACGAAAATGCACCATTTATCAAAATGTCGTCTGCATTTAAATATGTCATGAATGCATTGTCATCTTGAAGGTCACAATGTTCAAAGCCTTTTTTTACTCCATCATACAAACCAGAATCCTGTTCACTTGCATAAGTAAAATCAATACCCAAACAAGAAATCGAAAAAGAGTTAGTTGTTAACAATAATCTCCATTTTTCTAAAATCTCAAGAGTCTCATCTGAAGAATTACAATCTTGAATATGATATCTAATAAAAAATGATCCTTGCTGGGTTACTACACTAGTTATTGTTTCATTTATTGTTTTTGCAGCATTTCTACATGGGGTTACAATATATATTGTAGGGGATTTCATCTTTATCTCCATCTTATAGATATCTCTTTGCTAACTTATATAAGTGTCTAACAGGTTTATATACTGGTGTATGATAGAGCTTCTTAGCCACTTTATATTTCAAAATAGTTTTAAATCTAATAGAGTCAAAATATTCATTCATTGTTCTTTCTTCAGAATCATTATTCGTTAGAGTGGAATTATTAAGCATATACATTGTCTTCTTATAGCATTCTTGTATTCTATTTTTAATAAATGCTTTTTGCTCACTAGTGTATTCATTGCTTTCAAGAACTTTCAACAGCATATCCATTGAGTGAAGCGTTAATTGATCACGATATCTTAATTGTGCTATGGAATCTATTTCCTCGATGCTAAGATTCGGATGAAATTCCGCTAAAATTTGTTTAACTTCTGTTATAGCTAAATCTTGCTCTCTACTCGATACACCTTCAAGTTCCATATAGCATACAACATGATTTACAGGGGCTGCCCGAAAACCAGCTTCTGCTATTTTAAGCTGATACTTTAGATCACTTGCTATCTTATATTTAGTATCATATCTACCAATGCTATTGTAAACTTTTTTACCAATTACCATTGCAATGTGTGAACAAGGGTTCAAAGAAAAATAGGCTCTTTTATCGAATAAATGCAAACCAAATTGAAATACATGATTGCCAAACTCATCAATTAATATTGCATCTCCACCTGAATAATCTGTTTGAGTTCTGATGATTTCGTTAATAGATTGTTCAATCGCATTGGGGGAATAATAATCATCTGAATTGAGAAGAGCAATGTATTCTCCTTTCGATAGTTCTATTCCCTTATTCATTGCATCGTAGATTCCTTTATCTGGTTCGGAAACAATATAATCAATTTTATTAATATATTTTTTTACTATTTCTAAAGTAGTATCAGTACTTCCACCATCAATAATAATATACTCAATATTTGCATAGGTTTGATTTAATACTGATTTGATAGCTCTTTCAATGCTTGATTCGCTATTATAAACAACTGTAATAATTGTAATCAAAGGCTCATCGGTTTTGCTATTTTTGAATAAGCCTTTTGTTCTTAAACCATCTTCATATTTTCTAGCTGATGTTAAATCAGGGTAAATATCATATTTCCCACAAAATTCAGTAATGCCGGAATTATGTTTCATATTTTTCTCCTATAGCGTTTTTTAAATCTAGCTTAACTCTAAAATTAAAATATTATCTATTTTAAATGTTTACCTATAAACCGAAGCGGTTTTGTTACTTTCCATGACCTGGATCCATAAACTTGCTGTAATTCTTCTAGTACTGTTTTCTTTTCACCTATTAATGTATCATTTTCATTCAGCAAAGATTCTTTTTCAACATTCAGTAAGTCGAGTTCATTACCTATAGTTTCTCTTTCTAATTCTAGATTTTCAATTTTTTTATATATTAAATCATTTTCTTGTAATAATTCATTATTTTCTTGAATCACAGATTGTTTCTCTTGTTGCAATTCATTTATCGCTTGTTGCAACTCCTTCAATGCCTTATTCAGTAAATCATTTGATTGTTGCAATCCATCTCTTTCATTAATCAAAAGATCTTTCTGTAGCTGCAACTGGTCTTTTTCTACAATAATATTATCTTTTTCTTGTTGTAATTTATTTTTTTCGTGTAGATTGCTGTCATTTTCATTTTTTAATATCAAATAATTTCTATCTTTCTCGTTAAGCTCCAATTGAATTTCGATGCTGCTTTCACAAATATAGTTAACTAAAGAAGCGGCTGCTTCAGGAAACATATATGGTATACTAGCAGAACTATACACCTTAGAATTGCTTTTTATTATATCTTCATATAATTCTCGGTACTTGTTACCTTGTATCTCTAAACCGAATTTTTCCAAAGCAAATGTTCGGCAGTTTTCTCTTAATGCGTCGCCATTTTTTAATACAGTTAAAATATTTTCTGCAAGTGATACTGTATCACCAACATTGCAAATATATCCATTAAATCCATTAATAATTATATCTTTTATACCACCAGTGCTGAATCCAACAACTGGAGTACTACAGGATAAGCTTTCTAACATTAGATTAGGTAGATTATCCTCAATCGAAGGAAGAACGAGAAGATCAGATGCCGAGTATATCTTAGATAATTGTTTATCATCATCTACATATCCCAAAGCCTTATAAGGTAGATCCATTTCATCCAGAATTGGAGAGTGATTACCAAATACCAATATGCAGAACTCATTTCTTGAAATTAACTTTTGAACGTATTCATTCTGTTTAAGAATCTTCATAGAATCCAGTAAATATCTTAGGCCTTTTCTTGATTCTTTTAATTCTTGAGCCCCAAATAAAATTACTTTTGTTTGCTCTGCTAATCCTAGTGCTCTTTTTTCTACATTTTTATGAAAGGGTTTGAAAATTTTGGTTTCTAATGAATTTGGTATAACTTCCACTCTATAATCTTTGAATAAAGCACTCTCTCTTGCACAATCAGCAAGCCATTCGCTGGGTGTAACAATTGTAATATCCTTAGGTAAATTATTAATTTTAGCTTGTAAAATATATTTTGTTATGTCAAAATCATTGTTTACTAATTGTGGGCAAGCGCTGCAATCTGTTTTATATCCAAGGCAACCGTGTGTATAATGGCATGCGCCTGTAAATGAATTTTGATCATGTAAAGTCCATACTAATTGTTTTCCCATACTCCTCATTTTCGCAATTGCTTCAATGGATACAAACATTGAAATCCAATGCAAATTAACGATATCGAAGTCTCTCAGAACATCTAGAAATTTGAATCCTACGCTTGGATACATTAATGAGGATATTGTATTTCCAGGTTTAATATTATTAATAAAATACTTATGTGCTATGTCATTAAAAAGTTTATTGTCAATTTCAGTTGATTCAATTTTAATAATATCATTATGTTGAAATGATTTATGTTTAACGAATAATTTACTCTCTTCTCCGATTAAATTTAAAGCTGCATTCAATCTAACCGCTGCTTTTCCAGCACCACCACTATCATGGGTATTCAATTGTGCTATTTTCACAAGAATCACCTTAATTACTTTATTTTTTCCTCGAAACAATAAACACTGGAATATAGCATGAAGTTTCTTTGGGACCAAGGCTTTGATACTAGGATTCCAAAGAATAAGTGAATTTATTTATTTGCTTTTAAAGAACTTGCGAAATGTCTTTGTTATTTTTCGGGAAATTGAATAGTCTTCAACTGTTGTATGTTCAGAAATATTATTAGCAAGTAATTCTTTTATTGTTTGCTGCTCACCTACTATATGAACAATTTGATTCCAAATTTTTTGTTGCTCACTTAATAAAAGTTCCAATTGGCTTTCACTTTTCATTTTATAATCATTATGCATTGCTAACATCGAATTTCTTTCAATTGCTCTTAATCTCTCAGAAATTTCTATCGCTTTATCAACTGTTAATCCTGCGTAATGCTCGTTTTCTTCGACAATTTCAGGTAACTCTTCATAAAACAACTTACCATCTTCTCTCCCAAAATATTCTTTCGCAAGGTTATAATTGCTTTGAAAATAAAAATCTAGTATCATCTTGCGATCACTAAGAGATAAAAAACTCTTGTAATTATCTCTATTTCCCATATCCTCAGAAATACTATGCATCATGTGCGTCACACTAGTATTTGAACTATCAACATCTAATAAATCAATAATTCTTTTGTATTCAAGAACATCTCGACCTAATCTGGTATTTTCAGTACGGATATTTTTCACTGGATGAGTTAAATTTTCTGTACTTAGTTTAAGTACATTAGCAAAGAAATCAGAAACAATATCTCCTGTTAACTGTTGTTTTTCATATATTCTAACAATAATATTGTCTTTAATAATGACTTTGTTCCACTTCTCATATTGTTTATAACTATCAAACCAGTATTTCCATTCATCAAAATAAGCTGTTATATCTGTTTTCTTCTTTGTTAAATTTTCAAAGCCATCTTTTAAAATCTGATTATACCAAGATTCTATTCTCTCATCTTGTCGTCTAACATAAAAAATAACTTTAAAATCCAAATTTAAATCAGTAAGAGTCTTTACAATTGCTCTGATACAAAAATCTTCAAAACTCTGAATTAAATCTTGATCATACTTTAAGTGTGTGAAAAGCAAATCAGGACCTAACTGTCCTAAGGTTTCAACAGAAATAATTGATTTCTTACAATTGTTTATTAGCATTGAATTATTAATTGTATCAAAAAATTGTTTAGTATTCGGAAATAATTCGTTGTTTAACGGATTTTTTCTTGATTCATTAAAATCACTAAGCAGTATTTGAACTAATTGATAATGTGCTTTCCCATAATTCCCCTCAACAAAATGATCATACAATAAACCTTTGTTTATTAATGCATTTTTATTAATTGCCAAAAATTCTTGTAAGGCAGAAGTCCCTGTTTTCGGTAATCCGATGTGTAGTAATATTTCTCCCATTTTCCGAATCCCCAATACACAAGTAATTTTTACTTACTTCTATAAATTTCAATTTTATTATTAATATAGACTCTTGCAGGACTGAATCTTATTTTTTCTCTTTGCAGCACTTCAAAAACAACTGTATTCTCAACATAATCAAAATAATGTGCTATTTTGTTTGGAATTATTGGCTTTGAAATTTGCACTGCTATATTATAAATACCATCTTTAAGTGGTACATGTGTCTCAAAATCGATAATTAGCCTTTTCTCCAGATTCGTACTTACAATTCCAATATCCTCAAATCTGGTGGTGCTCCCTAATATCTCCAACCCTTTATCATCTCTGATAAAATATCCAATTACTGCTTCTATTGGTTCATTGAATTCCACATAAATTCTTATTTTAATTTTTTGATTAAATTTAGCAAAAACAATTTGATTACCTGACTCGTCGAGTAATTCTACATTTTTAACTAAAGCCTCTCCGCTGCCGTGTCTAAATAATTTAGTCCTCTCAATAAACTCATGATTTTCAATAAATTTCAAATTACCTTTAACTTCTAATTCACTATTTTTAATTACCTTTTCTCCTAATAAACTTGTATTAATATTAGCTTGTCCTCTAGTGATGGATTCTTCTCTCAAGTCTCTTATATAAAGGTCGGATATCTCGCCTGCTTTTCCAATAGCACTAATATGGCCTGACTTTAAAAACAAGCACCTGTCACATAAGACTTTAATTGAATTAATATCGTGAGTAACAAATAAAACAGTGGTGCCTTTCTTAATGATTTCATTCATTTTGCTCATGCATTTTGCTTGGAAATACATATCGCCTACAGCAAGAGCCTCATCAACGATAAGTATATCGGGTTCAACATTAATTGCTACAGCAAAAGCAAGCCTCACAAACATTCCACTTGAATAAGTTTTTACGGGTTGATGGAGAAAATCGCCTATTTCAGCAAATTCAATAATAGCAGGAATTTTTTTTTCAATTTCTTCCTTTGAAAATCCCATCATTGTTGCATTGAGATAAATATTTTGCAGACCAGTATACTCAGAATTAAATCCTGCTCCAAGTTCAAGTAGTGCGGAAATTTTACCATTTGTAGTAACATTACCGCTCGTTGGTGTCAATACTCCTGTAATAATTTTCAACAAAGTTGACTTACCCGATCCATTTCTCCCAAGAATCCCTAGAATCTCTCCTTTTTTTACTTCGAACGAGATATTATCCAAAGCAAAAAAACTTTTATGATATTTCTTTTTGGAAATATTCAATGATTCCTTTAATCTATCAATAGTTTTATCATATAGTTTATATACTTTTGAAACATTATCTACCTTAATAGCTATGTTATCCGTCATATATTTTGATCCTTTCACAACTTACAGTACATCTGCAAAATGTGGTTTTAGTTTTTTATATAAAACTGCTCCAACTAAAAATAAAATTAGCGCAATAGCCCAGAACCATGTTGTTTGATTATATCGATGCCAAAACCAAACGTGATTAATTAAAGTATCCCTATATCCTTCTACAATATAATACATCGGATTAAATTTGAAAAAAAATTGGTATTTTCCTGTGAGCATTGTATATGACCACATAATAGGAGTAAGCCACATTCCGAACTGGAGAATAATAGCTACAATGTTACTTAGATCTTTAAAGAATGGAGTAATTGATGCTGTAATGAATGTCAATGCAACTATAAGAACCACCATGCAAAAAGTGTAATAAAGTAACTGAATCCAGATTAACTTTGGATAAAATCCATATGCTACAAAAATACTTGCTAAAAAAATAATGAAGACAACATGTATAAATAATGATGAAATAATTTTAATTAATGGCAACATACTTACTTTAAATACAACTTTTTTTATTAAATAGCTATAATCTGAAAATGAGTTTCCTGCACTTGACCATGCATCTGAAAAAAAGAACCACGGTATCATTCCTGCTGCAAACCAACAAATGAACGGTACACCTTCTATTGCAGCAGACCTAAACCCAACTTGAAAAACAAACCATAACGTAATAATCGTCATTATTGGTTGTACAAATGCCCATGTAATACCAAACATGGATCCCGAATAACGTGTTTTTATGTCATTTCTAGCAAAACTCCAAATCAAACCTTTGTTATTCCATAACTCTTTGATCAGCTGCATAGGTATTCATTTCCTCCGAGCATTTTCAGCATTATTTAATATGTTAAGATAAAATTCAAATAACTTTTTTGAATTTATAGACCATTTAAAGTTATTCACTGCAAATTCCCTACCTCTTTTCCCAATCAATTCACACTCATCCTTATTTTTGTATACAAATTCGATTTTTCCACTGATTTCTAAAGCATCTCCTTTATATAGCAAGAAGCAGTTATATTCATCGGATAAATATTTACCAATATTCGAACGAGGTAAAATGACCGTTTTCCCCATAGCAAAAAACTCTGGAATCTTTGAAGGAAAACGAAACTCATTAAATTCATCAGCTTTCCCAGGTTGTACAAAGACGTCTGATAAGGCCATAATCTTAGGTAAGGTTGTTCTATCTACAAATCCCAAATTAATGAAGCAATCCTTCCACTCATTCAATACATCGTCATATAAGTCAACAAAATCCCGGCCTGTTCTAACCAGCTTGATTTTCAGCCCAATTCTATTTAATGCTGCAATTGCTAAATATAAATTATATACTTCTGTTCTATTAGAATGATGAACATTTCCTGAATATACAACCACAAAATCATCGTGAGAGATACCCAACTTATTTTTAAGTCTTATATCAGCAGGCTGCGGCATAAAGAGTGTCTCTTCATATCCTGGCCAGATTACTTCCGCTTGTTTATGTTGTGGTTTAAATTCGAGTAAACGATCAATAATCGCTGTTATGCCGTCAGCTTGTTCTAGAAACTGCTTATATTTTATAGGATGAGAATACTGTTTATCTAGTATTCTGCTTAATACCTTCTCTGGCAAAGTCTTAATTAATGCAGAATCAATATTATATGTTGCCTTTATTATCGCTTCTTCGTTATCTTCAAGGTGAACTATAATTTTGCAATCATAATAATCTTTAAGCTTAAGAGTAAATTCTCTTACAACTTCACGAGGCGTCCAAGCATGAATAATGTCTGGCCCTCTTCCGTCCTGAAACTGTGCTTTTTTATTATTAAAATCTTTATAGTTGTATACCTTAAATTTAGCTTCACCGATTAAATGTACAGTTTGTTTATTATTAGGAACACACACACCGCAATCAACACCAATTTCAATTAATTGATTTGCAAAGTGGAAAATATGAATAGCACTGTTACTTGAAAAATCATGGTAATTTACAAACAATACATTCATAGTTATGCTCCTGCAAATATTATTTTTCCCAACAGTTCAAAAATAATGCTTTGTCCATTGGATTAACTACTACTTCATCACTATGAATTTTTTTAAATAAATTTGTCGTTGAATAAAGCACTGTTTCCCCTGACTCACTAATTCGCATACATAAATCAATGTTAGCATAAGAAGTTAAGAAATAATGGTTCAAACCGTTATTTTTAGTAAATAACTCAGTTTTTATCATTAAACAAGATCTTGATATTTCTTGCAGAGCTAAAATACGGATAGCACTGCCCTCACGTGCGTTCTCAACCATTTTTACAGTGTTTGCAGATGATGGCAGTGCTATTACAACTCCTACTTCATCTTGAGAAGAAGCAGAATAAAATAATTCTTCTATCCAATTGTGCCTAACTATTTGATCTAAATCGCTTAGTAAGACAAGGTATTGACCTTCAGCTGAATTAACCGCGGCATTAATCGCTTTTGAATAATTAAAAGGGTTATTGCAGAATATTATTTTTATTATTGAACGTTGATATTTATTTAAGATAAAATCCCCAACTTCAACAAATGTACCGATTATTATTTCAAAATTAGTATAAGTACTTCTAGTAATAATAGATTCCAAGCACTGATCTAAACTTTCTTGTTCGCCTTGATATAAAAGAATAATACTTACCATTAATTTATTATTCAATGTATCATCTGTATCGTGACTGTTTAATTCAACATATTTAAACCTATCTATCATTGGAAAACTAATTGAACTATTTTGGAAATCAGTTAATTTTTTTTTATAATATTTATAAATTCCTTTTTTATATATTTTGTAAGCCAAAGTTTTTATTCCTTGGCTCTTTATTAAACCTAGAGCTTGTTTTAATTTGCTATTAAGCATATTCACTCATGCCTTTTTCTTTAAGCATATCAACTATTGTTTTAACTTCCTGAGCTTTATCTTTAGGGCAAACTAAAAGAGCATCTCCCGTCTCGGCAATGATTAAGTTATCAATGCCAATAGTGGCAATTAATCTATCGTTACCAAAAATTATACTATTTTTGGTTTCTACCCCAATATGCTTTGCCTTAACTATATTTCCATCATTATCCGGGGAGAAGATACCACCTAAAGCATCCCAGCTCCCAACATCATTCCATCCAAAATCCCCAGGAATAACTACAACATCGTCACTTCTCTCGAGTATTCCATAATCAATTGAGATGTTTTGTAAAGTTGGATATATTTCAGCAATCGCTTCCTTTTCTCGTTCTGTACCTATTTCACCATATACTTGCATCATATTTTTGTACAGTCTTGGAAGATATCGTTGGAAGCAATTAATAATCTTGCTTGTCTTCCATAGGAACATCCCGCTATTCCATAAGTAATCTTCTGATGCTATATACTGCTTAGCTTTTTCAAAATTAGGTTTCTCAACAAATTCATTAACTTCATAAAACCCATTTTGAAGAATACTCTTATTGAAATTAATGTAACCATATCCAGTTGATGGAAAGGTCGGTTTAATACCAATCGTAACCAAATTATCCGATTGCTCCGCTACTTTACATGCCTTTTCTAGCACAGTTCTATAGCTTTCCACATTGGTGATGTAATGATCTGATGGCAGTACAACCATAACACAGTCATCATGTTTTTTTTGCAAATACAATGCAGCATACAAAATACACGCCGCTGTATTTTTAGCTACTGGTTCTTGTAAAATATTATTTTTAGGGACTTGCTCTAACAGAATTTCTTCTAACAATGTAGCTTGGGACTTATTCGTTACAATAATTGAATTCTCCATTGATATTACATTTTCATATCGAAGAATAGTGTCGTTTATCATAATGTCATTGCCGCTTATATTTAATAGTTGCTTCGGCTTATTTTGCCTAGACAACGGCCAAAAGCGGGTTCCCCCGCCTCCAGCCATAATAACTGCAAATCTATTCATTTTACCACCTCTAAAAAGCTGCTGTACGTATTTTCAATACCCTCACTCAATTTTATTTGCGCTTCCCAACCAAGGGCATGCAGCTTTGAAACATCTAGTAGTTTCCTAGGTGTACCGTCAGGTTTACTTAAGTCATTGACAATTTTCCCCTGAAAGCCGACGATGCTTGCTATAAGCTTAGCTAAATCTAAGATGGAAATGTCTTTACCGGTTCCTACATTTACTGTTTCATCTCCATTATAATTAAGCATTAAGAATAAGCATGCATCCGCTAGATCATCCACATGCAAAAATTCTCTTTTAGGAGTACCTGTTCCCCACATTACTACTTCACTAGTTCCACTTAATTTAGCTTCATGAAACTTTCTAATGAGTGCTGGTAACACATGTGAATTCTGCAAGTCATAATTATCATTTGGTCCATACAAATTTGTCGGCATTGCACTTATAAATTCTGTACCGTATTGCCGATTGTAATATTCACACATTTTTAAACCTGCAATTTTTGCTATGGCATACGCTTCATTCGTACTTTCTAAATATCCATCTAGAAGATACTCTTCTTTGATTGGCTGTGGTGCCATTTTTGGATAAATGCAAGAGCTACCTAGAAAAAGCAACTTTTTCACTTTGTGTTCATAGGCAGCATGGATTACATTTGCTTCAATCATTAAATTGTTATAACTGAATTCTGCAGGGTACGTGTTATTAGCATGAATTCCTCCAACCCTAGCTGCAGCTAAAAACACGTAATCAGGGTTCTCTTTATCAAAAAAAAGTTCTACATCTGCTTGCCTTGTCAAATCTAATTCAGATGATTTCCTTGTAATAATATTTGTGTATCCTTCAGCTTCAAGCCTTCTAACAATCGCTGATCCTACCATGCCTCTATGACCAGCAACAAAAATTTTACTGTGCTTATCCATTATGTTTATCTTCCTTTAAAAAATTTAGTCAAATGCTTTTCTGATACGTTCTTCTTTTACTACATACTTCATATCTTCTTGAACCATTTCTTTTATTAAAGTCTCGAAACTAGTTCTAGTCGGATTCCATCCTAACAAAGTTCTAGCTTTTGTAGGATCACCAAGCAATTGCTCTACTTCTGCCGGTCTGAAATACTTAGGATCTACCTCAATCAGTACAGCCCCGTTAGACTTATCAATACCCTTTTCTTCGATTCCATTGCCCTGCCATTCAAGTTCAATTCCAGCCTCTTTAAATGCAAGGTTACAGAACTCTCTTACACTATGCATTTCACCTGTTGCAATTACGAAATCCTCAGGTTGATCGTGTTGCAGCATTAGCCACATACATTCCACATAATCTCTGGCATGTCCCCAATCGCGTAACGCATCAAGATTACCTAGATATAGCTTCTTTTGTTTCCCCTGGGCAATCCTTGCGGCTGCTAATGTAATTTTTCTGGTTACAAATGTTTCCCCTCTTCGTGGAGACTCATGGTTAAACAAAATACCATTAACAGCATACATATTATATGATTCTCTATAATTCTTAACGATCCAAAAGCCATATAACTTGGCAACACCATATGGGCTTCTTGGATAAAAAGGTGTTGTCTCCTTTTGCGGTACTTCTTGAACTAAACCGTAAAGTTCAGAGGTTGAAGCTTGATATATGCGTGTTTTTTCCGTTAATCCCAAGAGTCTCACTGCCTCTAAGACCCGCAATGTTCCTGTTCCGTCTGCATTTGCTGTATATTCTGGCGTTTCAAAAGAAACTTTAACATGTGACATTGCTGCGAGGTTATATATTTCGTCAGGCTGAATTTTTTGAATTAGAGAAATGATATTAGTCGAATCTGTCATATCACCATAGTGAAGATAAACTTTTCTGTTTTTATGCATATCTTCTATGAGTTCATCGATGTATAAGTGCTCAATTCTATCTGTATTAAATGAGGAACTTCGTCTAATTACTCCGTGAACCTCATATCCCTTGTTAATCAAAAATTCAGCAAGATACGATCCGTCTTGACCTGTTATTCCTGTTATTAACGCCTTCTTCTTCATTTTCATTACTGCCTCCAGTCAAATTATGCATTGAATATTAGTCAGTTACTGCTTTCAGTTGTGCACAGATTACAAATAACAATGAGCGCATTACGCCAACTTAAAGTCATTTAAATGAATAGTACCATGTTTCGACATGCTATCTCTATTCCTAATGTACATTTAGTTTATCATCCCCATTTTAATTATTTGGAAACCCCCTTCCAGTATGCTAAAATAATACTCGAACTTTAGCGAAAGAAGGAGACAAATCTCTCATGAATGCTGCAAGTAAAAACTCGTACGCCTCTGCGCGCGCAAAAGCGAACGGAAAGTCAACGATGGAGAAAAGCTCGATCATCTTTTGGATCTTAGCTATCTTTGCCGGCCTGTTCCTGTTCTGGGCCCCGTTTCAGCGGGCGTTGTTCAATGGAGGTACCTTCGATTTCGAAAGATCCATTTACTCGGCATCGGTATGGTCTTCTATCATTTTGCTGATTATTGCTATCTTTGCTTTCTTCGGTTATAAGCTTCAAGAACGCAAAGATGTTATGATCATCCTGGTATTGCTGATGCCGCTCACCTATGTAATTTCCTTGTCCAATGCGGCCTCACATTATTTGGCAACAAATATGGTCTACATCCAAATGCTGTATGCAACCTTCTTCATTTTAGGCGTATTCTTGACAAAAAACAAGCGCGGCGTGTCGATTACTGCTGGTTTATTGATGGTTTCCGGTTATGTGATTGTAATATTCGGTTTACTCTATTGGCTGGGTAACGGCAACTTTGCCGGGCACTTGGTTAGTTGGTTTGCTACGATGGACAACGCCAACAAATTCCTGTACCGCGATGCGGTCATGACGGATGCTAACGGACTTCGTCTTACTTCTGTCTTCCAATATGCTAACACATATGCGGCATATCTAATTATGTTATTTCTTGGATCGTTGTTCTTCATTATAAAATCACACAAATGGTACAGTGTGCTTCCACACGCACTGATGATGGTCCCGATGATTGTATCGTTCTGGCTGACGCTCTCCCGCGGTGCCATTGTCGTAATTCCAGTCATCTTTTTAATCATGCTGTTCTTCTTATCTATCAGCCGTCAAATCTTAGCTCTGGTTCAACTGGGACTGGCCTTCGCAGCCTCGTTAGCGATCCTGTCCAAGATCACAGCAATCGGTACTGAATTGCAAAAACAGCCGACTGCAGCTGGTTCATGGAGCGGCTGGTCAACTCTGCTTATTGCTTCCATTATATTTGCTGTAATCGCCATTCTTTTGCAGCAGTTCGCAGGTCCTTGGCTAGAGCGTGCAACCGCACGTTTCGCAGGCAAGAAGTTCGCTACGTTCGTACTACCTGTTGCAGCAATCGTGATCGGCCTTCTAGCCGCTGTTCTGCTGTTAAGCGATACAGGACTTAAGAACGTACTACCAGAGAATGTAAAGACGCGATTGGAAAATATCAACTTCCAACAGCACTCCGTATTGGAGCGTGGAACGTTCTATAAAGATGCGGTGAAACTCTGGGCTGACTATCCCATCATCGGGGCTGGCGGTGGTGCTTGGGCTGCTCTGTACGAGAAATATCAGAACAATCCGTATACGAGCCGACAAGCGCATAACTTCGCGCTTCAATATTTAGTTGAAGCCGGCGCGCTTGGGTTCCTCGTTTTTGTCGGATTCGTGATCGCAGTCATGGTTTTCTATATTCGCAGTTTTATTAAAAGTTCCGTAGAGAAAAGGGACATGTACTTCCTCTTTTTCATTGTCACCATCTCACTGCTCGTTCATAGTATGATCGACTTTGACTTAAGCTACGTGTACATGGGGGCTGTACTGTTCCTTGCCCTCGGCGCAATGCTGGCCGGCAGTTCTTCCGCCGCGCTGCGAATTAAATCCGAGTCTCTTGCCCTGCACAAAAGCTTCCCAGCGTTGCTTGCGGTCATTTCACTTGTGTTGTTCTATATCTCCGCGCAAGTGCTCTCAGCGAACAGCTCTTATCAGCAGGCGCTTGATGTAGTCAAGACCAGCAAAGATTATAACACCATTGTCGCACCGCTGGACAAAGCGATCTCGCTGCATCCAGGTCATCCAGATTATATCCTGACCGGGCAAATCAGCCGCATCGGCATACTCCTTCAAGTCTACAATCAAACGAAGGACCAAGATCCGAAACACAGCGCTGAATTCTTGAACCAGGCGCAGGATTTGTTGAATCAACTGTTGGCCAAAGAGCCTCATAACCGCATGGTTGCGCTGCAGCAGTTGAATATGCTCCTCATCCAAGGAAAGCAGCAGGAGGCATTGGATTGGTCGAATGCACAGCTTCCGAACTACCCATGGTATATCGACCTTTATGAGAAGAGCATGTCCTTAAATGTCGAGCTTGCGGGTAAAGCCAAGGAAAAGAACGATGCGAAAGATTTCAATCAAAAGCTGGATAACGTAATCGCCACCTATAAACAGGTTCAAGAGCGGATCGAATCCTTGAAGAACCTGCCGAAAGGCCAACTGCAAGGACGTGAGTTCGCCGTTACCCCTAGCATTGCACTGAATGTTGGACAAGTCAGTTTCATGCGCGGCGATTATACAACTGCAGCGAGTACGATCAAGCCTTTCATTACAGATAAGCTGGATGACCAAACGAACAAGTTATTGATCAGATGGTATTTGGCTGCTGAGCAGAAGCTGGGAACACCAGATCAAGCACTGCAAGCTCAGATGATTACCAAAGATCCAAATGAAAAACAAATGATCGATTCGATTGTCAATGCTAACTTTCAATTCAAATAGTGCTGAATCAAGGGGCCATAGACATATGGCCTCTTTTTCATGTAAAAAAGGAGCCGGGCAATGCCCTGCTCCTCCTCATCTTTTCATTATTTTCGAAAAAAACCTTCGTGCGGGTGGCCGCCGCAGAATTCATCTTTCTCGGAGCACGTGTATACATGCTCGTATACGGGCACACAGTGGTGTCTGTTGATGATTTGGATCGGATGGACGACTTGCACTTTTTGCGGGTGGTAGAAGTCTCTAACGACGCGTTGCGGATCCATCATAATCGGGTCAGCGGGCGGACATTGAAATTTACCTTGATATGGTTGATTACCTTGATAAGCCATGGTAGAAGTCACTCCTCAATTGGATTTGTGATAGTATACGTTTGCCCCCTAGTCCAAGGAGTGTACGTTGGCCTATCTGCTAATAAATGGGCAAGATGGCACGCTGTGTTAGGTCGGGTGTCCAAGCAGGCGGCCGATTTGCCAGGCCCTTGTCTGCATGTCAGTGCGAAAAGCAAAAGGCACCTCATCAGAGGTGCCTTTCACTTAGGGGGCGATGATTACATCATGCCGCCCATTGCTCTTATTATTGTTCTACTTGTCACATTATGCTATGCATCCGCGAAAAATAAAGGTTTTTAGAAAACTCACTGTTCTATGTGACATTTATAAATATGGGGTAACATTTACCCGCGTTACCTTTTTGTTACCCCCATTTTGTTATTTGTAAAAAAACTACTCCACTTTTAGGAGTAGGCTTAGAACTTACCTATGAATGAATCAATTCCTGATATTGGCGGCTGATCAGATACCCAACCTTTAATAATTCCGATACTGAAAGTATTAGCTCCGTCCCACTCAATATATCCGGCTGCTTGCAATTGATTAAGAATGTGCCGGATTTCGTTTTCGTGTTTGCCTGTCTTTATGAACAGTTCACGGAATGTCGGCATTCGTTTTTGTGCTGGGGTAAAATTCCGAAGAATCGCTAATACTTTTCTTTCGATATCTCGAAGCACTATATCACCTCGCTAATTCCTTCATTATATGAGAACGATATGGGCAGCCTAGATGCCTTACGTAGCTCATTCGCTAACCGGTGAACTTCTTCCTTGCTGGCCTGATCCAAGCACACACTGTGGATGGCACTTTGTGCATAGAGTGGTGGTAAAATAAGTTACCTTAAATGGTGGAGTTTTTCCAGAATAAAATTAGAATTGTGAAGCGTGTATCCTTAATCCAAGGCTTTGCATATTTAGTTGAGGGTTCACCCAACATTCTTTCTAAATAAGGAAGTAAACTTGCATTCGGAAACGGTCCTTCATCTACTATAGAGAAAATCAACATCCCCTCTTTGTAAGTAGCCAAATAACTAATATTAGTATCGGGGTCTACATAATTTACTTGTTTATCTTTAATCGCATAGGCTCGCTTAATTACTCTCATAACATTCTTTTTCAATGTTTCAGAAACGTGATCGATTTTCGCGGGAACTTCAATTTCGTTTTCTCTAATTCTTCTTTTAGGGAATATTTTCACTTTATCACACCCTCAATAATTTTTGATATTTCGAAATTCAGTAAAGTAAGAACGTATATTCTAATTTATTATATACGAACAAAATACGAACAAGCAACTTGGAAATAACACAAAAAAAAACCGCCAACCCATTAAGGCCAGCGGGGAAATTAACAAAGAGCATGGGAATTTGAAGAGTCAAGTTAGTTAGCAGTCGAATTCACTTTCCTGGGCGACTCCCAACTTTTTACCTCATAAAAAAATGCAACTATCTGCAAAATCCTACCGTAATACCTATTATTGTTTTGAATCTAATTAATAATTGGACATGAGGAGAAAGAGTAATGGATACAGTTGAGTGGTTGAAACGACGTCAAATTCTTAGATTGATGTTGCTTTTTGGATTAATTCCTTTACTTGGATGGATCTTCATTTATAGTCTTACTCTTGCAATGAAGTATTTCATCTACGGCTAAACAAACATGAACTAACAAAAGAGCCCTCTCAATCCTAAATGGAAGAGAAGGCTTTTTTATTCATACGTTTAATGTTGTACTCCGCTCATTAACCTCGAAAGAGAATCTTCGTCTAATCATTTCATTAATTTGTCTATTCGATTCAACAAAGATTAAATTTTCCCGAATATGTGTAAATGTGTACTCATTGATCAACTCGATAAAAGCCGAGTTAACAAACGATGTTGAAGTACTATCTATGCCTTTAAAAGAAACAACAATTTTTTCACCTTTTTTGAAACCCTTTTTTACTAAATTGAAAATAATATCACCGTCAGCATTGGAATAACATTGCTTGACATGATCTACCACATTAATTACCATACCAATCAAATTCCTCCTCGCCATCCTGGATATCTTCAATAGTATCAGTTCGAAACTCAAGGTCAATAAGTGTACCTGGATAGAATCCAGATTGGTCCTCCGGGATAATACATGGCCCAGAAAATCCATCATACGTACAATTTAGTATACCATAGTTTGAGTGAATGTAAACATTACCATGGTTATTATTGACCACATTATAAATCAATGTATCGAGGCCTGCCCCTCTGTTTTTAGGAGTACTCTTAGTTGTGAAGCCTTGTTTTGTTGCTATTTCGATAGCCTCAGCGTCAGAAAGCGACGGTCTAATAGTTCGCACGTTATGAGGTATCCCAACACCAAAATCTGAAATCGCTACTTTTACAATCTGTTTATTAGGATAATGTTGGGCAAAAACGCAGCCGATCTTTTCCTTTGAATGATCATTAATGTTATTAAATATTTCTTCAAGGCACACCTTAATGTTAACAAGGGATTCTGTCGACAGGTTTAGAACACTCGATAGCCATTGTATTGTCTTACTTAACCATTGGTAACTATCTTTATAAGCCACTATTTCTAGAGGTATCGTTGTTTGTCTAGGAGATGCAAAGGGATCTTGGGATTCCTCTAAGTACCTTTCAAAAAATAAAGAATCATCTAAAAATGCAATTGGGCAATGCTTCTTAAAATTATTTCTTGAAGGTGTAATAAAATCTACTTTCACTTCTCGCTTTTGAAGCCATTCAATCAAGTTGCTTAAAACAGTTACTCCGTCTGGTTCAACAAATTCCAATGGGTGAAAGTTCAGACTAACATTTTTTGATTTCGGCTGTAAGTCGTAACCGATAACTTGATCAATTAAATAATACATATTTAATCTGTCCAGCTTTCCAGGCAAGGCTACTTCCATAATCACACCTCATCATACAAAATTAGCAATAATTATATCATTTCAGTTCGCAAGATGACAACAAAAAAAGCCCTCAACCAGTCAATTAAGGCCAGTGAGGGCTTTGGTTGTTATATTATCGATTTTTTAGCGAATTGGTTGTATTGATGTTTTCGTCATTCTTGAGGTTGCCCTGATGCCCGACGTTGGGCATTAGCCAATTCGTGAATTTTATCCTGATCAACGGTAATAATTTCACCATTTGGCTTTGTGATCTTAGTTACTCCCATCCTGTAAGCTTCCTGAAACAATCCGATCGCTAAGTCCGCATCTTCTACCTTCAACATAGGCTCTATCTCCTTCACCAACGAATTCCACGCTCCTTCATTATCGTAAACCTCATCCCGATCGATGCCGATCCCATTCGCCGTGATATCATTTTCAAATTGATAAATATGAATGCCTTCTGCCTTTTGTCCACGGCTCCAGGCATATGTCTGCCAGAAGCGTGAGCAGGCACCAGCAACCTTAACTGATTGAATAACTGAATATGAGCCGTACACTCCTGTCGTGTAATCCGGAGTCGCTTCGCTTGCAGCGCGAATGTATTCGATGATCGTTGCCATCTGCGCTGCACTCGCGTCAAAGTCAACGGCAAAGTAAATGCAGCTGCCTATTGGTTGTCCGACCTGTTTGGCTACCTGGGCGGCTATTGCTCCATCCTCCAGCCCAGCTTCTCGTCCGCCGAGAGCGCGGTTAGCTGTAGTCTCGAATACTGACACGATATCGAGCCCTGCAACGTTGATGATTTCAGCCTCCGTCTTCGTCAGCCGCTTTTCGCCGCTTGGGACCAAGTAACGAGCAACAATCGACATACCATCGGCAACAAATGCTTCGGCGATCGCTTGCGTTAATGGTGTCGCACAGTCAAATCCCTTTGCCATTGTCACTTACTCCTTTCGCCTCTCCAGGCGCATTGATGGATTTATTTTGTATTTGTCCCGCCGCTGCAGCGACAAGGAAGGCATTCGCAAAAGCGATCCCGTACACCCTCCAGTCGCCTGTAGCGGCACCGGTGGCAATTTGCGCTGCAATAAGAACAAAGAATGCCACCACTACGGCGTAGACATCGGTAGGTAACCATTTCACGAATCTGTCGATCAGCTTTTTCGTATATTGAACGATAAAAAATGTCAGCAAAGAAGCTCCGCCGATGGCCGAGAGAGCTGTCCAAGTAAATAGTTGTCCGTCTTGCATATATTAATCCTCCTTCTCTTTTGGCGATGCATCAAGCCGGTCAAGACGTTTGTGCGCTTGCTTTGCCGATTCTTCAAGTCGGGTAACCCGCTCGGCCAACATATCGATGCGCTGTCCTTGTGCTCGCTGTTCTAGTCGAATATCATCTACGCCTCGCTTTATATATTCCATATCTGAGCGCAGAACCGCTTCAGATCCCGCCTCCTTTTTCATATCATCATGGGAAGATCTTGATCGCCCGGTCCATCCCAATACGATACCGCTTATAGCC
>Ga0209566_100139_pt1 | contig 89273 bp, 78 predicted proteins | sample Araplavi_mTSA_r2_2_FD_184287 | JGI IMG/M metagenome (GOLD analysis project Ga0209566, IMG submission 184287) | Arabidopsis root microbial communities from North Carolina, USA - plate scrape CL_Cvi_mTSA_r2 (SPAdes) (version 2) | ecosystem: Host-associated > Plants > Roots > Endosphere | place... | reverse complement strand
ACCGTTCCTTTCGTAAATGGTTGCTCGACACTTCCATTTTACCAAAGAACGGTTTCTTTTTTTGTTTTTCAAAGTAAAAAACAAGGCTATCTCTCAGGTCGGTTTATGACCCTTTTGAGACAGCCCCATTTGGATGGCACCCGGTTTTAGACGGAATCTTCATAGCCGGGCCTCATTAGAGATAAATAATAGGTGGCCGATTGTCCGCCGGGCGTAGTGACCACGATCCGGAACTCTTGATAAGGTTCCTGGTAATCGAACGAGTATACGGATTTCGTCAATCCATCATGATTCGTAGCCGGCGCGAGCTCCATCTCCGTCCAGTCCTCGCCGTTCAAGCGGTAGACGCGTACGGTCTGTCCCGGTACGGCAAGCGCCTCGATTCCGAGCGGCAAGTACGGCGGCGAACCCGGAATCAGCACGTTGGAGGGAATCTCCACGCTCATCTCGTATGAGCTCGAATCGACAGGAATGCCTCCGCTCCCTTCCGTGTACCAGAGCGAAAGCGAAGTCAAAGCGGGCGCAGGTTCGTATTGAACGCGAAGCGGGTAAACGATGGTGTTGCCGTCGTACGTGGCGTTCACATAGTATCGCTCTTGCATGCCGTATGACAGCAAATCGATCGTCGCCTCTAACGCCCCTTCGCCGGACATATTGTCCTCCGTCCCCAGTACGCGACCAAATTGATCATAAACCCGCAAGGAAACACCCGTCTCGAGCGTCGCATGCAGTATCAATTGCTCGCTGTCGTCCAACACTGTCGTATACCAGCCCAACACTTCCGATACATCGATATTGGTCTTATACTGGCGGCCTCCATCGCTCAGCGATTGCCGTAAACCCGAACTCTCGCTTTCCGAATTCAGTTGTGGCAAAATCGGTCCTTGATAGTAATGGAACATGAAGGAGAAGGAGCGACCCTGTTCGTCCGTCATCACGATCGGGTAATCATGACTCGAGCCGGCTGCGGGCTTGTCGACACTTAAGTAGTACCTGCCTCCCGCGTACTCGAAGGACCTTCCCTCGCTGCTGATGGTCCAGGAATCGTCCGGTCTGCTGATCGCAATCCTGAAGTTTTCCCTGTCGGCCAACTCCTCACTGGGGATGATGCCGTCCGCCCAATAATCGCCACCAGGCAGGAGTCCGGCGACGATGCCGGTCTCTCCACCACCGCTCGTTGAATTCATCAATACTTCTAGATTAATAGCGTAGAAAAGATTTAGTTGCTTTTCGATGCTATGGCCGTTGCCGTCTAAAGCCTTCACTCGGATCGACATCAACTCGGGATCACTAGCTCCCAAGTTGGAGCCGACGAGCAGCCTCCCCTCGCTATCGATCGAGAAGAGCGAATTCTGGTCGGCTCCCTCGCCTTCAGTCAACGAATAGGATATCGGCCCGCTTAAGTCGCCCGTTGCAGTCAGCTGACCGACATAGCTGCCGGCCGGCGAATTCCCGTCGACCAGGCCGCTGCCGCTGAGCGCGATGTTTGCTTGAGATGCAATCTCAATGGACACCGTCGCCACGTTCGAAAAGAGCGTATGCTCTTCGCCGTCATTCCAGCTGTAAGAGGCTCTATAAGTGAATTGATCCGTGCCCGTATATCCCGGTTCAGGAACATAAGTGAAGTTCGGGCCGCTACCCGGCGTCAGTTCTCCATGTGCCGGTTCATCGACGATCTCCCAATTCGGCGTCGCGTTAACGCCGCTGCCGGTATGGGCAACCAGCGTCAGACTCTTCGACTCTCCCGAACTTGCGGTGAATCGCTCATTTTCTACATAGATTCCGCTGACGATCTCCAGCGTTCTGGGGATTAGCCGGCCTTGCGAATCTTTTAGGATAAGCGATACATAAGTACTCTTCGATACGGTTCCTGAAGCGACGTTCAAATTGATAGGATAGGTGCCTATTCCCTCGCCTTGACCTTGCTCCTGGCCATCCACATAGACACGCTCGATCGTTGCCCCTTCGTCTCCGACAGGCTCGGGCATAATCGTAGCTTTTTTATTTTCCGGATTGAGCGCAGCCACCTTATTGCCGGCAAAGACAGGGTCTTCGGCTTCCATGGTGACCTCGCCGCGCAATTGCCAGTTTACGGTTGGGCCGGGCACCTCGCCTTCGCCGCGCCAGACTGTTACCGGATACTCGCTCACGATGCCGCCATTGTAGCTGTAAGCAACGATGCGGATATCGGTATTCCACCCATCGTGTAATTCGATTGGACTGCCGTATCCATCTAGCCTTTTGCCATTTGCCCAAATATCCATTTTTCTGAAGAAGCCCGACGGTTCGAGGGTAATTTCATCGAGATTCGTAGCGACAAAGTAGCTTTGCGGTCCCGTTTTCTCGTAAGGTACGTTGACGTCCCTCGCTGCATCCGCAACAACTAAATCATCCAATTGTAAAACGCCGCGAATCACATCGAGATAAAAGTTATGAATCTCGCCTTCCTTATCGGTAATCTCAAATCTGAAAGAATTCGGCCCATCTGATAAGGTGAGCACGGCTTGATCGCCGACTGCACGGTTCGTTCCGCTCTCATCGTATACGGCAACACTAGATCCCTCTGCTAAATCGAACTTTACCGCTACATTCACAAGACCCGCACCGACGGAGGCATATGCCGTCCCGTGCCCCTCTGACTCAGCGTAATTAACCTTGATCGCCGGCCCGTTGGCATCGCCTGCATGCAGCGACCAGCCGTTCAGTCCGCCAATGCTTGGCAAGCGGTTGACGACCAGTCTGTACGCATACTGATCGCCGCTGGAAGACACGACGATGCCGACAATGGCTTCTCCGTCTGCGGGGACCTCCAACGCGTACTGCCCGTTCGAAGACATCAGCTCCGTGCCTTTGTAGATTACGCGCGCGATCTCGCCGCCCTCGGATGTCAGCGGAACGATCGACACTGTACTGGCATCTGTCGGTGCCGTATAGATATAGCTATTGATGAGTGGGTTGACCGTCAAGCTCTGACCATCAGCTATTAGATCTTTAAGCTTCAGCGAAGACGTCAGCCCCGTCCTATACACATGCAGCTTATATGAAATCTTGGCCATACCGTTCGAGATCCAAACCGTCAAAATGGTGTGATTCGACGAGATCGGAATACGCCATCCACTCTCGAATGGTTCGTCGTTCTCGTCATGGATCGTGACGGGATTCCTCCAGTCAGGATCGAAAGTCAACTCTGTCGTTCCCGGCGGGACATATACGCCATACTCTCCGCTCGTGTTGACCGGCGTTACGGCATAAGTCGAATTCTCATCCCAGAATTGCAGATTCGTCATGATCGGGCTAAGGTCCGGCATTCCTTTGCCGACCTTCACCAAGAACCACGTTCCTTCTGGAGAACCATCTTTATAGAAGGAAAACTCGTACCTGGTTGTCTCGTCATTGCTTAGTCCTAGCACTTTCTCTTCTCCGGAATGAAAGACAACTTCATCTCCATCCAGATCTTCATTGCTCGGATTGGCTCGAATCTCATCGTACTTTTCCGTATCGAAGGTCAACGTCATTTTGAGAGACTCAATCGACTCCGGCACAATCGCACCGTAGAAGTCCACCTCGGTCTCAATGCCTTTAGACCACGTCAACAAGTCTCCTTGGTCTGTCTTGACCGTCCAACCGGACAACTGGGGCGGCATTTCTCCAGTATAAACGGGCCGCTCGACCTTAATCGTATAGGTCTTAGGCGCTTTGCCCGTTTCCTGGACGACGATCACAATGTCCGTCTTGCCGCCCGAGACAAGCGGGATGTTCTGCGACGGACTGCCGCTGGCCACTTCCTGCCCGTTTACCGTAATCTTACCGGAGCCAGACGGATAAACCTTAAGGCGATCTACGGCTCCCTCCACTGTCACGTCGGGATAGTCGAATGTCCCTGGAGAGAATAAGAAGTTCCCGACATCCTCGCTAAACGAGAGCTCGCTAAGGCCGGACGACACTCCTACCGTGTAATCTGCGGCAGCAATCGCGCTGTTCGCAAGATCGTCCCTAACCGCGATGGCTTTAACTGTCATCGAGGCATTGATGGTCGGCTTGGCTTCGATATCGTAAAGCTTGGTCGAGTCCTGCTCAACCGTAGCCGGATCGGTCCCGTCGGTCGTGTAATAAATTCGCTGGGCGCCCGGGGACTCGATCGTCAGCTTCGTCCCGTAGGACACAACACCGGAAGCTGGAGTAAATACCGGCGTCGTCAAGGCTCTATAGACAGTGATCGTATACTGCTTCGTCATTCCACTTTCAGCCGTCACGATGATCGGAATCACATTTTTGCCTACATTCAATAATACAGAACCGCTCGCCTGTCCGCTTTGTACAAGTTCCCCGTCGACCGTCACGGTAGCCTTCGGATCAGCCGTCACCGGCGTCACGGTCACGCTGCTAACGCCGGAACCGACATACGCATCGTACAACGGAATGTGTGGGGCGAATTCCGGCTGCAGGCTTGCGCCAGACAACGTCAAACCGCTCAAATCGCTGTTTTGCGACTTCGGAGGGGTGACTGTATAGCTTGCTTCGGCAACAGGACTGTGAGCCTCCGCTCGCAGAGCGACCGCCCTGATCGTAATCGTCGTCAAAACGATTGGCCGCGAATCGCTCGAGTAAGTGATCCGGGTATCCGACCGCGCCGGATCGCTACCGTCCATCGTGTAATAAATGCTGTCGGCGCCTTCGGCAGTAATCGTAACCGCCGTGCCGCTCGGCACCTCACCGGAATCTGGGCTGAACGTCGGCGCAGCCAGTTCAGTCATCTCGCGCGTCACGATAATCGTATACTTCTGCCGCGAACCGTTCTGCGCAGTCACTTCGATCGTGATCTGATTCTCCCCGACGCTCAGCGAAATCGGTTCGCTTGGCTTACCGCTCGTCGTACTAACTTTGTTGACGAGGATCGACGCATTGCCGTTCGATGCCGTCGGCGTCACCGTGATGCTGTCGACCGCATTGCCGACGCTGGCCTTGTAGTTGTTTGTCGTCGAGCTCGGGAATACAGGAGACAGCGTACCGCTCGACAGCGTCAGATCGCTGAGCGACGCGTCGGACGACGGCAGCCACGATATCGATATGGAATTTAAAAGATCAGGCACCGTTCCGTCCGCGGCCCGAACCTTGAACGGGATGGTCGTGTTGACGATCGTATACGGAATCTCCGCGCCCGATGCATACTCGTTGGTGCCCATCAACACCTTCGCATCAGCATTGATCGTGTTGATCTTCAACTTGATGGCTGCGACTCCTGACGGCACCTTCACCGTCCAAGCATTGCCGCCGAAGGCTCTGACTTCGAATTCCGCCGTACCGTCCACGCTCGTAGCTGTGACGCTTTTGACCGCCGCATCGCTTGGCATCGTACGGTTTGCGAGCAGCTTGTACGACTTGACCACGCCGTCGATCGTCGCTTTGATTTCGATTACGTTCGATTCTAGCGAAAGCGGAATGACGTACCGCCAGGAGATCTGATCCGGCAGGATCGCACGCGCCGCCGTGAAGACGGGTGCCGGCTCGACGTTTTCGCCGTTGACCGCGATGTCGATCTCCGGGCCGGTCACGGGAACTACCAGCGTCAGGTTGCTCGAGCCGCTCGGAATGGACAATGGCGCCGGCGCGTTCGTCGAGTTGAAGTCGATATCGATGCCGGCCTGGCCCGCGAACACAACGCTGACGTTATTCAGCAGTTGACGGGTTACCGTCACCTTGTAAGCCTGGGTCGCGCCGTTTTGCGCCGTCACGAGGACGGTAATCACGTTGTCGCCATAAGCGAGGCTAACCGTTCGCTGGCCGCCGCTCGGCGCTTGTCCGTTGATGGTGAACGAGGCGCCGCTTTCCTGTACGCTCGCTCCTACGACGACGCTCGTCTTGTCGCTGGTAACGCTGGCCTGGTAAGCGGTGACGGCGGCGGCGAACGACGGGCTCAGTGTCGCCCCGGAGATGCTCAGCGAGCCGAGATTGGCGTTGGACGACGGGGTGCTCGTATTCGTGCCCGGCGTAACGGTCGTCCCGCCCTGGTTGTTCACTTTGTCCTGCTGGTACTGCTGCTTCTGCTGGTCGTTCAGTTTCTTCAGCAGATCTTCCTCGGCCTTTTTCCTCGCCGCTTCCGCCGCAAGCCGGTTCGCCTCGTCTTGCGCCTGCTTGGCCGACTCGATCGCCTTGAGCATGGCCGCGTTAATCTTGTCCGCCAGCTCCTTCAGCTTCGCTGCTTCTTCGGCCGCTTTTTTCTTCGCGGCTTCCTCCGCCAGCTGCCTTGCCTTTTCCAGCTTGGCCATTTCCTTCTCGTCCAGTTGGCTCAGCCGATCCTTGTCCAGATTGAACGACGTCTTCTCCTGCTCTTCGATCTTTTTGACCTGCTGCTCTACAATCTTCTTCTGTTCGATCGCCTGCTTCGCGATGACGCCCAGCAGTTCTTCCACGTTCTGAGCGAACTTGCTCAGACTCTGCTGAAGTTCAGGCGGTACGCCGGTCTGCTTGAACTTTTCGACCGTCTGCCGGTTCTCCTCGTCGATCTTCACTTTGCTGCGCAGGATCGCCTCGATGACTTCCGGTGACGCGTTCTTAACGATTTCCTCGATGTCCACGAGCGTCGTCGATTCGCGCAGATCGGGGCCGCTCGTCGGATTGAGCGAGATCTGCTGCGTCGGATACAGGTCGATCGTCTTGACGCCCGACGAGCCGGTTCCCCCGGTCGTTACGCCGCTCCCGCTTCCCGTATTTTCTATGTTTTCAGACGTGAACCGCACGACGCCCGACATGACGGCCGTGTTCGTGCCGCCCGTGGCCGGATTCACGCTTGCGAAAAACGCCGTGCCCCGCACGCCCATGATCGCCGTCGGCGTCTCGAGCTGGAAGTCGTCGTCCTTGCTCTTGATCGACTTCACGTCCACCCATGCGGTTCCTTTGAGCATGCTCACCTTCGTGATCGTGCCCTTTTTGTCCGACAGCTTTGAGAACGTCAGCGTCGCGTTCTCCCCCACCGTGAACTTGTCGTCCTCCGACGTGCCGTTCGCGAACTGCAGCACCGCCGAGCCCTCGCTCCCCGTCACCAGCTTATCCCCCTGGTTCAGGCTCAGCTTCGCGAACGCCTTGAACTGCTTCGAGCCCCCGGCCTTCTGCACTTGTACGTCCCCGCTCAGCTTCTGGATGACCGCGATGCGCGACGAAGAAGCCGCTTGCGTCTCCCTGCCGAACGCGGCCGACACCGGCAGCAGGATCAAGAGCGCGGACAATACATACATGCCCAACTTTCGATACATGGACTCCACTCCTATTATTCTATGTACTTGCCTGCAATCTATGGGTCTGCCAATGCAAGAAATCCATGGGAATAGTGCTATTCGATTATATCGTAAAAACGGCCGATTTTGTCGATTGACGAACGATAACTTTTAAATAATTGGCTAGTAAAGTGAAAGTCCCCCAGCATAGGCTGGGAGACTAGAGAGACTTGGTACCGTTCCGGCGGTCGTTGAATAAGCAACGGCGCGATCAGCCAGGCCGCCTGTTGCGCTTACGGCTGTTCTTGCGCTTCGTAGGAAAGGTAGACGTCCAGACTGCCGTGCCGGCCGTAACGGTCCGTTACCATGATCCGGAACACGTTGTCCCCATCTTCCGGCGCGAATGGGTAGGCGAAATAATACCCGCTGGCGTTATACGGCACGAGAATATCGTTCACCCATACGGATGCTCGCTGGTCCGCTGTGCCGATGTGCAGTTCAAAGCCGCTTTGATCCGGAGCCCCGGCCAGTATGCCCTGGAGCCCCCCTTCGAACGGCTCAAGCGATACCTCCGCCGATTGGGATCCCTGCTTGTAAAAAATATTCGCGCCCACGTCCAGCGTGAGCCCCGTCTCCATATCGAGCGTATAGGCGAAAGGCGGACCGCCGCCGTTAACCGGGTTGACGACGACAAATCCAAAATTGTTCCAGTCCCCGTACAGCTGCACTTGATAGCGGCCCGAGCCTTCGGGATAGGGATCGACGCGTTGGAAGGACGTATACCCGCCTTGATAGACGGCGTCGATCTTCAGTCCCTCGCCGGGTGCAGGCCTGACGTCCACGGCCACCGCGTCCGACGGGAGCGCGACGCGATAGACGCTCTGCTGCGACTCGTCCCGGATGAACGCCTTCGGCGCGGTCGAAGCTTGGGGCGGGTATTGTACCGGCGTTCCTTGCACGCCCGCCATGGCATAGCCTTCCGGCACGCCGTCCCCTCTCCAGATATGCACCGTGCGCAATTGTGCGCTTCCTTCGGAGCCCGGGAAATAAGTCCGAACTTCCGCTTGATTCCACCCCTCGTCCAGCGGCACTTCATAATAGCCGCTTCCGTTCATTTCGGCCCTCACCCGTTCCTTGGGGCTACCCGGATGGTTGCTATCGGCTTTATAAATCCACACGTCCGATGCTGTCTCTGTGCTGAAGTTGTTGCTTTGCAGCAACAGCTTATCGTCATCGCCACGGACATTAACCGTATAGTCACCGCCTTTGACGGGCACCAGATGAACCTGCGTCTGGCCTTCGGTCGGCAGGTAAGCCGACCAGGACTGCTGTCTGATCACGATGTAATTGATCTCGTACGATACGATCTGGTCCTCAAAAGCAGCGGAAAAGGTAAGCCTGACGTCTGCGACCGGGTTTACCAGGGCAAAGTCCCCGTCCAGCGAACCGTCTTCCGCCTGGTCGAGGATGTCCTCCCCATAGATCAGCTGCGCGTCCGTCACCATCGCGCGGTCGAATACAAAGTGCATGGCAAGCCGGCTGTCCTGGTCGTCGACGAACAGGCCGTAATACTTGCGCTTGAACGATCCGTCTTCATAGCCGCTGAGGTACGTCGCATCGACCGGCGCTTCTCCCCAAGCGATGGAGGAAGACACCAACCCTTTCACCTCAATATCCAACGGCTTGACGCGAATGACGACCGTCGCCGGAGCAGACTCGATCCCGCCCGCGATCGCCTTGAAGCTGAAGCTGTCGACGCCCGAGAAGTCTTCGGCAGGAGTATAGGTGAAGCTGCTTGAATCCGTGGCGTCCAGCGTCACAACGCCTCCGCTGTCGCCTTGGTCGACGATCTCGTAGCGGACGTCTCCGCCGCCGCCGCGACTCTTCAGCTTGCCGGTGAACGGTTGATTATACTCCGTCTCCGCATAACCGTCTTCGGCTCGGAACGCTTCCGCCCGGTTCGCGACGAGCGTATAGGACTTGACCGTCGCTTCGACCTTGGCCTCGATGACGATCGTATTCGTCCCTTCCTGCAAGGGGACGCTATAGGTCCGCGTATTTGCAGCGGCGTCGGTGACGACCGGAGAGGCCGTGAAGACCGCAGATGTCGCGAAGCCAGGAGCGACGCCCTGCGCCACTTCGGTCGATGTTACCGGCTTGCCATTGACCGTCACCGTCAGCTTCTCGGCAAGCGGTAGCTTTAGCGTCATCTGATTCGCGTCGGAAGGCACGTCAAAGGTCGTGGCGGGATTCGCCGCCGTAAAATCGATATGAAGCGGCGAGATGCCCTGGACTTCGATATCGGCACTGTCCAGCAGGTGGCGCGTCGCCGTTATCGTGTATACGCGAGTCGCCGACCCGTTAGGCGCGGTCACCGCCAGCTTGATCTCGTTGTCTCCGTAAGCGAGCGGGACGCGGACTGCGCCGCCTTTCCATTGCGCGCCGTTCACGCTTACCGCAGCTGCCGGATCTTGCGGCGTCAGCGTAAGTTCGATCTCGGCTGCGCCGCTGCCGACGCTGACCGAGTAGGACACGACGTCGGCAGCGAATGCCGGGCTTAGCTGCCCGCCCGCCGACAGCGCCAATCCCTTCAACCGGGCGTCATTCGAGCCAGGGGGCGGCGTCGGTCCGGGACCGTTGTCCGGCGGCGGCGTAGGTTCAGATCCGGCGAGGGGCGTCGGCGCCGGCGTGCCGTGGTTCGCCTTATCCTTGCCATACTGCTGCCGCTGAACGGGCGTCAACGTGCCGAGCAGCGCCGCCTCCGCCTTAGCTGCCGCTTCGGCGGAGATCCTGCGGTTGGCCTCCGCTTGCGCCTGCTTCGAGGCTTCGATCGCTTTCAGCTGTCCCGCGAGCTTGTCTTCGAGCTCCTGTTTGGCAGCCGCTTCCTCGGCCGCCTTTTTAGCCGCCGCTTCCTTCTGCTTTTGCTTCGCGGCTTCCTGTTGTTTAAGCTGCACGTCGGACAGCGCGAGCTTGTCTTTCGTCAAATCGAACGACGTACTTTCCTGCTGCTCGATCTTATGGACGGTTGACAGCTCCAGCTTGCGCTGGTCGACGGCCTGCTTGGCGAAGACGCCGAGCAGCGCTTGCGTCAGCTGGATGAACTGATCAAGCGTCTGCTGCAGGCCGTCCGGCACGCCGCTTCGCTTAAACGCCTCGACCGACTGCCGGTTCTCCTCATCTATCTTCACCTTGCTGCGCAGCAAGGCTTCGATCACCTCGGACGAGGTGCCGCGAACGAGATTCTCGATGTCCACGATGTGCGTCCGCTCGCTGAGCGGCCCGGACGATCCGGGCTCCGACGAGATCTGCTGGGTCGGATACAGGTCGATCGTCCGGCTCTCGCCGGACCCTGAGCTCGGGCCGACCGGCGCCCCGCCCGCACCGTTGCCGCCCGTCAGCGCGCCGCCTGCCGTATAGCGCACGACGCCGGACATGACAGCCGTGTCCGTGCCGCCCGTCGCCGGATTGACGCTTGCGAAGAACGCCGTGCCCCGCACGCCCATGATCGCCGTCGGCGTCTCGAGCTGGAAGTCGTCATCCTTGCTCTTGATCGACTTCACGTCCACCCATGCGGTTCCTTTGAGCATGCTCACCTTCGTGATCGTGCCCTTTTTGTCCGACAGCTTCGAGAACGTCAGCGTCGCATTCTCTCCCACCGTGAACTTGTCGTCCTCCGACGTGCCGTTCGCGAACTGCAGCACCGCCGAGCCCTCGCTCCCCGTCACCAGCTTGTCCCCCTGGTTCAGGCTCAGCTTCGCGAACGCCTTGAACTGCTTCGAGCCCCCGGCTTTCTGTACTTGTACGTCCCCGCTCAGCTTCTCAATGACGGCGATGCGCGACGAAGAAGCCGCGTGCGCTTCCTTGCCGAGCGCAGCCGACACCGGCAGTCCTATTAACAGCAACGCCAACAGCGTTAATCCGAATTTGCGTATCATGCCCACACTCCTTTATTCTTTCAGAAGCCAATCTATTTCCTGAGCTTGCGGCATCGGGCATTGAGCAACCCACTTTTGCCACAATCCGTCGCACATGCTCGATTATATAGGAAGCAAGGCCGGATTTTATGGGCCTTAACGCACGGCTTTTTGTCAAGTCGGTCATGCCCTGGTCATGTTACAAGTCACGCAAAAAAGAACCCGCTGCTTCGCGGATGCATTTCCGCAAGCAATGGGTTCTCGTCAAAAAAGCGATCTGCAGGCGCCGGACTTATGCCTTGACCTTCGTCGGCACGCTGATGCCCGCCGTAGCGCTCAGCATCCAGATGTGCTTTTGCAGCGCTTCGATCTGCTTCGTCAGCAGGTCGGCCGTCGCAGCGTCGCCGGCTTCTTCGGCCAGTTCCTGCGTCTCGTTCAGGCCGTTGGTGAGCAGGATGAAGTCGTCGATGACGGCTTTGACCATGTCGACGTCCTTCGTCTCGTCGCCGCCTTCCTTCACCTTCGTCATGGACAAGTATTCCTTCATCGTGGAGGCCGGCTTGCCGCCGATCGAGAGGATTCGCTCCGCCACTTCGTCGAGCGATACCGCCGCGAAGTTATAGAGCTCTTCGAACTTCAGGTGAAGCGTTTGGAAATGCGGCCCCTTCACATACCAGTGGAAGTGGTGCAGCTTAAAGTAAATGACGCTCCAATCCGCCAGGTTTTGGTTGAGACCGTTTTGAATCTTAGGCATTTGAATCCCTCCCGATTGGATAAGCTTACTCTCCTAATTTACCCGGGAGGGCCGCCTTTCAAGCAGCCGCGCGACAAGGACAGGCTTCAAACGGCTTCGGCCGGCCGCTTCTCCGCGGCGGAAGATTCTGACGATCGGCCTTGGGGCACGGCGGTTGCCGTGCGTCTGCGCGAGAGCAGCACATAAAGCAAAATATAATAACCGCAGTACGCGACGACCTCTTCGACCGACGGGTTGTGGCTGTATCCGAGGAAGGCGTGGAAAAAGACGCCGGTCTGTCCGCCGATGAGCGGGCGATGGCCCGTATCGCGAATGTAGTGGTCTTCGTCGTTCGGGTGCTCCGGCATGAGCCAAGCGAGGTTATACACTTCCCCCGGCTGACCGCCCGGCGTCTCGTACACCGAGCCGATCAGGCCGATGTCCTGCATGATGCCGATCGCCTGGACGAGCAGCCCTCCCGCGATGAGCATCAGGAACACGCTCGTCACGCGGAAGAACTTGCCCAGCGGAATCCGCTTCGCCCCCTTGAACATGAGCAGGCCGAGCGCGCCCGCGAGGACGACGCCGAGCACGGCGCCCCAACTCGTCAGCGCAGCCTGGATGTCGCCGCCGCCGATCGCCGCGAAAAAGAACACCGTCTCCACGCCTTCGCGCACCGTCACGAGGAAGGCGTGGACGATCATGTTGACGACGCCGCCCGCCGTGAGAATCGTCGCAACCTTGGACTGCACGCTGGCCTGGTACTCTCTGCTCTGTTTTCCCATGAACAGAATCATATGGGTCAGCAGCCCCGTCGACACAAGCATGATACCGATGCGCAAGTAATTCTGGTTCGACATTGCCTCAAAGCCCGTGAACGCGACCTGAAACAGCAGCGCGACGCCATAGCTGGCCGCCAGGGCAAGGATGACGCCGGTCCATACCCACTTGGACCAACGGGCCTCGCCGATTCTTCGGATATAGGTCAAGATGACGCCCACGATCAAAATCGCTTCCATCGCTTCGCGGAACGTGATCAGGAAGGCTTGCAAATTCATCGTATCCACTCCGTTCGCGGCACCCGCCGCGGCTTACTTGGTGCGTCTCCTGCGCGTCGCCCACACGGCCAGCGCCGCGACGACGGCTACGCCGCCCAGGACAGCGATCGTGACGGCCGGCTTAGTCTTGCCTTGCTCCTGCGAAGGGGAACCGCTCGGCTCGCCGGAAGGCGAGGACGCGCCGGGCGATGCCTCGACGGCACCTGCGTCTTCAGGCTTGGACCCTACCATCGATCCTTGCGGCGGGAAAAGCGGGCTGATCGTATCGTAGATGTGCGTCAGCGACTTTTCGAACAGCTCGCGATCCGGCTCCTTTTTGCCTGCGCCGAACAACCCTGGATTGCCCAGCGCGTCCAGCGCCGATTCGTAGTCCGCATCCAGCTGCTTGATCTGCGCATCGGCGAGCTTGCCCGCCAGATACGGCTTCAGCGTCTCGAACGTCGCCCGCGACTTCGCGAGCAGCAGCTTCGCCTGATTGTATTCGGCGAAGTTCTCCCTCACATGGCTGAATCTTCGGTCGATGTTGAGCACCAGCGTGGCCAACAGACCGGACATGACCCGATCCCGGTCCTGCGCGTCGAACGCGGCGGTGAGCTCCTGAACGACGCCTTCGCCAAAATGCAGTTTGATCTCGGCACGCCGCTCTTCATAAGCGGCGCGCGCCGCCTTCCAATCGGAAGGCTCGACGGCGAGCTTCGCGGCGACGACCTTGAACGATTCCGCGAGGTCTTCCGTATTCGCGTTACCATAGGAATAAGCTCCCGCCGTGCCGGGTACAAGCCCGAGAAGCGAGAGCGCGAGGAGCAGCGTCCATATTGCCGTTCTTTTCATCATTGCCACCTGCCGGTCGTATGTGGTTTCGGATCCGACATTTCCGCTCGTATCGATTCGAGGTAATGATAATCATTTTCAACCATCGTGTCAATAGCGCAGCCTTAACGAACCCACTCGTAGAGCGATATGTTGCCGTACACAGGGTCCAGCCTGCCGTCAGAGCTGAACCGGGCCAACAGACGCGCATGATCCGTGGGCGCGCCTTGACGGCGGAAGCCCTCCAGCACGGCCCCAGTCAGCCATATGCGCCGGTCCGGCGCGGCTTGCAGATCGGCGAGGAAATAGGCATACGTATAGATAGGCCGGGTCTGGATATCCCGCCGCAAGTAGTACAGTACCCGCTCCTCTTCCCATGTATACAGCACGGCGTCGGCCGGCATGCGTGCCTTCGCATAATCCGCCAGCCGATAGACGGCCGGGCGCTGCGAATCCTGCAGCGCGACGAGACGCGCAGCCTCCGTCGTCTGCGCGGCGAGCAGGAGCAGGGCACTGGCCAGCGCAGCCTTGGCCGCCGCCGGCGGAGAGAAAGGCCGCTTGCGAAGCGCCTGCACGGCCAGGCCAAACAGCAGCAAGGCCGCAATGGGCGCGGCGTGCCTGGGCTTCGCAATGTTTTGACCCAGCAGCGCCCACAGCGCATACGCGGCAGAGGCGGCGACGAGCAAGACGCCAGGCGTCGGCCGCCGCAATTGCTGAGCGGCGGTCCGCAGCTTGTGGGCCAGGCCGTCATACGACGCTGGCTGCAACGAACGGCCTGTACTGCCCCGCGAGTCTTGGGTCGAATCACCATTCGGAAACGATCGCAGGAGATTAGCGCCGGTCTCTAGCTTGCTGACCGAGCCCTCGTTCGGCGCCGTCCGCACGGCCGTCGCATCCAAGGCGACCTCCTGGGCGGTCCCCGTCCCCACTCCCGCCCCCGCCCTCGCTTCTCGCCCTGCCGTTCCCGCCGCAATGATCGCGCTGCCGAGCAGCAGGGCGGCCGCGGCCAGCAATGCCTCGCTTCGCGCGAAGGCGCCCGTCCACAGCACGTTGTCGCCGAAAAACAAAAGCAGCCGCGACGCCGGCGACATCGGGTCCGCAATGGCGCCGCCGCCCCATTGCTCGAAGTGCCCGAGCGCGAACGACTTGAGCAGGACAAGCATGCTGCCCGCCCCACCTTCCGCAGCGGCCATGCCCGCCAGCCATAGCAGCTGGCACAGCGCCGCACAGACCAGCCACACGAATCCTCTAGCCAGCCGCGCAGCTGTTTGGCGATTCGCCCCCCCAACCGTCGTCGCGCCAAGCCAAATCCATCCAAGCGCGAGACCAAGCGGCGCATAGGACAGACGCGTCCCCATCAACAGGCTGAATGCGAACGCCGCGCCCAGGAACCTGGCCGTCGTCGGCCGTTCGGCCGCGCGCACCGCTGCCCATAAGTACCACCACATTAACGCAAGCGCAGCGCCTTCGGACATCGCACGCACGCCGAGCGCCGCATTCATCGGCAGCGTGAGCACGAGCGCCGCGGCCACTGTCGCCGCGAACGGTTGCAGCCAGCGCCGTGCCAGTCTGTATAGTGGAAATACGGAGGAGGCTGTGAGCAGCAGATTCCACAGCGAGAGCGCGGCCGGACCGTCGATGCCCGTCCACAGCCGCATGAGCCGCCCGCCTAGGATAAAATATGGATAGCCAGGGGCGTGCGGCTGCATGGCGAGCAAGTCGTAGCGATCGAGCGCCAGGACGAAGTCCACCTCATCCCAGCTCGCCGCCCAAGGCGAGAGGTGAAATAGCCCGAAGGCAAAGGCGCCCATCGCCGCAATCGCGATAGCTCCTCCTATCCATTTCCGGGTCGCCTGTCCGATCATGACGTTCCCTCGCGCCGGTCGACGGGTGTGCGCAGCTCCCGCCAGATGGCGGGCAGCACCTTGCGGACATACGTGCCGAAGCGGATGAACGATTCGCCCTGGGTGCGGACGCGATACCGGATCGGCACCTCCTTCACCCGGAAACCTTGGCGAACGAGGTTCAGTGTGACGACTTGCGCATAGTTGTAATCGTGCACGATACGCGCGCGCTCCATCGCCTCGCGGCTGAACCCCCGCATGCCCGACTGGCCGTCGCGAATCCAGCGCCGCAGCAGCATGCTTTGCAGCAGCGTGAAGCCATAATTACCGATCCGCCGCGTCCACTTCATATCGTGGGATGTCCCCATGAAGCGGGAACCCATCGTATAGTCCGCCTCGCCTCGAACGATCGGGTCGAGCACCTCGGGCATTTGCTCGGCGGGGTACTCGTTGTCCGCATCGATCATAAGCCCGATGTCCGCATCCAGCAGACAGCACTGCCTAAGCCCTTCGCGGACGGCTGCGCCGAGCCCCCGGTTCGACGGCCACGACACAATGTGGTCGGCGCCCGCCTCCCGGGCCGCCTTGACCGTGCCGTCGCGGGAACCGTCGTCAATGACGATGATCTCGACCTTACATCCCGGCAAGTAGCCCCGGGGCACCGCACGAATCACTTCGCCGATGCTCGGCTCTTCATTATAAGCCGGTATGAATACGACTATTTTACCGATCGCCTTCAACGTCCCGCTCCCTCCGCCCGAGGCTCGAACCGCTCGAGCGCCTCCGTGAGCACAGGCCCTCTGCTGCTCGCAGGGTATGGCGCCCCCAGCAGATAGGCGAGCGTCGGCGCCATCGAGACAAGCGATTGCGCGCTATCCACGCTCAGCCCCTTGCGTACGCCTTGGCCCCATAGGAAAAACGGAACCCACCGCTCGCCCTCGTCCAAATGCCCATGGCTGCCGATGCCGATCGCCTGTCCGTGATCCGCGCACACGATGATAGTCGCATCCTCCATGTTGCCGCGTGCCTCAAGCCAGCCCACAAAATCGGCGAGCAGCCGGTCCGCTTCCTCGATCTTGATCCGGTATTCGTCGTAAAGAGAACCCCGCGCATGGCCAATCTGATCGGTGCCGATGAGCTGCACGACCAGCAGGTCGGGATCGCGCTCTTCCACGATCGACTTTGCCATCTTCACCGTCTCCGCGTCCGCCCGGTCATAATGCATGACGGCCGAGATCGCATCGACGTCGTCGCCCATCGCGTCGATGAGGTGGGCGATGCCGAGCAGCCTACCCGTCTTGCCGGCCTTGCGCAGGCTGTCGAAGATCGTCTCGGTGCGTACGCCAAGCCGATGCACGAAGTTGGACGTAATCCCGTGCTCGCGCGGGTTTGCGCCCGTGAACATCGATGAAAAGCAGACGACCGTGCGCGCCGGATAAACGGTTTCCATGCTCGTGTACGCCGTGCCTTCCGCCCTCAGCCGCTTGAGAAACGGCGCGTCCGCTTCCTCGAAGCGATCTTTGCGCATGCCGTCGACGACCAGGACATATACGCGCCGGCTGACCGCCTTCTCCACCTTGGGCAGCGTTTCCGGCGATTCGCTGCGCTCGACAGGCTTCCAGTCGAACAAGTAGCGATGGAGGATCCATCCGAATACGAACACACACGCCTCTAGTATCAAGAGGCTTGTCCAATCTGCACGCGAACCGGCGTCTCCATCGATCAATCGCCATCCCGCGATCCATTGCATGACGCCGAGCAGCAGCATGATCTTCGGCAGCTGCTCCTGCGCATTGCCGCTCGTCGAGTCGCTATGCTGCAGCACCAGTTTCCAGAAGCGGGTAAAGTTCAGCCAGGAGGTGCCGATACGCAAATGATAATAGAACGTGCCCCAAAAAAAGACGGTAAAGAAAAAGTACAAAGCCGCGCCCGTCAGCCAGAGTCCGAGCAGGCCGCTCCCGACGCCGCCCCATAGCGCAACGCCGCCCATGAGGGGAATCCATAAATAGCTTCGCAAATAGAGCGGGTAATCGTGGACGTAGAAAATGAGGAATAACGGGAGCGCACCCGCCAGCGAGAGACCGAAAGCCTCCCAAAATACGGGCGTGCCGAAGTCGCCGATATGATAAAGCAAAAACGCCCCGATGACGAAAACAGGCGTGAACGGTCGCCCCTCGTTCAGCACGTTCCAGGCCCGTGCGGCGACAATTTCAAAATTCGAAGCGCGTTTCATGTGCGTACTCCTTGTGGAATCGTTGGCGATTCAGGATGCTGAGGCACTAACCTGCTCAGGAACGTGCGCGAAGCGCGGCGAGGTGCTCCGCGATCTTGCGCCCGTGATACCGGCCGCTCTCGATGAAGATCTCGTTCGCGTCGCGTCCGGTCGAGACGACGCCGGCCAAGTACAAGCCCGGCACGTTCGTCTCCATCGTATCCGGGTCATGCGTCGGAGGGATGACGCCGTCCGGGGCCTCCACGCCCATCGCCCGCAAAAATCCACGGTCCGGCCGGAAGCCCGTCAGGGCAAGCACGAAATCCGCCGGCAACGTTTCCCGCACGATCCGTGTCTCCCCACTCGCAAGTGTGCCTGACTCGCCCTCTTCCGGCAGACTGCCTGTGCCCTGCGCATCCGCATCTTGACCCTGATTCCGTCCGATGCCGTCCTCCGCGCCAGCCTTATCGTCTACCCGTACGCTCTCCAGCGTCACTTGGTCATAACCGATCTCTACGACCCTGCTGTTCAGCCGCAGATCGATGCGTCCCTTCGCCGTATAGCTGTCGAAGATCGGCCGCACCCAGGGCTTTATGTTCGCGGACACCGACTCCCCGCGGTAGACGACCGTCACCTTCGCGCCTACGCGCTCCATCTCCAGTGCCGAGTCGACCGCCGAGTTGCTCCCGCCGATCACGACGACTCGCGTGCCTGCGTACGGATGCGCCTCCGTGAAAAAGTGGCTCACGTGGGCATGATCCTCCCCAGGAATGCCGATCCGGTTCGGATGATCGAAGTATCCCGTTGCAATGACGACTTTGCGGGCCATCGTGACCGACGGCTGTCCGGAACGACCGACCGATGTGACGCGGAACGCGTCTTGGACACGTTCGACGGCGGTGACGGCCTCGTACCGCCGAATCCGTAGTTCACGCCGTTCCGAGACGATGCGGTAGTAGTTGAGCGCTTCAAGACGCGAAGGCTTGTCGTTCGGCGTGATGAACGGCACGCCTGCGATCTCGAGCATCGGCGCCGTGCTGAAAAATTGCATATTCACCGGATACCGGGAGATTGAGTATCCGACGTTTTCCTTTTCGAATAGTAAAGGGTTGAAGCCCTTGTCCTGCAGCTCGGCGGCCGCAGACAGTCCGCATGGCCCCGCCCCTACGATAACAACATCTTCCATTCCGCTTATGTCCGCCTTTCCGCTGATGCGATGTTAAAGCAAGTATACGCCCATTGAAGTGTTGTGTAAAAATAATCCGCCCAATCCGCGTTTGCCGGCTTTTCCGATTGGATGTCCATTCCAACTGTTTTGTAACCTTTCGGGCTTATCCCCCGTCGGTTTAGCAGCACGATCGGTTGACATAATCGGGGGGAACGAAAATGGAAATGACCTCTTACTGGAATCATAATACAGCTTTTCATCCCTTGTTAATCGCAGACGCGAAGCTTCGCGGAGGACGCTTGCTCGATGTCGGCTGCGGAGACGGGTTGCTGCTTCAGCGGGTAGCGCCTTTTGTTCGCGAGACTGTCGGGATCGATCCCGACAGCCAGGCCATCGCGCGGGCCCGCGAGCGACTTGCGGGGTCGCAGAACACATCGTTAATTGCCGGAGACTTCTTCGACATGCCCATTCCTACGCCGCAGGATCGCTTCGATACGATCGTATGCGTCGCGGCGCTCCATCATATGCCTTTGCAGGACGCGCTGCTTCAAATGCGACGACTCTTAAAACCCGGAGGCAAGCTCCTGATCGTAGGCCTGGCTGCGAACAAATCGCCGATGGATTATGTACGCTCCGTTCTTCTTCTCGTACCGATCCGCGTCATGGACCGGGTCCGCGGAGGCATGCAAGACATTGGTGTACGGATTGCCGATCCCAAGGAATCCCTAAGCGAGATTCGCCGGGTCGCTCGCGAGCTGCTGCCGGGCTCGGTCGTCCGGCAAAGGTTCTATTACCGATACTTGCTCACATGGAGCAGCCCGCCGGAAGAGCGGCATGAGTCTTCGAAATAAAAAATCGCCGGGAGGCGGCTTCCTGCGAGCAGGTGCCGCCTCCCGGCGATAAAGGTAAGCTTATTCTCCGCCGCCGACCCGAATCCGGGTGAGAGCCCTCTGCAATGCGGCCTCTGCCCGTTTGTGATCGACCTCGGTTTGCTTGTGGTTCAGACGATCCTGCGCACGTTCCTTCGCTTGCTGAGCGCGGTGGACGTCGATGTCCGATCCGAGCTCCGCGGATTCCGCGAGGATGACGACCTTATCCTTGCGTACCTCCATGAAGCCGCCGTGAACCGCGATGAACTCATCGTTGTTCCCGATTTTCGCCTTGACAGGCGCAATCTTGAGCGGCGTCACCAGCGGGATGTGATGAGGCATGATGCCCAGGTCCCCGTCTACGCCGCGGGCGACGACCATGTTGACGTCCTTGTCGTAGACTGTCCGCTCGGGGGTGACGATCTCCAAACGTAAGGTGCTCATATCGATACCTCCATCAAAAGCGGATTAGAGCCCTTGAGCGAGCTTCTTCGCCTTCTCGACTGCGTCTTCAATCGAGCCGACGTTGTGGAACGCCGGTTCCGGAAGATCGTCATGCTTCCCTTCAAGGATCTCTTTGAAGCTGCGAACGGTATCTTTAACCGGCACGTATACGCCAGGCATGCCGTTGAAGGCTTCGGCGACGTGCAGCGGCTGGGACAGGAACAGTTGAACGCGACGCGCGCGCAGAACGACGAGCTTGTCGTCCTCGGACAGTTCGTCCATACCGAGGATGGCGATGATATCGAGCAGTTCCTTGTAGCGCTGGAGCAGCTTCTTGACGCCTTGCGCGACGGCATAGTGCTCTTCGCCGACGACTTCCGGCGCCAGGACGCGGGAGGACGATGCCAGCGGGTCGACGGCAGGGAAGATACCCATTGCCGCGATGTTCCGCTCGAGGTTCGTCGTCGAGTCCAAGTGGGCGAACGCCGTAGCCGGAGCAGGGTCGGTATAATCGTCCGCCGGTACGTAGATCGCTTGGATCGAGGTGACGGAACCCTTCTTCGTCGAAGTGATCCGTTCTTGCAGTTGACCCATCTCGGTTGCCAGCGTCGGCTGGTAACCTACCGCGGAAGGCATCCGGCCGAGGAGGGCGGATACTTCGGAACCGGCTTGCGTGAAGCGGAAGATGTTGTCGACGAACAGCAGAACGTCGCGTCCTTCTTCGTCGCGGAAGTACTCGGCCATCGTCAGACCCGTCAGCGCGACGCGCAGACGCGCGCCCGGAGGCTCGTTCATTTGGCCGAACACCATCGCGGTCTTCGCGATAACGCCGGAGTCGCTCATTTCGTGGTACAAGTCGTTACCTTCACGCGTACGCTCGCCTACGCCGGCGAACACGGAGATACCGCCATGCTCCTGAGCGATGTTGTGGATGAGCTCTTGCATCGTAACCGTCTTGCCGACGCCGGCGCCGCCGAACAGGCCGACCTTACCGCCCTTGGCATAAGGCGCCATCAGGTCGATAACCTTGATGCCCGTCTCCAGAATCTCTTGCGAGGTGGAGAGCTCTTCGAATGCAGGCGCTTGACGGTGGATCGGATTCGCAACGGCACGGTCAACCGCCCCGTTGTTGTCGATCGGATCGCCGAGTACGTTAAATACGCGGCCCAGCGTAGCCGGTCCGACCGGTACAGTGATCGGCGCGCCGGTATCGATAGCTTCGGTGCCGCGGATAAGGCCGTCCGTCGAAGACATGGCGACCGTGCGGACCATGTTGTCGCCCAGATGCTGCGCGACTTCGACCGTCAGCTTGACTTCGCGTTCGCCGGTCTGATGAATTTGGATTGCGTTGAGGATGTCCGGCAGATGGCCGTTGTCGAACTCGATGTCGACGACCGGGCCCGTGACCTGGACAATGCGCCCCTTGCTCATTCGTGTCCCTCCTGTAACTTCAGTCTATATCCGTATCTTTCGCTGCGCTGGGCGGACGAGCCGCCCCAAGCGAAAGTTTAGCTCAGTGCATTCGCGCCGCCGACGATCTCCGCGATCTCCTGCGTGATGGCCGCTTGACGCGCGCGGTTGTACGTCAGGGTCAGCTCGTTGATCCGTTTGGTGGCGTTCTTGGTCGCGTTGCTCATCGCGGTCATCCGCGAACCGAACTCGCTCGCCTTGTTCTCCAGCAGCGCGCTGTAGACCAAGGTTTCCGCGTACTTCGGCAGCAGGACGTCCAGCACTGCTTCCGGAGACGGCTCGTACTCGTAGCCCGCGCTAGGGCCCGCTTGCTTCGTCGCGCCGAGCGCGGAAGCGTCGAGCGGCAGCAGTTGCTTGACCGTCGGCAGCTGCGAGAGCGCGTTGATGAACCGGTTGTAGACGAGATGAACCTCGTCGTACGTACCTTGCTCGAACCCGCCTACCGCCGCCGAAGCGATCGCTTTGACGTCCGCGAACTTGGGCGAGTCAGGCACGCCGATGACGTCCTGGACGATCGCATAATCGCGGCGTCTCAGGTAGTCGCGGCCTTTGCGTCCGATGACGAACAGATCGTACTCCGCCTTGGACTTGTGCTTGCTCTTCAGCGTGTCCACGAACTTCTTCAGCAGACCGCTGTTGAGACCGCCGGCCAGACCCCGGTCGGACGTAAAGACGATATAAGCCGTCTTTTTCACCTCGCGGGACTGGAGCATCGGGTGCTTGACGCTGCCGCCGCCGCCGGCGATGCTCGAGACGACTTCCTTGAGCTTGTCGGCATACGGCCGGCCTGCGAGCGCCGCGTTCTGCGCGCGCTTCAGGTTCGCCGCAGCGACGAGCTCCATCGCCTTGGTGATCTGCTTCATGTTCTGCGTGCTCTTGATCTGACGCTTAATCTCGCGCATCCCTTTAGCCATTCATGTCACCACCTTATTGTCCGCGCCGGGCGACCTCGCGGCCTCGCCGGCACGGAAGCTTCTATGGCCGAAGCCTTCGCTATAAAGCTTAAGCCGTCGTAGCGAAGCTCTTCTTGAAGGCGCCGATCGCTTCGACGAGCGCCTTGTCGTTGTCAGGCAAAATGTCCTTCGTATCGCGGATGGACGCCAGGATCTCCGGGCGCTGCGCATCCAGATAGCTCAGGAACTCGGATTCGAAGCGGCGCACGTCTTGTACCGGCACGCTGTCGGCGTGGCCTTTGGTGACCAGGTACAGGGAGACGACCTGACGCTCCAGCGGCATCGGTACGTTGATGCCTTGCTTCAGAATCTCGAGGGTGCGGATACCGCGGTCGAGACGGGCTTGCGTGACCTTGTCGAGGTCGGAACCGAACGCGGCGAACGCAGCCAGCTCGCGGTACTGGGCGAGGTCGGTCTTGAGCGTGCCCGCGACCTTCTTCATCGCCTTCGTTTGCGCGGACGAGCCTACGCGGGATACCGAGTTACCGACGTTAACAGCCGGACGTTGGCCGGAGTAGAACAGGTCGGACTCGAGGAAGATCTGACCGTCGGTGATCGAGATAACGTTCGTCGGGATGTAAGCCGAGATGTCGCCGGCTTGGGTCTCGATGAACGGCAGCGCGGTGAGCGAACCGCCGCCGAGCTCGTCGTTCAGCTTGGCTGCGCGCTCCAACAGACGGGAGTGCAGGTAGAATACGTCGCCCGGATAAGCTTCGCGACCCGGAGGACGGCGGAGCAACAGGGACAGCTCGCGGTATGCGGCGGCTTGCTTGGTCAAGTCATCATAGATGATCAGGACGTGCTTGCCGTTGTACATGAATTCTTCGCCCATAGCGCAGCCGGTGTACGGTGCGATGTAGAGCAGCGGGGACGGCTCGGATGCGCTCGCCGTAACGACGATCGTGTAATCCAGCGCGCCTTGGCGGCGGAGGGACTCGACGACCGTACGGACGGTCGATTGCTTCTGGCCGATGGCGACGTAGATACAGATGACGCCGTTGCCCTTTTGGTTGACGATCGTGTCGATCGCGATCGTCGTCTTGCCGGTCTGGCGGTCGCCGATGATGAGCTCCCGTTGGCCGCGGCCGATCGGGATCATGGCGTCGATCGCCTTGATGCCGGTCTGCATCGGCTCGAATACGGACTTACGGGCCATAACGCCCGGAGCCGGGGATTCGATCGGACGGAACTTCGTCGTAGCGATCGGACCGTTGCCGTCGACCGGCTGGCCCAGCGCGTTGACGACGCGGCCGAGCATCGCTTCGCCTACCGGCACTTCCATGATGCGGCCGGTACGCTTGACTTGGTCGCCTTCGCGAATGCCGGTGTACGGGCCCAAGATAACGACGCCGACGTTGTCTTCTTCGAGGTTGAGGGCCATGCCCACGACGCCGTTCGAGAATTCAAGCAGCTCGCCGGCCATCGCTTTTTCCAATCCGTGGACGCGAGCGACGCCGTCGCCGACCGTGATGACGGTACCGACGTCAACGACTTGGATATCGGATTGATAGTTCTGAATCTGCTGCTTGATCAGCGTGCTGATTTCTTCAGGACGGATACTCAATTCGTTCACCCCTGTCTCCTACTTACAAGATACATACGTATATTACAGACTGGCTTGAAGTTCTTTGGACAGACGGTTCAGCTTGCCGCGCAAGCTGCCGTCGTAGAGCGTATCGCCGATGCGAACGGTCATGCCGCCGATCAGCGATTCGTCCACCTGGCCGATGACGCGCACGCTCTTGCCGATGATCGCCGCGAACTTCGTCGCGATGTCCTCGGCTTGATCCGGCGTGAGCGGCTTGGCTGAAGTGACCACGGCGTCCGCACGTCCGAGGACGCCGCCGGCAACGGACATGTACGCGTCCAGCACCGCCGGGATCTCGGTCTCGCGACCGCGTTCGACCAGCAGGCTGACCGTGTTCAGCACGATCTGCGATACTTTGTCGCCGAACGTGCCGCGCAGCAGCGCGATTTTCTTGTCCAGCGTGATGTTCGGCGCCGACAAGAAGACGCGCACGTCTGCGTTCGCCTCGATCGCGTCAGCGATCAGCTTCAGCTCGTTCTCCGTGCTGGCTACGGCGTCTTGCTCGCGCGCCAGATCGAAGAGCGCCCTGGCGTATCGTTTGGCTACGACCGTGCCGCGGCTCATGACGACTTACCTACGTCTTTGAGATATTGATCGACCAGTTCGCCTTGGGCGCCCGCGTCGACCTGCTTCTCGAGAATCTTGCTGGCGATCTGAACGGACAGGCCGCCGACTTCGGACTTGAGCGACGCGATCGCCTTGTTCTTCTCGGCTTCGATGTCGCGCACCGCCTCTTCCTTCAGGCGGCTCGATTCGCCGCGCGCTGCGGCGATGATGTCGTCGGCTTGCTTGGAGCCGGTCGACTTCGCTTGCTCGATAATATCGTAGGCTTCCTTGCGCGCTTGCTGCAGCGATTGCTTCTGTTCTTCGAGGAAGCGCTCGCTCTCGGTGCGGTTGCGCTCAGCCGTGTCGATTTGTTCCTTGACGAGCTGACGGCGCTTTTCCATGATGCCGAACAGCGGACCGAAGGCGTACTTCGACAGCAGCAGATACAGGATGCCGAATGCGATGACTTGAATAAAAAAGTTGCTCCATGTGATGGTCAACGATAGCCACTCCTTTCACTCAAAAACTGTCGATCGAATACGTATTGCTCCCTCTTGCATAAGGAAGGCGTGGAGGCAGGTGGCTCTCCGCGCCTAACGTTATAGATGAAATTACCTTACTTCGCCATGAAGATGAACGCGAGGACGAGGGAGATGATCGGCAGTGCTTCGACCAGACCTACGCCGATGAACGCCGTCGTTTGCAGCGCGCCGCGCAGTTCAGGTTGACGGGAGATGCCTTCGACCGTCTTGGAGAAGATCAGACCGTTACCGATACCGGCGCCGAGCGCGCCCAGGCCGAATACGATTGCAGCTGCTAACAGAGCATAAATTTCCATTTGTGAATTTCCTCCTCAAATTGGGTACTTAGGGATTAGTGATCTTCTTCGTGAATGCTGGCCTGACCGATGTAAACCATGGTCAGCATCGTAAATACGAACGCCTGGATGGCGCCTACGAATATACTGAAACCCTGCCAGACGAGCAACGCCGGAATGCCGACCCAGCCCATGCCGAGGATGACGCCGATCATGACTTCGCCGGCGTAGATGTTGCCGAATAGCCGGAGACCGAGCGTCAGCGGCTTGGCGACCGTCTCGATCAGGTTGATCGGAAGGAAGAACGGCCACGGCTCGAAGTAATGCTTGATATAATGCTTGCGGTTGTGCCGGATCCCCTGAATGTGCGAGATCACGATCACAGTGAGGGCGAGGCCCATCGTCATAGCGGCGTCTGCCGTAGGAGACTTCCACCATGCGAAGTGAGCTTCTTCTTCGCCGTTCATGAACAGCTCCATTCCGAATACGGTCGGATGACCGTGCGCTTCGGTGATGAAGTTGAACGGAAGGCCGAGCATGTTGCCGATGAAAATGTAGATGATCAGCGTAAGACCGAGGCTCAGGTAGACGCGACCCCGCTTGAAGTCTGTCGCCATCCCGATGATGTTGCTGACGAACTCGACGACCCATTCCATGAAGTTCTGCAGCTTGCCGGGATTGTCTACCGACAGGTTGCGGACGGATAGGCGTGCGAGTACAAATGCGACGACGCTGGTCACGATGACCATAATGATAGCCGCAAGGTCGAACTTTACACCGCCGAGAATGACGATTGGCGCTAAGTGATCCATGTTAGTGCTTTTCACCCCTTTCATCGGTGGCGTGGCCGCCTTGGCGGCGTCTGGACAAGATACCCAGTAGGAGTGTTGCCAACGGCGCCGCAATTAATCCCGCTACGGTAGCCGGGAGATTGAACTCAAGCAGGCGGACCGATACGAACGCGGCGAGCAGGGCCAGCGCGGCGCGGGACAGGAAGCCGAACCCCGATCGGGGTCTTCTGCCGCCGGAAGCGGCTTCGCCGATCCGGACGGTCTTCCAAGCCAAGTGCCAGGCGACGATCAGGCTGCCGATCGCACCGATCAGGAATCCTCCGAAGACAGTCTTGTATGCGGGCAGAATCGCCCACCCAAGACATCCCATGGACAAAAAAAAGAACGTAATACGGGAAACCTTCTTCATCAGAGCAGGCAAATCGTCCATCATTTGCCCCTTCCCTTGACGGCAAACTTCCGAATAAGGCCTACAGCCGAACCGATGCCGGCAATGAGGCCGACGACAAGTCCGACCAGATACCAAGTCGAGGTGCCGCGGCTGCTGTCAACGACAGATCCGATCCACCATCCGAGACCTACGCACACGGCCAGTTCAACACCGATCGCGGTGACGAGGCCGGCCGCTCTCCACGGATTCTCATCCGGCGGCAGAGGCGGTTTTCGTTCGGATTCGGGCATGGACATCCGCTCCTTTGATCCCATTAGCAAGAAATACGGACAAAAGTAAGCCCTTTCTTCCTAATGGTTCAGGTAATATTGTATCCTTGGCCTATGGGATTTGTCAATTCGCATAAAATCAAACATTATGTGAACGGAGACCCGCCAAACCCTTGATAAATCTGGATTCTTGATGGTTCTAAACCATACAGTTGCGCTGTATGCTGTAGACAATTCGGCCTTCGGCTCCCGCACGAAGCGCCGGGATTCGCCGCCGAAGAGAGAAGGCTGTCATCATTTGGCGTCAATCCATGCGCAAACGGCGGCCGTTCGCCTATGGATACCCGCGTATGCCATAGATGAACCGCCGCCAATAAAGTCAGCCCTCGAAGGCCGACGGGCGCTCGCCTCTGCCGAAATGATGCAGAATCGCCTGCGCGATCCGCTTGGATGCCTGCCCGTCCCCGTATGGGTTGGCGGCGCGGCTCATCCGGCCGTAGAGCTCCGAGTCGGACAGCAAGGCCGTCGCTCTGTCGTAGATCAGATGCTCGTCCGTGCCGACCAGCTCGAGCGTGCCGGCATCGACGCCCTCGGGACGCTCTGTCGTGTCTCGCAGCACGAGCACGGGAACGCCGTAAGAAGGCGCCTCCTCCTGAAGTCCGCCGGAATCGGTCAGAATCAGATGCGTATGCTTATAGAAGTTGTGGAGCTCCACGACGTCGAGCGGATCGATCAGACGAATGCGCGGGTGATCGCCGAGAATCTCCTCGGCCGGCCCCTTGACCGCCGGATTCGGATGCACGGGATAGACGATCGCGATATCGTCATGGGCCTCCGCCAGCTTGCGGACCGCACGGAAAATCTGCCGATGCGGTTCGCCCTGATTCTCTCGGCGATGCGCGGTCATCAGGACAAGGCGCTTGCCCGCAGCCCACTCCAGGACCGGGTGCGAGAAGTCGGGCTTCACCGTATATTGGAAGACGTCCGTCACCGTATTGCCCGTCACGTAGATTCGGTCCTCCGGCTTATTTTCTTTGCGCAGATTGCCGGCAGACCACTGCGTCGGCGCGAAGTGGGCGTCCGCGAGCACGCCGGTCAGCTGCCTGTTCATTTCCTCCGGATAAGGAGAGAGCTTGTTCCAGGTGCGCAGTCCCGCTTCGACGTGGCCGATTTGGATCTGCTGGAGGAACGCCGCATAGCTCGCGAGAAAGCTCGTCAGCGTATCTCCGTGTACGAGCACCATATCGGGCTTCGCCTCGGCAAGGATCGGCTCCAGTCCTTGAAGAACGCGGATCGTAATCTCGTTCAACGTCTGTCCGACCTGCATCACGTTCATATCGTAGTCCGGCCGGATGCTGAAGATGTCCAATACTTGATCGAGCATCTGCCTGTGCTGCGCGGTTACGCACACGGTCGACTCGATCAGACCGGGGTACTTCTGCAGCTCGAGCACGAGCGGCGCCATCTTGATCGCTTCCGGCCGCACGCCGAAGATCGACATGATTTTAATCGGTTTCACTAATCCGTCCCCCCACAAGGCTTGCTATTCTTTACTTGGTCCCGTACAGCCGGTCGCCGGCGTCGCCAAGACCGGGCACTATGTATCCGTGTTCGTTGAGATGCGAATCGAGCGAAGCGACGAAAATGTCGATCTCCGGATGCTCCTCCTGCACTGCCTTGACGCCCTCCGGCGCCGCGATGAGGCACATCAGTTTGGTCGGCTTGCAGCCCCGCTGCTTCAGGATCGAGATCGCGGCGTTGGCGGAGCCGCCCGTGGCCAGCATCGGATCGAGCACGATGAGCTCGCGCTCCGTCACGTCGGTCGGCAGGCTCACGTAATACTCGACCGGCTTGAGCGTCTCTTCGTCCCGGTACAGGCCGATATGGCCTACACGCGCGGACGGCAACAGCTTGAGCACGCCGTCGACCATGCCCAGGCCCGCACGCAGGATCGGGATCAGACCGACCATTCTGCCCGCGATGATGCGCCCCTCGGCCTCTACGACCGGGGTCTCTACCTTTACGGAAGTAAGCGGGAAGTCGCGCGTGGCCTCGTACGCCATCAACGTCGAGATCTCGTCGACGAGCTCGCGGAATTGTTTGGTTTCCGTCGTTTTATCGCGCAGAAAAGTGACTTTATGCTGAATCAGCGGGTGGTCGCATACTTGCAAGCGCCCCATGGTGTTCCTCTCCTTTTTCCGTTCGGATGCCCGTCCATTATATCATTGTCTCCCCCTCGGCGCACCCATCCCTTCCCAAGGCGACATATTTGCTTCGAATCGGGGATTTGCCCCTACAAGGTTGGCATTCCGGCGCCGATAATACGGATCAGATACGATTAGGGAGGCGTTCATTGATGATAAAATCCAAAAAGGTACTGTCCGCCATCGCGGCCGGCACGCTGGCGCTCGCCATGTCGACCGGAGCCGTACTCGCAGCCTCCGGCTCGTCGCAGGACGAAGCGATCAAAGCCAAGCTGAAGACGCTGCTAGATGCCGGCATTGTCACCGGGGATCAGAAGGGCAACCTCAATTTGGACCAGAATATTACGAGGGCTCAGTTCGCCATTATTATGGTACGCGCCTTCGGTCTGGAGGATACGGCCAAACCTCCGGTCAATACCGCTACCTTCACCGATGTCGCGCCAGGTTCTTGGTACAGCGGCTACATCGCGACCGCCAAGGAGCTCATCGAAGATAACGGCTACACCCTCGGGACGGGCAACGGAAAATTCAATCCGAGCGGGAACATCACTTCTGCGGAAGCCGTCGCGTTGCTAAGCAAATTCCTGAACGTAAAGCCGGCTTCCGACGTCACGGACTGGGCGAAAGCTTATATCAAAGCCGCCGTCGAAAAAGGCATTCTGGATGAGCAGGACGCGAAGAACATCAGCAAAACGAAGCCCGCCACCCGCGAAACCGTCTTCACGCTGGCCGATACCGCCTTTGGCGCCGTCAAGTTCGAAGACGGGAAGACGGTTTACGACAAGTTGAAAGAAGGCGTCGGCAATTCCGTCTACAACAAAAAAGAGATCGGCACCGCGCCCTGACCTTTTCGCGCCTCTCTTCGTCGTCACCCCCCGACCGCGCGCTGCATAGGCTGATGGCAGAACGCCCAGGGAGGGAATGCCATGACCTCGAAAAGCAAGACCGAACCGAACGCGCCGATCTACGAAGCCGATCAAGAGTGGGTCGGCAACGCCAAGCAGATCCGGCAGAAACTGTCCGACGTCTGCGGCCGCCATCGCAGCCGGAACGTGCGCGTGCAGACGATCGACGGCCACGTCTATGAAGGCACGGTCCTTGGCGTAGACGGCTGCCACCTGCATCTGGCCGTATCGCCAAGCGCCATGGACGCCCGCTTCTTCGGCCCCTTCGCCGCGAACTCCATTTTGACGCTGGTGCTTTACGAACTACTCGTCATCACGCTGCTGATCTGAAGCTTGTCCTGATCCCGTTCCCGGCAAGGGGGCGGGATTATTTCCATTCATGATTTTCCCTCCGCGCGACCATCCTAATCAGGCTGCGCCCGAACGGGCATGGAATTCTCGCCAGTCACAGGAGGTCGGTATGCCGGGAACGTCTTCAAGATCCCCGTTTTCGTCGCTTCGGGGCAAGGCGCACGATAGCAGATTTGCGGAAACGGGCCGCGTCGTCGCGAAGGATTCTGCCGGCAAGCGCGGAAAGCTGGATCGTCAAGCCGTGCTGCTGCTTGCCGTCCATGCGCTGTTTACTTGCGGCAACGCGCTGTCGGCAACTTTCGTCAACATCTATATCTGGAAAATAAAGCAAGACTACGGGCTGCTCGGCTGGTTCGCGGTCGTGCATCAACTGTCCATGTCCGCCACCTTCTGGCTGGCCGGCAAATGGGTCAAGGAAGGCAATAAAATGAACGCCTTGAGGGGCGGCGTCATCGCCGCGGCAGCCTTCTACGCACTCGTCCTCGCGCTCGGGACACGCGCGGCGGACGCCGTCCCCTTGCTCGGGCTCGTGCAGGGCGTCTCCTCGGGATTGTTCTGGTTGTCTTTCAACATCGTCTACTTCGAAATTACGGACCGGGACAACCGCGACCGCTTCAACGGTTGGGCAGGCCTGCTCGGTTCGCTGTCCGGCATGCTGGCGCCCTGGCTGTCGGGCATCCTTATCGCCGGAAGCGGCGGCAACACGGGCTATCGCTTGATCTTCGCGATCTCGCTGGCCATCTTCGTCGCAGGCGCCGCATTCACGTTCGGCTTGCGCAAGCGGGAGCCCGCAGGCCGCTACGATTGGCGCATCGGATTGGGCAGGCTTCTTCGCGCAGGAAGCCCTTGGCGAGCCATTACCTGGGCGATGGTCGCGCAGGGGCTCCGGGAAGGCATCTTCGGCTTTGTCATCGCCTTGCTCGTCTACACGTCTACCGGCAGCGAGATGAAGCTCGGCAATTTTTCCCTGTACACCTCGGCGGCCGCACTGCTTAGCTACTGGATCGCAGGCAGGCTTCTGAAGCCCAACCGGCGCGTATGGGGCATGCTGATCGGCGCGATCATGCTCACCCTCTTTATCGTTCCGCTGTTCTGGGGGACGGGCTATTCTCAGTTGCTGGTGTTCGGCTTGGGCACGGCCATCTTCGTGCCTTTGTACTCCATCCCTTCCGTCTCGGTCGTGTTCGACCAGATCGGCGGCAGCGAGGCGGACGTGAAGCAGCGGGAAGAGCGCGTCGTTCTGCGCGAACTGGCGCTCAATGCCGGACGTTTTATCGGTACGATTGTTTTTATCGTCTGCGTCTCCCGCAGCACGAATCCCACGCTGATCCGTGTGCTGCTGCTTCTATTCGGAAGCTCTCCCCTGCTTGTATGGGCGCTGCTGCGCAAGCGGCTGCGAAGCGCCGCGACCGCCGGCGCTCGCGCGGATCATTGAATCTTGTCAGTTGCGTAACTGTGTGCCCATCCGTTACAATTATAACTGATACTCATTTGTATACAGTTTAATCGGAAAGCGAGTGAACGCATTGAGCCACCTCGGATCGCCGTATACGCTCAAAGGATTGACGCTTCGCAACCGCATCGTCATGAGTCCGATGTGCCAGTACGCCGTCGACGCGGAAGACGGCACGCCAAACGATTGGCACTTCGTGCACTACGTCTCGCGCGCGATCGGCGGCGCAGGACTCGTCCTCGTAGAAATGACCGACGTCGAGCCGGACGGGCGCATCGCCAATCGCGACCTCGGCTTCTGGTCGGACGAGCAGATCCCGGCCTATCGCCGAATCGTGGACGAGGTCCACAAATACGGGGCCAAGATCGGGATTCAGATCGCGCATGCCGGACGCAAGGCGCTCGATGCCGAGCCGCCCGTCGGCCCCTGGACCGAGCCGTTCGACGACAAGGCCAAGACGCCTCGCGCGCTCAGCACCGATGAGGCATGGGCGCTGATCGGCAAGTTCGCCGATGCGGCGGCTCGCGCCGTCAAGGCGGGCTTCGATACCGTCCAGATTCATGGCGCCCACGGCTACTTGATCCATCAGTTTCATTCGCCGGGCATCAACAAGCGCGACGACGAATTCGGCCGCGACAAAGCGAAGTTCGGCGTCGAAGTCATCAAAGCCGTCAAGGCCGTGCTGCCCGCGGATATGCCGCTACTCATGCGCGTGTCGGCGATTGAGTATGCCGCGTACGGCTATGAGCTGGATCATATGCTAAACATCGCGCGCGCCTACCGCGATGCAGGCGTCGACATGTTCGACGTCTCCACCGGAGGCGAAGGCGGCCCGGCCGTGAAGGGCAGGCCCGGCAACTATCCGGGCTATCAGGTGCCTTACGCACGTGCGCTTAAGCAAGCGCTGGACGTCCCTGTCAGCGCCGTCGGCATGCTCGACGATGCCGAGCTCGCCGAGCACGTCGTCGCGTCCGGCGACGCCGAGCTCGCCGTCATCGGCCGCGCCATGCTGCGCAACCCGTACTGGTCGATCGACGCGCTGCGCCGCCTTGACGGCAAGACCGATCTCATCGCCAAATCGTATGAGCGGGGCTACTACGGGCAGCGGTAAAAGGCCAATTATCACGACAAGAGCCGAAGCGGGCGCATTCCCGCTTCGGCTTTTAATTTTGTCACGTCGGGTGAAGACCTCTTGGAGGATGCCCTTTATTCCCGTGACTCGCCATACCGTAGTTGATGCTTAACCACTCTTGCCGTTCTTCATCGTCGCCTAATCCGTCCCGAACCGCCGAAGCTCGTTCGCGGCTTCGTGTTCTTGCGCGGCTTGAAGGCCGAGCCCGACTTGCTTCCGGAGCTGCCCGAGCCGTCCCGGGTGATGCTGCCGCTCGTGCCCTTTTTCTTGCCGAAAAGGCCGTCGGAGCCGACGCCGCTGGAGTCTGACGTCTTGCCGCGCTTGAAGATCGAGCCCTTCTTGTCCACCGTCATCGGCGGCGCAACCTTCTGATCGCTGACCGTCGGCGCTCGGTAGCTGCCCGTGCTCGGCGGATGCGCCTTCTGGCTGCCGTAGCCGCGATAGTCGCCGTAATAGCCGCCTCGCGACGAATCGAACAGATTGCCGATCAAGCTGGCGAGCAGGTAGCCTTCAAGGAACGAAGGGCTGTAGTTCTGCCGCACGTATTCCTTGGAGTCGACCTCGACGAGACTGTCCTCCGGCTTGTTCGGATCTTTCTGCACATGTATGATCTGATCCGAATAGACGAGGAACATATGCTCGGGATCGTCCTTGGATACCTGCTGCGGCTTCTTCTTCGCTTCAAGATTGGCCGCGACCTCCTGAACCGTCTCCCCCGCCGCGCGGTAAACGTATGAGGTCTGGCTGCCGCTCCCGCTGACCGACTCAAGCGGATACGTCTCCTGGACGTTCAGGCTCGGGCCGCAGGCGGACAGCAGCGTTGCGACGAGCGCCAGCATCACCGTCAGGTGAATGAACGAACGCAGCCACCCGCGGCCCGAGCTCCGGCGCGAAGACCGGCTCATCGGCCGCTCCCTTTCAGCCACTCCACATCCCCGGGCAGCACGCTCTCGCCTTCATACAGCATAAAGCGGCCGTCCTGCCACTCGATGCGAAGCAGCTTGCGCCCGTCGGATTGGAAGCGCCAAACGTAAAGCTCACCCCCAGCCGAGGTGAACGGCGTGCTGCCCGCCTCGACGATACGCGTGCTGTATTGGTCCTCCAAGTGATAATCGATGCCATCCAGCTCGATATGCGCCGGTACTTCGTCCATCGAGTCGAGACGCCCGTCGATCGGGCTGAACAACGAATAAGCGATATCGAGCCGCTGCTCGATATTCAGGTAGCGGACGTCCGCGCCGTCCCGCAGCGTCAGCCACACTTCGCTTCGCGAGGTCGGCTTCGTGCGCCCCGTCACCTGATAGGTGACGAGCGACACTTCGCATACGTCGCCCGGCCCCATCGTCATCACGCTCCGCTCCTCCGGGAGCGGCTCTGCCTTTTTCAATATATTTTTAACCCGTTTAAACAGGCTCATCCAGGTATCCTCCCTCCCGCTGCCTTACAGGCACGAGCCGATGATCAAGGCCCCGACCAGATGCAGGGAGCCCGCGATCAGGCCGTGCCCAACGACGCCGTCCCGCACGCCCTCGTCGAGCCGCAGATCCCCGATCTTTCTAAATGCGAATTCGACGATCCATTCCAGTACGAACAAGATGACGAAGGAGACGAAGGAGACGAGCAGCGCCTCTCCCAGATCGTCGGAAGTCACGATCGAACGCGACAGGATATAGCCCTGCGCCACGAGCTTCAGCACGAACCGGACGGCAACCGCCGTATTGCCGCGCTTCATCTCCTCCATGTCTTTGTACTTGGTAAAATACGCGTCGATGCCCATGAGTATGAACAGGAGTACCGCGCCGGCCGCCGTCCACAGCAGCGTGCCAAGGAAATTTTCAATCGTCAATGTTACCGTCTCTCCTCCCGCGAACAAAAGCAAAGCGGCTTCGCCTTCTACGTACGAGGGTGAGCCGCCCGGCCTATCCGTATCGGATGTGTCGCTGATCTTACGCTTATTCTATCCGATGTTGAATTCGCCCCGCAACGGTTCTTCCGCTAAAATCTCCCATTGCGTCGCCTTTTAAAAAGAGGACTCCGCGGGGGAGTCCTCTCGGCGCGTCTTAGTTCTCGTACTTCTTCATCAATGCGGCCAGTTCGTCCTCGACCGCCTTATCCTTGCCGAGCGCCGCGAACTCGTCGTCCAGCGACTTGCCCTTGGACTGGCTGAGCTCTTCGGTCGCCTCCGTATGAGCCTCCATCTGCCGGACCTTTTCTTCCATCCGGCTGAGACCGGACATCGCGGTGTCGGTGCCGAAGCCCGCCATCGCCTTGTTGATGCCGGCCTGCGCCTTGGCGGCGTTGGCGCGGGCGACGAGCGTCTCGCGGCGGTTTTTCAGCTCGGTGAACTGCTTGCGCATCTCGTCGAGCTTGAGGCGGAGATTGTCCGCAGCTTGCTTGTTCTGCTCATAGCTGGCTTTGTACTCGCCAACCTTGATCTCGGCAGCCTTCTTCTCTTCGAGCGCGCGACGGGCCAGGTCGATATTTTTGGCTTGCGCGGCGATGTTCGCCTGCTCTTCGCGCTTGGCGACGAGCGCCGACTGCTCCTCATAAAGCTGTTTGAAGCGCTTTTCGATCGCGATCTGGGCGGCAACCGCCTTTTCGGCATCCTCGAGATCCTCTTGCATGTCGCGCAGATATTGATCGGTCATTTTGACCGGGTCTTCCGCCTTTTCAATCAGGGCATATACGTTCGACAGCGTGAGATCGCGCAACCGTTTGAAAATAGACATGTACACGAATCCTCCTCTTGTCCGCTTGTTCGCGGCTATGTAATGTAGTACGCGGATGCAGGCCGACCGTTTCAACATTTCCTTACAGACGCGCAAGTATCCGCCAAAATAAATATACATCCGGCCCGCCTGGAATGGCAAAGCCGGATGTATGCAGTCCCGCATCGTTAATCGCCGATCTGGTAAGGTCTTTTGACGTATGAGGTATGGAGGCCGTAATCCTCGGAGTCGTTCCAATCGATCCGGAGCGACCCGATCTTGGATTCGCTGCCGGGAAGTTCGGCGAGCCACAAGGCGTCCTCCGGACAATCGGCGGTAATGAACTTGCCCGCGTCGTCGTCGGGGGAAGCATGGAACTTGAGATAAGCCTTGCCGTCTTCGATGGCCAGCACCTCCGTGAAGCCGGCTTCGTGGTTGACCGCGAGCCTCGCGCGCCGGCCGAGGCCGTCCGTCGTGAGCTTGGCTGCCTCGACCAACCGGTATGCCCGCGCCAGCGGCACCGCGAACGCTCCGCCGTCTTCGCCAGGTCGCTCTACGAAAAAGTAATACGGCGTCACGCCCGCATGCTCGAGCTTGTCGAGCAACCCGCCCAGCAGCTCGGGACGGTCGTTGATACCGCCGAGAATCGGCGTGCGGTTCACGATCACCGCACCGGCGTCCCGAAGCGCTCTGAACGCGCGGACGGCTTCGTCCGTCATCTCCCGCGGGTGATGCACGTGCGCCATCAGATAGATCGGCTTGGACGGCGTGGAATAATCGCGAATGATTCTAAGCAGATTCTTGTCGTCCGAGATACGCATCGGATCCATGACCGGCGTCTTCGTGCTAAGCCGAATGATTCCGACATGAGGAATGGCGCGGAGACTGGCGATGAGCTTGCGAAGCTTGAGCGTCGGCAGCGCGAAGCAGTCGCCGCCCGCCACGATCACTTGGCGAATCTCCGGATGGGAGGCGACATAATCGAGTGCGGGCGCCACCCCTTCCTCCGCTTCCGTCTCGGGAAGCATCAAGAATGCAGAAGCCCGGAATTTATGGCGATAGCCTTGCGACAGGTAATCCGCTTCGTCGTCCGAAGCGCCCCAGATGCCTTGGGCGCCGCCGGCCGGAAGGGAAGGCGACAGCAGCTTGCGGAGCGGGTCGTCCACATCGTTCCAGTCAATGAGATTATGATAATACGTATTTTCGCGGATAAGAGCGGCAGCGTCCTGGTCCATGTTTCTTGCGAATTCCGGCATGGCCAACGTGAATTCCTCCTTCTCCGGTCTAATGTCGACACGCCCGGAAGGACAGAAAAGACCCTTCTGCGGGAGGCGCGCGATATACGCTTAGCCAGACAGAGGGGTCTTGTAAAGACGCCAAAAGACCCGGCGAGGGGTCATTCAAGCTTCAATAAATTAGATGTGACCCATCCACTGCCTACGAGGTTAGCTGACGGACTCGGGTAGATGGTACCCTATGAAGCCTGGGAAGGCTTCAATTCGCCCCGTAAAGATTCGGTTCCCCCGTTTCCCGGCCGATACCGGGAATTAAGCGTACACTTAGTTTATACCGATCGCGGCGCCGCGTCAAACAAGGAGCGCCCAATTCGGCCTCGGAAGGGCAAAATTGGGCGCCTGTACCTGTTTTTTACAACTACGGAATTAGGTCTTAATATTCAAGTCCTTGATACAACGGATATTGAGCCGTCAGATCGCGGACGAGCTTGCGGGCTTCGTTCAGCTTGGCTTCGTCCTTCGCGTTCTTCAGCGTGAGCGCGATCGCTTGGCCGATCTTCTGCATCGCTGCAGCATCCATGCCGCGCGAGGTGACGGCCGGGGTGCCGATGCGGATGCCGCTCGTAACGAACGGGCTCGTCGGATCGAACGGGATGGCGTTCTTGTTGACCGTGATGCCGACGGAGTCGAGCACGTGCTCGGCGTCCTTGCCCGTAATGTTCAGATTGCGGGTGTCGACGAGCATCAGGTGATTGTCCGTGCCGCCGGATACGAGATTGATGCCTTCCGCGGTCAGCGTCTCGGCCAGCGCCTTGGCGTTGGTCACGACTTTAGCAGCATAGTCTTTAAAGGAAGGCTGCAGCGCTTCGCCCAGCGCGACCGCTTTAGCGGCGATCGTGTGCATGAGCGGACCACCCTGCGTTCCCGGGAACACTGCCTTGTCGATCGCAGCCGCCCAAGGCTTGGTGCAAAGGATCAGGCCGCCGCGCGGGCCGCGCAGCGTCTTGTGCGTCGTCGTCGTGACGAAGTGCGCGTGCGGCACCGGATTCGGGTGCTGGCCGCCCGCCACGAGGCCGGCAATGTGCGCCATGTCGACCATGAACAATGCGCCGACGTCGTTTGCGATCTGGCCGAGCGCTTCGAAGTCGATAATGCGCGGATAAGCGCTCGCGCCGGCGACGATCATGCGCGGACGGTGCTTGAATGCGGCTTTGCGGACTTCGTCGTAGTTGATCGTAAACGTCGACTCGTCCACGCCGTAAGCGACGAAGTTGTACAGGATGCCCGATGCGTTAACCGGGCTGCCGTGCGTAAGGTGACCGCCGTGCGCCAGGTTCATGCCGAGCACGGTATCGCCCGGCTGCAGTGCCGCGAGGTATACGGCAAGGTTCGCCTGCGCGCCGGAGTGCGGCTGCACGTTGGCGTGCTCGGCGCCGAACAGCTCCTTGGCGCGGTTGCGGGCGATCTCTTCGGGGATGTCTACGTATTCGCAGCCGCCGTAATAACGCTTGCCCGGATAGCCTTCGGCATACTTGTTGGTCAGCACGGTGCCCATCGCTTCGAGTACGGCTTCGCTGACGATGTTCTCGGATGCGATCAATTCCAGGTTGTCGCGTTGGCGGCCCAGCTCGAGGTTAAGGGCTTTGACGATCTCGGGATCTTGCTTGCGCAGATTGGCGGTCATTGGTGGTCCTCCTTAAAGTAAATGGCGGTTTATTTATGGTAAATGGGAACGGATATTCAGTCCGCAAAAGGGATTAACGGCGGGTGACCGGCGGTTTGGCGACCCGTTAGCCGATATTTTCGGCTATCGCGCACTTCCGCCTCAATCGCAGGTACCGGACGGCGGCGCTTCTTCGGGCGGCCGCGCGTACACCGCGCGCTCCCCGCCGATCAGCTTGGGACGCGCATATGCCATCGAGACGCGGGCTTCGCCGATCCACCGGCTGGACGGCCTCACGGGCACGGCAACCGGGCGAAGATGCATGCCGATCAGCGTCTCGCCGATGTCGATGCCCGCATCGACCGAGACTGCCTCGACGAGGCACGGATCGGCTAGCTGCCCGTACGCATAAGCCGCCATGGAGCCCCCGGCCTTGGGCACGGGCACGGCCGACACGATCGTCCAGCCCCGAGCCGCGGCCAGCGCGCGCTCCGCGACGAGTGCGCGGTTCAGATGCTCGCAGCATTGCCATACCGTTTCGAATCCCCGAAGTTCACGGACGCGGCGCACCCCTTCAAAGATCTCCCGCGCGACATCGGTCGCGCCCGAGGTTCCGATTCGGCGCCCCTGCGCTTCGCTCGTGCTGACACCCAGCACGACGATCTGTCCTGCACCCAGAGAGGCGGCATCGGCCAACTCGGCGAGTGCATGCTCGACCTGACGTGCGATAGGGAGCGATTGATCACGTTCGGACATATCGCTTCGCGCCTCCCGATCGCCGCTCAAGGATGTAGCGCTTGTTGCTCTTCAAGCGCCTTGACCTTGTTCAGACGGCCCACGTGGCGCGGCCCTTCCGAGAAAGGCGTCTCCAGCCAGACGCGGACGATCTCTTCCGCGACCCCCGGACCGATGACCCGCTCCCCCATCGCGAGAACGTTCGTATCGTTGTGCTCCCGGGTAGCCTTGGCCGAAAAAAGATCGTGAACGAGCGCGCAGCGGATGCCCGGCGTCTTGTTAGCCGCGATCGACATGCCGATCCCGGTCCCGCAGATCAGAATTCCCCGATCCGCTTCCCCGCTTACGACTTTGCCGCATACGGGTACGGCATAATCCGGATAATCCACCGAATCCGCGCAGTTGCATCCGAGGTCGATAATCCGGTGACCCTGCGCTTCCAGGAACGGGACGATGACGTCCTTCAGACGATAGCCCGCGTGGTCGGCGCCGATAGCGATGATCATGTCTGTACCTACCTCCCTTGATTGTCAGATGTATTATACCGAATTTGCCGCAAAAAGACGAAAAAGAGCACGCGTGCTAAAGCACGCTGCTCTTTGCCCAGGCGACCGGCCGTCATTCCGGTGCTCCACTGTGGTTGTGCCCACTTGTGTCGCCAGTTACACCGGAACTGCAACTTGTAGCTCCATCATAGCGAAGGAAAATGCCGAAGTCAATCGCAAAATAGACTATAATAGTCTTAATACGGCTTAGTAAGGAGCATGAATGAACAATCTGCTGATCACCGGCTACCGTGCGCACGAGCTGGGTATTTTCGGACAAAAGCATAAAGGCATTCCATATATTCGCAAAGCGATCGAGTCCAAACTCATTCCTCTAATCGAAGACGGGCTGGAATGGGTGATCACGCCCGGGCAGTACGGCGTCGATCTGTGGGCATGCGAGTCGGTCATCGCGCTCAAGCGGGAGTATCCGCATCTGCATCTGTCTATTCTGACCGCGTTCGAGGGCCAGGAGGAAAAGTGGAGCGAGGACAAGCAAGAGTACTACCGCGGCATCCTGAAGGGTGTGGACTACTACGGCGCCGTGAGCAAGCAGCCCTATAGCGGACCGTGGCAGTTCACGGCGCGCGACGATCTGCTCCTGCGGAAAACGGACGGCATCATCCTCGTATACGACGAGGAGGCCGGAGACGCAAGCCCGAAGTTCATGAAGGAAAAAGCGCTGCGTAAAAGCCGCGAAGACGGATATCTGTACATCTCCGTCAGTTCCGACGATATCCAAAACGCGGCAAACGAAGAGTCCGGGGAAATGGCCGATGTATACAGCAACACGGACATGTTCGAAGGACAGGCCGCGGACTGGAACGAGGAGATTTGATCGAGATCCATCCGAATATGGACGAAGCCAAGATCGCACTGATTATGTCGATCGCGGATCTGTGCTAAAGGCCCGATTCCCAAGAAGATCAATCCATTTTGCGCGAGCCGACCTGCTCGATCTCCCGACCGACGAGATCGCCAAGATAAAGGATAGTCATTAAAAAAACGCCGCAGGCCCTATGAGCTGAACCGCGACCCTCTTGCAGGTAACGGTTCACCTATCGGAGCCTGCGGCGCTTTTTGCCGTTTAGGCGTCTTGTCCGAATGCGCGCTCGATCGCTTCGCGAATCTCCCGTGCGCAAGCCTCGTATACCGCGAGCGGCCCGCCGTACGGATCGGCGATGTCCGGATCCGGCGCACGTCGCGCAAGCTCCGCCAGCCGTTGCCTGTCCTGCTCGGGGAACGGTTGGCCCAAGGCGAGCGCCATCTGCCATTCGGCCTGCAGGCGGTCCATTTCGCGCAGGTCCGGCAGCAGCGCCTCGCTCTGACTGGCGTATTCTTTCAGCGTATAGGTCTTCGAAGCCGCGTGCGGGTACCGCTCCGCGATCGCTCGCTTGTGAGAAGTCGTCATCGTCAAAATAAGATCCGCCCACTCGACGTCTGTCCGCTCGAGGCGCGTCGACGTCCCTGGCTGCGGGACCTTCAGTCTGCGCAGCGTCTCGGCCGCGTTCGGCGAGATCGGCTCCCCCGTCCGGGCGGCCATGCCTGCGGAGCGAATCTCCATTTCCTTGCCCGTCCGGCTCGCCCAGTCGCGCAGCAGCGCCTCGGCCATCGGACTTCGACATGTATTCCCGGTGCATACCATCAATATACGCCGCATATCCTGGCCTCCTTTTCGGGAAGGACTTCATCCTTCTATGATTATGGTGAACTAGTTATATCAAAAACAGAAGGCCGAATGCAAACAGGATGACGCCGCCGAACGCTTCTCCGTAACCGCCAAGCGACTGACTCACCCGCCGCCCGAGCAGCAGGCCCAATACGCTCATGGCGCCGCCGACGAAACCGAACAGAAGCACGGTGAACAGCATATGCGCAGAAAACATGCCGAGCGAGACCCCGACCGAAAAAGCATCGATGCTTACGCTGAGGGCGAAGACGAGCATTCCCCAGAAAGTGCGATGGTTAAACGAAGTGACCGACTCCCCGCGCAGCGCGCTATATATCATATGCCCGCCAAGCAGCAGCAACAGCGCGCCGCCCGCGGACGTAGCGACGCCGCCCAGCAGCCCGCTCACATAATGTCCCGTCAGCATGCCGCCCAGCGGCATCAGAACGTGGAACAAAGCAATCAATGCACTCAGCTTGAGCACATCGAGTTTGCGGACGCCCTTGAGGCCGATGCCGATGCCGAGTGAAAAAGCGTCCATGCCGAGCGCAATCGCCATTATCCCAATCGTGATCAAATGTCCTGCCGCCGCAGACCATTCCATGCCTATGCCCCCTTGTCCCGCTAACCCCATAGTGTGAGCATATGCGGACAAGACGGCGAACATGACCCGCTGCAGGAATCGGAAACCGCGGTTGGCATACGCAGGAACAAGGGGACAAAGACAGCGCGGCAAAGCGATTTGCCCGACAGCAAGCGCTCGGGCACGTCATTGAATCAGAAGGCAGGTCGATCGGTCGCAATCAATCGATGGCACAGGGCCGCGGCGCGACGAGCGAATCTGCTTGTCACGGCCAATCCGATGCCACATTTATCTCTCGCCGACGGGCAGGACGCGGCCACCCGCCGCCTTGCGCATGCGGTTCATCAGCGCGGCCCCGAGGCCTTCCTCCGTAAAGGCCTCGGCCGCGATGAACCGCAGGCCGCGGGCGTCGCAATCGCGCAGCGCCGCGTACAGTCCTCGCGCGGCAGCCTCCGGCGCCGCGCGAGGACCCAGCGCGATGACGGCGTCCGCGCTGTATAGTTCGGCGTGCTCGTCGCAGCACAGCACGCCGGCAAGCTCTCCCCGCCGCCGCGCCGCGTCGACGGCGGCCTGCACCGCGGCGCGCACCGCCTCCGGCGCGCCGGAAGCGATCGCCATTACGCCCGCGGGGGCGTAATGGACATACTTGACGCCGGGCGAGCGCGGCGCGCGCTCGGCGGTATAGGCCGCGGCGGGCGACGGCGTCCCCGCTGCCGGCTCTGTCTCGGGCGCCGCTTCGCCCGCGCCCGAAGTAACGATACGGGCGGCTCCGCCCGCAGCCGCCTGCAGCTGCTCGGCCGTCACGCCGCCCGGCCGCAAGATATGGATGTCGTCCCCGAGCACGCGGACGACCGTCGATTCCACCCCGACGCCGGTCGCGCCGCCGTCCAGCACGCCGTCGATCCGGCCTTCGAGATCGTCCAGCACATGCTGCGCCAGCGTCGGACTGGGCCGGCCCGAGCGGTTCGCGCTAGGCGCGGCGACCGGACAGCCTGCGGCCGCGATCAGCTGCCGCGCCGTCTCGTGCGCCGGCACGCGCACGGCGACCGTGTCAAGCCCGGCGGTGACCCGGGCCGACACTGCCCCCGGGCGTACGGGCAGCACCAGCGTCAACGGCCCGGGCCAGAAGGCCGCCATCAGCGAGCGCTCACGCGGCGACACCTCGGCAGCGAGCGCGTCTACGTCCGCCGCGTCGGCCAGATGCACGATCAGCGGATTGTCGGACGGCCTTCCCTTGGCTGCGAAGATCCGCTCCGCGGCTTGCTCGCTTCGCGCGTCCGCGCCGAGCCCGTACACCGTCTCGGTCGGAAACGCCACGACGCCGCCTGCGGCAAGCACCGCGGCGGCCTCATTCACGCCGGCCTCCCCGTCCGCCGGCGTCCAATACCTTGTCTTCGTCGTCATGTCCGTCCCTCTCGTTCCTCAAGTTAGGACGATTATATCACAGCCCTTAAGAAAACAACGAGGCGAGGAAGCCGAACAGTTTCTTGAGCAGCACCCATAGAAAGAACTCCGCCTTCGGCTTCTCGGCCGGCGCGGTCGCGACGATCACGCCGTCTTCCCCATCCGCGGCCACGCTTGCCGTTTTGACCGCCGCTTGGCCTGCACTCTCGTTTGCCTTTACGGCTGACTTGCCTGCCGCCTTGGCATGAGCCTCTTTCCCGGTCGTTGCCGCGTTCCCTTTAACTTCTTCCTTGCCCTTGCCCGTCTTAGCCGACGAAGCAGCCGTATTGGAAGACTGCCCCTTCGCAGCAGTTGCATGGTCGTCCGCCTTGACCGAGGCGGTCAGGCAGAGCGGCGGGAACAGCACGCACCACCAATTTGCGCCGGCACCCTTGCCGAGCGTAATGCGAAGCGCTTCGTACTTGCCCGCCGGATAATCCTTGCCCTCGAAGGTTTTGGACGGAAAGTCGACGACCGCAAGTTCAGTCTTCTCGCCGTATCCAGCTTTAGAACGCTTCAGCGACTTGTCCGCCGCTTCCTGCACGTCTGTCAGCCGCGAACGGATGAGCGCACGCGCCTCTTCGATCGTGGCGGGCATCTCGCCCCAAGATTCGATCAGTTCCGCGACTTCGTCACGCACCTTGCGCTTGATCGCTTGATCACGGTCGCTGTCCGAGTTCGCGATGATGCGAATGCGGATAGCTTGATTCGGTATCGTATCGTCGCCTTCGGCATCCGCCGAGGCACGGTTTACAGCTAGCGTCGAAAATCCCGACAGACCGACAAGAAGAAGAAAAAGAAAAGGACCATAATGACGAAGACCACGCATCGTTCTCGCTCCTCATGCGCACCCGTCGGTGCGTCCGATGCGTTCCGGAACGGCTTAGTCCTCATTATGTCCTTCTCTCAAATCTGTAAACCTAGCAAACTATTTTTTCTGGCTGGAGCTTTTCTAGCTGAAACGGATGGCCAACACGTGGCGGTCGATGCCGGCATAATCGCGCACGATGCGGATCTCGTCCCAGAAGGCGGCCTGCCGAAGGAGCTCGGCGGCTTGATCCGCCTGATGGATGCCGACCTCCCAGGCAACAATACTCGGCATTGCGGGTAGTTCCTTTAACTGCGCGGCCATCCGGCGGTACGGCGCGAGCCCGTCGGGTCCCCCGTCCAGCGCCAGCTTCGGCTCGTGCTCCCGCACCTCGGGCTGCAGGCCGGGCAGATCGCCGGACGGAATATAAGGCGGGTTGGAGACGAGAACGTCGATCCGCTCTCCCGCATGCTCTCCTCCCGGCAAAAAAGGAGCCAGCAGATCGCCCTGCATGAAACGGACCTGGGCGCCAAGCGCGGACGCATTGCCTGCCGCTACGCTTAACGCCTCCGGCGACAGATCGCTTGCCGTGACATTCCATTCGGGTCGCTCGAGCTTCAGCGTGATGGCGAGCGCGCCGCTCCCCGTACCGACGTCCAGCACGTGCAGATTTGAATGCTTAAGCTGACTATTCGCATAGCTGCGATCCACAGCAACCCTTTCCCAGTTAGCCGAATGCGCTACGCTCGTCGCTTCCTTTGCCTCGGCGATTCTTTCTGGCTCGGCGAAACCCGCCAAACCTATCCCTTCCTTTGCCCCGGCGATTCTTTCTGGTTCGGCCGAATCTGCCCCGCCCGTTGCCTTCCTGGCCGCGACGACCTCCGCCGCACCCGCGAGCACGGCCTCGGCCAGCAGCTCCGTCTCGGGCCGCGGGATGAGCACGGCCGGCGTCACGACGAACCGGCGCCCATAGAAATATTGCTCGCCGGTGATGTACTGCGCGGGCTCCCCCGCCGCCCTCCGGGCGAGCATCGCTTCCCACATCTCTCGTTTCGCCTCGGGAAACGGCTCCCTCAAGTCGCGCAGCAGCTCCGCCTTGCCGATTCCCATCGCATGCAGGAATAGCAGCTCCGCGCCGGCTTCGGCCTCCGCCTCATCGATACCCGCCTCGGCCAACCGCCGAGCGCCTGCCTTCCACACTTCCCCGTACGTTCGCTCCATGCCGTCCTCCTTCCCCCATTCGATCCGCATGCCGGACTAAGATATACCGCCATATGGTACCACAGCGGCTAGCGGGATACTATAAGGCCTCTCCGGCTGCTGCGTCTGCCCCCTCTTTCTTTCGATGCCCTCAGTTCCAGTCGCTTCCGTCGGTCATTCCCCTCCCGTATTCGGACGACGCGTTCGCCATCCGTTTCCCGGCCGGTTTATAATGGATCTAACGGCGGCGTAAGCGAAGGGTTTATCCGGGAGATGGCTCTCCTAGGCTACGTCGGATACGGAAAGGAAGAGAATCGATGGAACCTGTGAACGATCAGCGGCGGCGGGAGCTCGCGCTGTTTCTGAAGACGCGGCGCGCTCGGCTCGCGCCCGAAGAGGTCGGGCTGCCGAGCGGCGGGCGGCGGCGGACGCCCGGTCTGCGGCGCGAGGAGGTCGCGATGCTGGCCGGCGTCAGCGCGGATTGGTACACTTGGCTAGAGCAGGCGCGCGACATTCAAGTGTCCGCCCAGGTGCTTGACGGTATCGCGGGCGCGCTGCGGCTGGATCCGACGGAACGAAGGCATTTTTATCTGCTGGCGCTGAGGCAGCTTCCCGCCGATCCGCAGCCGGAAGACGGCGCCGTGCCGCGAACGCTTCGGCTGTTCCTCGACCGGCAGGAGCCGAGCCCGGCCATCGTGACCGATCAACGGATGGACGTCGTCGCCTGGAATCGGATTGCCGGGCTGATCTACGGAGACTACGGTGCGATGACGGCTTTGGAACGCAACACCGTGTGGCGTACGTTCACCTCGCCGGCCATGCGGGACTTGCTGCGGGACGGATGGGAGCGGCACGCCCGCCATCGGCTCGCCCAGTTCCGCGCGGGCTACGCCAGGTTTGCCGGCGATCCCTGGTGGATGGCGACGATCGAGGAGCTGACCCGCTTGAGCCCGGAGTTCGCGGAGTGGTGGCCGGCGCACGATGTACTCGACGGACCGGAAGGCATGAAGATCAACCATCACCCGACAGCGGGTCTGCTTGTTTTCCAACAAGTTTCGTTCCTTGTGGCGGAAGCGCCGCATCTGACGGTGACCGTGAACATGCCGGACGGCGCCACGGCCGTCAAGCTTGAACGATTGCTGAAGGACGCCGGCGAGCCGGGGGAAACGAGTTTGGAAAAGTTGGCGTCAGCCTCGCATCCCCGATGAACAGCAAAAAGCCCATCTCATCCCCAAGAGGGACGGATGGGCTTTTTCAAATCGCTGAATCGCATCCATATCGGTGAATCGCATCCCGTAAAGGACGAATGTCTTCTTCAACCGGCGCGGCGCCTTACGCCATGCCTTCCTTTTCCAGCAGCTCTGCCTGCTCCGCGATCGACAGTGCCTGCACGATCTCGTTCATCTCGCCGTTCAGCACGGAGTCGAGCTTGTGCAGCGTCAGGCCGATCCGGTGATCGGTGACGCGGCTCTGCGGGAAGTTGTACGTGCGGATGCGCTCGCTGCGATCGCCCGTGCCGACCTTCTCGCGGCGCTCGCCTGCGTACTTGGCCGTCTCCTCCTGGATCTTGATGTCCATGATCCGCGTGCGGAGCACTTGCAGCGCCTTCGCCTTGTTGTCGTTCTGGGACTTGCCGTCCTGGCAGGTCGCGATGATGCCGGTCGGTATATGCGTCACGCGTACGGCGGACTTGGTCGTGTTGACCGACTGACCTCCCGCGCCGCTCGAGCAGAACGTATCGACGCGAATGTCCTTGTCCAGAATCTCGATGTCTACCTCTTCGGCTTCGGGCATGACGACGACGGTCGAGGTCGACGTATGGATCCGTCCGCCGGACTCGGTCTCGGGCACGCGCTGCACGCGGTGGGCGCCGCTCTCGAACTTCATCTTGCTATAAGCGCCCTGGCCGTTGATCGTGAAAATGACTTCCTTGAAGCCGCCGAGGTCGCTTACGCTGGCCTCGAGCAATTCGGTGCGCCAGCCCTGGCTGTCGGCGTACTTGGCGTACATCCGGTACAACTCGGCCGCGAACAAATTCGCCTCTTCGCCGCCGGCCGCACCCCGGATCTCGACGATGACGTTCTTGTCGTCGTTGGGATCCTTCGGCAGCAGCAGGATGCGCACCTGTTCCTCCAATTCCTCTTTGCGCGCGGAGAGCTCCTCGATTTCCATTTTCACCATGGCCTTCATCTCGTCGTCCAGCTTGTCTTCGAGCATCGCCTTGGCGTCGGCCAGCTGCCCCGACACTTGCTTATATTCAACGTAAGCCTGATAAGGCTCCTGTAGGTCCGATTGTTCCTTCGCATAGGCGCGCAGACGGGTCGAGTCGTTCACCACGTCCGGGTCGCACAATAACTCGCTCAGCTTCTCGTATCGGTCCGCCAGTGCCTGCAAACGATCCAGCACTTCAACCAACCTCCGGTAATCATAATCGTTGTCACTCCATTATATCATACCGATGCAAGTGCCGCCGCGTTCGGGCACGCCTCCTCAAAGGCGTTCGGCCGGTGCGTTCGGCGAAATGGCACATTCGAGGTCGGCTGCGTGCGTCTATTCAGGCCTGTTCGACTGAGGCGGCGACTCTCGTTGCCGGCGCCCGCCAGTTGACGAGGAAAATGCCCGCGCAGATCATCGCGCCGCCTGCTGCGACATAAGCGTGAAGCGGTTCGCCCAGGAGCGCCGCACCGCCGACGACGCCGAACAAAGGCGCGAGGAACAGGAAGGCGTTCGTCTTGCCCGGATCCCCCCGCTGCAGCAGATAGGACCAGCCGGAGAACTGCAGGATGGAGCTGACGATTACAAGCCAGGCAAACGAAAAGTAAAAACCGCCGGAAAGGTCGACGTGCGGATGCTCGAACAGCGCGCTCATGATGCCGAGCACGACGCCGCCGAGCAGCATCTGATAGCCGCTCAGCACCCAGGTGTCGATCTGCTGCCCCCAGCGCTTGATCAACAAGGAGGCGGCGGCGAAGCAGCAGGCGCCGAGCAGCGAGATAAGCGTGCCGGGATTAAGCTGCAGATGCGCGCCCATCGTGCAGAAGACGCCGGCAAAACCGAGCACGACGCCCGCCCACTGCCAGGACCGGTATCTCGCGCGAAGGAACAAAAAGCTGAACAAGATGACGAGCAGCGGATTGACGAAGATGAGGATGGCCGATTCGCCGGACGTGATCCACCTCATGCTGTAGTAACTGCAGCCCATGACGCCGGCCGAGTTCAGCGCGCCGATCAGGCCGATGCGGAGCCAGGATGTCAGGCGTTTCGGCTTGGGGCGACGCAGCGTTAGCAAAGCCATGATCAGTCCGGCTGCGACGAAGCGCAGGCTCATCAGCAGAAAAGGAGGCGCGTAGTCGAGGCCGATCCGGCCGATCGGAAACGCAAGTCCCATGGACAACGTGGTGATCAGAATCAGCGAGGCATATGCTTTGGGGTTCATGCGGGTTCTCTCCCTTGCGGATTCTTCGAATAAAACGATTGTAACGGCACCGTGCGTTCAAATAAAATAGAAATTAATCATGACAGATATCATTCTGATTGATATCGGAAGAGGAGGCGCGAGATGGAAAGCGGAGACCTGCGCGTATTCCGGGCGGTGGCGCTCGAAGGAACGGTGACGGCTGCGGCGGGCAAGCTGGGCTATGTGCAATCGAACGTGACGGCGCGCATACGCCAGTTGGAAAAGGATCTGGGCAAGCCGCTGTTCCACCGGCATAACCGGGGCATGACATTGACGGCGGACGGCAAGCTGCTGTTGGACTACGCGAACCGCATCGTCGGCCTGCTCGACGATGCGGCCAAGGCGCTCTCTTCGAGGGAGGGGCCGCTCGGCCCGCTCGCGATCGCCTCCACGCAGAGCTGCGCGGCGGTACGCTTGCCCGCTTTGCTCGCCGATTATCATCGCGGCTATCCCGATGTTGAGCTGTCACTGTCCACCGGCCATTCGGCGAACGTGCTCGAGAAGGTGCTGCGTTACGAGGCGGACGGCGGCTTTCTGGCCGGTCCCTGGCCTGAGGAGGAGGCGACCGCGGTACCCGCGTTCGACGAAGAGATCGTCCTCGTCTCTTCGCCGGAGCGGCAGCAGGTAGAGGCGCTGGCCGGCGAGCCGCTGCTCGTGTTCACAGACGGCTGTTATTACCGGTCCGTTCTGGAACGCTGGACCAAGGAGCACGCCTGGGCGCAGCCGAGGATCATGGAGTTCGGGACGCTGGAGGCGATCGTCGGAGGCGTGTCCGCGGGGCTCGGCATCTCCCTCCTGCCCCGCAGCGTCGTCGCCAAGGCCGAGGCCGCGGGCTCGCTTTGCGCCCATCCGCTGCCGACGCCTTACAATCGCATTCGCACGTTTTTCGTCATGCGCCGGGACGCCTATGTCAGCCGGCCGCTGGAGCTTTTCCTGCAGAAGCTGGCGGAAGCGCGCGATACCGAGGACGAAGCGGTCTCCGAAGATCTCGTCGAGCAAGCACCGGATATGGGAATCGCTCAAGCGGCGCGCCGAAGCCGCCGCAAAGGAGAGATTACCGCATGAAGCTGGATCGGTTGCTGGCGATTACGATGCTGATGCTGGGCAGGCGGCGGATCGGAGCCAAGGAGCTTGCGGACCGGTTCGAGGTATCGCTGCGGACTGTGTATCGCGATATGGAGACGCTGAACCAAGCCGGCATCCCGATCGTGTCATACGCGGGCGAAGGCGGAGGCTACGAGATTATGGAGCAGTACCGGCTCGAGCGCCAATTCCTGACGATGGAGGAGCTGCAGGCGATGGTCATCGCCTTGAAGGGCATCCGCGAGGCGATGGAGGAGCGGGAGATCGGCAGATTGCTGGACAAGGTCGGCGCGATGCTGTCGGGCGCCGAACAGAACCTGCTGACGAACGCGTCGGAGCAGATGGTGGTCGACATCAATCCTTGGGGCGGCGGAACCAAGGACAAGGCGAAGGTCGCCCTGCTACGGGAAGCGATACGCGACAGGCGGATCGTGCGGTTCGCTTATACGGACACGGCGGGCGAACGCTCCGAGCGCCGCTGCGAGCCCGTGCGCCTGATGCTCAAGGGGCTGATCTGGTACGTCTACGGATACTGCCTGAAAAGAGAAGATTTCCGGCTGTTCCGGCTGTCCCGCGTGCGTGAACTCGTTCGTACGGACGAGGCCTTCGGGCGCAGGGAAGAGCCGGAGGCGCGCCCGCTGACTTGGGAGAGCATGGCGAACGGAGATCGGAGCAACGTCAAAGAGATCGTCCTGCGCTTTGCGCCCGGCGCCCGATCGAAAGCCGAAGACTGCTTCGGCGCACAGGACGGCACGCGGCTGGAAGAGCGGCCGGACGGATCTCTCCTCGTGCGAACCACGCAGCCGGACGAGCCCTGGCTTCATCTTTGGCTGCTCGGCTTCGGGACGAACGTCTACGTGGAGTCGCCGCCGGAATTGGCGGCAGCGGTGCGCGAGCGTGCAGCGGAAGTTCTGCGTCTTTACGAGACTGCTGACACACTGTTGTCAGCAAAGGCCTGATACGCTGTTGGCAGTGACAGCTTGATTCGTTGTGTCACAGCGAAAGTCTGCGCACTTTGTAGGAGCAAGCTGGGCTTCGAGAATTTCGCAGTACGCCGCTTGCACCGTCCATTTCAAGGAGGATGATCCAATGTTCACGAGTATCGAAGCGTTCGTAAAAGAGTGGGAAAACGTATCTGCCGGCACGCGCCGGCTGTTGGAAGAACTAACGGACGCGTCGCTGTCCCAGTCTGTCGGGGATGGCTATCGCACACTCGGCAGAATCGCCTGGCATTTAACGTGCAGCCCGCATGAGATGCTGGTCCGTACGGGGCTCAAGCTGTCGGCGCCGGGCGATGAGAACGTGGTACCGCAGACGGCGGCCGAGATTGCAGCCGCGTATGCACGTACTTCTCGCGAGGTCGCCGAAGCCGTTCGCGGACAATGGCAGGACGCGGATCTGGCCGAGTCCAGGGACATGTACGGCGAGCAGTGGACGAACGCTTTCACGCTGCGCGTCGTGATCCAGCATGAGGTGCATCATCGGGCCCAGATGACCATCCTGATGCGCCAAGCCGGACTGCGCGTACCCGGCCTGTACGGTCCGGCGCGTGAAGATTGGCAGGGCATGGGCATGGAGCCGCCGGTCGTCTAACAACCGGGCGCCGATAGCCGATTTTTTCGGCTATCTCGCCCTACCGCGGCACACATTCGTCGCCGATAGCCGATTTTTTCGGCTATCTCGCCCTACCGCGGCACACATTCGTCGCCGATAGCCGATTTTTTCGGCTATCTCTCCCTGCGGCGGCGCGCATTCGTCGCCGATAGCCGATTTTTTTGGCTATCTCGCCCTGCGGCGGCACGCATTCGTCGCCGATAGCCGATTTTTTCGGCTATCTCGCACTGCGGCGGCACGCATTCGTCGCCGATAGCCGATTTTTTCGGCTATCTCGCACTGCGGCGGCACGCATTCGTCGCCGATAGCCGATTTTTTCGGCTATCCCTCCCTGCCACCGCGCGCATTTTTCGGCTATCTCACGCTGCTGCGCCGCATCACGTTTCTCGAACGCCAACTCCTTTCTCATCTACCGCACCACCGCGGCGAATTCCCCCACCACCAACTAACTTTCCCGACCATACCGTCTGCCTTCCTACCACCGCGTTTCCGGCTCGCTCACTCTTCCTTCCACCCGCTTATATGAATACTCATTGGCTTGCGCCTGTCGTCGCCTCAGCGAACTGCGTTCGATACAGCCTGGCGTACAGCCCGTCATGCGCGAGCAGCTCCTCGTGGGTGCCCCGTTCGACGATCCTGCCTTGATCGAGTACGGCGATGGCGTCGGCGGAGCGGACGGTGGAAAGGCGATGTGCGATGGCGATCGTCGTACGCCCGGCCATCAATCCCTCAAGCGCTTCCTGCACGTACGCCTCGGAGCGGGAGTCCAGATGCGAAGTCGCTTCGTCCAGCAGCAAAATGCGCGGATTTTTCAGGATGGCGCGCGCGATGGCGATTCGCTGGCGTTCGCCGCCGGACAGCCGGTGGCCCCGCTCGCCCACCTTCGTATCGTAGCCCTGCGGCAGCCCGGCGATCACGTCGTGAATGTAAGCCTGCCTGCAGGCCGTTTCCATCTCTTCTTGCGTGGCATCTTCTTTCGCGAAGCGAAGGTTGTCGGCGATCGTGCCGTAGAACAGGAACGGCTCCTGAGTCACGTAAGCGATCTGATCACGCAAAGAACTCAACGTCGCGCCTCGGATATCCCGTCCGTCGATCCGCACAGTGCCGCGCGTCGGATCGTACAGCCTGCCGACAAGACCCGCAAGCGTCGTCTTGCCCGCCCCGCTCGGTCCGACTAGCGCCAGCAGCTGCCCGGGCTCGGCCGTCAGATCGATCCCTTTCAGCACGGCCGTGCCTCCCGGGCCATAAGCGAATTCCACCCCGTCGAACTGAACTCTGCCGTCTCCTCTCTCCAGCGGCTTCGCGTCCGGCGCATCCGCAACCTCCGGCTTGAGATCCAGGTACTCGAAGATCCGCTGAAAAATACCCATCGCAGCGGACAGATCGAGGTGCACGCCGAGCAGGCCGGATACGGGCTCGTACATCCGTCCCGTCAGGGCGGCAAAGGCGATCACCGAGCCGATGGATAAGTCCCCTTGAATGACGAGCCAGCCCCCGTACAAGTAGACGACCGCCGTCGCGAGCGGATTCGACACGCCCGCCGCCATGCCGTACCATCTGCCGATGAGACCGAGCCGAAGCTCCATGCTTTTCACCGTGTCGTTCATAACCGCGAACCGGCGTACCTGCGTCTCCTCGCGTCCGAAGATCCGGGTCAGCAGTGCGCCGGATACGCCGAACGTCTCCGACAGATGGGAGGCCATCTCTCCGCGCAGGTTTTGCACGCGAAGCCGCAGCGACTTGCGAAGTGCGGCGATCCTTCTCGCAGGCAGGAGCAGCAGGGGAATGATCGTCATCGACACGAGCGCCAGCCGCCAATCGAGCCGCAGCAAAATGACGACGGTCGCGATCAGCGTGACCGCCTGGGTGATCGCCGTGACGATCGTGCCCGTAATCGCGCCTTGAACGGCCTGCACGTCGCCGGAGATGCGCTGAATGATCTCGCCCGTGCGGGATCGGGTGAAGAACGACATGGACTGCTTTTGCAGATTGCGGAAAAGACGGTCGTTCAGGTCCCGCATGACGCTTTGCCCGACTTTATTGTTCAGGTAGTTCTGCCAGACGTTCAGTACGCCCTTGGCAAGCGGACTCGCTGCCATCAAGCCGGCAAACAACAGGAGCAGCCCGGCGTCCTTGTGGGGAATCGCCCGGTCGACCAGCTCTTTGGTCGCGAGCGGCGCCGCCAGCCCTGCCAGCGTAGCCGCGAGCGACAGCAGCAGGATAAAGGCCAACTGTCCCGCATAAGGCTTGAACAGCAGCAGCACGCGGGACAACCTGACGTCCGCTTTCGGCGCCCCCGGCTCGTGATTTTCGCTTAATCTTCGCATGTGGGATACTTCCTTCGGGTCTTCGAATGGGATCGCTATGATAATTGATTATAGCAAGACCGGCTCCCCGCCACACCCGAACGCAAAAAACGGCCCCCGAAGGGGCCGTCACAGTCACGATAGGACCGCCAGTCGCAAGCGGCCGATTGTTACTGCGCGTCTGCCGGAAGAACGACGATGGTGTCCGCGGCACTCTGCGGCGGAATGCTCTTCGTCGTGGCCGGACCGTAGAACGCGCGCACCTTCGCGCCCGCCTTGATGTCCTCGGCTTTCACCGGCTCTCCGCCCGATGTGACGATCAGCGTGTCCGCGCCGACGTTCAGAACCAGGTTCGACACTGTCGCGCCTCCCGTACCCGTGCCGAGCTGGATCTGCCAGCCGCTGTCCGTCTTGTTCACGGCGCCAACCTTGTCTTCCTTGATCAGGCGCTCGCCCAACAGCGTCACCTTCGCCGCACGGGACTGCCCGGGGAAGCTGAGCGCGACGATAGGACCGTACTCGACGGCGACGCGAGAGCCTGCCTTGATATCGGCAGCCGTCTTGGCCGCGCCGGATTCGTCGACGATGACCGTGTCCTTGTCCACCTTGGCGATGATCCAGTCGAAGGTGCCCGCCGTGCCTTTGCCCATAACGTTCAGGCTCGTCAGACCGCCCTCGGTCTTCGCTTCGGTCACGACCCCGGTGTTCAGGATGTACTTATCCACGGGAGCTTGCTCCTCGCTCTTGGGCTTCAGGTCAAACTGCTTGCCCTGCTGGTTCCAAGTAATGTCATAGCCCATAGCGCCCGCGGTATCGCGGAGCGGAACGTAAGCTTTGCCGTCGATGTACACGGGCTGCAGCGACGAATAAGCCGCACCGTTAACGGAAATGTGAATGTCGGAGCGGAGCAGGCCGCTCACCTTCTGCGTCAGGCCGGACGCGCCGGCGACCGCGGTCGCGCCGAGAATGCCGGCGGCGGTCAGAAGAATGATGGATTTGGTTTTGCGCATGATGGAATGCTCCTCTCTGGGTTGCGTAGCCAGCCTTGCCGAACGGGCAGATGGAACCGCTGGCGAATCTTGCATCCCCTCAGACGAGCTCTCGCGGCGAAAGGTTGCGCTTGTCCGATTTTGCGGCGCAGGCACCGGAGGCCGGGTATGCATTCAAAGGCGTATCAGTGCGCGCCTGCTTTGTCCACGTGCGCGAGGTGACGCTGGTTCAGCAGGATAACGACGACGGCCGCCAGCACGAAGGCACCGCCGACGACGAACGGCACGTGCGGATTGTACCACTCCGCCAGTTTGCCGGCGAAGTAAGGGGCAATGGCGCCGCCGATAAAGCGCAGGAAGCTGTAGGCAGCAGAAGCCGTAGGCCGTTCGACCGGCGCGGCGTTCATGACAGCCGTCGTGATGAGCGTGTTGTTGTTGCCCAGCAGGGCGCCCGCGAACACGATCGAGCCCACGACCACCCATTCGGTCGTCGTCCAGATGCCCATCGCGAACAGCACGAGACCGAACAGCGTCAACATCGCGTACATCGACTTAAGCGTGCCGAATTTCCGCTGCAGCACCGGCGCCATGAAGACGGAAGTGACCGCGAGCAGGATACCCCACCCGAGGAAAATGTAGCCCAGTCCGTGTGCATCGTACCCAAAGTAATGGTCGAGCACGAGCGGCGCGTAGGCCAGCAGCGTAAAGAATCCGAAGTTGTACAGGCACGCGCCCAAGCCGAAAACGAGCAGCGAGCGGTGCTTCAGCGCGCGGAACGGATCCGCGAGCGAGGCCTTGGGGCGCCCCGCGGAGGCAGGCTTCTTGGCCTTCGGCATCGTAAACGCCAGCGAGACGAACGCGATGACCATAAGCGTCGCGACGCCGAAAAACGGGCCTCTCCAGGAGATGGAGCCTAGCTCGCCGCCGATGAGCGGACCGACCGAGATGCCAAGGCCGATCGCGGCTTCGTACAAAATAATGGCCCGGGCGACGCTCCCCGTGGACAGCGTGACGATCGCGGTGAGCGAGGTGGCCACGAACAGCGAGTTGCCGAGGCCCCAGCCGCCGCGAAGCCCAATGAGCGGCCAGATGCCGCTGGACGCGCCGCCGAGCGCCGCGAATACGGCGATGATGACGATGCCCGCGAGCAAGGTGCCTTTCATGCCGAGACGGGCCTGGATGACGCCGGTGATGAGCATCATGACCGCCATGACGGCATTGTAGCTGGTGAACAGCAGCGACACCTCGCTGGGCGACGCCTGAAGCTCTTTGGCGATGGACGGCAGGATCGGATCGACGAGTCCGATGCCCATGAAGGCGATGACGCACGCAAAGCCGACCGCCCATACGGCGCGCGGCTGCTTGAGCAAGCTCCCCTCCGGGGCCAGAGGCGACGCCGCGGCAGGAGCTTTTGATGAAGAAGACATAGTTGTATTTCGACTCCTTTAAAAATGGACTATGACGCTTGGTTCGATGGCTTACAGCAAGTTCTGGAATGCATGCCGAACGACGTTGCCGCGGCTGATGATGCCGACCAGCACGCCGTCCCGCTCGACCGGCAGCTTTTTGATCTGCTTTTTGCCCAGCATGGCCGCGATATCCTCGACCTCGTCGTCCCAGGCCGCCTTGATCACCTTCGTCTTGGCAATCGACATGACGCCGAGATCCAGCAGTCTCCGGGCTCTTTCCTCGAATTGCTCGTTATCCCCTTGAATCAGGATCGACGCATAGAAAAAGTCGACGTACCGGTCCTCATGCTTCCCGATATAGCGCATAATGTCGCCGTCGCTGACGTAGCCGACGATCTCGTTGCGGTCGTTGACGACGGGCAAGCCGCTGATGCCATGATCGATGAACCGCTGAATCACCTGGCGTACGGTATCGGTCTCTTTAACCTTATACACCTGCTTGATCATGATCTCGTGCGCTTGCATGGCTAACCCTCCATTTAGTTGTATTGCAAAACTAAATATATATGTGTATTATACAACTACTTGGCGAAATGTCAATCTTCCTTGCGTTCGCCCGGACGGCTTGAAATGGACGCCGCGTATGGTACGATGATGGACAGTACGCAGCAAGGTGGTGGAATCCGTGATTGATGAAACGAACAATAGCATCGAGCTTGAGATCGCCCTCTTGATCCGCCGCCTCACCTCGATCTCGACGAGCCGCAAGTTCGGGACGCTCGACCGATCTGCTTACCTGCTGCTCGGCCAGATCCAATCCCACGGCTCTGCGGGCGTGAAGGCGCTCGCGGAGGAGTTTCGCCTCGACATCTCCACCGTCAGCAGGCAGACCACGGCGCTCGAGCAAAAAGGCTACGTCTTCAAGACCCCCGATCCCGCGGACGGAAGGGCTTATTTTTACCAGCTGACGGACGAAGGCCTCCGAGCGTTGGAGGAAACGAGGCAGCAGCGCGCGGAGCGCATCGACCTGCTGCTCAAGGACTGGACGGACGAAGAGCGCGCGCGGTTCGGCGAGTTGCTCGCCAAGTTCAATCGCACGTACCTGGACGATTAGATCCGCACTCCTATTGTATTCAAAAGCCGCGCAAGTTATTGGGCGGCGCCCCCAAAGCAAAGAGCCGGCCAGTTTTTCCTGGTCGGCTCTTTGCTGTTATATAATTCCCGGCGCTTACTGTTCCGCAGTCGGGTGCTTCCGATGCCTTAAGCTCACTTATTACATGAACTCCTCAGCGGCCCGGTAACACCCATAGTTTCAAACTTAACATGCTAGCAGCACCTAACTGTAACACACAGCGCTTATCGTTACACGTTGAAGCGGAAATGCATGACGTCGCCGTCGGCAACGACATATTCCTTGCCCTCGAGGCGCAGCTGGCCCTTTTCCTTGGCGGCGTTCATGGAACCGGCGTTTACCAGGTCTTCGTACGACACCACCTCGGCGCGGATGAAGCCGCGTTCGAAGTCGGTGTGGATGACGGCGGCAGCCTGCGGCGCCTTCGTGCCCTTGCGGATCGTCCAGGCGCGCACTTCCTGCACGCCGGCCGTGAAGTACGTGTACAGGCCGAGCAGCTTGTAGGCAGCACGGATCAGACGATCGAGGCCGGATTCGGTCAAGCCGAGCTCCTCGAGGAACATGTCGCGGTCCTCGCCCTCCAGCTCGGCGATCTCGGACTCGACGCGCGCGCTGATCGGCACGACCTCGGATCCTTCGGCCGCCGCGAATTCGCGTACGCGCTGGACGTACTCGTTGGCGTCGGCATTCGCCGCCTCGCCTTCGCTGACGTTGGCCGCGTACAGCACCGGCTTGATGGTGAGCAGATGCAGGTCGCGTACCAGCAAGCGCTCTTCGTCCGTCAGCTCGACGCTGCGGACCGGCTTCTCTTCGAGGAGAGCGGCGTGGATGCGCTCCAGCACCTCGACCTCTTGGGCGTACTTTTTGTCTCCGCCCTTCATGTTCTTGCGGGAGCGGTCCATGCGCTTCTCGACCGAGTCGATATCCGCCAGGATGAGCTCCAGGTTGATGACCTCAATATCGTTGATCGGATCGATCTTGCCCGATACGTGGGTGATATTCTCGTCGACGAAGCAGCGCACGACGTGCACGATGGCATCCACCTCGCGGATGTTGGCGAGGAACTTGTTGCCGAGGCCTTCGCCGCGGCTCGCGCCCTTAACTAGTCCGGCGATATCGACAAATTCAAAAGCGGTCGGCACGATCCGGTTCGGCGTGACGATATCCGCGAGCTTCTGCAGACGCTCGTCCGGCACCTCGACGACGCCGACGTTCGGATCGATCGTGCAGAACGGATAGTTGGCCATCTCGGCTCCCGCTTGGGTAATGGCATTGAATAAAGTCGACTTGCCGACGTTGGGCAGGCCGACGATACCACAGGACAGTGGCATTCGCTAACACTCCTGACTTCGCGCGGCCTTGCCCGGCATGCGCCGGATGGCCGTCAACGGTTCAATTATACTTCAGACATTATACCGGAAGGCCGGGACTTGCGTCCACCCGCAGCGCCGCGGCAGAATCCCGCTTCGGCGCCGGTCGATCGCGTTGGACAACATGTTTCTTTTCCCAGTGATGGCGGCCGCGGCTTGACGGATCGTCAAAACGAATCCAGATCGTCGAGCGATCCGGCGACGTCCCCCTCAGTCGCAGCGGGATCGTCAATCGGCGGATCGAGCTCGGGCGCGTCCAGCGCGGCCTTCGGCACGGAGATCGCTTCGGTCGCATCATGCTTGCCGTACGTGCCTTCGAATATTTGGTTCAAGTCCGACGGCGAACCCTTCTCGTAATCGATCGTCATGTCCGACTCCACGCGATACGCGAGCGGAAGATGCGAAGTCCCGTCCAGCGTGAAGCTGGCAGTCAGCTTTTTCAGCTTGATGCTGTCCCGCACTTCGGCATCGAGGCTGCCAAGATCGAGCGTCCCTTCGAGGATATGCTTCAGAAACGCGAGCGCCTCGGGTCCCGTGCCTTCGTACCGGACAATATCGCGTCCGCCCTCGTTCGCGGAAGAGAGCCCGGCCCCTAGCGCCGCCGCCGAAGCCATCGCCCGCGCCGGGTCGGTCTGGTAATCGGACAGCGTCCGCGCGATGTCCGCCGCCTGCCCCTTGGGAAGCTTGCCCCATTCTTCAAAAGAAGGATCGTACACATAATAGCCGTCCGGCACGAGAATCGCCCGCAGCGAGGACTTATCCCCGTCCTGGACGCTGTCGATCGTCTGATCGACCTTGAGCGGCGACCGCTCCGCCTTGCCGGCGTTCGTCACTTCGAAGGCCGAAGCCGCCGCGGCGCCCCCGCTCAGCTTCTGAACGAGATGGAGGGTGAAGGCGTAGCGGCCGACGCCGCTCATCGCCTGCCCCGCCTCTTCCAACAGCTTTACCGCCGCTGCGGCTGGCTCGGGGAGCATGGACGAAGCGCCGGCTGTCGGAGCGGCCCCGCTCGTAGGCGAACCGGCCGCACTCGCGGGCGGAGTGACTGTGTCCGTAGCCGAACCGGCCGCGTCGGCGGACGAAGACGGCGCTCCAATCGCCGGGGAAGCGTCGGAATCGGTCGAAGAACCGGCGCAGGCAGTCGCGGGCAGCACGATGGCGGCTGCCACGAGCAAGGCTTTTAACATTCGGCGTGTGCGCAGCATGATGGATAACAGCCCCTTTGATTCGGTTAACCTATGGTGCGAAGGAGGAGTGAATATGGAAAACGAAAGCCATAAGGGCAACTACAAGGGAACGACGGAGATGCATGCGAAAAATCAGGACATGGCGTTCGTAAACGATACGCTGGAGAACGTCAAGACCGTCGCTCCGGTGCCGCAGAAAAAGAAAAAGACCGACTGACGCAGGGATCTCAGGCGTTGACAAGCACAGTCCCAAAGTGGCGCTGAAGTGTCGGCGGCTCCTATTCACGCAGGCGCTCGCGTCTTCCGTGAGCGGCTCTTGTCCACTCGGGCATCCGTCTCCCCGGAGCAACTCTTGCTCCACTCGGGCATCCGCGTCTCCCCGACGCGGTTCCTTCACCTATGAATTCAGCAGAGCGGCGGATGCCGCTCTGTTTGCTTTTTCCCGAAAACGTCCCTCTACCGTAACATACCCCGCTATTGTCGACAACCGCAATTCATCCACTCTGAAAAGCAAGTGAGGCAAAAGGGAACTTTTGGCTGAACCCCTCGTTAATTAGTCGTGCCGGCCGCACGACAATTGGATCAAAGGAGTGTGCAAAGCCTATCGCATCGCCACGCAAGGCGTTACGGCAAGCTTTATGAATATCAAGCGTTCGCGGGAGGATCGCACGATGAAAACATGGATCGCGTTGATCACGGCGCTGATCATGCTCGTGTCCGCCGGCTGCACCAAGTCGGCACCGGTCCAGACGGAGCCGAAGACGCTGAGAGTCGCCTGCTGCGAATCAATCACTTTCGACAACCAGCTGCGCGATTTTTTCGAGGCCGGGTTCCCTGACTGGACGATCGACTATTTGCCCTTGTACAACGGAATGCCCAATCAGAAGCCCTACACCGAGGCATCGCTGAACGCGTTCGTAGAGCAGAACAAACCTGACCTTGTCATTCTGTCCCCGCGCGATTACTTCTTGTTGGCCGAGCAAGGCAAGCTGCAGGATCTGGACGAATGGGCGGGCAAGGCGAAGATGAGTCTGGATGATATGATCGCGCCAGGCGTTCTCTCATTTTTAAGAAGCGGGAACGACGACGGCAAGCTTTATGCGCTTTCTCCCTTTTTCCGCAACGAGGCTTTGTACTATAACAAAGATTTGTTCGACAGTCTCGGCATCCCTTATCCCGAGGAAGGCATCACCTGGGCGCAGACGATCGAGCTGGCCGATCGCTTCATGCAGGATAAGCGCTTCGGCGAGGATCGGAAGGGCTTCAGCTTCCCTTGGCTCGACACTGCGTTCGATCTGATGCTCGAAGTGGCCAGGACGGAAGGACTGTCCTATGCCGATTATGCACGGGGCGCCGTTACCTTCGACACGCCTGCCTGGAACGCCGTATTCGAGCAAGTGGTCGCCGCCTACAAGCGCGGCACCTTCAAAGTTTCTCTGTCCCAGGGCGAAGAGATGGACGGCGTCGTATACTTCTCGCCCGAGCGGATGGACAATGCGGACATGTTCGCCGCCGGAAAATCCGCGATGACGGTCGACGATTGCGGACTGTTAATGAGGCTGAAGTCAAAGCAAAATTCCGACTTTGAATGGGGCATCTTGCCGGCTCCCGCCCGCACTTCGGACCCCGGGACCGCAGGCAACCTGCTGATCAGCCAAATGTTCGCGATTCCCGTGCCCTCCGGGCAGCCGAAAGAGGCGTGGCAAGCCATCTCCTACTTTCTGTCGCGCGACGTCGGCGAGTCCAAAGCCGGACTCGGCGTATTGGCGGGCTGGGATCTGTCCGTCCGGTCCGACTATCCGGAATTTAAGCAGGACGAAAGGTTCCGCGTGTTCTACAAAACACGCCCCGCCAACGCGTTGAATCCGTACGCCTACGGGCTGTCGGAAGGGCCTCCCGATTTTGACCGTCAGTTCTATGAACTGGTTAACCAGCATGCGAAGAGCGCCATGCTGGGCAAAGAATCGACGGCCAAGGCCGTCCGCGCGATTCAGATAGAGGGAGATCTGCTGCTCAAGACGCTCAATTCGAAGCAGGAAACGGATGGCAGTAAACCTTCCTCAAGCGGCAGCGGCTGACCCGCAGCGGGCGATCCGGCACGGAAGGCGGTCTTCCCGCGTCGCCGTCTGCAGTCTATGATGGAAAGAAATAGGGAACTCCGGGCCGGGGACGCTCGTTTGTGGATATGAGGTGGCTGCATTGGATCACGATTACTTAAAACATATGACCGAAGGCATCGATCGGGACGCCGTGCTCGAGGAGCTGATGCTCACTTACGGCAGGGACGTGTGGAACTATGCCTTCTTCATGACGGGCAAGCGGGAGACGGCCGAGGATATCGCCCAGGACGTCTTCATCAAGGCCTATCAGAATCTGCATACGCTCCGCGGAGAGTCCGGCGCCCGCGCCTGGCTGCTCAAGATCACGCGCAACACGGCCCTCGACTACTTCAAGTCGGCTTGGTATCGCCGCATCCGGCTGCCCGCCATCCTGCCGCTCCGGGAGACCCAGATGTCGGCGGAAAACGAATGGCTCGGCTCGCATCGGCAGCGCGAGATCTGGCGGACCGTGATGGAGCTGCCCCGCAAGCTTCGGGAGAGCCTTCTGCTTCAGGTTCACCACGGTCTCAGCATGGCAGAGATCGCGGAGCTGCTCCAGGTATCGGAAGGCACGGTCAAATCCCGCATCCACAGGGCACGGGCGACCATGAACAAGAAGTTCGAACTCGGACGCGAAGACGACGAGGAGAGGAGCGGTGGAACATGAAGGGCGACCGCGACCGTTGGGACCATACGCTGTCCGACCTGCCGCTCGGCTCCGGCGGCTTCGGCAGCCATACAATGAAAAAAGTAAAGGAGCGCATCAAAATGCTGGAACGACGCGCGAGGCGAAGGAGACGCATCGCCGCGGCCTCCGTCGCCTCGCTCGCCATCGCGGGAGCGCTTGTCTTCCGAGGCGAGCTGGCGAATCTGTTGAAGCATGACGAGGCCGCGAAGCCGGTCATCAGCGACACGGAGACGACGACGCTCAACATTATGTTTTGGGAAAACAATACGTTTATGACGTTGTACGGTCAGCCCTTTATCATCCGGCATCCGTCCGTCCGGTTCGAATACTCCGAGTATCCGGAAAGCGGCGCACCCGTCGCCGGCATGCCGGTCGGCATAGAGAAATATAGGGAAAATTTAATCAAAAACCATGCCGACTTGGTTCAGGTCCCGCTCGCCTACGTACCGGAGCTGTCCGCCGAGGGATTGTTGAAGCCGCTGGACACTTGGATGAAGAGGGACAAGCAGACGGACGAAGGCTGGAGCGAAGCCGTGCGGCAGACGGTCCGCGAGGCGGGCAGCGGGCAGCTGTACGGGTACGCACCCGAATTCAGCGGCAATGCGCTGTATTACAATCGCAAACTGTTCAAAGAAAACGGCATCCCCGAGCCAACGGACAGCATGACGTGGGACGAGGTCATGAATCTTGCCGCCCGATTTGAAGGATTGAAAAAAGACGAAAAACCGATCTACGGGCTGAGCTTCGGCTATTATTCAGACATCGCCTCTGAAGCGCTGGCGATCGGCGACAGCTTGGGACTGCGCTTCGCGGACGCGAAGCTCGGGCAAGCGACGGCGGATACGCCCGCTTGGTCGGACTTGTGGACGAAGCTCGCTGGCGGTCACCGCGCAGGCTGGATCAATAATGCGCCAAATCTGGAATGGGAAGGCAGCATCGAGATGAAAGAGCTGTACAAGGGAGATCCGTTCTTAAATGGACGTTCGGCAATGGTATACGCTTCGAACTCCTATCTCACGAACATCGCCCAGGCGGGCGCCGGTCTTGGACTGGGTGACGGTGACTGGGCCGTGCTATCGCCGCCGGCTGGCAACGAAAACCGCGGCACGGACGGCGCCTTCGAGGTTCCTTACGTATTCGCCATACCCGCGAAATCCGCCAACGCGGATGCGGCGTGGGAGTTGGTCAAGTATATGATGACCCCGTCGCAGTCCAACCGCTACATCCGATTTTCCCACGGATCTTTCCTGCCGACCGTGGCCGCCGACGAATCAACTGACGGCGGACGGTCCTCCGTGTTCTACCGAGCCTCGGTCGATTCTACCTACCTGCTCGACGTCTCGAAGCGGAATTCCGACCCGGTCTATAGCAACCTCGTGGCAGCCGTTCGGACCGAAGCGTACAATCGCACGCATAACCTGGGCGATGGCGAGCTTGACGTGCCCGGGCTGCTCAAGGCGCTGCAAACGAAGGCGGTGCAATCGCTTGCCGCCAAGACAGACGGCAAAGCCGAATCGCAGGGGGCGGCGCCATGAAGCGGCTCCCGTTCCTCCTGGCGCTGGCGATGCTGCTCGCGGCGGCCGCCGGCTGCACTCAGCGCACCTCCGAGGCGCCGGAGCGCAAAGCGCTAACCGTCGCCTGCTGCCAGAACTATACGTACGACTCGCAGTTCAGGGACTTTATCGAAGCCGGCTTTCCCGATTGGGACGTCAAGTTCGTACCGATGCAGCCGGACAACGATTACAAGGCGTACGACGACAAGACGATGGCCGAATTCCTGGACCGGGAGAAGCCGGATCTGCTGATTTTGAACGTTCCGGACTTTAAGCTGCTGCGCGAAGCGGACAAGCTGCAAAATCTGGACGAATGGGCGGACAAAAAGAAAACGAAGCTTACCGAAACGGTGACGCAGGGCGTGTTGGACTTTTTGCGCGGCGACGACAATAGTCCGTTGTACGCAATCGGCCCGTCCTTTCACGCGGAGGCCCTATACTACAACAAAAACATCTTTGACCGACTCGGCATCCCTTACCCGACGGACGGCATGAATTGGGAGCAGACGATCGCGCTGGCCGACCGCGTGATGCAGGACAAGCGCCGGGCAAAGGACGAAATCGGACTTCATATTCCATGGCTGAAAGGTCCCTTCGATCTGCTTCAGCGCATCGCGGGTACCGAAGGCTTGACGTACGCAAACGCGAAAACCGGTGCCGTCACCTTCGACTCGCCCGCCTGGGAGCGCCTGTTCGGGCAGGTGGCCGCCGCTTACAAGCGCGGCACCTTCAAAGCTTCCTGGCCTAAAGGGCGCGAATCGGGCGAAACGACCTACTACGACCAGGAAGCGATGGAATCGGTCGCTCTGTTCGCGCAGGGCAAGGCCGCGATCACTGTAGACTCCAATAATTTGCTTACGAATCTCAAGTCTGCTTCCAAGATCAAGTTCGAATGGGGCGTCGCGACAGTGCCTGCCCGCTCGTCGGATCCCGCTCGGGGCGGCGAGATTCAATTGTACGAGATGCTCGCCATACCGGCCGGCGCGGCACACGCCGAGGAAGCGTGGGAGGTGCTCGCCTACTTCATGTCGGAGCGCGTAGGCAAAGCTAAGGCGGGACTCGGCAGCATGGGCGGCTTGGAATTGTCCGTGCAGAAGGACTACCCCGAGTGGAAGCAGGACGCGGACTACAAACCATTTTATGCGATTCGTCCGACCAATACGATGGATAGGTTCTATTATGGCGCGTCGCAGGGTCCGGGGAGCTTCGATGCGTCGTTCGCCGAGCTGGTGAACGGACATATCCGAAAAGTCGTGGAGGGTAAGGAGACCTCGAACGCGGCGTTCAAAGCGATTCAGTCTGAAGCCGAGATGCTTATGAAAAGGGCGCAGGCCGAAGAAAAGGCCAAAGGCGGCAGCGACACCGGCGCCTCGGGTTAACACAAAGACGACGCATGGGCGAAGGCGATTAAGCCTTTACCCATGCGTCGTTGTCGTCTGGATAAAGACCGATTAGGCCTTCACCCATGCGTCGTTGTCGTAGCCGCGCGCCTCCCAATAGCCGGTGTGAGGACGATCGATCAGTTCGATCCGGTCCAGCCATTTGACCGACTTGTACGCGTACATGCCGGGCACGATGAGCCTCACTGGACCGCCGTAGTCCCTGTGAATCGGCTTGCCGTCGTGCAGCACGGCGACGAGCACATCCTTCATGCGCGCCTGCTCGAGCGACAGGGCATCCGTATACTCGCCGTCCCCCGAATAGAACTTCGCATACTTGGCGCCAGCCTTGACGCCCGCTGCGTCCAACAGTTGCGCGAGCGGAATGCCCTCCCACGTATTGTTATAGACCGACCATCCCGTCACGCAGTGAAAGTCGCTGACCTGCACCTTGCGCTTGATCGCCAGAAACTGCTCCCACGTCCAGGTCGCGGGCTTGCCGACCAGGCCGTCGATCGTAAAGCGCCAGTTGTCCGAGTCGAAGTGCGGGAGAGGCGTCACCGTATAAAGGCGGAAGCTGCCTTTGGCGCCTCCGCCGATGACATTCGCCGAGTCGGGCAGCGGCTGGGGCGCCGGGAGCATACGGTTCGCGTCCGTCTCGTCCGCGGCGATGCTGCCGGATCCCGGCAAGGCGACCAAATTCTTGCCCATCCACCGGAAGAAAGACGGCAGCACGGCTGCGGCCAACGCCACGCCCACGGCGCCGCGAATGAATTGGCGGCGCGTCATCCAGGGCTGCGGACTCGCGGCCGGATGCAATCCGCCGCGCTCGCCGGTCGCATATGCCCCGCGCTCGCGCCGCTCGGGCTCGCCCTGGCCCGATCGTCTGACATTCGACAAAGCCGGTTCGGCGCCCGCTTCGTCGTCCGTCCGGATCGCGCGCCGCTGCGGCTGCTTGGCCCAGCGCATGCGCGTGATCGAGTGGTAGGCTGCGTACGGCAGCCCCACCCAAGTCAGCAGATCGTGAACGGCCAGCGCGTTCGTCGCCCATCGGGGCGGCAGATGGCGCAGCTGCCACAGCACGATGCCGGATGCCAGCCAGCCGAGCAGCAGAACGACGACGAACGCCAGATTGCCCCGCTGCAGAGGCCGACGCCGGAGCTGCTTCAAGTGCCGCTTCAGCAGCGGCGCGTACAGAATGAGAATGATGCCCGTGATGAGTCCAATATAGATGTGGAGCTGCTTCACCCATACGCGTCCCTCGCCAAGCCATCCTCTGGCCGCGCCCCAAGATAGGATCAAGCCGCTGACGGCCAGCACGACGACGAGCCATGCGTTCCAACGGTGAAGCTCCGCAAGCTGCTTGCCGAAGCCCTGCTTTTTCCGCTCAGCCATCTCCCCGCCTCCCTTCCAATATGTAACCTGCCTCAGTGCCAGATGGAAATAGCCGGCTGTATCGTTACGATACCGGAACCGCTGCAGCGTTGCTTTCCTCGCTTGCACGCGGGCAATCCGCTGCATTCCGCGCCGCAACGGCGCTTATCTCACTTACAGCAGTCTACCGCCGCTGCAGCGTTGCTTTCCTCGCTTGCACGCGGGCAATTCGCTGCCTTCCACGCCGCAACGGCGCTTATCTCGCTTACAGCAGTCTACTATCTCCCCAGTGTTGCTATTCTAGTTTGCTACCGGAAGCGGACCGACCCTATCGGCAGCCGCATACAATGCGCCTTCGCCATCGCGTCCCTGAAGCAAAACGGGCCGTCAAGAAGCCTCACCTGCCTCCCGACGGCCCGCCGAAGCACGGGTTAATGCCCCCGATGCTTCTCTTTGGCCTTGCGCTTCCTGCGCGCGTATGCCTCTGCTCTCTCGGCTTCCCGTCTCTCCTTCGAGACTTCGGCGCGCTCCCGCTTGCGCAGCTCGAGCTCGCGCTTCAGCGCGTCTTGAGCGGCCGTCGACACGCCGCGCCGCGCGGCCGTCTCGTCGCGTACCTTGCGTGCGAGCCGCTTCGGATTGACGCGCTTCGGCAACGCCGCCTCATCCGCCGAGGCCGGTACGCCGCGCACCGCCGCCAACAAAGCCGGCAGCTCGCGCTGCACGAAGTCATAGACTTCGGCGTCACCCGGCTCGGCACCGAACACATGCCTGACCGCGTACAGCTGCCCGCCCGACTCTTCTTCGGCTACGCCTGCCCACAATCGGCAGCCCGCATCCCAGAATACGGTCAATTTCATGCGGACACCCCCTCTGTCGAAAATGCGAGACACCGGACATCCCGAGGGGGGAAGGTTACTGAAGCGGATCCGGCATGCGCCGGCTCGCTCGTCCGGACTACCGACCGGAGCTGTGTTTTCGCGTCTCGAAATCAGTATATCATCTGAAGTTCACCGGAACATCCGGCGTTTTTTTGCGTCTAAGCATATGCGAAATTGAAATCAGCTAAATTCGTACATCTCAGGAGGTTATGCACCATGATCCGCAGGATGCTTCCGTACTTGGCCGCGTTAATGGCCGTCGCCATGCTGGCCGGCTGCGGCACAGACAAGAACAGCGGGAACGGCGCCCCGTCCGCTCCTTCCCAATCCGCTATAGCTTCGCCTTCCTCTTCTTCAAGCCACGCCCCGGTCACGCCTGTCGGGTCTTCGCCCGCCGCGTCCGCAGGATCTTCCGACTCGGAGGCTTCGCTGTCCGCCGCGGCCAAGGATATCGTCGAGGCGCTCCGCGACCGCGACCTGAAGCGTCTCGATTCGTGGATCGATCCGAAGCTGGGATTACGCTTCTCGCCCTACGCAGCGATGACGGAGCAGGATCAAATATTCAAGCCCGACGCCCTCCCCTCCTTCAAAAACGCAGACAAGATCAAGTGGGGAACGGCCGACGGCAGCGGCGAGCCGATCGAGCTCACGTTCCGCGACTACTTCGACAAGTTCGTGTACGACAAAGACTTCGATACCGCTCCGTCCGTATCGGCGGGCAAGCTCGTCGGCAAGGGCAATACCGTCTACAACGGCCAGGACGTGTACCCCGGCTCGTCGTTCGTGGAGTTTCACTTCCCGGGATTCGACGATTCCGCGGACGGCATGGATTGGGAGAGCCTGATCGTCACGCTCGTGCAGGACGGCGGCGATTGGAAGTTGGTCGCGCTCACGCATGCGCAGTGGACGATCTAACATGCGCATAATAAAACAAGCACCCGCGTCGGAATGACGCGGGTGCTTGTTCGTAAGCGGACGGCTTACAGTTGGTTTTGGATCTTCGCCTTCAGCGAATCCTTGCTTTGCAGACCGACCAGCTTGTCGACCGGTTGGCCGTCCTTGAACAGGATCAGGGTCGGGATGCTCATGACGCCGAATTGGGAAGCCAGTTCAGGCTGCTCGTCGACGTTGACCTTAGCGATCGTCGCCGTGCCTTGAAGCTCGGACGACAGTTCTTCTACGATCGGGAGCTGCATTTTGCAAGGACCGCACCAAGGGGCCCAGAAATCAAGCAGAGACACGCCTTCGCTTACGGTCTCGTTAAAGTTGTCTTTCGTTACGACTACGGCCATCGTAATCCACTCCTTAAAGGGTTTATGAATCCTGTCTACTGATCCTATATGATGATCGGTCGCGAAGCTCGAAGCTCCGTCCCGCTCCATCCGTGAAGCCGCTGCGCCGGTTGCGCGCAGAGAATACAACACACCTTACCCCGGCCTATGTCTTCTGACACGCCTTGATGCGGGACAGCATCTGGCCGATCGTGATCCCCTGGAAGTAGCTCTCCAGCTGCTTCTCGGCGCCGCAGAACACGGAATTCATCACTTCCTGCATATTCGAGCCTACCATGCAGTCCATGTCCGGATTGCCGCTGCACCAGTTCGGCGTGATCGCTCCCGCGGCCATCGTCCGGTAAATATCGGCGAGCGTCATGTTCGCCGGATCCAGACAGAGCCTGTAGCCGCCGCCCGAGCCTTCGCGCGTCGTGACGTAGCCGTTCTTTCGCAGAAAACCGAGCACCTTGCGCACCCGCGCCGGATGCGTGCACACGTTGGCCGCGATCTCTTCGCTCGAGGCCATGCCGTCGGGCTTATGAGCGAGCAGGACGAGACTGTGTACGGCAATTATAAATTCGCTGTTCATTGCGGCGCCCCCTTTCCCGGCGGGTTACTGTAATATTAACAGTTACAGTTGAAAGTGTCAAGGGGATAAGCCGGGTTATCGATTAGCATACCGCCGGCTTAACCGCGCTATTCCTCGACGCCTCAGCCCTCGACCCGATCGGGATCCATGCCGAATCTGCGATCTTCGTTCAGAGCGTCGATCCGGGCCGTATCGGCGTCCGAGAGCGCGAAGTCGAACACATCCCCGTTCTCCTCGATCCGACGAGGCCGCACGGACTTGGGGATGGTGACGATATCCTGCTGCAGATGCCAGCGGATGACGATCTGCGCAGGCGTCTTGCCATACTGTTCGGCCAGTTCGGCGAGCAGCGGCACATCCAGTCGCCCCTGCATGAGCGGACGCCAAGACTCCGGCTGAATGCCCTCGCGCCTGCAAAAAGCGAGCAGGTCCTTCTGCGTCAGCAGCGGATGAAGCTCGACCTGATTGACCATCGGCTTGATCCTGCAGGCGCCCATCAGATCCTCAAGATGATGGATCTTGAAGTTGCTGACGCCGATAGCGCGGACCTCCCCGTCTTCGTACAAGCGCTCGAGCGCCCTGTACGTATCCTTGTACTTGCCGGGGACCGGCCAATGGACCAGATAGAGATCGACCGCGCCGATCCCGAGCCGCTCCTTGCTCCTATAAAAAGCGCGCAGCGTCTCGTCGTAGCCCTGCTCGTCGTTCCACACCTTGGACGTAACGAACAGCTTGTCCCGCGGCACGCCGGATGCCCGGATCGCCCGGCCCACGTCCGCCTCGTTTCCGTATAGAGACGCCGTGTCGATGGCACGGTAGCCGGCCGCGAGCGCCGCTCGCACCGCGTTTTCCGTCTCCTCGCCCGACTTGGCCCGCCATACGCCGAGTCCCAGCCTGGGCATGCGTTCGCCGTTCAGCAGCTCCACGGAGCTCGCCTTCGTCCAGCCCATCCCTTCCACTCCCTTTCGCTTCTCTTAGGCCATGTTAACACGAACGGACGCAGGCCGCACATTGATCGCGACCCTTCGATCTGGCATACTCAAAGTGTCGGCGAAGCCTTGCGCCCGCCCCAACTTCACAACAGACGAGGAGCTTATGCTCATGCATATCGACATTTACTCAGACATGGTCTGCCCGTGGTGCAGAATCGGCAAAAAGAACGTGATCGACGCGATCGAACAGTGGGTCTCGGAATCCGGAGAGAACGTCACGGTCAGCTATCATGCCTTTCTTCTGGATCCTTCGCTGCCTCCCGAAGGGCTGCCCTTCCGCGCTTCGATGGCGCACAAGATGGGCGGCGAGCACCGCATCGAGGAGATGCTGCAGCGCGTAACCGACGCCGGCGCGGCCGTCGGCGTACCGTTCCGGTTCGACCGGGTGACGCGGATGCCGAATACGGTGCTGGCGCATCGTCTGACCGCGATCCTGCCCGCAGACCGGCAGGAAGCGTGGATCGACGCCGTCATGATGGCTTATTTCGAATACGGCAGAGATATCGCGAAGCGCGAAGTGCTGCTCGAGATCGCTGCGGACCTCGGCCTTGAGACCTTCCCGCTGGAGACGGCGCTGGAAGAAGGCCGCGGAGCCGAGGAGGTCCAAGAGGATCTGGAGCGCGCTTCGGCCATGGGCATCTCGGGCGTTCCGTTCTTCGTGCTGAACAACAAGTACGGGTTGTCCGGCGCTTACCCGGCGGCCGAATTCATCAAGGCGTTCGGGAAGATCGCGGAGCAGGGGCAAGAGCAAGGGAAATAGAACTAAGTAATAGAACAAGAACGGACGTAGACTGGCGCCAGGAAAAGGGCTAGGGCAAGGGACAGTCGGGCAAGGGGCAGTCGTGAAGATCGGCCGGGAAAGGCGCTGCGATAAGCCTCGCTAGATTCCGGCGGCCGTCAAGACAGGGTTCCCGGGCGTGCATTATGAAGACTGAAATAAGCCGACGGGCAAGGTGCCGTCGGCTTATTCGCCATGCCGGCCAGGGATCGGGATGCCCGTCTCCGCCATAAGCCGCCCCGTCGTACGCTTCAGCTGCCGCACGAACGCTTCGAGCGTCCGCGTGCCCGGATCGCCTTTTCGCCGCAGCAAATAATAGCTTCGCCTGAATGGAAGACCCGCGGATTGAACGATGCGCAAGGCGCCCGACGCCAGCTCCTGCCGCAGCGACCAACGCGACAGCGGCGCGACGCCAAGTCCAGCCGCCGCCATCTCCTTGACCAGCTGCGTGCTGCCGAGCTCCATGAGCCGTTCCGGCCGCATCCCCCATGCCGAAAACACTTCCTCGGTGGCCGCACGCGTGCCTGATCCCGTCTCCCGGACAAGCCACAGCTGCGAGCAGAGCCGGTTGGGATCCGCCTCGCCCGCAGCCGCCAACGGGTGCCCGCCGGCCGCGACGATGACGACCTCGTCGCCGGCGATCGCCTCCGCCTCGAGCCCCGATCCGATCTCTTCGCCTTCCACGATGCCCACATCGAGCTCCTTTTGCCGCAAACGCTCCGCGATGCCCGCCGTATTGCCGATCGCGATCGAGGGGCGAATATCCGGGTAGCCGCGCATGACCTCGGCCATCGCATGCGGCAGCACATATTCGCCGAACGTGTAGCTGGCGCCGATGGCGAGCGGCCCCCGCACGCTTCCGGACAGTTCGTCGACGCGCTCTCGCATTCTGTCGTATTGCGCGCCGATCTCCCGAGCGTGGCCCAGTACGATCTCTCCCGCGCGGGTCAGCGAGACCGACTTGCTGCTTCGCTCCAGCAGCTTCGCTCCCATCGAATGCTCGAGCGCGCGAATATGCTGGCTGACCGCCGGCTGCGTCATATGAAGCCGCTCCGCGGCGCGGGAAAAGTTGCGCTGCTCGGCCACCGCAATGAACACCTGCAGAGGGATATCCAAGTCGATGCGCCCTCCAATCATAAGTTCAAACTTATTATTTAAATCATTATAATTGATTTCACTTATCATAGACAGCGCGGTATGCTTCTCCTACGTCAAACGAACGTTTCCGTCGCGCTTGGAAAAACAAGCCATGACGGCGAACGTCGAACGGAGGAAGTCTCTATGAATACCACGCCTTTATACAGATCGCTGTCGGAGCGCCTGCCGAAGCCAGGCATCCTGGCGCAGTCCGGGTTCTGGGGCGGACTCGGGTTAACCACCTTGCTGGCGGCAGCCGGATGGCTGCTTGCACGGATTCCCGGTCTGCACATGCTTGGACCGATGGCCTGTACGCTGCTTGCGGCTGTCGCATGTAGACATTTTTGCGGCTACCCGGAGTCATTGTCCCCGGGCATCCGCTTTAGCACGGCCCGACTGCTGCGGCTCGCGGTCGTGCTGTTCGGTCTACGGGTGCCGCTGGACGTCATGTGGCGCCAAGGCATGCCCTTGCTCGGAGGCGCAGCCGCCGTGCTGGCCTTCTCGCTCGTCGCGGGTCTCGCCCTAGGGCGGCTCTTCAAGACGGATCGCCAGATCACGCTGCTGCTTGCCATCGGCACAGGCGTCTGCGGCGCTACGGCGATCGCGGCTGTCGCCCCAGGACTGGCGGCGCGGGAAGACCGGACAGCCGCCTCGGTCGGCATGGTCGCCGTCGCCGGAACGCTCGCCTCGGTGGCGTACGTGCTGATCGCGGGCTGGCTGCCGCTGGACCCGCACCGCTACGGCATCTGGGCGGGGCTGACGTTGCACGAGACCGCCCAGGTCGCGATGGCCGCCGGTGCCGGCGGCCCCGAAGCGCTGGACAGCGGCATGCTGGCGAAGCTCAGCCGCGTATTCTTGCTCGCGCCGCTCTGCGTCGCGCTGCACGTACACGGCCGGCGCCGGGCGAAGCGCGCCGCTGCGGCGGGAATGCCGGCCGCGGATGCTGCCGCCTCGTTCCCGTGGTTCCTGCTCGGCTTCGTCGGCATGAGCCTGCTCGCCACCGGCTGCGCCGCCATCGGACTGCCGCTGTCGGCGGCCGTTAGCGCGGACGCGACGCAGCTCACGACGGCGCTGCTCACCATCGCGATGGCCGGCATCGGGCTTAACGTCAACCTACGCGCCATGCGCGATTCGTTGCGCCCCTTCGCACTCCTGCTGCTCCTGTCGGCACTCTTGTCGGCATTGACGCTGGCCTTGCTGCTGTAACACACGTCTGCGCGAACCGGAGAAGCGGCATGCGCCACTGCTCTCCGCGGAGCGTTGCGCAAGGTGCGACTAAATGGTGGCGTTAACCACGACGAAGCGCGAACAATGCGCATCATACAACTCCATGGCGACGTCGATCGCGGCTGCGTATCCAGAGTGTCTAAAGTACAACTAATTGACTGGAGCAACCACGACGAAATGCGAACAGCGCGCCTCATACAATTCAACGGCGGCGTCGATCGAGGCTGCGTACCCATTAGTGTCTAAAGTACAACTAATCGGCGGCGTCAACCGCGACATGATGCGAATAGTTACCATAATGCAACTAAATTCGTCGCTGCAGGCGGAATTCACATTAAACCAGAGAAATAATTGCATTTTGGCAACTATCACCTCGGGATCTTCAATTTCGGACGAAAATAGTTGCATTTGGGACATTATCGGCGAACAGAGACGACGCCCGCGCCATTTCCCCCGCCTTCGCTGCGCCTTACTCTGCCCCGATGCCCATTTCCATGCCACGGCCCTCGCCATCGTTGCCCAGCCGCTCCGCGACTGCGCGCGCGATCCACACCCCTGCCGCGCCGGCTTGCGCGAGCCCTCGCGTGATGCCCGCGCCGTCGCCGCCGCAGTACAAGCCGGATATCTCGGTCTCGAGCCGGTCCGTCAGCTGCGGACGCGCGGAGTAGAACTTCGCCTCGACGCCGTAGAACAAGGTATGCTCTGACGCGAGGCCCGGCGTGACCTTATCCAGCGCCTCCACCATCTCGATCAGGCTTTTCATCGTGTTGTAAGGCAGCACCAGGCCCAAATCTCCCGGCACGGCCTCCTTCAGCGTCGGCTCCAGGAAGCCCTCCTTGATCCGCGCGGCCGTCGAGCGGCGCCCCCGCAAAATGTCGCCGTACTTCTGCACGATGACGCCGCCGCCGGACAGGTCGTTCGCCCGCTCACAGATCTCGCGCGCGTATTCGTTCGGCTTGTCGAACGGCTCGGTGAACTTGTGCGAGACGAGCAGCGCGAAGTTCGTATTCGACGAGCCCAGGGCGGGATCCTTATAGGCGTGGCCGTTCGCGGCCATGACGCCACTGTGGTTTTCGACGACCACATGTCCCGACGGATTGCTGCAGAACGTGCGGACGCGCGTGCCCACCGAGGTGTTGTATACGAATTTCCCCTCGTACAGATGCTCGTTGATCTCGCGCATGACCACGTCCGACGTCTCGACCCGCACGCCGACATCGACCTGGTTGCTGTGCATCTTGATGCGCCGCTTCTTCAGCACCTCCGTCAGCCATGCGGAGCCGTCCCGGCCCGGAGCGACCACGACCGTGTCCGCCGCCAGCTCTTCGCCGCCTTTGAGCACGACGCCCGTCACCCGGTGTCCGCCGCCCTCCTTCGCGGTGATCAGGTCCGCAACCTCCGTCTTGAAACGCATCTCGATCTTGTCGGACAGGTAGGCTGCGATCGACTTGAGAATCTCCAGATTCTGCTCGGTGCCGAGATGCCGAACCTGCGCGCGCAGCAGCTTGAGTCCCGCGGCATAGGCGCGCTGTTCGATGCTCTTGACGACGTCCGTCGTCGGATCGGTGATCGTATGCGTCGCGCCGTGCGCGAGGTTGACTTCGTCTACGTACTTGATGAGGCCGAGCACCTGCGACGCCGGCAAATAATCCGTCAGCCACCCGCCGAACTCGGTCGTAATGTTGAATTTGCCGTCGCTGTACGCGCCCGCGCCGCCGAAGCCCGCCGTGATCGAGCAGGCCGGCAGGCAGCCGGCGAATTCCTTTTTCCCTGCAGCCGGAGGGCAGAGCTGGATCTTCTCCTCGAGAATGGGGCAGCGGCGACGATGAATCTCGTGGCCTTTGTCCAGCAGCAGCACCTTGAGATGCGGGGACTTGAGATAGAGCTCGTAGCACGCGAATATACCCGCCGGTCCTGCGCCGACGACGATGACGTCATAGGTGTTCGTCATTTTTCCGCCTCCCGAAAATGAAAAAATTCCCGACCGCCAAAAGATACGGAGATGCCCTCCGCTCCTTCGTAGTCGGGAATTCACGGTTCCCGGTAGAGACCACCGGCCCTTATCGCCGGAGATATACGAATGCGCGTATAGTGGATGCCTGTTGGCGGCTAGGTACTTGCTGCCTTGCTATTGGGGAAGCGAAGCGGCAGCCGGATCGCTGCCAGGTACTCCATGCATCCCGACAGTTAGTTTACGCGGGATAGACGTACGTGTCAATGACAATCACCCATATTGTACGCTTAAATTCGCAAAATCATTACATCCTTCGCTAAATCCATATTCAAATTGCAGCAAAAACCGAACATTACCCGACGCTATACAGCAACCGATCCGACACCCGGGCCCGATCCCTGCATCGTCTCTTGCTGTACGGCAGGCTTCCTGCCCCAACAGCAAAAAAAGCTGCCCTTCCGCCGCAATCCCGCGACTTCCGAACAACCCTTCGCACTGCGTTGCTTGCGCCCATCCCGAATGCCGCTATTTGCTTAGCCCGTTCTCCCCGCGCGAGGTGAGGCGGCGCGTGTCGGCTGTCAACCTCACGTCCATGTCGCCAGCGCTATCCCGCCAACTGCACGTCCACGCTCACCGTCAGCGTCTGCTCGGCGGTGCCCCGGTACACGCCCTTCACCGGCACGATGTCGAGATAGTCCCGTCCGTGCGCCAGCTTCACGTACCGCCAATCGACGAGTCCGTTGTTGGTCGGATCGAAGCCCTGCCAGCCCATGCCAGGCACGTACGCCTCGACCCAAGCGTGGGACGCCTGCTCGAAGTCCGCATTGCGCCCTTGCAGGTCACCGACGAAGTGATACCCGCTCACATACCGCGCGGGCACGCCGCGCATGCGGCAGATCGAAAGCAGCAGATGCGCGAAGTCCTGGCAGACGCCCGAGCCGATGGCGATCATCTCGTCCGCCGTCGTGTGGACCGCCGTCGACAGCGGCTTGTACTCGAAGTCGCCGAAGATGCGGCCGGACACGCATTGGACGAAGTCGAACACGCCGACCTGCTCGGCTCCGCATGCCGCATCCTCCGCATACCCCGCGACCGTCGGATGGAACGTCGCGAACGGCGTCGGCAGCAGATACTCCGCATTGGCGTCTCGAAACGAGTCGCTGCGCAGCCGCACCCACGACTCGGCAGGCTCGGTCTCCAGCTTGCGCTTCATCTCCGAATCGCGGGTAACGACCGTCGATTGGGAGGTGATGACGAGCTCTCGGTGCGGATGGTTAGCCGTAAAGGCATGCACGCGATTGCCGAAGTAATCCTCGTAAGACATCAAGGAAACGTTGGGCTCGATGATCAGGCGGTGCTGATAGCACGCCTGGCGCTCGTCGGTCCGAGGGGCGAGACGCAGCTCATTGACACTGTCCGTCACCGGCGCGCCGTACCGGTAGGTCGTGACGTGGGTAATATCCAGCTTCATGCCGTGACCTCCCGTCCGGGGGAAAAAAACACCTTCGCCATCGCTTCTCCGAGCTGCCTGTTCGTGGCTAGCAGCTGCTGCAGAACGGCGTCCAGCGATTCGGCGTTAATGTCATGACGCTCCAGCCAGCCCAATTCGGAGCGCGCTTTGTCCGCAGTCCGGATGATCCGCTCAAGCCCCGAGCCCGAACCGCTCGAACCGGCCCGCAGCGACTTGACGTGGTCGGAAAAGGACGACAACGCATAATGAACGGAGCGCGGGAACTGCTCCTGCAGGAGCAGGAAAGAGAAGACCTCCTCCGTGCTCAGTTCATTGATGCCGAGACGGCGATAAGCTTCATAGCCGCCAACGGACTTGAGCACGGCCATAAGGTACGCGTAGGAGGAGCCGCCCGTCTCCATCGTATAGCGCAGGACGGATTGGAGCAGACGCACGATATTTTCCGATCGCTCGAGATATCTGCCGCTCTCCATCATGCCGTATGCGTCGTCGCGCAGCGCGATCGACACCGCCGTCCCCTGGAACGCTGCCAAGCCTTCTTTGATCCGCTGGTAAAACCGGTGCGGAGAGTCGCCGAGCACCTCCGCGGTATCGCAATTTTTAAGCCACAGATAGAAGCCGTTGAGCAGATTCCAGAGTTCGGACGGCAGCCGATCCCGGATCTTCCTCAAGTTGTCGCGCGCTTGGCCGACGCAGACGACGAGCGAGTTCGCCTGCGTCGCATCCAGGGCGAGGAAATGAATCACATTGCGTTCGCCGTATTCGGCGTACTTCTCCTCGTAGGCGGACAAATCGCCGATCGCGCCGACGATGCGGCGCCAGACTTGCTCGTCGGTACCCTTTTCATCCTCCCGCAGATGATAATACACGTCGATGAGCCGCGCGTGGTTCTCAGCCCTCTCCGTATAGCGTCCGATCCAGAACAACGATTCCGCGATACGGTCCAGCATAGGCTTTTCCCTCCTCGTCACGATCAGGCTAACACCCAAGTATCCTTGCAGCCGCCCCCTTGGGACGAGTTGACGACCAGCGATCCCTCCTTCATGGCGACGCGGGTAAGTCCTCCGGGAAGTACATGCACCTGTTTGCCGTTCATGAGCGCGAACACGCGGAGATCGATATGGCGCGACACGAGGCGTCCGTCCATGCATACGGGGGCGGTCGACAGCTTGATCGTCGGCTGCGCGATATAATTGTCGGGATCGGCGACGATCTTCTGCGCGAAAGCCTCGCGCTCCCGCTCCGTGGACGAAGGCCCGATCAGCATGCCGTAGCCTCCGGAGAGCGAAGTCTCCTTGACCACCATCTCCTCCAGCCGCTCCAGCACGTATTCTCTTTCTTCCGGGCGGCTCATCAGATAGGTCGGAACGTTGGGGAGGATCGGCGCCTCGTTCAAATAATAGCGGATCATGTCCGGTACGAACGTATAAATCGCCTTGTCGTCGGCCACGCCCGTGCCCGGCGCGTTCGCGATCGCGACGTTGCCGAATCGGTAGGCGTTCATCAGCCCGGCTACGCCGAGCATCGAGTCAGGCCGGAAGGCAAGCAGGTCGAGAAAGTCGTCGTCGATGCGCCGGTACAAGACATCTATCTTACGTTTGCCGCGGGTGCCGCGAATGTAGATCTTATGGTCCTCGCAGACCAGGTCGCGGCCCTCTACCAGCTCGATGCCCATCTGTTGGGCGAGGAACGCGTGCTCGAAGTAAGCCGAGTTGAAGCTGCCGGGCGTGAGCAGCGCGATGACGGGGTCGCTTTTGCCGGACTGAGCCATACCCCGCAGGGAGGAACGAAAGGCGTCGAGCGTGCGGTCGATGCCCCGAACGGCGTGCGCAAAGTACATTTCCGGAAAGTCGTGCGTCATGATCGATCGGCTCTTGAAAAGGTAGGAAAAGCCCGATGGCGAACGCAGATTGTCCTCCAGCACGTAGTAGTCGCCCTTGTCGTCGCGAATCAGGTCGATACCGGATGCCGTGACGTAGGCGCCTCCCGGCACTGATAAGCGCATCATCTCGCCCCTGAAGTACCGGTTGCCGAGCACCATGCGCCGAGGGATTAGCCCGTCGCGGAAGATATTCTGCTCGTGGTACACGTCATGCAAAAAAGCGTTAAGCGCTCGTACCCGTTGGGAAACGCCGCGCTCGATCCTCTCCCACTCGGCAGCGGGAATGATGCGGGGGACGAGGTCGAACGGAATCGTGCGCTCCAGCCCCTCGGTCTGGCCGGGTTGGGAGAGCGTGAACGTAATGCCTTCTTCCAGCAGCCGCCGGTTCATCTGTCGCTGCCTCGCGTCTCGTTCGTCGATGCCGAGGCGGGAGAGAATGGCCTGAACTTTCTCGTAATGCGGTCTGACCTGCGTCCCCTCGAACATCTCGTCGTAAAACTTGGAGGCCGGAGGAGACAGCGAGGTAATCGCGTTCCATAATTCCATGACTGCGGCTCCTCTCCGCGCAGGATCGCGAAGGAGAAGAGCCTTCCTCCCTTCGCGCGGGGATCAGGCGGTAGACGCTTCGTTCGGTTCCTTTTCCGATTATGGCCCAGGAACCATTGTTTAAATGAATCATATTCGCCGGCATTGTTTATGTCAATATTTATTACATATAAAAAGCAAATTCTACGTATTATATGACTTATATCTATCTTTTCATGTCATAAATAGTTTGCCGAGCGGCCGCCCAAAGAGAGACGGAGAGGCTAAGAGCTCGATTTCCATAGCACTTCGGGCCTATTAGGTATCGAATCCGCCTCCCGAAAAATGAAAAATCCCGACCGCCGAACGAGACGGAGATGCCCTCCGCTCCTTCATAGTCAGGATTTGTCGAACGATAAAAACAGGTCCGGATCGTACACGTGCGACAGCATGATCAGGCGATCCCGTTTGCGTTTTGCGCCGAATGGACGATCCTGCCGCCCTCAGCGGAAAAACAGCGGCAAATACGGCCGGTTCCGCTCCAGCATCTCGTCCAGCATCCGCTGCGCATCGTTCACAGACGGTACGAGCGGATGATGAGCCAGCGCCAGCAGCGCCTTTCCTTTGTCGCCGGTCACGGCCGCCTCGATCGCGAGCCGCTCGTACGTCTTGACCGCGTGGATCAACCCTGTCACCGAAGGCGGCACCGTTTTAAGCGGCTGCGGCACGGGACCCTTTGAGGCGACGACGCAGTTCACCTCGATACATGCGTCGTCCGGCAGGAAGCCGAGGATGCCGTCGTTGCGCACGTTCAGCGTTTGTACGTCGCGCGAGTCGTTGTGCAGGGACACCATCAGCTTGACGGCCGCCTCCGAATAGTAGGCTCCGCCGCGCTGCTCGAGCTGCTTCGGCTTCTCCGCCAGGTTCTCGTCCCGATAGATGTCGAACAGCTCGTTTTCCAGCCGCTTGACGGTCTCCGCCCGGGTCTCCCCCTTGGCGGCCGCTGCCTGCTGCTCGGTCAGCAGCTCGCGGTGCAGGTAGAAATACTTCAGATAATAGGAGGGAATCGCGCCGAGCGAACGCAGCAGCTCCGCGTTCCAGCTCGACTGCGGCACGTTTTTAGCCGAATAGCCTTCATGGTTGTCGCCAAGCAGCTCCGGGAGCTTCGACTCGCCGTCTACCGTAATGCCGCTGATCCAATGCAGGTGGTTAAGACCGACGAATTCGCAATGGATGCGGTCTGCGGATACGCCATACAGGGAGGATAGCCATTTGTAGGCGGCGATCGGCGAATTGCACAGGCCGACCGTGCGGATCGCGGAATGCTTCAGGATCGCTTCCGTCACCATGCCCGCCGGGTTGGTAAAGTTCAGGAGCCAGGCGTCCGGGCACAGTTCCTCCATGTCGCGCGCGATGTCCAGCAGCACGGGAATCGTGCGCAACGCCTTCATCATGCCCCCCGGCCCGGTCGTCTCCTGCCCGATCATGCCGTAGCGCAGCGGGATCGTCTCGTCCCAGGCTCTCGCCTCGAGCAGCCCGACCCGCATCTGCGTCGAGACGAAGGTCGCTCCCGACAGCGCCTCCCGCCGGTCGAGCGTCATCCAGAGCTTGATCGGCAGGCCCGACCGTGCCACCATCCGCTCGGCCAGGCGGCCGACGATGTCCAGCTTCCACTTTCCTTCCGGGATGTCGACCAGCACGATTTCCTTCACCGGCAGCTTGTCGTAATGAAGAATAAAGCCTTCGATCAATTCCGGCGTGTACGATGAACCCCCGCCGATTACCGCTACCTTCATGTCCAATTCGTCCCCCTTAACCCGCTTGCTTTACCGACAAAGCGCGTGTCAGATTGTCATAAACCTCTGCAGGCACCGTCGACCCGGCCCTCTCCATCGCGAGCAGCAGCGCGCCTCCTGCCGGCTCGATCGTCAGCACGGTCAAACGGCTCTCGGGAGCCGCGCCGCGGACGATCGACTCGATAGCAGGGACGACGAAGCGGCTGTCTCCTCTCGTCAGCACGCTGCCCACCAGTACGATATCGAACCGGTCCGACTCCATGCCTAGCCTGCGGATGGTCGCTCGGGCCGACAGGCCAAGCTCGGTCCCCTGGCGCCGCAGAATCGCCCGCGCCGCTTCGTCGCGGTCCGCGACATCGAACAGCAGCTTGGCGAGATCGCCCGGAATGCGCGCGCCTCGGTCGAGGAAATCATGGAACATCGCCTCCACCGAGGCGTAGCCGAGTTTTCCCGTGATCGCCTCCGTGAGCAGCGTGGGCGCCTCTCTGCCTTCCCAGGCCCGGATCACGGAGCGGAACGCCTCCACAGCCAGATCGCCGCCGCCCCCGAAGTCGCCGAATTCGTAGCCGAAGCCGCCGCATTGGAACGACTCCCCTCGCTTGTTCACCCCGTAGCAGTTGGTCCCGCTGCCGCAGACGAGCACGACGCCATCCGGCTGCCGGGTGCCCGCGCGCAGCCCGATCACCGTGTCGCATACGACATCATGATCGTCTAGGCCCATGGCGGCTACCATCGGGCGCAGGATGCGAAAATCCGCTTCCCGGTCGGCCCCCGCCAAGCCATAAACGGCATAGGCGATATCGCCGCGCGAGAGGCTCGCCCGTCCGAGCGCCTCCTCCACGGCCAGGCGGATATTCGCCTCGGCGAGCTCGGGGCCGAGCTGGTGGTTACCGCATCCCCCGTATCCCCGGCCGATGACCTCGCCCCTCTCGTTGCAGACGACGGCGAGCGTCTTGCTCCCGCCTCCATCGACGCCCAAATAGTACTTCAAGTAACCTCGCTCCCTTAAACGGCGCGGGACCGGCAGTCCGCGCGTGCGCCGCAGGGCGCCCCGCGCAGGGCGACCGGCCCCTCGCCTTCCGAATTCAATGCGCGCTTACGGCTTAAGCTTGCTCAGGTTTTCCTGCCATCGCTTCGTCTTGTAATCCAGCAGCTTCTCGTATCCGACCTTCTTCGCATCCGCGTTCGCTTTGTCCAAAATCGCGAATACGTCCTCGTCGCTCTTGCCGTTCATAATCGACTGGGCAAACGCCTTCTCGTAAATATCCTTCACGCTCTGCGCCACGATGCCCTCTTCCGAGTCCCCGGCGGGCTCGAGGTTCACGAACTCAGTCGTGTTGTACTGCGTTTTCCACGTTATTTCGGACTGCCATTTCGTTTCCCAGCTCTTAAGCTCCTCCGGAAGCGTGGACTCGAACTTCATCTTCGAGTTGTCCACGTATACCGTATTGCCGACCCACTGCAGGTCGACCGTATCGTTCATCAGCTTGTCGCGCCCCTTCGTGTCGCTGGTGAATTTCTCGGTGAATTTGGGCTTATCCTCTTCGTCCGCGCCATCCCAGTACAGCCCCGGAGGCCCCCACATGATGACGCGTTCGCCTTCCGGCCCCGTCAGCCAATCGAGAAAGGCGAAGATGGCCTCGGGGTCCTTGGCGTTTTTCGTAATGACACTCACGTTCCAGCCCAGTTGGTTGTAGGAGCCGGTGAAGATTTTATTTTTATCGAGGCCCTCCTTATGGATCGGCCATACCATGATATAGCCGGCGTCCGGATCCTGCGCTTGCAGCGTCGAGTTGCCGATGGCGCCGAATTCGGTCGGACTGGAAGCGGCATAGACGGCCACCTTGCCGGTAATCACGTTCTGCTCGACCTGGTCGCGCGGCTGCGTGAACGTATCCGGGGTCATCAGCTTCTCGCGGTACAGCTTCGAGCCGAACGCCACCGCTTGGCGGAACGCGTCGTCCTCGAACACCGACGTCAGCTTGCCGTCCTTGGGCAGCGCGATCATCGGCAGACTGTCGAAGTCGTAAGGGTGATTCTCGGCGAACGCCGAGGTCAGGATGTTGACGGCCTCAGCCTTCTGTCCGCCCTCGAACGGGATGACATCCGGGAATTTTTCTTTGACCAGCTTCAGATAGTTGTACAGATCGTCCGTCGTCTCCAGCTTCGGCGAGCCCAGCTCTTTGTAGATTTTTTTGTTGACGACATAGCCGGCGTTGCCGTTCGGCTGGGTCGTATACCAATTGGGGAATTGATAGATTTTGCCGTCCGGGGAACGGAGCATATTCAGCGTCGAATCGCCCGCCCACTTTTTGAGATTCGGATATTTATCCAGGTAATCGTCGAACGGCACGAGCATGCCGGCCGCGCGCAGCTTCTCTACGTCGGCGCCGCGCTCCAGCCAGATGACGTCGGGCAGTTCGCTCGAGACGATCATCGTGCTCAGCTTCTGGGCTGCGTTGCCGCCGGAGCTGATCGGAACGACGTTCACCTTTTTGTTTTCCTTGATCCATTTGGAGGCCTCGTCCTCGCCCCAGTTCGGCATCGTATACCAGTCGTAGTGCCCGTAGAACGAGAATTCGAGCGGCTTCTCGCCGAGCTTGTAGACATCGCCCGCCGCTTGCGCCGACGCGCTGCCGCTCGCGACCTGAGACCCGCTCGCGGACGGCGACGCCTCTTCGCTGCCGCCCTTCGAGCACCCCGAGACGATCAGGACGGCCGCCAGCACCCCTGCCAGCGGAAGCGTCCAACTTTTGTTTGCAGCCTTCATTCGCAACCTCTCCCTTCGACCTTCTTTGTATAAGGAACCGCATATGCGAGCCCTCGGTTTAAGGCGACTGGCGCCATCGAACCCTGACGACAAGCTCGGGACAAGCTGGAACCGGATGCGCTATTCCTTCAGCGAGCCGACCAGCACGCCCTTGACGAAGTACTTCTGTACGAAGGGGTAGACACAGAGGATCGGAAGCGTCGCGACCATCATCGTGGCCATCGAGAGCGACTTGGTCGTGACGGTCCGCATCTTATTCAGCCGCCCTTGCGCGGCGGAGCCGAGCTGCGCCATCTGCTCGCTCATAATGTTCGAATTGAGAATCTGCTGCAGCTTCGTCTGGATCGGGAGCAGGTCGGCATTGCTGATGTAGATGCTCGGCGTGAACCAGTCGTTCCAGTGGTACACGGCCGTAAACAGCGACAATGTGGCGATGACGGGACCCGACAGCGGGAGCACGATTCGGAACAGCACGCCCCAATTCGAGCTGCCGTCTACCTTGGCAGATTCCTCTAGTCCGGCCGGCAGCCCCAGGAAGAAGGTCCGGAATATAATCATGTCCCATACGCTGATCAGGCCCGGCACGATCATGACCCAGAACGTATCGAACATGCCAAGCTCGCGAATCAACAGGAAGGAAGGGATCAGGCCGCCGCTGAAGTACATCGTGACGATGCAGAACACCATGTAATACTTGCGGCCGATCAGCTCGCGCCTTGTCATGCCATAAGCGAAGATGGCCGTGGCCAGCATTCCGCAAAAGGTGCCGGCTGCCGTCCGCAGGACCGAGATGACGAAGGCGTTCACCAGGCGGCTGTCCTCGAACACGATCCGGTAATTTTCCAGCGTGAACGTCCGGGGCCAGAACGTGATCCCGCCCTTCACCGTGTCGAGGCCTTCGTTAAACGAGATGACGGTCGCGTTCCAGAACGGGTAAAAGGCAGCGAAGCCGAGAATCAGCAGCAGCGCATAAATAACGGTCAGCAGCACGCGGTCGCCGGTCGATAAATGTACCATAAGACACCTCCCGCCTTACCATAGACTGTTGCCCGACCGGCGGGCGATCCGGTTCGCGACGACGAGCAGTCCGACGCTGATGATAGCTTTAAACAGGCCCGCGGCCGTGGCGTAGGAATAACGGGAATTCTGGATCCCGATGCGGTACACGTACGTATCCAGCACGTCGCTGACATCGCGGAGCACGGGATTCGAAGCAAGCAGCAAAATGTTCTCGAAGCCGGCATTCAATAGGTTGCCGATGGCCAGGATGAAGAAAACGACGACAACCGGCATGATTGCGGGCAGCGTGATCGAGAACATCTGGCGCAGCCGGCTCGCTCCGTCAACGGCCGCCGCCTCGTGGAGATGCGGGTCGACGCCCGCAATCGCGGCCAAATACACGATGGAGGAGAAGCCGATCTCCTTCCACACGTCGGTCGCGACCAGAATTGACCAGAAGTACTCGGGTAGGGAGAGAAAGTGGATAGGCTCGTCGATGAGGTTCATGCTCTGCAGAAGCATATTGAGGCTGCCGTTCTCGGTGGAAAGCAGTGACGAGACGAGGCCCGACACGATGACCCAGGAGAGGAAATGAGGCAAATAGCTGATCGTCTGAATCGTCCGCTTGAATACCCGGCTGCGAATCTCGTTGAGCATCAGCGCCAGCAAAATCGGAGCGGGGAAGCCGACGGCCAGCTTGAGCAGGCTGATGACGACCGTATTGCGCATGACGGACCAGAACTCGGGGGCGCGGAAAAACATCTCGAAATGCTTGAAGCCGACCCACGAACTCGCGAAGAAGCCCTTGAACAAGCTGTAGTCCTGAAAAGCCATCAATACGCCGTACATCGGGATGTAGCTGAAAACAAGCAGAAACAGAAGGCCCGGCAGCACCATCAGCTGGATATCCCACTGCCGGATAAAGCGGACGAAGCCGGACGGTTTCTTTTCGTTCGCCTGCGCGATTCGGGTTTCGATCAGCGCCATACGCCATAGCAGCCCCCCGTCGGTAATTTCCTTTATCTTACCTGCCGGAGGGCGCCGGCTCTTCGCCAAATCCACCGAAAACCGATACTATCTTACTGTTCGAGCAAGGGCTGCGGGAATCAGCTTATTTTGCTGCGGAAGTCGCGGGGCGTGCAGCCGTAATGGCGGCTGAACAAGCGGTTAAAGTTGGACAGCGTCCGAAAGCCGCACTCCTGGGCGATATCGACGATTTTCATGTCGGTGGATTCCAGCATCTGGCCCGCCTTCCGGAGACGCAACTCAATGAGGTAGAGCTGCGGAGGAACGCCGACCGTCCGCCGGAAGACGTCGCAGAACCGCGAAGGACTGAGGAAGACGAGCTCGGACAGCTCCTGGAGAGACCACGGATAGGCAGGCTCGCACTCCATGGCGTAAATCACGCGCCTTATCTTCTCGAGCTGCGAGGCGCCGAACGGCGCAGCTTCACGCTGCCGGAGGGAGCGGAAGTCCCGGTTGACATAGGCAAGAAATTGATGAAGGCAGGCGTAGACAAGCGAGGTATGGGAGCGCAGCTCGGCGGCATGCTCCGTTTGCATCTCCAGCAAGAGCGAACGAAGCATAGCGATGCGCGGATGCTCGCGGTCAAGCAGATTGGTGAAGTTGATACCCATTTCTTTGAAGGGAGCCAATATCTCCGGGTCGTACCGGAGCGTGCCGGTCAGCCAGGCGCCGTCGAAGGAGATCACCTGTAAGATCAAGTCGCAAGTCTCGAAGGCGCAGTGCAGATCGTTGGAGTTGATGAGCAGAATATCGCCTTGGCGGAATTCGAACTTCTCGCCGTTAATAATATAATAGCCGGCTCCCGATTTGACGAGATTGATCTCCAGCGCGTCGTGCCAATGCATCCGCTGGTAGCCGGAGTCGACGCCGATCGTGTCCTCGATAAAAATCGGAAAGCGGCTGTTCAAATTCGCTTTCTCCCGCGGGATATCGGCAGGCCGCAGCAATGTCATCTTTGCTCCCTCCCCAAAGATTATAATGTTTCGGCAAGCAATTATAGGATAATTCCATGGCAGCTTATCTGTCAAACAGTTGACAATAAATTGAGCAACGAGCGGCGGCCTGCTTTTCTCGTCGCCTTGCAGACTTCCGCTAAGTATAGCTCTCCCCCTCCGCTTCATTAGGTATCGAACGCCGCGCTGTGTTAAAATATCGCAAGAAAGAATGACCGGCAAAAGGAGACATCTCCGTTGACTTCAAAAGCGAACGCGGGGCTGCTATCCATCTGGATCAGCCTCGTCAGCAATATCGCGCTCACGATCCTGAAAATCGTCGTGGGCCTGCTCTTCGCCAGTCCCGTGCTCGTCGCGGACGGCATCCACAACGCCGGCGACATCATCGCGACCGTGGCGGCGCTTACATCTTCCATGGTGTCCAAGAAGCCGGCGGACGACGATCACCCCTACGGCCACGGCAAGGCCGAGGTCGTCGCCTCCGCACTCGTCGCCATCATCCTGGCGATCGCCGCGCTGTGGATCGGCTATCATGCCGTCCTGACACTCCGCGAGCCGCCGGAGAGCGAGAGCCTGCTGCCGCTGGCCGCCGCCGTCGTCTCCCTCGTCTGGAAGCAGGCGCTGTACCTTTACACGATCCGGGTCGGCCGGGCGGTCAACAGCAAGAGCGTGCTCGCCACCGCCTACGACCACCTTGCGGACGTATACGCGTCGCTGGCGGCCGTCATCGGGATCGGGCTCGCCTATATCGGCGAGCGTCTCGATTGGCCGTGGGCCGCGTACGGAGACCCCGTCGCCGGCATCGTCGTATCGCTGCTCGTGCTCAAGCTCGCCTACGAGATGGGCACCGACGCCATCGATATTCTGATGGAGCGCAACGTGGCGCCGAGCAAGCTCGCCCAGTACGAGAAGGTCATAATCGGCGAACCCGAGATCAAACGAATCGACCGGGTCCGCGCCCGCGAGCACGGACACTACATCATCGTCGACGTCCGCGTAGGCATCCCGAGCCATTACACGATTCAACAGGGCCACGATATCGGACGAGAGCTCAAGCGCCGCATCATGGACAGCGACCCCGACGTCGTCGAGGTCATGGTGCATATGAATCCATGGAACGAAGGCGAATAAACATAAGCGGACGTGCAGTTCCTCGGACATCCCCGGGGGCTGCACTTTTTTTGCGGCCTAAAAAGCACATACAGCCCCGGTCACCCTATTATATAGGGCATCCGCCAACGACTCCCGAGCACGGCACCTCTGACGCTCTAAGCTCACTTTTTGCGCTTACGGCGCCCGAACACGGTACCTCTGCCGCTCCAAGCTCACTTTTTGCGCTTATGGCTCCCAAACACGGTACCGCTGCAGCTCCTAGTTCACTTTTTGCGCTTACGGCTCCCGAACATGGTACCCCCGCCGCTCCTAGTTCACTTTTTGCGCTTGCGGCTCCCGAACATGGTACCCCCGCCGCTCCTAGTTCACTTTTTGCGCTTGCGGCTCCCGAACACGGTACCTCCGCCGCTCCTAGCTCACTTTTGGACCTCTGTCAATAAAGTAGACACGCTCTAAGCTCACTTGTCCTTCTTGTTGTAAAACTGGCTTTTGAATTGTTCTGGGGATAGGTAATCCAAGGAACCATGGATTCGTTTACGGTTGTAAAAGA